>Ga0137394_10001497_pt1 | contig 17059 bp, 13 predicted proteins | sample czobulk116metaG_FD_108278 | JGI IMG/M metagenome (GOLD analysis project Ga0137394, IMG submission 108278) | Vadose zone soil microbial communities from Angelo Coast Range Reserve, California, USA - czobulk1.16 metaG | ecosystem: Environmental > Terrestrial > Soil > Vadose zone | place: USA...
CACTCTTCCTAACCTCCGTGTGTTCTCCTTCGCAGGTGTCACTGCGTTCTTGGAAGCCCTTCTTCCTCGCATAACCACTCCGTTGCTCGACAAGTTCAGAGTACGATTCATTCACCACCCTAGCCTTTCTGTACCCTCCTTCCTACCTTTCATGACGGCTACAGAGAAACTCAGGTTTAGCAATGCCGGGTTCATATTCTATCACGAGGCAGTTGCCATGCTCCTATACCCCCATGTTGGGTCTCAATTGGAAAACGTCAGCGTGCATCTTCCTTGCAGACACCTCGACTGGCAGGTGTCTTCCGTGGCCCAAATTTCCAAAGTCCTCCACCCATTATTCTCCGAGGTGGTGGACCTCACTCTCGACTACAGGGAGCATATTTTATCCTCAGGATCGCACAATCAAGCTGACCCCACGCAGTGGCGCGAACTCCTTGGGTCATTTAGCAATGTGAAGACTCTTCGTGTTCACAATGGCCTTGTCGGGGAGCTCTCTCGTTCTCTACAATTTGATAGAGAACAACCTCTCGAGGTATTACCCGAGCTAAAGGAGCTCGTATGTCCTGTGGGAAGTGTTGATGACAAGACATTTGCCTCGTTCATCCGTGAACACGAGGTCGCAGGCCGGCCTGTCAACCTCATCGGAGAGACCTTTCCGGCCGGTCGCTATCCCTATGTGTTCTGTTCTCCAACTGGCGTCTCCTATATCGGGTCAGACTCGGTTTCTCCTATGTGCTATCTACCAGACATATCCTGCCGCTTATCGTCACAAACCGTGACCAAACGGCTACGTAATCTTTATGATTTTGTTTTAGGGTAAATTTTAAGTTATTTCTGATTTATTCAAGGTTTTTTCCCTTATGAAAAAGTTAAAGATCATGTAACTACTTATTCACAGTTTTTGCTTACACCCTCGCGGTTTGTCCCAATCCCATGCAGGGACTTGAGTTGCAACTTGCAAGTGGAGTGGCCTTGGAACTCTGCTGTTCGTGCCGAGCTAAAACTGGTAGTCGGAGATCCTAGCAGTAGGCCCTTTCAAGTTTTTCAGTCCCACCACGTCAAGGGGATAATGAGGTTCGGAAACTGGTAACCGAAATCACGCACTGGCACACTGAGAGTCAGCGGCCACTACGTACTACTTTCTTCTGTACATTCTTACCCAACCTTGTCTTCCGTCAAAGGCTTCCACTGGCACGAGGCGCAGTCGCGCAGACAGATCATGTCCGCAAATATCGCGACAGGCTGATTCGGACTGCGCTCAATGCTTCTCGGCCACTCTTTGAGTGCTCCGAGTCTCTAGTAGTAGACTCTTTACAGCGATCGATACCCTCAGGCTACCGTGAGCTTTTTATGACGGCAGAGAGTTGTTCGAATAAGCCAATTCTCGTCCTTGTCACTTAGGAGTCGGATGAACCCGTCTACGATAGACACGAGTTTGTTGCCGTCTTTAGTCAACTGATGTTTCTTGTTCGAATGCGTGGCACCTCGGGGTACAGAACAGCAGGATGTTTCTCCATGCGTTCTCGCGTCACTCCGAGCCTTTCACTCAATTACAAAACACTTAATGATCGGATTTAAAGGAACCAAAGTCCTCGAACGAGGAAAGTTCCGCGACCCCACGGGTGTTTCCCTATCCCTCAGAGTATATCTAGGACAGGGAAGGGTACAAAATATGGCCAGGTGGCGGAGAACATGCTGGTTGCTCATATGGCCTGCATAGGTATATCGAACCTATGTTACGTAGGATTACGCTAACGCATCGTAGAATAAAAATACAACAAGATGATCGCACACACCTACAGTATATGAGGAAAAAAAGAAAAAAAGAAACCACATTCGCATCCCTGGCCTTTGCCTTGGCGTGTTACCCACGTACGCACAAATCCTCATAACGCCGAGGCGTTGAGGACCCGCTCGACGACGTCGCGGAAAGTCTCGCGCACCCCAACGGCGGTCTTCGCGGACGACTCGACGAACAGACAGCCCATCTTTGCGGCGTACGCCGCACCCTCCGCCGCAGAGACTTGCCGCATATGGTTCTACACCAAAAGAAAAAAAAGAAGAAAACAGCTCGAATACATACGCACATTGGCGAGGAAGAGAGGGATGGATCAACACCCACCTTGTCAGACTTGTTTCCCACGATCATCTTTACGGCCAGCGCGGAAGCGTGCTTGCTGCGCTCCGCGAACCACCACGGGATGGCATCGAAGGATGTGCGATTGGTCACGTCGTAGACTATTTTTAAGTGGAACCCATATTTTAGCAAAACTCATTTCTTCGCCAGGAAAGCCGTTTTTGACGCACCGAGGATGATGCCTTGTGCACCGCGATAGTATGACGATGTGAGGGCACGGAGGCGCTCATCGCCAGCGGTGTCCTATGAATGACATCATTATGTCGTGTCGCAAACGCTTAACTGTATGAAATGATTCACGCACCCAAATATTCAGGACAACTCGTTTTCCTTTCACATCTAATTTGTGAACCTGGAAAGAGGCAAGTGTGAGCGAGCCAATTCATTCGACCATCAACGCAAGCGAGAAGTTTTACCAAAGTGTCCACGCCGATGGTTGGGATCCTTTCCCCTTCAGGGAGCCATTGCTGGTCCGTGAGGCGGAGCAACAAGCTGCTTTTCCCAACCGATGCTATCCCGAGCACCAAAAGCTTGATGCAGAGTGGCTCGTTCTGTTGCATCAATGTTGACGTAGGCATGACGGGGGGTGGTAAGTGTAAGAAAGGACCGTGTCAACGAACGAGAGTGTGCCAGGGGAGGTTCCGACGACGGACGAAGATTTGGGCGCAGATTATATAGAGGGAGGATTGCCGCCGCGTGGCTGTAGCAAAAACACGATCGCGGTCAATGACTCGGTGCCGTCCTCGTGCGTGCTCGATGAAACACGAATTGATTGCATGCGTTAAAATTCAGGTGGCCATGCATGGCCCACAGACGAAACGACGACATTACTAATCGTATGACTGGAAGAGGCTGTCAGGTCCCCTGCCAAAGTGTCCGCTTTCGGCGCGGAACTACATCGGACTTTTGCAGAGAGGCATGGGGGTGGTCGCATGCGTCAAGAAAAGGTCGCATCGAGCACGAAAAAGATTTCGGTTTCTGGCGTCCCACATCTCCCGGTATCTTGGCGACTTGGAGCTGCTGAAACAGCACCTTGAGATCTCTCGTGCATAGCGTGGATTCTGTTTGTCAGCAAGGAAAGAAACAATAGAGACCAGGGGTACTTCAATTCCGAGGAGTTGGTGTTAGACAGAAATTGCTAGTGGGATGACTGGTGTTGACGCTCAAAGAAAGGACGAGGCCGGAGGTAGGGTACGTTGAAGGAGGGAAAAATACGACGGAATGGGGCTAAGTCGAATCACGTTGATGTTTCAAGGGGCCGCTGGTAAATCACGTTAATCACGAGCCAAGCGCGCCAATTCTGTATGTGTCTCTCCTACCTACGTGGACAACTCGAAGATCGCAGGGTATACTAATGCAGAAATAGATTCTCCAGAGGTTGGCGTCCGCAGAAACACGAGTGATAGTCGAGGCTCACTTGTTAATAGAACCGTAGACTGACTCTAGAATTTTACCTTTTTTATTTCCCAAGTGTTGGACTGCAAAGAGTCAGGGTGAGCGCGGATAGGAAACATGATCTTGCCTCGAGATCAACCCGTGCCACCCCCTACCCCTCATTATTCGGGTACAGCCATCGAAGGAGTTGGTCTTGATTTCGTACTATAAGTCCCGCTGTCAATGGATTTCGGTGATTGCTGTGGCAATACTGCTCGAGGAGAGTTTGCCCCTTACGGAAGGATCCGGGTCATTATTATATGCTAATAGCCGCACTCGAGAGCCTCTGACTTGGATAGAAAAGGTTATAATGTCGTGCTAGTCCTTTTGCCAGTGTAGTGGGGGCCGTTTGCCTCGTTGGAAGCTGGGAGAAGTCGGCAGAAAGCCGCGGTTCGAGGGGCTTCTATTACGGCCAACTCCCTCCCCAGAAGTCGCAGATAAGGCGTAAGGGACTGTCACGGTTGGATCGAGCCACTTCGTTAACTTGACATGCGATGACAGACTAACAAAGTGGTTCGACCCAAACGGGTGCATCGACCCATTTGGGATCTTCGAACTCCTGGACTTATTGCTGAAAAAATGGCACTGGAAAACTCGCTCGCCCAATACACAGGCCTGGATCAGGGTGACGAGTTTCAGTGTATTATTAAATACGAGTTGGAAATAAGAGGACGAGGCAGCACGAAGCAGCTATCGACCGATGGTGGCCTTAATGGACCGACTGAGTGGAGACGACCACGCCTTTCAGGCACGTTGAACAAGGGTTTCAAACCCACTGCCACTGTGTGAAAACGGCGAGAAGGGCAACCCTTAATTTGCTGTGTATCGTACGATGCCTAACTTCTCTTCCTGAGAGAACGTGAAACAGTCTGTGACAAGGATTTGGTATTCTTCAAGGTGATAGATATGTCTTCGGAGGGCATGCACGACATCTACACTGACTCGCCTGTTGAAAATCACTTCCATCGATTGCGAAATACGAGACAACCCATTTGGCATAGTCATATAAAACACTCCTATGGTATGATATAGTTTGCACTGAGGGATTGAAGCTTGGTTAACGCACATCATTTAAAAGACTGTGTGTCGATCGAAGGATGTAGCGTGCACAGACGAGAACATCCAGATAGCACGTGACAAAGCAGCTGACAAAGTCTCCGACTTTCAAGGCTGAGAAGTTGAACGTTGATCAGGCCTAAGGCCGAGTTTAATAGTACATTACTAGAATACACCAAAGCCCATCTATGATCGTACGCCACTGCGAGGTGGCATGTCAATGGTCCGTTCTTGCTTTTACACCTCTCCGAAGCTTCATCGTCGTCGATTTGGGATGTGGGCCGAGCGAATAGACTGCGTCATTAGTTGCGGCGGTTGGCGCCCCATAAACTGTACCCTGACTGTCAATCGGCTTGCCTGCTGTTCCAAGACCCCTTCCCAAAGGATCCGTTGTATCCGAATCGAATAAACCCGGTGCGGTGCGACGTGAGTGGGTTTAAGTCGTGCTACCGTGACCTCGCTACTGACAGCTGGCAGTGGACTTCTTTAGCCAAGTGCCGGTGAACTCAGTCTCAACCTGACTTTGATATGGATATGGATTGCTCCATGCCTCTGACGACGTGAAAACCAACGTCCGACATACGTAAGACTCACGAATTAGACCTTATCCCACGGCAACAGGGTCATCCTCCTCAAAGCTCCTGGCGTGTTACGGCGGCACCATAGGGCGATGATCCGACACAGTAATGCCGCAAACCGTCGGGCAGTCGCAAAGGCGAGTTCCTTTGCTACTGATAGCTATAATTTAAGACATCACCCTCAGCTAGCAAGATACGCTGTCCTCAACGATACATAGATGAGCGCATATGGTTAACAACTCAAAAAATCGGACCTGTCCACACTTAGAACGGCAGTCATGCATGTCCTACTGACGCACTCGCCGAAAGATCACTGGGTACCTCGCGTCTCGGAGATGATCCGATCCGCGGTGTCGCAACCGGTGTATCAGCCTGGTTGTGTACCCTTAAAACAACAGCAGAAAATGTTGACCACACATGATGGGGCCAGGTTGCTTCCGCCGACATGCTGTTGTGGTGGTGTGTCTCGCCCTCCACTTCCTCCCAGTTTGTCTGGTAGTTCGTCTTCTTCCATTGTCGCTCCTCCTCCAGGCGGATCTCCCCCTTCCGGTGGAGCGCTTACTGCTGTATTTAGCTGTCGTCCTCCCCCTCTCAGCATCCAGCTATCCTCTGTCTGCTCCTGTAGTTCGCCTCCTGGTGGTTTTCCCCCTCCCGGCGGTCGCCGTCGTTTTACGGGGTGCGCATCGTCTGACGGACCCGACGGCGCATGGGACCCAGCACCTCGTTGGATCCCAATGGCTAGCGGGTGATGACGCTCCACAGATCTGGGCTGGCTTGTGATTGGCCTATCGCGTACTTTACTGGGCACTCCCCCGCTTGGTTGGGACGGAGGCCCGTCTTCGGGGACACCTGAAGATGAGGAGTCGCGGTTGAGGGCACGCTCTTGCAGAAATGTTGCGATGTCGAGGTTTGATGCACTTGCTTGCTTTGTCATGCCCCCGACCTGAATCGGCAAACCGCCTGGAGAGGAGGACGTCTCATAACGTCCTATAAATGGCTGAGAGTGGTATTGGGAAGCAGACATGTCTGTTATATTGGTAGGTTCAGGGAGGAGCATCTTCTGTAAGTGGTCTGCGTGATGTTGCTTGTCGGTGATCGGTATTCGTTTGTTTTCATACGGAGCGCGTGAAAGAACGTATCCACGTTGTGCCTGAGATTCACGTTCCTCCCTCATTTCTATCTCTGCTACGGTGATAGAGATGGAAGCACGGGATTAGTAGTCAACCATAAATTGGTAAGAAACGATGCGTGACTTACAACCGGGTTGGACGAGACCTATGCGATGACTTGGCTTCGCGAGGGGTCTGTACTCGGATGTTACGTAAGGTGCGTCCACCAGTACACGGGGAGACGCATGCGTCTCCTCATAATCGTCCGGAAGTCTCGAGATATCATCGCCAGCGTCTCGCAGTGTTCGCGTACTCCGCTTGTTCTGAGGGGTACGAGGGACAGAAGCAGAATGGGACCGCATGACGGGCTGCGTGAAATTTGGCGGAAAGGTGGAGCCCGGAAGCATTCCCCCCTCCATTTGAGTCCCTTGGGAAACAGTTGGTGCGATAAGCGTAAACGCACGAGACGAGGTGGAAAGGGTGAGGGTGGGTGGGGCATGGATCTCCGACTCACCCGCACTAGTTAGACGGCCCAGCTGAGCGCCCACATTTGGGACTTCAGAATCGATATTCGTAGGTACATCGACAACAAGTTTGTGTCTGTCTTGCATAGGTAATAACGCAGGTGGAGGCAGCGTGATTAAGGGTTCCGGTCTATCTGGGGTTAGGGCAGGAAGAGCTCGAGGCAGCTCGAATTTTCCTCGAGATCCACCGCCGTTGCTGTTGCTGTCATGAAGGCGCGTTGTGCTGGGACCTGATTCACGGTTAGGGTCTCGGTAGTCCCCTACTACGACGGGGCTATCTGGAGGGGTTATCAGGTACGATGTGAGACCAGAAGCATGGGTGACTGTAGGATTTGGCTCGACTCTTAGGCGCTGGCTGCCGCCCAAAGTTGTGACAGAGTCTTCTGTGCGTGTCCCACGTTCCTCGCGTGCTATTGGTGGCTCTCGTTCCCTCCCCGGGCCGGGCGCCCTTGGGGCTTGATTAGCTGCACGATTGGCCCTCTCGTCTCCTCGAATTCGAGAGTTGTCCCTACCCAGGTGTCGCGAATGCGATTCGGGCTCGTGCAAGGCAAGAGGATCCGAGGCGACTGTACGTTCGGTAGGTTGAGGAGGCCTTATCACTGTGTCTGAAGGATTCTTACGACCCTGCTCGCCGGGGGGGCTCATTTCCTTGCCTTCATCGGGTGGATGACGTAACTCGGAGGAAGCTCCTCGAAATCGTGCCTGGGATTCTTCAGGAAGCCTTCTCTGGGGTATGTGCTTCCAATTGGAGGTTGTCAAGGCCGGTGCTGGGCGAGACGGTGCCAGAGACGTAGAGATGCTTGGCCGGTTGAATGACGGTGAAGAATAGGCCAAAGGCTCGGCAGACGGTTGGACGGAAGTAGTGCGAGTAACTTGCTCGGCCCCGACGCTGGGTCTGATCGAAGTTCTTTCGCGGGGCGAGTCCTGAAGAAACGGGTATCGATTCCTTTCCAGTCCTTCTGTTCTGGGAAGACCCGGGGATATATCGTTGACAGCTTCTTGAGGTATCCGCGAAGGCGGTACCGTCCGAGTGACAGGTGTGACAGGAGGTATCGCTGAAGGGCGTGATCGCATGTGCGGTTGCATGGAAGTAGACGGCAAGATGGGGCCAGGACTTGTCATGCCCTCATCTTGAACCGCTCGAGCTCCCCTTCGGGAAGGTGCACTATATGACTTAGAGGTAGATATAGGGCGCGCGGGCGCGCGTTGTGGATTGTCTGCGCCACTTGGAAGCTGCGGCGGAGAGGTTCACAAGCACGTGATCTGGTTAGTGCGGGGCTCACCCTGTCGTGTCGAGACCGTGCATTGGGATCTACACCAAGCTCCCTCATTTCTCTGTGCAAAGCAGTTCCTTGACGACCCCTAGAGCCCGTGGACGGGATAGCAGCAGGCAGACTATCTGCCGGAAGAGGTTCCCTCTGTAACTGTGGGCCTGAAGCAGACGCGGCGGGGTTAGCACCGGCAACATCTTCATCGTGCCCAACCAAAAGGACCTTCCTACCAATGGTATCATAAGATAGTCCCCCTTGTAATGCCGCTCCATTAATTTGCCGATGAGATCCCAGGTCCGTCATTTCATTATTATTCCGCGGCAAATTCTCAGAATTTGACGCTACGTCGCTGGACCGTGAGAAAGCACCAGATGGGTTGGACTCGCCGGATTGGGGCTCTGCATCTGGCAGAGCGCTCTCTGGAGACGATGAGGGTTGGAAGATGTTATTGTATGGTCTACTGCTCGAGTTCATGACAGGGAAGTTGCGTTGGGTGAATAAAGTGGCTCGGGAATCAGTCTAAGTGGGCCTAGTATAGCCCCAACCCTACGCCGCGCTGATTCCTCATGGTAAACAGCATGCCCGGGTATCGTGATACTGTCCGACAGCCACTTCCAGTACCGCAATCTGTTTCCAGAAATGGAGACAATTTACGTCCAAAAGCATATCAAACGCTAGTTGGCCAATAATGACCCAGATAACCAGGCGACGGCGGGATCGAAGGCAGTACGCGCTGTGTGCGACAACGTGGCAGACATAACTTGTAAGAGCGCAGTTTAAGATCTGATCTGAAACTTAAGAGTGAGTTATTTCAAGGGCGTGGAGGTCAAGTGTGAGAGAGCAACATGGCGGTTCCGAAATGACTTCGGGTGGAGCCGCATGTCACGTGCTTGTCAGAGTCGGGGACACCGGAGCTCGGAGTCGACCGTGCCACCATCTTCATATAAGCCCTCTGGCTCACTTCGCCCAGCATAACACGTTGACTAACCTTAACACGGTGCGCATCAGATCCAGCAATCAAAATGTATTTCGACGCGACCACTCTACCATGGAACTAGGTCGCAGTAGTACGTTTCCATCAAAGTACGATGGACCGCATCCGGGGACTTTTGTCTGCTATTCAGCACTCATTTTTTGGAAAGGCATGGCGGTCCGTCAGATGGATTGAAGGTCAGTGCACAAGTTAAGACAGTCCTCGAAGCGAAGCAGGTGGGCTTCAGCGTTGAGCTCATCCTGAAATTGAAGAAAACGTACCACTGGCAAGGCTCACACACCTTGCAAGTCTCGAACGTCAAAACGTCTGTATAGCACAGCGTATATAATAGTCGTATTCAACATAACAATAGTACTAGGGGACCAGCCAAGTCGTCGCTGACGTGTTGAAAGTCACCACAAGCAGGTGATATATGCAAGGCATGGGATGTCGTACTCCACAGGTTCGTCATCATCATCGACGGGATTAAGTGGGCGCCGATTCTTAAGAAATTTGGTCGGGAATTTTCGTCGATTGCGTATCACGGAACTTGCCACGGTCTTGACACGTCGTCTCAAGGGAGCAAGAAGGTCATGCCGTCCGGATGCCGGGCGCACAGGACTTGCACCGATATTCGTACTTGTATTTGAACTTGTTCCATCACTGGTTTCCTCGAAGATGACCTGGATCTCGTCCTGAAGAATATCGCGGCGCTTCACAAAACGGTCGAAAAGCGGTGCCGCGCCCTTGTCTAGCGGAATCTGAAACATAGCGACGGCGTCGGGAGAGTGCGGGGAGGGGTATGATTCCTCGGAAGTCGATGGGAATGGGACGTGGCTATCGAAAGATGATTGATACGTGTTGATCGAGCTATTGGAGCTACGATCGGGGTCATTAGGTCTGTTTGTTGTTGTCCTTGCGTGCGGAAAGCGTGCAAGGAGGTTTGGAAGAGGGATAGAGACATTCGGACTCCTCGTACGCTTCTCGTAATGTCGGCGACGAAGAGTGGGGTATCGTTGGCTACCGGACGAAGGGTGTTGGTTGGACGCCATTCTACGCGAATGACGCAGGGGATCGGTACTGTCGGAACCTTCGCTATCATATCGGGGGTCGATTTTGGCGTATGTCGTGTGGGCATCAAGGACGAGACTGCTCCGCCAGCTCGGAATTGTGCGCAGCGACGACAAGCTAAGCATACTGGCCCCGAGTCGACCCACGAAACGAGATACAGTGGAACCAGAACTCGAAAGAGGAGCACAGGATTCGCTTTCGGAGAGCAGAGCAGTTACTTTGTCGTCTACACAGCCATCGGGAATATGCATGAGCTGAGGTGTTCCGTTGCCAGCAACTGTGAAATATTATTACATTCGGACTTGTGTTTTTTCCGTGAGAAATAGCCAATATCACGCACCGGAGTTGTCCTTACGCTTCCCGTGCGCCCGCACCGTAACATGTCCTAAGGCTCGCTGGGAGTCGAAATCTCTACAATCATTCAAAGAAGTGTCGGTCATTGAGACGGTCGTTTCAGTATGACATGCAGAACGGGTCATGATAGGCATGAGGGGACGTAGGCGGCCTTCATTCGCAGCAAGAGACAGACATATATATACTTTCGCGGCAAGTCCCTGAGCCTGTCGGCTAGTGCTCAGCTAGACCATTTTTAGCGTAGATTGAAGAAAAACCGTCAGCCGATGAACGACGAACTGCGGAGCTTAAGCATTCTAACTGAATGCCTCAAAAATGACATCGTATGTTGTTCCCATAGCACTACGTGGTGACGAATCTGACGATTACAGGCTAGTGGACAGGGATTGAGGAGAGTGCTGGAGGAAGGGTATTGCGTGCGGTCTTTAGCCACCGAATGTTGACTGGCGTATTCCTGAAGCCCTCCGAGTCGGACTTCGACGTTGGCAATTCGGTAGTCCGTGTTACTTTTCGCGGAAGGCCAGCACTGTACAGTATGTCGTTAGGTGAGACAATCTCTTCCCCACTTCGTGTCAAACTATTTTAGTGGCTTTTGTGGTACAGTACACGTCACTAGCGGGGATGTCCTTGAAAAAGTTTAGTTCGTGATGGCCGAGACAGTGGTAGTAACCAAAACCAAGGAAGCTTCTGGCTGGCTTATGTAATGCCTCATACAGCCATATGGGATTTGTACTTGGCTCGCTCCAACTCTCCATCTCCTTGTCTGAAAAAAATACATCAATTCGGTTCGATGAGTACTGTGTGCGTTTATTTCCCAAGTGGTTAGTACGGTGGCATGTGGAACTCACCTGTCCTGTCTATGTGTTGTTGTGCGCACGTGAGAAGACACTGATTAGGCCCAGACTGCCCAGTAGCCTAATCACTCTCACCCTCAACCCCGGTGTCCCCAACGCATGCTTTGCTCACATGAGGCCATTTTGCGATCATGCCTCGTGCGAAGCATGCTGACTCTTTACCATAGTAGAGGCGAGCCCTTTCAGAGGGGAAGAAAGATCGGCACGCTGCATTTACGACACAAAGCGTGCAGTATGCCGCAAGGGATCGGCGCGACGCAATGCTAGGGAATAGTTACCCTTTCACCCTCATTTGAGCGACCCTATCCATCCAAGAAATTACTTCCCATGGGTGGGTCGGATGATGACGGCTCCCAGTCCCTATCGCCACCGGGGTCAGCTCCGCCATCCTCGTCGCATTCCTCCGGCAACCCTCCCGCATCAGGCCATACTTCGCGGTCGAGCGATATTACGTCCAAGCCCAAGAATCCATCCCACGGCGACATCGAATCGACGGATGTGCGAGGACTGGCAGTCAGTGGACCGTCATCGGTTGGACGACCGTCTCCTTCAGCCTCCATCAGGAAGACACTTCCAGACGAGCCCTTCAACACTGCCACAGGTAGTGACCTCGCAACGGCTTCGGGTCGAGATTCGCGGATGCGGGACCCTCGGACTGCGGAAAATCGAACAATCGGTATCCCAGCGGCAGCCTCAAGTAGTCATAAAATGACAGTGGCGAGTATTGATAAAATTGAGCGTGACGTTGAGCGGTCTCGGGTAAGCCCCCACATTGTCGTGGTATTGACGTATGTGATCCTCACCCAGTAACGCTCCGCGGCAGCCTCCCGTTGAAGACGACAGGCAAAGGATTGTTGCCCATCCCGTGTCCTCCACCAAGTCATCCGGTATATCCGCTTCGAAAGAAGTTCCTCTCCCATCTCGGACGCGGAACGTATCGCCTACGCAAACATCGCAAGACACTTTTCCCGATACTTCCCCTTCCCTGAGGCTTCACAACACAGAAGAATTTCGTGCCCAACAACTCCATCGCACTACTTCCTTCCAGCAGTCTGCAAAACCCTCCACCTATTCTGCTCCGCCCTTAAAACAATCGGGCATCTCTATCTCGTCATCGGTATCTCACGTGGGCCCAGCCCTAATGAAGCCGACGTCCAGCTTGGCGCGCCCACCTCGGGTTATGCTTTCCAGTGAGCCCCGCGCACAGTCTGGGGGAGCTCCAGTTGACTTGCCACGCCCTCCAGATCAAGAGAAAGTGGCAACGAACCCAGACGAGCCACGTCACTCAAACACTTTTGCTGCGTCACACAGGCTATCATCACCTCCGCAACCTGCCATTACCAAGGCAGACCCCACTTTCCTGCCCCAGCCGGAAACTGGGATGCATCGCTTAGGCAGGAGCAAGTCTCGCATGCTAGGAAACGAAGGGGTCGAACGTGAAGCTATGCGAGCCGCAGCGCGGCGGACTTCGGACAAGAAGGAGCCCAAGCGGACAACAGTGGCAGAGGAACGTGAGACCCGTCGAGAAGACTCTGCGACTGATTCGGACGGCGCCGCATGGCGGAGGGCCGAGCCATCTCCCCCAAGCAGTTATGCCCCGCACGTCAAACGTTACCCACAACCACCCCCAGAGAGCTCCGTTAAACGGACGTACTCCTCCAGCGCCAGTCACGACTTTGATTCCAGCTCGGTGCATCTTCCCGATGCCAACGGATCCCGAGAAAAAGCTGGGCGTCCTTTGGACTCGGTGCCATTATCGGGCCGAATGGAAACCTCGATCACGCAACCTGTTGCGTCGTTATCAACACCAAGCCAGCCCAAAAGCGTTGTCCGAGTACCTTCGAACAATTATTCGACAATCTCCAGTGCGGACTATCGGTCGCGACCCCCAAATGTTATGGGTGACTTGCAACTCCGGACTACACCCTCTATGTCCCCTTCCATGAAGCCGTCGAATTCCATGCGGCCAATCGGGCAGCCCCTTTCTGCGGCTGTCCCTCATCCCTCTCAGGACGAGCTTCCCAGAACGCGAATACTTCGAGAGCCCGGCGGCGATACTTCATCGAGACCACCGGGTCATCATGGGGAGACGGATAAATCTTCCCGTGTGCAGGGGGACTCGACGCACGAAATAGTTGAGAATATACCTCGTGTCAAGCCAAGTGATCGCAAGGGTCTCAACCAAGCATCCAGTAAGCCATCCATCATTTCTCACCAATCTTTTAACTGACTGCGGACTTCTCCATTCGTCTGTATTACCCATAGTTCAGACGGCACCGGCAATAGTAAAGGCGCCATCTAAACTGAAGGATGCATACGTCCCACAGTCACAACATGGACACCATCTTTCCGAAAGGCAATTCTCTGGGCATGAAAACAGCGCTGCGCCCCCCAAGGAACAAGATCGTGCAGGCCCCGACACCATGACCCAAAGCCAGGTATCGTTACCAGGACGAAATGGGTCAGTGTCGGCATCTGGTAATATTTCATCCATCTTCTCTCCGCCACCTTTCGGCTCACAGACGTCTTCGTTTCTATCATTCGCAGCGCAAATATCACCTGAGTCAATAGTGACATCGTGTAGTATGACAGGAAAAACCCGGAGCGAGTTTTCAGGTACGTACCGAGTTCTTCCCGCGTTGGTACACTCTCCTGACGAAAACAAAGGAATAGTATCGCCCAACGAACAAGGCCATATGGGCCTCCCCAGAGAACTGGACGGCCTGCTCCGTTCCTCAGAAAACTCAACTACTACAGACTCGTCTCCTTCACAGCACCATTATCAGTCCGTCGCGGCGAATCGTGCGGTATCTGTAGATCAATTAAATTCCTCTGGCCCCAATTTTGCACAGGGAAACACTTTGAATGATTCCACATCATCTCTTATAATCATTAATACCTTAGGAGGAAAGTCAGGAAAACTGAGTATGGAAAACCTTACAAGGATAGGTGGTGAGAGAACCACCACTCAGCTACCTCTCACAGTGCGTCCTCCGGGCATCCATAAATGAACAATATGCTGAGATCTCTGCAGTCCTCTCCGCCAGAGAGAAACGTTGGAGTTTCTGGGAGTGGACGTTCGGGGTCATCCCAGCCTGGACCGCCGGTCTCAGCAACACCATCCCGGACGTCTCTTGGTTTGAAACGTAGCGTTTCCACAGCCAAGCACACTCGGCACCAGCAACTACCTCAACCCTCTCCCCAGAGTAGTGTCACCTCCCTGCTCAGAGAGGATCGCCCAGCGCCATATCCCGACGTCCTCTCCAGACATGATGATCGCGACGCTCGGCGCGTTGATGACCCCCGGGAAATTCCCGAACGTCCCTCCGATTCTGGAGTAGAATTGAACACTCTCAAATCCCTTTCCCCTGTGTTGTTGCCCACAGCCAGCAATCATCTCAAAGCGTCTTCGAGCTGCAATTTGACTGTTTCTAGGTCCTCGACGGTTGTGCGAAAAAATGGTACGGCCACAAATACTCAGCCTATCCAGCATGAGTATCATCCCCCGATGCCTTCGCAGTCTCAAACGATGGTAGCTGTACAGCCTTCCCCTCACCCGGCTCTGACAACGCAGAATGCAAACCAGGGTGATCCGGAATACCCCTGGCCGAATACAGGCGGAAGAACTTTGGGCGAGGCGAGTGAAGACCCGCAGCCGGCCAGGGGACGAACCTTTTGCGGATGTACCAAGTAGCGGCGCCGCTCCAAGGAGGGTCGACATGCGAGACACCACAGAACGGCTTTCAGCTCGGCATGACCGCCACTCCTAAAGCGGCCTTGAGACGCGCCCCTCCTGACTATGTTGCCCGCACGGGTCGTGCTAGTGGGGTGCCATCTGCTTTCCGCCGAGAAAATATCTGGCTGCTCTATCAGATTTCTAGTTGGAATTGCGAAGTACATTGGACTGCTTATGTGATATGGCCCTTGTTACTGCTATTTTGTAATTTATGGACGTTTAGTCGCGCACCAGCAACTCAATCGATCATCGGTCGAAGTCGCCCTCACTGTTCAACCACCCTTCACTTCACACAGGCATCGTCACATCAAGGTGGGGCCGGGATCAAGTAGTCCTACCCAAGTCTGAGGTTGGACTGCTTCTGGGCGCTCAGCTATCCATGATCTCCGCTCACTCTGGCTTTCCTTTACTTCCGCCTTCGCGGTCACCATTGCCGAACAGCCGATGTCCCCTGAGAACTCACCCTACGGAGGCCTTTGAGAAAGATGTATGAGCGAATCTCGTTAAGAGTCCCAGCCTTGTGGATGTGGAGCGGGAGATGCGAGAACTTGAACGTCAGCTGCCTCGCGCGACCTGATTGCAGCAATTTTAACACGTGCGGAGAGTCCATCGCTGTCGATGTTCGCTGTTTTCTCAATCCTAAAAGGCTTTAGTGGTTTATGAGAATGATGGCGATTTAGGAGTTCGCGTGACTACATATGACACCAAAATCCTGTGGGCGGATGGGACCCGGTAAGGAAAGATATAGCCCGCCCTCTCTGTTGGGAACTATCACCTCTAAGGCAACTAGAGCCTAGACCTACGAAACCGAAGTGAAGGGATGCCTTGTAATAACGTGGCGTAAGAGTAGCGTCCATGCAAGCGGGAAAAGTGGATCGTCTGTAATAGATGAGCAGCGCACCGCGGCAGCCTGCAGCAGCGTATATATGAAACTGCGTAGAGTTCTGGCTTGGCCTGGCCTGGCACTCACGAATACGGTTGTTTATTGTAAATGTCTCACTCTCTCGCTCAGTCCTGCGTATGAAATACAGTAAGGACAACTCCGAGTCCGAGAATCCTGATGCCAGGAACATTTTGACAGTTCAGTGGGAGTTTGTCTTATAGTTTGGATAGGCCTCTGCGCTCTTTCCGATTGAGTCGTCACTGGGCTATCATTCCGAGATGGGCGCGTAGTCCATGCACAGTTGACACACGTGTCCTAGGTATAGATGTGTGCCCAACGTTGTCTTTTAGTTTTCTGTGCATGCGCCGCTCTTCAAGTGCTACAGAAGTCTAGAAGACCAAGACCAATATTAATGTCCAACCCATTCATACATGCCATATGGTACCGAACAACGTCTGTCAACTCGAATGCCCGCGAGCAGACTATCAAGATCCTGAGGGTTGAACTATCAGTGTAGTCCTCTGCCGGTGCGCGCACTAGTAAGCTCACCACTGAGGCAGCTATACCTGACTACGAGTCGGAGAGAAGAAAAGTGTTGGAATAGCAAGAGCGGCGCGAGCGTCCGTAATGGGCGCGCAAATTGCCGCGTTCCGGAGCGCGCGTTGGACCTGGTTATGGCTCACAAGATGCGCCCACACCTCGCGACCCGTACCGTGACAGTTATGCCATGCACATCCGATCGCGCTCACTCCCACTCGTGCTTTGTATGACTCAATAAGGACACTGCCCAGATATACATGGCCTTGAAACTTCGACATACAGTACGTTCGTGATAGCTGGGGGGTCGCATAGTCTTTCTGATTGAGTCTGAGCCGTCCTTGGGCTGTCATTGTCATTTGAGGAAAGGGGCGTAGTCCAGACCCAGACCCAGCCACTGTGTACACACGTGTATACAGGCCAGGAATCGATGGGTATACCTATCGTTGTCTTCCGTTTCCAGCGCATATGTCGCTCTTCAAATGCCACCGAAGACGGAGGACAGATCCAACCCTTCATACTACCAGAAGTCGTCTTTCTCA
>Ga0137394_10001499_pt1 | contig 17046 bp, 13 predicted proteins | sample czobulk116metaG_FD_108278 | JGI IMG/M metagenome (GOLD analysis project Ga0137394, IMG submission 108278) | Vadose zone soil microbial communities from Angelo Coast Range Reserve, California, USA - czobulk1.16 metaG | ecosystem: Environmental > Terrestrial > Soil > Vadose zone | place: USA...
CCCCTCACTTCCCTTCCTTCCCCCTCTGTGTGAATGCATGCAATCACTGAGTGTTTCATATCCTTTCACTTTCACTCGATCCTCTCTTTATTGCCTTGATACTTATAAAATGTGTGATGTGCACATCAATATAAGTTGTCTGCACTCCTAAACCCCCCCCCCCTGTGTGCACTGTAAGGTCCAGAGAACCACCTACACTCATCGTCCCTCTGCTCGTGCTACACACTGCCACTGCCCTATTTGCTGCCCTTTCCCTCACTTGAACATTAGCTTGTGCCTTTAAATGAGTCAAATGTGTATGAATGAGATGAGAGGGATCTCAGCAGTGCATGCACACAAGGGATGAGGTCAAAGGGGAATAGAGTCTGTTCCCAATTGACCCTGAAAGTGTCAAGCTGCGATTCAAGAACTAAGTCAAGCTTATGGCTCAACTGTTACTGTATAAGGGTTTATACATCAGAAAAAATCAACTTTTCTTATTCCATCTTATTCCTCTTATCTTGGGGGTAAGAAAGGAATAAGTAGGAATAAGATGAAATTTTTTTTTCTGATGTATACATACAAAACTAGCAGTAGGAGTCACCCTAGCATCAGCAAAAAGAAATTCATCTTATTCCACTTATTCCATCTTATTCCTTACTTATACCTCTTATTTTGGGGGTAAGAAAGGAATAAGTAGGAATAAGATGAAATTGTTTTTTCTGATGTACTAGGCATCAGGAAAAAAAAACTTGTCTTATTTCAACTTATTACAACTTATCCCTCTTATTTTAGGTTTAAGTAAGGAATAAGATGGAATAAGTGGAATAAGACAAAGTTTTTTTTTGCTGATGGGCCAACAGTGGGTCATAAAATCTCCAATACAAGAGTTGGCCCACTAGTTCAGCTGGTTTGAGCATCATGCAATAATGTGACAGTCCTGGATTCAGTCCCCATGTTAACCATAATCTTTTTCTCCCAAACTTACGGATCGTATGAATTACGCGACGAAATACAACCTATTTGGTACTGACACAAGTACACAAGTCACATCCGCTCGACCTCGCTCAGCAACACAAGTAATATATACCTTTCGCGCTACCTGCCTGCCATGCGTAACCGTTCGCCACCCTCCTCTCGAGGTCTAAAACTCCAGATCTCGACCGTGGTCTTTCCCGCGCGGCGACACATGATTGCGCACACTTCGCGTCTAAATACGACCTTCCACACGGTTTCGCTCGGTGCGGTGACATCGCGGACGTACGCGCCTGAACCGACGTCGAATAAGCGCACGCGACCGTCGTTCCCGCCTGTGACGAGGAATTGTTCGTCAAACTGCAATGATGTAACGGACGAATCATGCGCCGCAATCCGTGTGTGTACACGTAGGTCCGGCAGCGCAAAGGCCAGCACACGCCCGTCCGCCCCGCCCGTAACGAGCGTGTGTGACGTCAGCTGTAGGGAGCACACCAGCGCAGTATGACCCTGGAGCATCGCAGTGCAGTGTCTGTGAAGAAAGGCTTCAGGTTAGTTGGCAGTGTGAGAAGAGGTTTTCTGCTGGCGTACCCAGAATGTGCGTCCCATACGCGTACCGTTGTGTCCAATCCACCGGAAGCAACAATCTTGCCGTCAAACGCGACGGCATATATCTGATTGAAATGTCCACGGAAGACCTGCAGACAATCTCCGGTGTCCACATTCCAGAGCTGCCGCCCATCAATCAACGCTATCAGAACATTCATGTCTATATTTATGACATTTCGGGCGACGTACTCGGCAAGTGCCATCATAGCTTCCGCTAACAACTTGGTTCCCGCATACATCAAGCGAGCGCACACTTCCAGCGTGGCCTGCAAGGACGCGCAACATCTGCCCGCGCTGCACATCCCACACGCGCAGCGTGCCGTCGCGCGACCCACTCACCGCAATGGGCCGGTTGTGTATTACTTTGAGACAGCGCACAGTCGAGGTGTGCCCTCGGAGGACGTACAGCGTGAGACTGTCCACCGATTTCGGTTCCCCAACCGCGCGAGTCGGGATCAGCTACAAGAACTGGAAGAGGAGAGACGCACCCAGTCTGCACGTCCCACACACGCACGTCTTTATCACACCCGCCACTGACAACTAGCGCCCCGGGTTGGCCCCACCCGCGCGTTGCACCGGCGACATCGCTGCGGGCGCTCTCCGCTCGACCAGGGTCGTTCTTCTTTGCACAGATCGGCGCGGCTGGGGGATACTGAGCGTCGAGTGCCAACGCAGCACGCATGGACGGCGGTAAGAGATGGTCAAGCCCTTGCGGGTCAAGGACCTGCGCACCAGCTGGCGCGCGGTTATGTAGAAGAAGCGCAGGCCCATCTGCCACGTCGGGAAAGCTGCCTCCGTTCGTTGTCGAAGGACCGGGATTGTGCGGTGGAGGTCGGGGATGTGCAGGGTCCAGGGCGCCGCCGCGCGAGACGAGGTCGACAGCCCAAACGCCGAGCTCATGCCCGACGAGAGTACGCACGAGCGAGCCCGTGTGTGTCGAAAATATATGGATGCGGTGATTCGCGAGCCCCGCGACGAGCCAGTCGGCATCAAGCGCAACGGAGGTCACAACACCGCTATCGGGGTCGAGCACGGGGATGCGGTGTGCGCGCAGGCAGCGGCCGCCGCGCTTCCAGTGGACTACTGTTGAGCGAGGCGGCGTCAACATGGGATGCTCAGGAAAGATGAACCATGGAACGACGAAGAACATACAGGTTGACCACGCATATTTGAAGAGCGCTTGTGAACTTTGTGCTGAATGAAGGGCGCGTAGAGGCCGAGGGAGGCGGGGGAGCGTGAGCAGATGCGGGACTTGCGGATACGTGATGCCAATCGTGTCGTTCTCGTCTGCATCCGGCTCACATGGGCCATGTAACGCAGGATCAAAATGGTACGCGCTTGCAAGCCCTCGCCAGGCCTGTTCGTCTTGCACGAGGGCATGCCACTTGCGTGAGACACATGCAATGCGCGCAAGCGTGCGAGGGTGATCGACAAAGCTGAGTATGTGCAGGGAAAGTTCTATGGGTAGGTCTGCGAGAAAGTCACGTTTGAGGAGAGGTGCGATACGTGTAGATATAAAGAACAGCTCGCGCGATGAACAGTAGGAGAGAAGCACGGCTAGACAATCCTGCCGGGAGATGGAGCTCAAAGACTGGAATTCATTGAGAATGGCTTGGAAAGGAGGCCGTCCTGCGTGTGACGCCGGTAAGGACGGAAGGGGTATGACACTTGTCGCTGGAGAGATGGGATGTGGAGATGGCGCTGGGGTAGGCGGGCGCATGACTGGCACGAAAACGGTAGGAGATTCGGTCTGGGAAGGATAGTCGGCCAATGTCTCTGATTTGTAGGGGGGAAGATCCACAAGGCCTGTGAGTTCGAATGAAGAGGATGTCATTGTGTGTAGCTGCGGTGCACTTGTGTGAGTCATGTCGTCAGGATGGTAAGTTCGGAATGAGGCAACGAACACGCACATAGGAGACAGTTTCCGGTGAATGGAGTTGGGTAGTGAAATGCAGAGTCTGACTGGGGTGAACTTGGAGGTCTGCGCGAGACCAGAGAAGGTCCCGAGGTGTGAGGTATATTAGATAGCACGAGAGGCTGAAGGAGATTGTGTTTGTCCAGTGTCCGTCGCGGCTGACGGGTTAGGGAAGGAAAAAAAAGATGGGTTTATGTAAACTTCTTCCCGACGAGAATATCGAAAGCTCGACCAAGGGACAGAGGAAGGAAAGAAAGACCGGTTCTCTGTCCTGACTGGCTACTGGCGAGAGCAGCGGCTGCCGTAGCTCAGAAGATGGCCCTGCCAGCTCTCGAAACCGAAATGCAGAACGAGATAGTTTGAGCTCTATTGTCAAGAAGATGATCTGGGTCCTTCTCCTCCGGCTGTCGTGCTTGGCGGTGAAAGTGGAGTTGAGAAGGGCAAGACGAGGTGTGTGAATGGCTTGTTGGCAGGCCAACCCGACCATAAGGTTAAGGTTTATTCCTTATTGTATTAGGGTTAACACCTGAGGCTCGGGTCTCATTCAGCTTCCAAGTATCCTTGATGTCCTCTATCAAAAGACGACATACACCATCACCATCTCAGACGTCCTCTCCTTCCAGGACTCCAAAGGCACTCAGAGTAAGCGCACCTGTGCGATCGCCGTTATTATGCACCTTGCCACCAACCTGCCACCTGCCCAATCGCGCGACACCTTTATCGGACTCGCACGCCCTTGAGGTGCATTATGCGACGCATCACGCCCACGTCTGTTCATCACAGGGTTGCGGCTATATCTTTCCGGATGCACGCCTTCTCGAGCTCGTGCGTTCATACCTTCGTCACTGACCTCTTTCCTTTGCTAACTCGTCGCATCCAATGCAGCATATCGCAGAGTGCCACAACCCCCTGGCTGCAATACTCAGAGAGCGTGGCGACAAAACTGTATGTATTGATATCCAGCCATTGGTTATCCCCTTTCTAAAAAAACCTCTGCGCCGGCGAAAATTCTACGCCGATGCCACAGTTTGCGTGTCACCTCTCTTCCTGTCCGCGCGTTTTCACAACACCAAAAGCAAGACGGTTACACCTCATCGACGTACACGCATATCCAAAGGAATATTTTTTTTCAGTCACTAACAAGGGCATCGGTGGCTTACTCCGCCGCTGGGGCGAGGGCGCCAGTTTGCTACGTGGGTCGTGGCGCCCGCGCGACGCTGTTGAAATCGGTGAGGGTGAAGGCGATGAAGAGTTTGCTTCTCCACCGCGACAATTGTCGTTGGATCAGCATTCGGACCCGGATGGTGAGGGCGACAACGAGATCTTGGAGGGGGGAGACCCGTTTTCCCCCAACTCTACCTCCACACCTATATTGGCCGACCAAAAGGCGACAGCAGACACGGTGGACAATGGTGGCGTGGTCGAGGGCAGGGATGCGGACGCAGAAATGGATGCGCTCGCGGGCGATGTCTCAGCGCTCAGTCTCGTCCCCTCTTCGATACGGTTTGGCCGAGGTGGCCCCGCTCCACGCGGAAGGGCCGGCCTTGCGATGCGCAGTGGGCGGCCCGCGGCACGTAACGGTGGTCATCCACCGGTTGCGAATCATCACCACGTAGCGGCGAGTGATAAGGGCAAGGATAAGGATGTCGACACGGAAGCGATGGAGTCGAACATCATGGAGCAAGACGGGGTCCCCGAGTCAGATAAAGCCCCACCTGCGCGCGGGGGGGGTGGTAGGGGCAGGGTAGGTGGCGAGGGGAGGGGGGGGGGTAGTAGGGGAATGGGTAGGGGCAGGGGGTTCGTGCCCCCGCCCCCTAGAGGCGGGTTTCTTTTGCGCGGAGCTGCAGGCCGTGGTTTTCCCAGAGGTTTGGTCGCTGCCGCTATCAGGGCGAGGGGGAGAGGTACAGGTGTCTGAAAGGTACTGAGTAGGCATTTCGCCGCTCTTCTTTCTGGATTTCTAAGCGAACTTCTACTTCTACGTGGAATACTGGGTAATGGGGATGGTGTGGGGAAGGATACCGAGCCTTGAACTACTGTACTTGTCATGAAAGTCTACAAAAAGATGGGTTGTGATTGATGGTTGAATGATTGGATGGCGAATGGTTACAGGAAGGATCTGGTACATGTACAGAGAATGGTACAATTGTGCGTTGACAGAAAAACAGCATTCGTGAAACAGATGTGACATGTACAAGGATTCTCCAACCTCTCACGCCTGGAAACACGAATTCACTACTCATTATGTGCGGTCCTCAACATCACCCTCAGGGCGCAACCCCAACCTCCAATGCCGTGGGAGTTGATGCCTCAACCATCACCCTCGGCGCAAATGAGTCCTCGAACCCCACTGTGTGAGCTGGTAAATGTAAGGTGAGCGGCGCAGGCCGTCGCCGCTGCTTTCGGCGCGATGCCATCGTCTCTACATGCGGAGCAAACTGGGTCTTTGAAGTATCGCCAAACGGGAGCGGTAGCGAGGGCGGGGCGGTGTGTAAATATCCGGGCACACAGGCGCCTCCGCCGCGGGTGGGGATCGTCAATAACGCCAGTGTCGAAGAGGCCGCAGATACTTGCACGTGTGACCTTGGTAATGACACTGGTGGTATACTCCTCGGGGAAAGAGGTGATGGCGGAGCAGATGGAATGACGAATCCGTCCAATGTGCCAGAGCGCGCGCTCGGCAACCCACTGGGCGGATTCGTGTCGTCCGGGCCACTCTCCGCGGCAAGCAACAACGGGAGACACTCCCCCGCTTCCTCCTCGTCTGCATAGATGACGCCCGCTACATCTTTGTAGGTACCACCTAGACGCGCTGCAGCATCCGTGCGCGATCCCCCGTCTACAAATTGCATGATTGCTACCTCCGAGTCGAAAGGGAGCGGAAGCGCGCCGCATTGGGCGTAGAGCGTGCGCTTCTGATGGGCGATGCGGAACGCCACCGTCGTAGGGGAGGAGGATGAGGGTAAAGTAGGCGCTCTATGCGCGTGAACGGAAGGCGGGTGTGGAGAGTGTGGAGAGGGGGGCCGGGTATGAGCGGAGCGGAACCGTGGGCGAGGGGGGAGGAAACGCATAAGGCCCTTTTTCTTTGATGGCGTGGGCGAGCGGGCCCCGGTCACTGGTGCGGGGGCTTTGGGTTGCCGCATCGTCATGAGGCGAGCTAGCTTCATTTCATCGGGACCGTTATCGGACTCTCTTTCTGTGGGAAAAGAGGATCGCGACGGGAAAGAAGTAGACGAAGGGATGGGCAACGGAACGACGGTGTAGGCGTATGTCGGCGCACGTGATTCTGGGTTGTAGACCTTCGTGTGGGCTGCGGTTGTATCAGAAAACAGGGTAAAGGAGCCGGAATGTCGATGCACGGAATGCGGAGCAGCAGAGAGCGAGGGACGACGGGAGAAAGTCGAGGGCACCGCAGGACTGGTAGGAGGTGGAGAACCAGGTAGTACTCCCGCTACCCAGGCAGAGATAGTAGCTATGGTACTAGAGCGACGGCGAGTGATGGCTCTCCCGGCAGGTGTTGGTGGACGCGACTCTGGCGGGTGAGTCCTCGGTGTGGGGGGGTGGGCAAGGAAATTGTATAGTGGTTTGGGAGCGGCCTGGATAGCCATTATGAGCGCTGTTATATTGGGCTCGTAAGGTATGTGGTGGAGTTGGATTGAATGTCAGGAACGCGGATGGAGCAACTAGTAAGTGAGACTGGCTCATGAGTATGCCAAGAGACGCGGAGTATAGAAACGGACAATTACGAGGAAAGATGAGAGTTAAAACAAAGCTAGGAAAGAAGGTGGATATCACACGGGACGCCACTCGCACAGAGAAAGGCTAGATCTAGAGCAGCACGTAGGACAGGTAAGGTTTAGAGCGATGTGGTGGTGGGTTCAAGTGTGGCAGGCTCGAAAGGGGCCATGTTTATGAGCAGCTTGAATACAAAAAGCTCTTCTCATTGGACGGGGAGGACAACAATAGGATTGCACCAGAAGCATTTCCTTTGTCTGTTGCCAGTGCCAGTGCCACCACGCGAACAACAAAAGTGTTGGCAGCAAGCATGCGGATGCTTATATAATCAGTTTCCCAATTGTCTCCGTGACCGCTGTGTTCGGTTTTGGTCCTTAGCGCTTAGCATTACAGTACCGCACCATGATGGTTACGGTACTTTGACAATAAGGAGTCTCGTAAGTGCTCTCACATTCACAACCGCCAAGCCAAGAAATTGACTCAAATACAAAGGTTATGAGGTCAAGAGCTATGCCAGTGCCAGTGGTCACACGTTTTTGTACGTGTTCAAACCAGGTCTTTTCCACATACCTGAGCACTGGCACTTTCCTACCCTCTGTCTATCCGATCAGACGTGAAGAACAATAATGTTACCAAAGTATGCCTTTTCTAAATTGTAATTCAGCGGCAGCACTCCACGCCTCTGAAGGAATGTTTTGAAGACTCGATAAGTGACATGCAGCTCCAGCATCTTACCGTGAAGGATTCTGAATTCTGGAATATCCGGTCTACCTGTAGTAATTTTCGGTATCTCTCCGAATCGCTCGTGTTGTTCTCTCAAGGCTCGAAGTTAGGGTTCCTTGAGGATTAGTCCAGACAAACAGACAGATTTTAGAAATGACGTCGACTGCTGCATAACTATCGGACCCAATCACAACGCGCTTCTAGAATTGGTGCCGTCTGCAACGGACTGCTCGCCAATACGTATATGGCGACCATCACGCCTGGATGCCATCCTCGTGTACATTGTTAGTCTCGCGATACTAACCGTCGCCGTGCTGCAAAATCAAAGAATTAAATTAATTAAATCTTCTGAGCGTTCGCAGCGCGGCGGTCCAGACGGCGCATTCACATTGCCACACTAGCCTGCCAGTGAGATCTAGGGATTTCGAGAATCAGAAGACTCTGCATCTGACAACCGTTAGCCTGACTGTACTTTGGGTATGCAAACCAAGTGCTATACCCCCAAGCTTTGAAGTTTGAAGTGTAATAACTCCGCTGTAAGAAGTTCTGTACCTTCGATGGCCTTTCAAACATAATGCATGATGCATGATGATCGATGATCTCTAGACTCTGCCAGTGATTGGGTTAGAAATGGACGTGTGCCTCGCTCTAGAAAAATATATACGTATTCCGTTCGATTGGCAAGCTCTCTACGAGAACAGAAGGAGACACCGGAAAAAAAGAACCTGCGTATATGAATAGGTCTCATCACCTCAGTTCATAACCCCACGTCACTTCGTGAATATATACATGCATGTCAGTCATGTATTCTATATACGAGCACTAAAACAACCGCATTCTCCCCCATAGCCTCATGGCTCTCGTGGCGTAACGTTTGCTGAAGCGTTTGACAAGCGCGGAGGATTCGTGCCAAGAGACTGACTGCGTGTATAGAGAACGCCCGCAGCTTGGAGGGACGCACGTGCTAGAGCATCACCGCTTAGTATGTCATAGGTACCATGAAGAGTAGGGACCTACGTACCACTCTTTATAGGGCTCAAAGTCAAGTAAAATGCCTTCAACCTTCTGCTTTGGCGCGTCAATGGAAATTGAAGACTCGGACCGGATGGTGTACACTGGGCTTGGCTTAAACCCGGGGTGGGGGAAGTTGGACGCGGACTTGACTGATACAGGTTTTGCCTGGTAGGTCTGGGGAATATTTCGTTGCAGCAGGGCGTACCCTATGGCGTCCAAACCAGACAGACAGAGCATAATATGGTGCGCACAGTCGGGGTCTGCGCTCTGGTGCGAGCATTTAACAGGAGCCGGCGCCGCTCTAATGCCATTCTGCATGTAACCGAAAAGAGGCCGAACAAGAGTATCAGGATACGATAATCGGGCACCTCGAGTGGAAACCAATATTTGTAGCTCCATAACATCAATCGGGTTCGGCTACTTACGGGATTATCCCGGACGGCGGTCAAAGCTCCATACATATTTATGCAGCAGAAATCGAGCACCGACCAGCTTAGGGTAGAGCCAATTGAGGAGTTCGGCGTTCAGGTTTCTGTACAGATATCGTGGCAGCATGTTGGGAAAGTGGGAAAAGGCCAACGTTATGAGGCTTGGATAAGTGGAGGTCATGACGGTGAGGACATCATGGAATCGGTAAACGCCGCAAGTTGAATGCATTTATGACATCGCGGCGTTCCATGCCATTGCAGAAAAGACGTATGGAGTAGTAGCACAACCGACCTTGTACGCACAATACAGCGGATCACGAACAGTGTTCAACTGGTTGACCTCCTGGTGGCTCGGGCTGGAGCCTTCGTGGCACGGTAATCTGACGCATTTCGTGATGACGTAATACTACATTATCAGCGGCCATCACATGCATCAAAGGTCAACCGCAACAGTGAGCACGTTCTAGCTGGAGAGACGACGATGTCATTGCAAGTCAACTTATCGAGTCCGGACATTACAAAGGCGTATCAAGATATCCTTAACGCACGCGGGATAGATTGGGTCATCCTAACTTACGAGAAGGCTTCAAACGATCTCCGGGTGCAGTCAACTGGAAATGGGTTGGAAGATCTTGAGGAAGAATTCTCTGACGGCAGGTAAAGTACTCCCACTTTCTCCCATTACACAATCGCTCTTACCAGCTCATCGCAGAATTCAATACGTTTTTTCCCGAGTAACGGACCCAAATGTGCGCTCAGCCAGTGTTTTGGCCCGTTCAACACCTAGTGGTGATTGATTATGAACAGACAGAGCTACCCAAGTTCGTGCAGATCAATTGGTGTGGCGATGGGGTCCCGGAGGCAAAGAAGGGGCTATTTCATACACATTCCTCCGCCGTCTCTCGCTTCTTCCGCGGAACGCACGTCGTTATCAACGCGCGCAATGAGGTCCGTCACTCACAGCTTCGCATCCCGTCCTCTTGACATGACACTACGCACAAAGTCCGATGTTAAGCCATCTCTTATTATGTCGCGCGTTGAATCCGCGTCGGGTGCGAAGTATACTGCGCATAACGAACGGGCTCGCAAGTTCGAGCCCATTGCCCCTGTAGGGACGAACTACACACCTGTGGGGAAAGTGGACATTGCCGCAATACGCAGCGCTGCAGCGCCTACGGCTCCGAAGCCCGTCGTACCTTCTGCCTCACGCCCTTTTGCGGCAACACTTGGCCCCCAATCGTCATCGGGTAAAACCGTCCGGGATAGTGCTGTCAGCGGTGCAGCTGCCGCCGCACGGGTTCCTGAGGGTACCTGGGATGCGCCAAAGCTGACGGTCTCGGCTGCACCTCCCCCTCCGCCGGCGGCTCCTCGTCCTTTCCCGACTGTTGTGGGCAATACGCTTTCGGTCCCAGCGCATTCTGCTACAGGCCCTAGTCCGAACGTTCTTACAAAGCCCTCGGAAGAAGACCGTATCAGCCCAGTGGTGAGTCTCACGGTTCTGTCAGCTCCACGAACCACTATCTGATCCTTACGCCTCTCAAAGGGCACCGCATACACGCCTGTCACCCTTGCTCCTCCCAAGAAGCTCAATAATCCATTTGAGGCTCGGGCGCAGGCCGCTCTTGCCGCGCAGTCTGCTCCTCCGCGCCCTGCAGGGGGTTCTAGCGGTAAATTGACATGGAGCGAGCGCCAAGTGCTTGCTAGGAAGCGCGCCGAAGAAGAGGAGGCAGCCAGCCGGACTGTTGTAGCCCCGGCAATCTCGCGACCACCCCCGTCCGTATCGTCTGTAGGAAGATGGGCCGCTGGGACTGTAGGGGTTGCTGTCGCTACGGCAGGAGCCGCCAATGTAGGCCAGGAGTCCGAGCTCGAGCTCGAGCCCGAGCCTGAGGTTCCTCCCTCACCTCCCCCCCCGCCGCCAGTCGCCAGCCGTCCACCTGCTTCCCTGGAACCTCGATTTGAAGCAGAGCCGGAAGCTGTTGCACCTCCACCGCCGCCGCCAGTGGCACCTGTCGCCCAAGTACTCGTTTCATCTCATTTCAGAGAGACGTCACGCTGACATATTACTCACAGCTGGCGCAGTTGAGTGTGCACGAACCAGAACCAGAACCAGAGCCCGAGCCAGGGGTAGCACCCCCCGTTGCCGCTGCGGGCGTTCAGGGCCTTACTGCCGTTGCTCAATATGATTATGAGGTACGTGTCTAGTCCCCTATATGGACTTGATTCTCGACCGCATCCTGCGCTCACTGAACATCATATGATAGGCGGCAGAGGACAACGAGCTATCCCTCGTGGAAGGCGAGCATATCGTGGATATTATACAAGAAGACGCAGAATGGTGGTTTGGCTCTAGCGCAGATGGTACTCGGAGTGGTTTGTTCCCCGCGTCGTATGTCGCTCTCCTCGATGCACCCGCAGAACCCGAGACGGAGCCAGAGCCGGAGATCGAAGCACCTCCACCACCTCCGCCACCACCTCCGCCACCACCTCCGCCACCCCCTTCTGCGTCAGCAGCGCCAGCTAATTTGGCTGTGCCGCAGCCGGAACCGGAACCTGCGTCTGGTGTAGACGAAGACGTCGTTGCGGTTGCATTATACGAGTGCGCAGGATTCTCCTCCTTTGATGGGGCCATCTGATTCGTGTTCTAATTTCCGTAGCTATGATGCTGCGGAGGACAACGAATTGTCTTTCCGTGAAGGTGATAGGATCGCTGAAATCGAAGCTGTCTCGGAAGATTGGTGGTCGGGTCGGGACCAGCATGATAATGTTGGGCTATTCCCAGGTGCGTGATTTCGCTGCACCTCTTAACTGGATTGTGGAACATGGACGTGACTAATCGGGTTCTTTAGCGACCTATGTTGAAGTCCAGCAATGAAATGACGTAGCGTGTACTAAATGGCGGGGTGAAAAACGCGGTTCTGAATTCGTTATAAAGTTATGTTACAGTATCATACTGTGAAATGAGTGACCTTTATTCTCGCGCTCAGGCTGTCCGATATCCTCATTTGGCGAGATGCTGGTTCTCAACGCCCTGCTATGCTATAACGTTCGCCGTCGCTGTGCAGTTTCTTTTACTGGGTCACACCCTACCACAAGCCTCTCCCCAATTTGTTCCTTCATACAAATCAATCAAAGTCATTACTGCTCCGCCGTAACCCCGACCAATCTGCCTCTCATACTCGGATCGGCACACTTCGTCGCCTCAAGTCACTCGAGATATACCTGGAGGGTACGTCCATGAAACCCGAGTAACCTGAGGTCGACCTTGGATGCGACTGGTTCGTATGAAGAACCAATCAAGGTTCAATTATATGAGATAGGAATCGGGAACGCGAGGCATCTCAGAGCGTGCGGGTACACCATGGCAAATGTGCTAAAGTGCCCTAAAAACTAGGCCAGTGATTCACTTATCTCCAGCGGGTTTATAGTAGATCTATCGTGACAGATCCGCGCTCACATTCAGCATCGTAAGGACGCCTTCAGGTTTCCAGGGACATATTCTATGACGTAACACATAGTTATGCGGTTCAAGGTTGTCTTGACTTATGCCCCCACTCCGAGTCTTTGCATAAACAGTTTGGCTCACTCGCCTGCCGTTCGAGACCATCGTGGGCCGCGGCTATGGGGCAAGTCGTGGCAAGTCAGCATTGGCTTAGGTCCAAATGCGCTCAGGACTTGTTCACAACTTCGCGCTCAGCGTCGCACAACTCTCAGGCTGATGTCCCGGGTTTCATGAAAATCAGCTAATTGCTCCAGATCGTTACGGATATATATATGTATTCTAGTACGAAAACGTCATCCAATGGACTGCAACTGGATGTTGGGATCAACGATTGTATTGCAGGGGACAGATATAGAAACATATTATTGAGGTAGGGATTACTAGAAGTAACAAAGCAAGACATGTGATTCAGCAAGGCGAGTGTGGGGCTATGTATGATAGAATAACTGCCGATAAGACAACGCAAGGAGACAGACGAGGTGGACATCATGAAGGAACGCAGAAAATCGAAGCCAGAAGACAATAGAGTACTCTTTAACCCGCGCGAACGAAACGGTCTGATCTACACGTCACCCTTGAGTACATCTTCTCAACCATTTTCCAATCCGTCAACCCCATGCGGGTCTTCACGTAGTTCTTGTTGAATCGCACTAGCTGAGGCATCAGAGCCCAAGGCCCAGCCACGACCTTTGAATGGTAACGGAACGCTCAGCCGGCGGGTCCGCGAGCCGCTGCCAAAATGTAGGAAATTGCTGACGCTACGTCGGATTTTCGAGCCTCCTGTGTGCTGGTTGCTGCTGGAATTTGCACTCGGAGATGGCAATTCGAGGGAATGCCCCCGCCGGGGGAGATTCGGCGCCGACGCAGCAGTGGTAGCAGTTGACCCTGAAGATGCGATGGTGGTGAAGATGGAAGCGGGATCCCTTATCAGGTCAAACCCACATGCAACCTGTCCCCCCGCGTCAGTATCACTGTATTGCGACTCTGACCGTGGTAGCTGGGGTTGGTAGTGAGAATCTGACAACTCGGATGGAGGGGAGGCCGGTGTGGATGTAGCTAATGGCGCCGCAGAGGTCGGAGCGGAGCTAGAGGAACGCTGCGGAGGGTGTTCTTTTTGGGCAGATGCAGATGCCGGAGGTAATACCGCCATCGGGAACGTATCGTGATCTTGGGGTGAAGGACAGGCGGACGGCTGCGACATATTGGCGTTCTGCATGAGGAGTGCGTGTGTGTCCGGAGCGGAGGCAAGGGCGGGGAGGGGTGAACGGGGAGCAGGTTCGGCTGTAGGCAGGGACAGTGGCAACGACCATCGATCAATAGGAAAGTAGGGAGGGAGGGAGTGCCCGCCCGCACCTGCCTGGGAGCTCTCTGGAACGGGTTCCTCACCGGCACTTCTATCACCATCGTCGTAATCATCGCCATCACTTCCGGCTCGTCCTTCATCAACCTCATCACCGGCAGCACGACCTTCCATCTCCAGAAAAGATCCTTCCAGCTCTGCAGGGATCCCGGGGACAGGGGGTTCAGCCTGCGCTGATTTCTTCCCCTTCACATTGAGGCTCTTGCTGCGCGCACGGCGCAGGGTAGGCTCTCCCCGCACATTCGAGCGCGAGCGCATGCTAATGGGCACAGGGAGGCGCAGGCTCGCCTTGCTCTTGCGCCTGCTACGCTTACGGGCTGCGCTTACGCGGCTGACCTGGCTTGTCATTGATGACTGTCTCTGTAGAGTATCCGACCCGGACATCACGGGCGACGAGGGCGGACGGATGCCATAGGCAGAGGGTGGAGTGCACGAGCCCGAATGGTGGTTGGTCTGCATCACCGTGAAGCGTGCTTGGGCAGCAATGGCCTTGCCAGTCACGTCGACGACCTCGGCCCCCGAGATCATTGTAAGAACCGCACTCGCGCTGTCATGTAAAGCATTGCTGCTCGTATCGTCCTCTCCAGTGTCCTCGTCGTCGATGACGGAGTCGCCCAGGCATGCGGTGGTCTGCTCTTGCGGTTCGGCCGACGTCGCCGCTGCCGCTGCCTTGAGTTTATCGACCTCGGCTGCCTGCTCCTCGGCAACTTTCCACGCCTCATCCACTTCGCTACGCAGCAGAGCGATGTGTGCGCGGGCTTTGTCAAGGTCGCGGGTGCGGCGCGCATAGCTCGCGTTGAGCTTCCGCAACGCAACCGCAAGAGCGCTCGCGCGATGTATGTCGCGGGCAGCCGCGAGCTGCGTACGATGTGCCGCCGCATGGAGTAGGTCCTGAGCGTGCAAATCGATGTTAGACAGTGTTCCGCTGAGTTGGGAAAGCAGGTCTCCGTCTGCGCCGGACGCAGAGAGAGCGCGTAGCAGCATGTTTCGACGATGTGCCTCGAAGCGCCAGCGTGCAACGGCGGCCTCCCAAGAACGTTCGATGTTTTCAGCGTCTTCAGGCATGCGAGTATCGATGATGAATGGCGGAAGGAGACGGATGAACTGTTCCTTTGCGCTCTGGCGAATTGCGCTCGAGACAAGTTGCTGAAGTTCATTTGAGGTAAGCATCCAGTGAGCGGCGTCGAGGGTTAGATGTTTGTATGGAAGCGGTTCTGGTAAGAGATCGATTTGTGCGGAGGGGAGGGAGAGGGGAGCCATGGATGATGACACTGTTACTTGAGAGGGTCTCCGAAGAATAGGGCTCGCCACGGAAGACAGGAGGCTTGCAAGGGGTGTAGGTGTTGATGGGCGAGAGGGGGTTGTGATCGGTATATGCACAGAGACTGGATGACCTTCTGGAGATAGGGGGGTATGCGAAGGAAAGGATGTGGACGGAAATGCACCTGGATGAAAGATGTCTGGACTCGGTGAGGCTTGATGGCGAAGAGAGAACGATTCGTCTAGTGGGTGGATTGGGGGCTCTGAGGATGGTAAAGGAACGTGATCGAAGGGGGAATGCTGTGAATCCTTTGCCGGATGTCGCTGCGTCTCTTTGCGCGTTCTCGGACCATTAGGGAGGCGAGGACGAGGGCGCAACATGGGCGACCTGGACGAGGTGGGGGAGAGGAGAGAGAGAGTAGGATCGGGAGAAGATTGAGACACTGTAGATTCAGGACTCTCAATTGTAGTCATTTTCTGGTCGGGTGGATGGCCAATTATCCACCTCAGCGGTCGGTGTCAACGTGCCGTCAGCAACATCGCCTCGCCTACCGTTGTGATTACCGCATTTGGCAACAACGGTAGCTGAGGCCCTGCCGCTGGAGGGACGAGTTGAAAATGGTTTCAAAAGTAAAAAGGGTACGCGACAGTTGGCAAACTTGAGCGTACTGACATACTGTCAATGCTTCTTACTGGCTTTTGATGACGGTTGCAAGCGTGTACGGAATGCCGCAGGTCCTCATGCCTGCGGCGTCACTGACAGGGGGAGCAGCCTGCCCTAGCGTCGCAACTGGAAGAGCTCGGGTTTACGGCGTGCGCACAACTTGGGCAGTCGTCATAGCCAGTGCGGTTTTTCGTGCTGTGTATGTGCAGGGTTGTTGGGTACTAATAGTACTATTAGTATGAGGTGTATAATTCCAAACATAGGCCATCAGTAAAAAAATACTTGTCTTATTCCTACTTATTCCCTTCTTACCCCCAAAATAAGAGGAATAAGATGTAGTAAGATTGAATAAGATGGAATAAGAAATGTTGATTTTTGCTGATGTAGCTGCATTAATGTCAATGACAACTTTGTCTCGTCCTCATCCCCCTTTTGCATTTTGTCACAGGGCACCCTGCATGAACCCTATGATCTCAATCGAAACTGATTTCCTGTGCAACAAGTCAAGGCTGTCCCCAGCTGGCCGAACGGTCACTCTGCTCCCTAAGACACTGGCAGGTTCTTTATTGAATGCATTCTAAAGTTATTATGTTACACCCAAGGGGGACCCAGAATTTAAAAAAAATACTGGAGGTCCTTTTTCTTCGAATTGGCATGTGGGCTTGGACTAACTAAGTATGTAAGCGGGCGCTATTCCGTATATAGTAAATCTATTTCCATATTTGTATTGTAAGGCGAGTTCGGGCTGGGTGATCCAAGGCGGGTCGCAATCCCAAAAGGGAAAGCGAGGGCGCAAAAGAGGTGGGGGAGAAGAGAGAGAGAGAGAGAGAGTGTGTGTGTGTGGAGACGGAGAGTGCGAGCACGGTCGCGAATGAGACGAAACGAGAC
>Ga0137394_10001502_pt1 | contig 17028 bp, 9 predicted proteins | sample czobulk116metaG_FD_108278 | JGI IMG/M metagenome (GOLD analysis project Ga0137394, IMG submission 108278) | Vadose zone soil microbial communities from Angelo Coast Range Reserve, California, USA - czobulk1.16 metaG | ecosystem: Environmental > Terrestrial > Soil > Vadose zone | place: USA...
AGGGTCCCGGCGTGGGGGAGGGGGCCGGCTCCGGCGGCGCCGGGGCCGGTGCGGGCCCCGGGGTCGGCTCGGGGGCCGGGGTCGGCTCGGGCGCCGGGGGTGCGGCCGCGGGAGGTGTCGTGGCCGGCGGAGCGGGAGCGGGCTGCTCCGGCGCGGTCTCAGGAGACGGCTGGGCCGGCTCGGGCGCGGCCGGTGGAGCGGCCTCCTCGGGAACCGGCTTCGGATGCTTGCGGAGGTCGCCCGAGATGCGCTTGACCTCGATCCGCCGGTTCTTCTCGCGCCCCTCCTCGGTGTCGTTGTCCGCGACGAAGTTGACGGCTCCGTATCCCTTGATCGAGATGCGGCTCTTGTCGATCCCGTGCTGGACCAGCCACTCCCTGATCACCTCGGCGCGACGCTGGGCGATCTGCCTGTTCGCCGCGGCGCTTCCCTTGCTGTCGGTGTAGACACCGATCTCGACGTTGACGTCGCTCCAGTAGGTGAGCGCGTCGACCAGGAGCTGCAGCCAGGCGTCGGTCCCGGGCCACAGCTCGATCCCCTGGACGAACTTGACGTTCGGCAGGATTTGAGGCTCCGGCTTGTCCAGGCGGACGCGCGGGCACCCTTCCTTGTCGATCTTCTGTCCCTTCGGCGTATCGGGGCACTGGTCGAGGCCGTCGAGCACCCGGTCGCCGTCGGAGTCGTGCGGGCAGCCCTTCTCGTCGACGATGGCCCCCGCGGGGGTGAGCGGGCAGGTGTCGACTCCGTCGAACACGCCGTCGTTGTCCGTGTCGTGCGGGCAGCCTGCGGTCGGGCTGTCCATCGGGTCGACGATGGCTCCCTTCGGCGTGTCCGGGCACTTGTCGATGCCGTCCGGGATGCCGTCGCCGTCGCTGTCGCTCGGGCAGCCCTGCTCGTTGACGATGGCTCCTTTCGGCGTGTCGGGGCACTTGTCCATCCCGTCCGGGACGGCGTCCTTGTCGGTGTCCAGCGGGCAGCCGACCTCGTCCACGGGCCAGGCGCGCGGCGTGTCGGGGCACTGATCGAGCCCTTCCAGGACGCCGTCCTGGTCCGTGTCCCACGGGCAGCCCTGCCGGTTGACCCGGGCTCCCTTGGGCGTATCGGGGCAGCGGTCGTTGAGGTCGAGCACGCCGTCGCCGTCGCTGTCGGCCGATCCGCCGGCGCCGCCGCCGCCGCCCCAGACCCAGGTCAGCCCGAGGTCCAGGTGCTCGTTGTGGTAGATGTGGGTCGGCTCGTACTCGGTCGTGTACTCCCCCCTGAACGCCATGTGCGGCATCAGACGCATGCGGATGCCGCCGCCCAGGATGACCGGCCGGCCTCTGATCTGCCCCTCTTCACTATGCTGCAGCGTCGGGCTGGGGGCGTACCGCAGGAGGCTGTAGCCGAAAACGGCGTACGGCTTGAGGCGGCGCCTTTCGTTGCGCGGATTGATCAGGAAGCGGAAGGCGTAGGAGTCGGTCGAAAAGGTGCGATCCGGATTGGCGAAGAAGACCACGTCCGATTTGATGAGCGTGCTGCTCGATTCCTGCACCTTGGCGTCGGAGGTCGTGCGGTACTGGAACTCCCATTCGTAGGACGGCTTCCAGTACCAGCCGATGCGGATGCCGTACTCGTCCGCATTCGCGATACGCTGCTCGTTGGTGAAGAAGTTGTTCCCGAAGAGAAACCCCGCTTCCCAGGCCCCCTTCTTCTCTTCGCCGCGCGCGGACGAAGACAGCAGTCCCGCGGTGGCGAGGAGGCAGGGGAGGAGGTGGAGGAGGCGGCGACGCAACCGGACGTCCGGATACCCGATCATCTCGACCTCACGCTCTCACGCTCGCCCGGACGCCGACGCGAAAAGACACCCGCATGTGCCGCGGCACAATTCTTCTGGTGACGTTGGCGATTCAAAAGGCGGCGGATCCTAGCACACGGTTTTTCGGGCTGTCAACGTCCGTGGCGCGGAAGATCGGTATTCTCTGCGGGTTACGCGCAGCGCCGGAGGTCGGAGGAGGGAGGATGTGCTATTCTTTTTGAACCTGGGAGAGGCTGCGTTGCGGGAAGTCGCAAGGTCCGAGCCTACATTCCGCAGGCGGCTCCTGTTCGCCTCCATCCTCTTTATTTCCCTGTTCGTCGCCGATCTGTTCGTGATCGGTCACCTGGCCTTCAGCGACCTCAGCCACCGCGTCATCGACCAGGCGCTGCGGGCCTCGCTCCGGACCCTGGAGACGCACCATACGGGCGGGCCCGATCTGATCGACGTGGACGACGCCGAGCCGCTCCAGGCGGAGCCGTGCCCTCCGGGAGAGCCGCAGTCCTCCCCCAGGAGCCGGCCCTGTCTCAGTCCGCCCCCCTCCGCGACGCCCGGGCCCCGGATCTTCCAGAGGTTCCGCTACCGCTGGCAGAGGATCCTCGCGAGGCCCGACGGACGTGTCCTGCGGGTCGACATCGAGGAGGGGGAGCACCGGCGGACCGACGCGGCTCCGATGGAGGCGCTCCCAGGCCACCCGGAGGTCGCCGAAGAGTGGCAGGTCGCCGGCCGGCCCGAGAAGGTCATCGCCCTGGGCCATCCGAGCGACCCGAACGCGATGAACGTGCGCGAGGTCGGCGTGCCGAGCGATCTCATCGAGCAGGAGATCAGACAGCTGCGGCACGATCTCCAGGTCAAACTGTGGGTCGGCGCCGGCTTCGCGGTCCTGGTCCTCCTGGCCGCGTTCCTGTATGTCCTGCGGCTCCTGCACCGGACGCGCATGCTCGAGGCGCAGGCGCAGATGGACGATCGCCTGGCGTTCGTCGGAGCGCTTGCCGCCGGCCTGGCGCACGAGATCCGGAACCCGTTGAACGTGCTCAGCATGAATCTCCAGATGCTGGAGGAGGAGCTCGGCGATCGCGAGGCCGGAGATCTGGGGGATGCCAAGCTGTTCCTCGCGGCGCTGCAGGGGGAGATCAGACGCCTGAGCAACCTCGTGAACAACTTCCTCACCTATGCGCGCCCCCACCAGGCGCACTTCGAAAGCAAGGATCTCAACGCCATCCTGCGCGATCTGTGCGTGTTCCTGCGTCCGGAGTTCGAGGCCCGGAAGCTCAACCTGAAACAGGACCTGTCCCCCTACCTTCCGCCGGTCGACCTGGACGAAGGCCTCATCCGCCAGGCGGTCATGAACATACTGATCAACGCCACGCAGGTCCTGAAGGAAGGCGGAACGGTCACGATATCGAGCAAGGTCGGTCCGCAAGGGGAGGCGATCGCCACCATCGAGGACGACGGGCCCGGCATCCGTCCGGAGGACCGCGAGCGCATCTTCGACGTGTTCTTCTCCAACCGCGGCGGCGGTACGGGACTCGGCCTGCCGATCGCCGCCCGCATCCTGCAGGCGCACGGCGGGTCGATCGCCGTCGAGAGCCAAACGGGGAAGGGGGCCCGCTTCATCCTCACGCTGCCGCGCCGCCACGTCGCGACCGCGGGCGTCCTGGGGACGGCCGCCGCGAGCGAGGCTTCCTGATGGAAGCCGCCCGGAGAAAGCAGCGTCCGCGCGCGCGTCAGGAAGCGGAGGCCCGCGCCGAGGAGCTTCGGCGGCAGATCTGGCACCACCGCAAGCGGTACTACGTCGACGCCAATCCCGAGATCTCCGACGCCGAATACGACCACCTGGAGCGCGAGCTCGTCGAGATCGAGACCGCGTGGCCGGACCTGGTCGTTCCCGACTCGCCGACGCAGCGCGTCGGGTCGGAGGTCGTGGGCGACCTGCCGACGGTGCGGCACGCCGTGCCGATGCTCAGCCTGGACAACGCGGCGTCGAGCGACGAAGTCCGGGAGTGGTACGACCGGCTCCTGCGCGTTCTGGGGACGTCGGGTATCGAGGAACAGGTGCCCCTGGCCGCCGAGCTGAAGATCGACGGGGTCTCGGTGTCGTTGATCTACGAGAACGGGTCGCTGACGCGCGGCGTGACCCGCGGCGACGGCCTGCTGGGCGAGGAGGTGACGTTCAACATCCGCACCATCCCGTCCGTTCCGCTGCGCCTGCTGCGGCCGGTGCCGTTCCTGGAGGTGCGCGGCGAGGTGTACTACCCGATCGCCGCCTTCCACGAGATGAATCGCCGGCGCGAAGAGGCGGGAGAGCCGCCGTTCGCGAACCCGCGCAACGCGGCGGCCGGGTCGATCCGGATGCTCGATCCAAAGGTGACGGCTCAGCGCCCGCTCGATATGCTGGTCTGGAACCTGACCCGGATCGGAGGCGCCCCGATACCCGGGACGCATTCCGCCTGTCTCGAGCTCCTGGGCGCTCTCGGGTTCCGGGTGAACCCGACGCGCCGTTGCCGGACGCTTCACGAGGTCGAGGCCTACTACCGGGAATGGCAGGAGAAACGCGATACCCTCCCGTTCGAGGCGGACGGCACGGTGGTCAAGGTCGACCCGATCGAGCTTCAGGAGCTGGCGGGCAGCACGGCGCGCGCTCCGCGCTGGGCGGTCGCCTACAAGTTCCCGCCGCGGCAGGCGACCACGAGGGTCGTGGACATCCAGGTCAACGTCACGCGCTCCGGGGCGCTCACGCCGGTCGCAATCCTCGAGCCGGTGGACATCGGCGGGGCCACCATCTCGCGCTGCACGCTCCACAACGAGGACGAGCTCGAGCGCAAGGACGTGCGCATCGGCGACCGTGTCCTGGTCGAGCGGGGGGGGGACGTCATCCCGAAGATCGTCAAGGTGATCCCGGAGGCGCGCCCGCCCGATGCCATGAAATTCGAGATGCCGCGCACGTGCCCCGTGTGCGGCTCCGCGGCGCCGCGCCCGGAGGGGGAGGTGTTCGCCCGCTGCGTCAACGCCTCGTGCCCGGCGCGACTCAAGGAGTCGATTCTGCATTTCGCGCAGCGCGAGGCGATGAACATCGAGGGGCTCGGCGAGGCGCTGGTCAACCAGCTGGTGGACAAGGGCCTGGTGAAGGAGATCCCGGACATCTATTGCCTGGACGCCCCGACCCTGGCCGGGCTCGAACGCATGGGCAAGAAATCGGCGGCGAACCTCGTCCTTGAGATCGAGAAGAGCAAGGCGGCCCCTTTCGAGCGGGTGATCTACGCTCTCGGGATCCGCTTCGTCGGCGAGCGCACGGCGCAGCTCCTCGCCGAGGAGTTCCCCGACATGGACCATTTGAGCAAGGCGTCGAAAGACGAGCTCGAGTCCGTCCACGAGGTCGGCCCCAGAGTCGCGGACGCCATCCGCCAGTTCTTCGACCAGCCGCAGAACGCGCGGCTCGTCGAGCGGCTGCAGGAGGCGGGGGTCAACATGAAGGCCGGCGACAGGCCCGCGCTCGCCGCCGGACCGTTCGCGGGTAAGACCGTCGTCGTGACCGGGACGATCGAGGGCCTGTCGCGGGACGAGATCAGGACCCTGCTGAGGCGCCAGGGGGCGCGCGTCTCGGAGTCGCTCTCGAAGAAGACCGATCTCCTGGTGTGCGGCAGGGACGCGGGGTCGAAGCTCGACAAGGCGCGCGCCCTGGGCGTGAGGATCATGCAGGCGGAGGAGTTCCTCAGTCTGGCCGGTGCCGGCGGGAGGACGTGATGGCCGAGTCGAAGGGGCAGATCGTCGTCATCGACGACGACGAAGGGAACCGGCGGGGCATCGAGATGGCCCTGCGCAAGGACGGCTACAGCGTCGTCTCGTTCGCGAGCGGCTCGCAGGGGCTCGACTACCTGAAGGGGAGCGGCACCGATCTCCTGGTGACCGATCTGCGCATGCCGGGCATCGACGGTCTGGAGGTCCTCAAGCTGGCCAAGTCGAGCGATCCCGGCCTGGCGGTGCTCGTGATCACCGGCTTCGGCTCCGTCGAGTCCGCCGTCGATGCCATGAAGCAGGGGGCGGACGATTATCTTCAGAAGCCGGTGAACCTGGTCGAGCTGCGCAAGCGCGTCGCGGCCGCCGTCGAGAAGCGCCGGCTGGCCCAGGAGGTGAGACAGCTCAGGGAGAGGCTGGAGGAGAAGTTCTCGTTCGGGACGATCGTCGGGGCCTCGAAGTCGATGCAGCAGGTGCTGCACCAGCTCGCGCTCGTGGCGCCGACGCGCTCGAGCGTCCTGATCGTCGGCGAGAGCGGCACCGGCAAGGAGCTGATTGCAAACGCCCTGCACCAGAATTCGCCCCGCAAGGAGTCCCGCTTCCTGCCGATCAACTGCGCCGCCATCCCGGGCGAAATCCTGGAGAGCGAGCTGTTCGGCCACGAGCGCGGCGCGTTCACGGGGGCCGTGCAGCGCAAGCAGGGGAAGTTCGAGCTGGCCGACCGGGGGACCCTGTTCCTCGACGAGATCGGAGAGATGCCGGTGCCGCTGCAGGCCAAGCTGCTGCGCGTCCTGGAGGACCGCTCCTTCATGCGCGTCGGCGGCACCGAGACGATCACCGTGGACGTGCGGATCATCGCCGCGACGAACTCCGATCTGGAGGCCAAGGTGGCGGCCGGAGCATTCCGCAGCGATCTGTATTACCGGCTGAAGGTCGTGACCATCGCCGTGCCGCCCCTGCGCGAGCGTCGCGAGGACATCCCCCTCCTGGCGCACCGCTTCTTCGAGATGTTCAAGAACGAGAACGACCGTCCGCTGCTGCAGCTCTCGCCCGAGGTCCTCGAGGCGATGACCGAGGCGCGCTGGGAAGGGAACGTGCGCGAGCTGCGGAACCTGATGGAGAGCCTCGTGGTCCTCGCCGACGCCTCGATCCGCGTTCTCACGCTCGACCATATGCCGGAGCACTACCGTTCGCGTCTCCCCCTCCCCGCCGCCCCCGTCCTTCCTCCGGCGGGCTCGTCCCGCCGCATGGAGGACATCGAGAAGGATGCGATTCTGCGCACCCTGCAGCAGACGGGCGGCAATCGAACCCGCGCGGCGGAGATCCTCGGCATCGGCCTCAGGACCCTGCAACGGAAGCTCAGGGAGTACGAGCAGTCCCCGGGGACAGGGGACGGGCAGCCCCAGGCGGACGAATGAACGCGGGCGTCAAATTGGCGCGCCACAATCACCACGCCTCGACCCGGGGAGCGCACGCGTCGCCCCGAGGCTTCCGGACCTAACCATCCCGGCCGCAAGATGTTAGTGGGCAGGCGGGCTGCCCACCCGCTCCCACGTTTCCATGGCACACCGCTTGCTGTCCGATCCCGGATGTCATGACCAAGACGATTCTCGTGGTGGACGACGATCCGGCCGTCCTGCAGTCGTACGGACGGCTGCTCCGAAGGCTGGGGCACCGTGTCCTCCTGTCGGAGGACTCCGAAAAGGTGATGACCGATCCTGAAAGCCTCCAGGAAATCGATCTTCTCATCCTCGATCAGCGCATGCCGCACACCAGCGGGCTCGCTCTTCTGGCCGGCTTGAGGCGGCGTGTGGCCGCGGCCCTCGGTACGCAGGGCACGACCGGCGGTGTGCCGGCCGTCATCCTGATCAGCGCGCTTCTGAGCCACGAGCTCAGGGTCGAGGCGGCCCGGCTCGGCGTCGTGGAGGTCATCGAGAAGCCGATCGACACCGCGCACCTTCTGGCTTCCGTGCGCGCCGCCCTTTCCGGGGCGGCCTGCCCGCGCCCGGTGGACCCGCTGATCCCGCGTTGATGAGGCAGGACTTACAGCCTTTTCCCGCGTCCTTGACGGAGGATCGGGGCGGGCCTATACTGACTTTCCTCAAGGAGATGATGTCCATGAAAAGAAGTGGTCAACCGGTCACGCTTGCATTGATAGCGGCGGCCTCGATGATTTTCGGCATGGTGGTGGCCGGCGGCCTCCACCTCACCACTCCGGGACACGCTGCCGGGGAGACGGCGGACGATCGGCCCCTGCATGCCGCGGCCCGGGCCCAGCTGGCCGCCGGGCACGGGGCGCCCATCGGCGCGCCGGTCTCGTTCGCCGACATCGCCGAGAGGGTCAACCCGGCGGTGGTCAGCATCACTTCGACCGAGACGGTGAAATCGAAGGGGCGCGGTGGTCGGGCTCCCTTCCACGGCGATCCGTTCGAGTTCTTCTTCGGGCCCGAGCAGCGACGCCGCTTCTCGCCCGAGCAGCAGGAGGAACCCCGTATCGAGGTCAGCGGCGGGTCGGGCTTCCTGATCAGCGATGACGGATACATCCTGACCAACTATCACGTGGTCGAGGACGCCTCCAAGATCAAGGTCAACCTCACCGGCGACCGCCGCGACTACATGGCCGACGTGGTGGGCACCGACCCCTCGACCGACATCGCCCTGATCAAGATCAAGAGCGACAAGAAGCTGCCGTACCTGTCCCTCGGCGATTCGGAGACGATGCGGGTCGGCGACTGGGTGATGGCGGTGGGCAACCCGCTCAACTACGACCACACCGTGACCGTCGGCGTGGTGAGCGCCAAGGGACGCGTTCTGCGCGACCTGTCGCGCGACTTCTCCCTCGACAATTTCATCCAGACGGATGCCGCGATCAACTTCGGAAACTCGGGCGGCCCGCTGGTCAACCTGGGCGGCGACGTCGTGGGAGTGAACACCGCCATCAGCAGCGTCGGCCAGGGTATCGGCTTCGCGGTCCCGATCAACGTGGCCCGGGACATCATGAGCCAGCTCAGGACCAAGGGGAAGGTGTCCCGCGGCTACCTGGGGATCGAGCTGGCGGAAATCACGCCGGATCTCCAGGAAGCGTTCGGTCTCTCGACCGACAAGGGCGCCCTGGTGAACTCGGTGAAGCCCGGCCTGCCCGCGGAGTCGGCGGGCCTGAAGCGCGGTGACGTGATCGTCGCCGTGGACGGCAAGCCGGTGGGAAGCACGAACGAGGTCGTGCGGCAGGTCTCGGCGAAGGAGCCCGGCTCGACCGTGAAGCTGACCGTGCTGCGCAACGGCAAGGAGAGCACGCTCACCGCCAAGCTGGCCGATCGGAGCGAGCACATCGGCAAGGAGGCGGCCGTCCCCGAGAAGGGCGGGCGCAGCGAGGAGCCGAACGAGAAGAAGCTCGGAATCTCCGTGGACGACGTGAGCCCGGAGGTCCTGGACAAGCTCGATCTCCCGGACGACACCAAGGGCGTCCTCGTGACGCGCGTGTCGAGAGTCTCGGAGGCGTTCGAGAAGGGGCTCGGAGAGGGGGACGTGATCCTCGAAGTCAACCGCGTGCCGGTGAAGAGCGTTGCGGAATACCGGCGCGAGCTGGGGAAGGTCAAGGAAGGGGGGCTCGTGGTGCTGTACGTCATCAGCCCCTCCGGCCGGACGGGCGGCGATCCGATCTCGCGCTACGTGACGCTCCGCCTGAGCACGCCGCAGGAGGAGGGGGAATAGCCCCGCGCCGGAACGACCCGGCCTGTCTTCGCGATACCAGCGGGGCCCGCGCGGCGGGCCCCGCTTTTTTGTGTGTGCCTTTCCCCGCCGACGGACTAAGATCCGGGGGCCACCCGATGACGCGCGCGGTCATGAAGCCCGGGGTCCCATGAAACACAAGGTCCTGGTCGTCGACGACGAAGAGGACATCCGCAAGTCGCTGCGCATGGTCCTCGAGTACGAGGAGTACGAGTGTCTCGAGGCCGCCTCGGGCCCGGACGGGATCGAGGCGATCCGCCGTGACGCTCCGGACGCGGTCCTTCTCGACATCAAGATGCCGGGGATGGACGGACTGGAGGCTCTGCAGGCGATCCGCTCCAAGGACGCGCACACTCCCGTTCTGATGATCTCCGGGCATGGCGACATCCCGACCGCGGTCGAGGCGATCCAGAAGGGGGCGTACGATTTTCTGGAGAAGCCGCTCGAGTCCGAGCGCGTCCTCACGGCCCTGCGCAACGCCATCGAGCGCAAGCGGCTGCGCCAGGAGAACCTGCGCCTCCGGCACCAGGTCGAGGCCAGCCTCCGGCTGGTGGGGGAGTCGAAGGCGATGAAGGGAGTGCGCGAGGCGATCGCGAGGGCGGCGCCGGCGCACGCGACGGTGCTGATCACGGGCGAGAGCGGCACCGGCAAGGAGCTGGTCGCCTGGGAGATCCATCGCAACAGCGATCGGGCCGAGAGGCCCTTCGTGAAGATCAATTGCGCGGCCATCCCCGAGGAGCTGATCGAATCCGAGCTGTTCGGCCACGAGAAAGGGGCGTTCACGGGCGCGACCGTGCGACAGATCGGCAAGTTCGTGCAGGCGGACGGCGGGACCATCTTCCTGGACGAGATCGGGGACATGAGCGCGCGCACGCAGGCGAAGGTGCTGCGCGTCCTCGAGAACGGCGAGGTGGAGCCGGTGGGCATGGCGAAGACCAGCCGGGTCGACGTGCGCGTCATCGCCGCCACGAACAAGGATCTCCGCGAGCGGATCCACGCCGGGGCCTTCCGCGAGGACCTGTTCTTCCGTCTGAACGTGCTGCCGATCGTCTGCCCGTCCCTGCGCGAGCGCCGCGAGGACGTCCCGGCCCTCCTCGACTATTTCGTCGAGACCTTCACCTCCGACAGCAGCTACCGCCCCAAGCGCTTCTCGCCGGCCGCCGTCGAGCGCCTGGCGGCCCGGCCCTGGCGGGGGAACGCCCGCGAGCTGCGCAACGCGGTCGAGCGGCTGCTCATCATGGTCGAACGGGAGACGATCGAGGCGGAGGACGTCGACGCGCTGGCGGGCGAGACCCCGGCGGGCCCGGCACCCGACGTCGCGCCGACCGTGGCGCAGGCCGGCGCAGCCGGACCCGCCGTCGCGCCCCCGGAGGGCGGAACCGCGCCGGCCGCCGCCGGCGAGGCGCGCGCCCCCTCCGCCCTCGAAGCGCCCGATCCGACCTCGTTCCGCACCCTGCAGGACTACAAGGACGAGGCCGAGAGAATCTTCATCCTGAGGAAGCTCAAGGAGAACCGCTGGAACATCTCGCGCACGGCGAGGGCGATCGACACTCCCCGGAGCAATCTGTACAAGAAACTCGAGCAATACGGGATCTCGAGAGACCAGGTGCAGGAATGAGGCAGGCCCTCGCGAGCGCGCGGCGGCCGCGTTCGTGAGCCCGCGGCGCGGCGTCGTCATCGTGGACGGGGTCAGGACGCCCTTCTGCAGGTCCTGGGGCGTTCTCAATCAGGTGCCGGCCGACGAGCTCTGCCGCATCACCATCGCGGAGGCGATGGCCCGCGTCGAGCTGGACCCGCGCCTGGTGGACGAGGTGATCATCGGCAGCATCGCCCAGCCCGCGGAATCCACGACCATCGCCCGTGTGGCGGCGCTGAAGGCCGGCGTGCCGCGCCGCGTTCCGGGCTTCACGGTCAACCAGAACTGCGGGTCGGGGATCCAGGCGATCGTCAGCGCGTTCCATCGCATCGAGTCGGGCGCCGCCGACGTCATCATCGCCGGCGGCGTCGAGTCGATGTCGCGCATCCCGTTCCAGCTCGGGCAGGCGTTCACCGACGATCTCATGAGGTTCCGGCGCGCCCGCACCCTGCCGCAGCGTCTGGCCGCCCTGTGGAAGGCGCGTCTGAGGGACCTCCGTCCCGTCTCGGCTCTCGAGGTGGGGCTGCGTGACGCCATCTGCGGCCTGAACATGGGGGAGACCGCCGAGGTCCTGGCGCGCCGCTTCCACGTGACGCGCCAGGAGCAGGACGCCTTCGCGCTCGAGAGCCACAGGCGCGCCGTGGCGGCGCGCGATCGTCTGCGCCAGGAGATCGTCCCGGTCTACCCCCCGCCGCGGTTCCAGCCGGTCCTGGACGACATCGGGCCGCGCGAGGACCAGACGCTGGAGCAGCTCGCGCGCCTGAAGCCGGCCTTCGACAGGACGTGGGGGACGGTGACGGCCGGCAACTCCTGCATGCTCACCGACGGCGCGGCGTCGCTCGTGATCGCCTCCGAGGAGCGCGCGCGCGAGCTCGGTCTGCCGTACCTCGGGCGGATCCGATCGTACGGGTTCGCGGGACTCGACCCCGCGGTGATGGGCCTGGGACCGGTGTACGCGACCGCCGTCGCCCTGGAGCGCGCCGGCGCCGTGCTGCGGGACGTGCAGCTCGTCGAGATCAACGAGGCGTTCGCCGCGCAGGTCCTGGCGGTGCGCCAGGCGTTCGCCTCCGCCGAGTTCGCCGCGAACGAGCTGGGGCTGAAGGCGGCGCTGGGGGAGATCAAACCCGAGATCACGAATGTGAACGGCGGCGCCATCGCGCTCGGTCACCCGGTCGGCTGCTCGGGAGCGCGGCTGGCGTTGACCCTCTTGAAGGAGATGGCGCGCCGCGACCTGGGTCTGGGGCTGGCCTCGCTGTGCATCGGCGGGGGCCAGGGCGCGGCCTTGATCTTGGAGCGGTCGTAGAGCATCTTACCGGCAGCGGGTCGCACGATCGATCGGAGGATGCGCGCATGGAGGCCAAACGGGCGGCCGTGTCCGAGACGGGGGAGAAGACCCTGTCGATGGAGGGGCCGGGTGTCGTCCTGGAGACCCGCCGCGACGGTCTCGCCTTCCTGATCTTCGATAAGCCGCACGACAAGGTGAATCTCCTGACCGCGCCCGTCGTCGCGGTCCTCGAGATCCTGATCGACCAGGCGTCGCACGACAAGAACGTCCGCGGGCTGGTGGTCATGAGCGCCAAGCCGGCGTCGTTCATCGCCGGGGCCGACGTCAACGAGATCCGCGCCCTGCGCTCGATCCAGGACGCCGAGCACGCCTCGCGCAAGGGACAGCGTCTGTTCGACGCGGTCGAGCGTCTGCCCTTCCCGGTGGTGGCCGCCATCAACGGCACCTGCCTCGGGGGCGGGACCGAGCTCGTCCTCTCCTGTCATTTCCGGATCGTCGCCGACGACCCGCGCGTCGAGATCGGGCTTCCGGAAGTCCGTCTCGGGATCATGCCCGGCTGGGGCGGGACGCAGCGCCTGCCGCGCCTGGTCGGCCTGGCCCCGGGCCTCGACATGATCCTGACGGGCCGCAGCGCGAACGCCCGCCGCGCCGTGAGCATCGGTCTGGCCGACGAGATCGTGCCCTCCGAGCTGCTCCTGGAGGCGGCCGAGAAGCTGGTGATGGACGCGGCCGAGGGCCGGCGGCGGCCCCGCCGACGGCTGCCCGACTCCACCCTGGCCCGGCTGAACCCGGTGCACCTGGCGCGTCTCGCGCTGGCCTCGCAGTTCGCCCGCCGCGGTCTCAGGAAGCGCGTCGCCGAGGTCCACTACCCGGCCCCGTACCGGGCGCTCGAGGCGGTCCTCCACGGGCTGCGCCACGGGATGGCGGAAGGATTGCTGCGCGAGGCCGAGCTTCTCGGTCCTCTCGCCGCCTCGCGCACCAGCAAGAACCTCGTGTCCATCTTCCTCATGCAGCGCGCCGCGCGCCGCGACCCGGGGGTCGACGATCCTGCCGTCCGGCCGCGGGACGTCCGGGCCGCCGCGGTGATCGGGGCCGGCGTCATGGGTGGAGGCATCGCGCAGGCGCTGGCGCGCAGCGGTGTCGGAGTCCGGCTGAAGGACATCGACCCTCAGGCGCTGTCGCGTGGCATCCGCCACGCGCACGACCTCTACCAGGAGGAGGTCAGGAAGGGGCGCCTGAGCCGGCGCGAGCGCGACCAGAAGGCGGCCCTGATCCAGCCGACACTCGAGTACACCGGCCTGCGCCGCTCGGACGTCGTGATCGAGGCGGTCGTCGAGTCGCTGGCGGTCAAGCACAAGGTGCTGCGCGAAGTCGAGGCGGTCGTGCCGGAGGGATTCATCTTCGCGACCAACACGTCGTCCCTGCCGATCGAGGCCATCGGCAAGGAGGCGCGCCGCCCCGAGGACGTCGTCGGCCTGCATTTCTTCAACCCGGTCCACAAGATGCCGCTGGTCGAGGTGATCAAGGGCCCGCGCACGTCGCAGGAGGCGGTGGCGACCGCGGTCGCTCTGGCCAAGCGCATCGGCAAGACTCCGATCGTCGTCGGAGACGCCCCCGGCTTCCTGGTGAACCGCATCCTGATGACCTACCTCGGCGAGTCGCTCGTGATGATCGAGGAGGGGGGCAGGATCGACGAGATCGACCGCGTCATGCTCGACTTCGGGATGCCGATGGGTCCCCTGGCGCTCCTCGATCAGATCGGCATCGACGTCGCCAACCACGTCGCCGGCGTTCTCTCCGAGGCCTTCCGCGATCGCGCCCCGCGCTCCACCGCGCTGCAGATTCTCAAGGACAAGGGGTGGCTCGGGCGCAAGACGGGACGCGGGTTCTACATCCACCCGGACGGCCCGGACGACGGGGGTGCGGACGACGGCGGCGGTCCCGGCGGCGGGCGACCCGCCCCCCGGCGCAGGACGAGCCGATCCGAGGGGCCGCCGCGCGACGTGAACGAGGCGGTGTACGCGTTGATCTCCGCCCGGCCCCGGGAGCACGTGGACGCCGGACCGACCGAGACGCGGCTCGTCCTGCCGATGATCAACGAGGCGGCACGGTGCCTCGAGGCCGGCGTCGTCGCCAATCCCTCGCACGTCGATCTGGCGATGGTCCTCGGCACCGGTTTCCCGCCGTTCCGCGGCGGTCTCCTGCGTCACGCCGACACGCTCGGCCTCACCGCGGTCGTGCAGGGTCTCGAGGCCCTCGCCGGCCGGCACGGTCCGCGCTTCCTGGCGACCCGGCTTCTGCTGGAGATGGCGCGCGAGGGGCGGGCCTTTTTCGAGAAGGAGTAACGTGGCAACCCCGATGGTCCAGACCGGGAGCAAGGCCCGTCCGGCGGCCGCCGCGGCGCCAGCGAGCTTCATGAAGTCGCTGTTCAGCGGCCGTCTCGAGGCGGGGATGGTGTTCCCGTATCCGCGGCAGGACGCGGAGGACAGGGAGACGCTGAACCTGGTCCTGGAGTCGTTTCGAGCGTGGGCGCGCGAGCGCCTGGATGGCGCCGCCATCGACAAGGCGGCCGTCTTCCCCGAGGCGCAGGTGCGCGAGCTGAAGGAGCTCGGTCTCCTGGGACTCACCATCCCCGAAGAGTACGGCGGCGGCGGACTGTCGATCACCTCGTACTGCCGCCTGATGGAGGAGACCTGCCACTTCTGCGCGGCGACCTGCACGATCCTCGGCGCGCACCTCGGGATCGGCAGCAAGGGGATCCTCCTGCACGGCAGCGAGGCCCAGAAGAGGCGCTGGCTGCCGGCCGTCGCGAAAGGGGATCTCCTGTGCGCCTACGCCCTGACCGAGCCCGACTCGGGATCGGATGCCGCGTCCCTCAAGACCCGCGCCGTGTGGGATGAGGCGCGCCAGGTCTACGTCCTGACCGGCGGCAAGCGCTTCATCACCAACGGAGGCAAGGCGGGCCTGTTCACGGTGTTCGCGCGCATGCAGGTCGGCGGCGAGGACAGGATCAGCGCCTTCGTGGTGACGCGCGACCTGCCCGGAGTCTCGACCGGCAAGGAGGAGGACAAGCTCGGCCTGAAGGGCTCGTCCACGACCGACCTGTACCTCGAGAACGTGCCGGTGCCGAAGGACAACCTGCTCGGCGAGCCCGGGCGCGGCTTCAAGTACGCCATGGAGATCCTCAACGACGGCCGCGTGTCCCTCGCCGCGGGGGCCGTCGGCGGCGCCAAGGAGATGATCGATCGCAGCGTCGAGTACGCGAAGCAGCGCCGCCAGTTCGAACGCCCGATCGCCGAGTTCGAGATGATCCGCGACAAGGTCGCCGAGATGATGACCGGCACCTACGCCGCCGAGAGCATGGTCTACCTGACCACCGGTCTGGCGGAGCGCGGCGACGTCGACTACTCCATCGAGTCGGCCCTCTGCAAGATCTTCTCCTCGGAGAACGCCTGGCGCGTGGTGAACCACGCCGTGCAGATCGCCGGCGGAAACGGTTTCATCAAGGAGTACCCGTACGAGCGCTACCTGCGCGACTGCCGCATCAACATGATCTTCGAGGGCACGAACGAGATCCTGCGCGCCTTCGTGACCCTGGCCGGCATCCAGAAGCTGGGCGAGGAGCTGAAGAAGGTCGGGCGGGCCCTGAGCGATCCGATCTCCCAGATCGGCGTCCTGTCCGACTTCGCCCTGAAGAAGATCCGGCAGGCGATCACCGACGAGCAGTTCCCGGACATCCACCCGCTGTTGCAGAAAACCGCCGTGCGCGCGGCCCACTACGCCGAGGCGCTGTCCACCACAGCCGAAGCCGCCCTGCGCGAGCATGGAAAGGTGATCCTCGAGCGCGAGTTCATCCAGGAGCGGCTCTCGGAGTCGGCCGGAGACCTGTACGCGCTCATCGCCTGCCTGTCGCGCGCCAACACCCGCATCCGGGAGGACGGGACCGACAAGGCGAAGCGGGACATCCTCCTCACGCGGACGTTCGGCAACGCCGCCTGGCGACGCATCCGCCGTCGTCTGCACCAGGTCACCCACAACCAGGACAGAAACCTCGTGCGCGTCAGCGACCTCGCCTACGATCAGAACGGCTTCGGCGAAGACCTGATCGCCTGAACTGCCCTTCGAGATGACCGCGGTGCCCGGTGGCGGGCCTGCCGCAGGGGCTCGCCTCATGTTCGCTCGCGCGGGGAACCCCCGGACGTTTCGCGCGCATGGCGCGGCTCAAAATCGGCGCGCCCCTGCGGCAGGCCCGCCACGGACCTCCGCGGTTCTTCGTGGCAGGGCAGGACACGCTCATGTCATCTTCTCATTGGAACGGAAAGGCCGCGCGCAACCTGGCCCGACAGGGCCGGCGGGACGTTGACTCGGATTCGGCGGAAACGCTAGCATGCGACGCATCGTTGCATCGACGGGCGTTTCACGTCGCGGCCGGCTTGACGGGCCGCGGGAACGCGGGAGGCGGGGCGTGCGGATCGTGGTGCTGGGCGGGGCCGGGATCATCGGACGCTCCATCGTGCGGGACCTGGCCGACGACAGGGAGGTCGAGGAGATCGTCGTCGCCGACCTCGATCTGGACGGGGCGAGGAAGGTGGCCGGGACGCTGGCCCGGCCCGGCGTGACCGCGGTCAGGGCGGACGTCACCGACAGCACCGCGCTCGTCGCGCTCCTCAAGGGCGCCGCGTGTGTCGTCAATTCGGTGCAGTACTATTTCAATATCCCCATCATGCGCGCCTGCCTCGAGGCGAAGACGCACTACGTCGACCTGGGCGGGTTGTTCCACACCACGCGCAAGCAGCTCGAGCTGCACGGCGAATTCAAGAAGACGGGTCTTCTGGCGGTCCTGGGTCTCGG
>Ga0137394_10001503_pt1 | contig 17023 bp, 16 predicted proteins | sample czobulk116metaG_FD_108278 | JGI IMG/M metagenome (GOLD analysis project Ga0137394, IMG submission 108278) | Vadose zone soil microbial communities from Angelo Coast Range Reserve, California, USA - czobulk1.16 metaG | ecosystem: Environmental > Terrestrial > Soil > Vadose zone | place: USA...
ACGGCCGGGCCGGCTCGACATAGACCGCCAACCAGGGACAATCGAGGCTGTCCGCCAAACGCCGGGTCCATCGAACCATCTGACTCGACAAAGGGCTGGCGCTCACGGCGACCATCAGGCGATGCCCGCTCTTCCACGGCCCGGGAATTTGCATCACCTGCATGTAATCCCGGACATCATGGCCCACTCGCTCGGCCGCAAGGCGCAGCGCCATCTCACGTAAGGCGGTTAAGTTGCCTTCTCGAAAAAAATTCATCATCGCGGTGACGGCCCGCTCCGGCAGATAAATTTTGCCTTCGTCCAGCCGCTTGAGCAGGTCCTCAGGAGAAATGTCCACCAGTTCAATTTCCGCCCGATCGAGGATGCTATCCGGCACTGTCTCCTGCATGCGCGAGCCCGTGATTTGCTGCACAGTGTCGGCCCGGCTTTCAACGTGTTGAACGTTCAGCGTGGTATAGACATCGATGCCGGCCTCCAGCAGCTCCATCACGTCCTGGTAACGTTTGGGATGACGCGATCCGGGCACATTAGTGTGCGCCAATTCATCGACAAGGATCAGTTGCGGATGACGAGCCAAAGCACCGTCGAGGTCGAACTCCTCGACCTTGATCTCGCGATAGAGCAGTTCCTTGCGAGGAATCAATGGAAGTTGTTTCGCTAACGCTTCAGTATCGTTTCGGCGATGGGTCTCCACGTAACCAATGATTACGTTACGTCCCTCCTTCTGCTGCTTGATGGCTGCTTCGAGCATGGCGTAAGTCTTGCCCACCCCAGCCGCCATCCCAAAGAACACCTTGAGCCGGCCGCGCTGCTCCCGATGTTGCTCCTTCTCGATCGCCGCTAAAAGCGCATCGGGATCTGGTCGGGTCTCTTCAGCCACGCTGTTACCTTATCCGGTCCAGATTAAGATTCAGTTCCAAAACGTTAACTCCGGATTCGCCCAAAAATCCCAAATCCGGCCCGGCAGTATGCGTCAGGATCATCTCCCGAACTCGCGCTGCTTCTATCCTCCGCGCCTTAGCCACGCGCGGCACTTGCAATTCAGCGTTGCGCACACTGATGTGCGGATCCAGCCCGCTTCCCGAAGCCATTACGGCATCTGCGGGGACTGGCTCGGCTTGTTTCAGTCCGTTCTCTTTGCGATAGGCCGCAATTCGCTCTTTGATCGCGTCGTTTAGCTTCTGCGAGGTCGGTCCGAGATTGCTGCCGCCTGAGTTGGCTGCATCGTAGCCGTTTCCCGCCGCTGAGGGGCGCGGATGAAAATATTTTTCGGCTGTGAATCCTTGCCCAAGCAGCCTGGAGCCGCGAACCGTTCCATTCGCATCGGCAATTAAACTTCCGTTGGCCTTATCACGAAAGAAGGTCTGAGCAATCGCAAAGACAACCAGCGGATAGACTCCGCAGCAAACCACCGCCAGGACAAGAGTGACCAGCAAGGCGCTGCGAAGTTGGGCAAATAGTTCTTTCATACCAGTTTCAGCGTCGTGATTAAGACATCGATTACTTTGATTCCGATAAACGGAACAATGATCCCGCCCACCCCGTAGATGAGGAGGTTGCGCTGCAACGTCGCCAGCGCGCCGATCGGCGTATATTTTACGCCGCGGAGTGCCAGCGGAATGAGCGCGATGATGATCAGCGCGTTGAAAATGACGGCACTCAGGATGGCGCTCGTCGGACTGTGCAGCCGCATAATATTCAACGGCGTAATGGCCGGAAAAGTCGCCATCAACATCGCGGGGATGATGGCAAAATATTTCGCCACGTCGTTCGCGATGCTGAACGTGGTCAACGCGCCCCGCGTGATGAGCATCTGTTTGCCGATCTCCACGATGTCAATCAGCTTCGTCGGGTTGCTGTCCAGGTCCACCATGTTCCCGGCTTCCCGCGCCGCTTGCGTCCCCGTATTCATAGCCACCCCTACATCCGCTTGTGCCAGCGCGGGCGCGTCGTTTGTCCCATCCCCCGTCATGGCGACCAGGTGGCCAAGTGCCTGCTCATCGCGAATCCTCTTCAGTTTCTGTTGCGGTGTGGCCTGCGCCATGAAATCGTCCACGCCGGCTTCCGCCGCTATTGCCGCCGCTGTCAGCGGGTTGTCTCCGGTCACCATCACCGTGCGAATGCCCATTTTCCGGAGATGCGCAAATCGCTCTTTGATTCCGCCTTTCACAACGTCCTTCAAATGAACGACGCCCAGCACTTCACGCCTCTCCGCGACCACCAGTGGCGTGCCGCCAGACCTCGATATTTCCTCCACCGCCTGGGTCACCACGAGCGGGAACTTCCCACCACTTTTCTCGACATAGGCATGAATCGCTTCCGCGGCCCCTTTTCGAATCGAACGGCCTGGCTGCCCATCCACCGTCGGAAAATCGACCCCGCTCATTCTGGTCTGCGCCGTGAACGCCACGAAACTGGCCTGGGTAACATCCCCTCCCCGGAAATTGAATTTCTCTTTTGCCAGCACCACGATAGAGCGGCCTTCGGGCGTCTCATCTCTCAAGGAGGCGAGCTGCGCGGCATCCGCCAAACGATCTGCCTTTACGTTAGGCGCTGCGATAAACGCGGTCGCCATTCGATTGCCCAGCGTAATCGTGCCCGTCTTGTCCAACAGGAGCACATCCACGTCGCCGGCCGCTTCGACCGCCCGCCCGCTCATCGCCATTACGTTGCGTTGCAGCACCCGGTCCATGCCTGCAATTCCAATCGCGCTCAACAGCCCGCCGATGGTGGTGGGAATCAAACAGACCAATAACGCCACCAGAACCGGAACCGAGAACACGGCGCCCGAATAAATACCGAACGGCTTCAGCGTGATGCACACCAACAGGAAGATCATTGTCAGCGCGGATAGCAGAATGGTCAGCGCGATCTCGTTCGGAGTCTTCTGTCGCTTGGCGCCTTCTACCAGCGCAATCATTCGGTCGAGGAACCCATGGCCTTTGTCCATGGTAACACGAATGACGATTCGATCACTGAGCACACGCGTGCCGCCGGTCACCGCGCTTCGATCGCCTCCGCTCTCCCGGATCACCGGCGCCGATTCGCCCGTGATGGCCGCTTCGTCGACGCTCGCGATCCCTTCGATCACGTCCCCATCGGCAGGGATCACATCGCCCGCCTCGCACACCACCAAGTCGCCCTTCTGCAATTGCGGCGCCGGAACTCGCTCTTCGTTTCTGTCGCGTAGCCGCCGTGCCATGGTATCCGTGCGCGCTTTTCGGAGGCTCTCCGCCTGGGCTTTTCCCCGCCCCTCCGCGACAGCTTCGGCAAAATTTGCGAATAGCACCGTGAACCAAAGCCAAATCGCCAGTTGTGCCACGAAGCCGCGATCACTTGCCGAAGTAAAGATGCCCGCCGTCGTCAGCGCCGCTCCAACCATCGTCACGAACATCACCGGGTTTTTGATCATCAACCGCGGATCGAGCTTCCTGAACGAGTCTGCAATCGCCGGTCGAACGATATTCCAATCAAACAGAGACTGAGATTTCTGCGTCATAAGATAAGCATTAAAACAGTTTCCCCTGGAGTGTCAGGAAATGCTCGACAATCGGCCCCAGGGCCAGCGCCGGCAAAAAATTGAGTGCGCCGATGAGCAGCACAGTCCCAAGCAGCAGCACTACAAACGTCCCTCCGGAAACTGGAAAAGTGCCCGCGCTCGGGGGCGCGGCATTCTTCTGCGCCAGCGACCCCGCCAGCGCCATGATCGGCACAATCATCAGGAACCGCCCAATCAGCATCGCCAGGCCGAGCGTCGTGTTATACCAGGGGGTATTCGCACTGAGCCCCGCGAACGCGCTTCCGTTGTTGCCCGTCCCGGAACTGTACGCGTAAAGGATCTCGCTTAGTCCATGCGGTCCGGCGTTGTTCAGTCCGGCCACTCCCCACTTGCTCACCACCGCCCACGCCGAAAATGCCAGGATGTCGATTGCGAGGATCAGCAAGGCCAGCATCGCCATCTTCACTTCGTACGATTGAATTTTCTTTCCGAGATACTCTGGCGTCCGCCCGACCATCAGTCCTGCAATGAACACCGCCAGTACCACGAACACCAGCATCCCGTAAAGGCCCGCTCCCACGCCACCGATGACAATCTCGCCCAGTTGAATGTTGAATAGCGGGACCAATCCCCCCAGTGCCGTGAACGAGTCATGCATCGAGTTCACCGCCCCGCACGAAGCATCGGTCGTCACCGTCGCAAAGAGCGCGGAATTGAAAATGCCGAACCGTACCTCCTTGCCCTCCATATTCCCGTCCGCAACTGCTACCCCAAGTTGATGATGAACCGGATTCCCGGATGCTTCTGCCCACCAGCAAAAAAGCGTTCCCGCCAAAAACAAAAGCATCATCACTCCCCAGACCGACCAACCATGTCCCTGGTTCTTCGTCATCCGGCCCAAGTAATAGGTCAAACCGCTTCCGACGGCGAATATCGAAAGCATTTGGATAAAATTTGAAAGCGGTGTCGGGTTTTCGAATGGATGCGCTCCATTTGCATTCACATACCCGCCCCCGTTGGTCCCGAACATTTTGATCGCAATCTGGGATGCCACCGGGCCCTGGACGATCGTTTGCTCATCAATCGTTTGTTCTTCCATCACCGGTTTGCCATCCGCCCCTTTAATCGTTTCCCCTTTTTCGTTCTTCTTTTCCACGGAGACCTTGAATGGCTCCATCAGCTTGGCCTTGCTGTAAGGGTTGAAGTTTTGAATCACCCCCTGGGATAGGAGGAAGATCGAGAACACCAGCGAGATCGGCAGCAGCAGGTAGTACGTGATACGCACCAGGTCGACCCAAAAGTTGCCTAATGTCTTTACCAAGTGGGACGCCAGCGCCCGCACGAACGCCGCTGCAATCGCAATCCCCGTCGCGGCTGAGGTGAAGTTGTGAATCACCAGCGCCACCATCTGCGACAGGTACGACATCGTCGACTCCCCGCCGTAGCTTTGCCAATTGGTGTTGCTCACAAAGCTCACCGCCGTATTGAACGCCAGGTCCGGGCTCAACGCCGGGAATCCCTGAGGATTAAGCGGCAATAAATGCTGCCATCGCAAAATCGCGTATGTGAAGAGACAACTCACGAGGCTGAACATCAGCATCGCCAACGTATACTGTTTCCAGTTTTGCTCCACGGCAGCGTTCACCCCCATCAAACGATACGTCACCCGCTCCAGCGGCTTGAACACTGGGTCCAGCCATGTTCTCCCTTTCCCATTCAGCACTTGAACCAGGTAAAGGCCCATTGGCTTCGTGAACAGGGCCAAGACGCCGACGAACAGGCCAAGCTGCAACCAATCAGAAGAATGCATAAGCCAATCCTTAGAATTTCTCCGGCCGAATCAGCGCCACGAACAGGTAAGCCATCAACAGGAACGCAATGACACCCACGACGATGTTTTCCATAGTTCAAGCCTTCTCGCAGAATTTTACGTAGGCGGCGCTTACGATGAAAAATGCCGCCATCAACACGATGAAAATCAGGTCTTGCATACGTTTAATTTCTGAAATCCCTTGTCGCCCAACTCTTCACGTTGATGCCTCGCGCTGTCGATGACGATTACTGGAACGGTCGAGTTCTCCAAAACCCGCTCTGCGGTGTGCCGGCGGAACAGTTGCTGCCACCAACGATGCGGCCGTTTGCCGATGATAATCAGATCATGATTATGCTCGACCGCGTATTGCGGAATGACTTCATGCGCGAATCCGCTCTCGATCGCAAAATCAAGGGCGACCCCACTTCCGTAACATTGCTGGATTTCCAGGAACTCGGTCTGGCCCTTGGTGGTTAACTCGTCGCGAGTCTTTGTCCAATTCACCGGCCCAATCGCCGGTGTATAATGATTGAAATCGACCACGAACAGTATCGTCACCGACGCGTGGCTTTGCCCGGCTACTCCGATGGCCCTCTCCAGCGCTTCCTTGGATGACCTCGCGAAGTCGACTGGAAGCAGGATTCGTTTGGGCCCCCGCTCTGCCTGATATGAACGCATGTTCATACCCCAAACTTCGCGGACGTGTTGACGGTTGGGTAATTAAAAGGCCCGGCTAGCCCGTTAAAAACTTGTTAAAATCCGGAGCCTCAATCCTTATCTTCCGGCCGCGGCTTGCACGGGTACCCACAAGCCGCGCTGCGGCTTGTCTCATTCACCTCCTCCTAAATGAAAAATTACCAATGAGCAGTTACCAATTACAAATTCAACCCCGACCGACGAGCGTACCTCCGCCGCGGTACTCATGCTCCTGCTCCGCTGGTGCTCGTGCTCATGCTCCCTCTTCTGCCCTCGTTGACATCGCCCTCCTCGATACTATGCACTCCAACGGGAGTCACTGGCCTGATATGTATGGACATTGTGGCAAATAAGGTTACGCACGTCCCGTTTGAAATCTCGAATCTCAATTTCCAATTCCCGGCTCTTGTTACTGAGTTTACTGATTACTCGCACCCTCTCCAGCGCTCGCTCCACTTCCAGATCTCGAATCTGGCGCTCCCGCGATCCGCCGTCTGGCACTCTTGCTGCTCCAATTCAGGGGATGAATTGCCTTTCGCGCCTGGCTTTTGGTGGTGTTCTTTGCGTTCTGTTCCCACTGAGCACTCCCGGAACTCCTCCTGCAAACGACAATCTTACCAATCTCACCGTTCTGACCGGAAATTTCGTGCGTTTCACAGGGACGCTGGTAGACGCCACCATCGAGCCCGATGAGATGCAGCAGTATTCGTTCTCCCACAGCGGCGACCGAAGCGTTTGGTGGCGTTGGACGGCGACTGATCCTTCTCCAGTTACCATCTACGTTGAGCGGTCTTATACGCCGGTTGACCCTCCCGACACCGCCGGCATCGCGGTAATAGGACATGACGGCCCAATCGCACATTTCGTCGACTTTTCGTCCTGGGGTCAGGCTCCTACACTGACCTTACGGACGGCAAAGGTGCATGCCGATCTTAGCTTTGTGCCCGTCCCCGGAAGGGACTATTACATTCAAGCGCTCGGCGGATGCAATGCGACGTTCGATCTGGTTTTGGTTGCAACCAATGCGCCCGTGATTGTGACTCAACCTCAAAGCGTCACTGCCAACTCCGGTGCCAGCGTTCTCTTTGCTGTCATGCCCGCCGGTAATGTCGTGCTCGCCCATCTTCGCCCCTTTGGCTATCAATGGAAATTCAACGGGGTCGACCTTCCGGAAGGAAACGCGGCCATCCTGGGAATTACCAATGTCACCGCTGCTCAAGCGGGGGACTACGTGGTCGTAATTACAAACCAGACCGGCAGCGTCACCAGCCAGGTCGCGCACCTGACAGTGTCCGACCTTGAAGCAAGGCCTTTACTGCGGATCACTGACGGTTCCAGCCCGACTGGAATTGGATTATCGATCGAGGGTGAAGCTGGGCGTTGTTATCGAATCGAATCATCAAGCAATCTGGTCGATTGGATCGAAGAAAAGCGTTTCGCCATGATTCCAGACCAATTGAGCGTTCCCTTGCTGACCAGCGTGATGTTTGCCTCCAACAGCCCAACCGCATTTTCAATGACAAATAATTGGAAACAGAAATTCATTCGCGCCCGGCGATACTTCCCGGCAAACGAAGTCTGCAATCTTTCCCTCAAGAAAATTCGTCTGGCAAAGGAGCTTTGGATGAGAGATTGGGGATTCACCAGTGTTAATGACATAATGAGCCATTCGGAACTGCTGCCCTATCTCGGTTACACGAATTTTACCCCTTTTTTTAACTGTCCCCTTCACGGCACTTATGGGGCTAATGCTGTTGGGAAACTCCCGGAATGCAGTATCTCCGGTCACCTTTTGGAAGAACCCCGATAGCGTTTGCCCGAATCGTAGAGTAAAAGTTCAGCCGGCGATATCGCTGATCCAGCGGCCTGGATTAGCCTCGGCACCGGTCGAACTCGCGGTGCGTCTCGAGTGCGGGACGGCTTGGCTCCGCTTTCCGCCCGTCCGTCAGGTTGCCACCGTTCACCACCGGAATATTGACCCGTCCTTTTGATGGCCGGCCCGAAGAATTCCCAGTCTTCGGAGATGATGGAGCCGGTCAATAGTATTGATAACTGCAATCTCAATTCGCGTAAATTGGCGTCATTCGCGGGCAGCTTCTGTTTGTCTCCCTTCGGCCCCCGCACCCGGCAAGGGGCGTTCCTGTGAGTTTGATTGAGTCACTGATGCTTCACTGTAGCTTTTTCGCGATTCAAACGGCTGAAAGGTAAGCACATCGGTTTTACCATTACAGGAGCAGCGCTGGTTGGGGCCAGCGCGGGTAATTTCAGGCAAACGCCATCATGCCGATGTAATCGTCGTGCGTAAAAGGATGCTTACCGTTGTGATTCTAGCTGCCGCAGCCATGGCTCCAACGTCATCACTGTCAGAGGAGAAGCCAGGGTCCGGCGGCTTTGACCGGAAACAGAATGCACTGCCGGCCGAGGTCCGAAAGATTCTTGATACAGCGGACCGATTCATCCTTCTCTCACTTAACCCTAAGCTGATGACTCAACAAAAGCCGGACAAATCGTCGAACGAGCTGTTTCATAATTATAGGGTGCGTCGGAAAATTGAAATTCGAACGCAGAACGGACGCGACGAGTTGTTACGCGCACTCTACCAAGGGATCGCTGATTCCGACGGGACCGTCGCGATGTGCTTCAATCCCCGGCACGGAATTCGCGCCGGCACGGGCGATCAGACGGTGGACCTCATCATTTGCTTCGAGTGCTTGTCTATCGAGATATATGGCAAAACTCACGCGCAGGTACTCACCACCGGTTCACCGGCGAGCACGTTCACTCGCGCCCTCAACAGAGCCGCATCGCTGCCCGGCAAACCGTCTCCTTAATCCATTCGTGAACGCGTCGTGAACGGGTCGCATGCTAGATTCTTCCCTCCCCTTTGCGGCTTTGCGTGTCCCGCGCCTTTGCGCTGAACCGTCTTCCCAAGTTTCCATTCACCCTCAGTTGTCTCCGCGCCCTCCTGTTAACTCATTTTCAAAATTCCTGCCAATGTATTCAAAAAGTGGTTCCATCATTTTGCCCCTCCCCTTTGCGCTCTCGGCGACTTCGTGGTGGTTTTTAGTCCTCAACCCGAAAGACGAAACCCAAAACTCCAAACTTTTTCCCCCCGGATCTTACCCCCGCCCAGCGTCTTCGCTGTGATCTTGGCGTCTCTGTAGTGTTCCTCTCAGGAATCAAAAGCAATTCCCAATTCAATCTCAAACTCAGGTTGCGTCTTTGCGCCTTTGCGTTAAACTCCCTCTCAGTTTTCTCCGTTCCCTTCACAATCCGTGCCAACCAGTTCAAAAAAGTTGCTCAAATGGGTCAACGAGCGCAAATGGGTCAAGCGGGTCACCCGGGTCAGGCGGGTTAGGTTTGCAGCCTCTCTCGCTGTAAAACTGACCCAGTATGAAAACGAATATCGCTAATGAAATCGAAAGCAACGGTAACACCCAAATTGCAACGCCACGTTCGGAGCACCTGAACTCTGATCCCACAGACCTGGGAAAAAAGGAAATGGATGCCGACGAAGAAATCGGCAATGAGGATCCCATCGGCTACGGCTCAACTACCCGCAAGGGCAAAGTCGCCCGCTTGCCTATCTCCGTGCGTGAAACCGTCAACCGCATGATCGAGAACGGCAGCCGCTTCCAGGACATCATCGCCCGCCTCGATGATCTCGGTTACCCCGGCTTTCAACACCCCAATATATCACGCTGGAAATCAGGCGGGTACCTCGACTGGCTCGCTCTGCGGGAACGTCTTGCCTGCGCCAAAGTCCGCGCCGATTCTGCACGCGAGCTGATCCGCGACCTCAAAAACTCCGACGACCTCTGCCACGCTAACGAAATCCTCATGGCCGCTGAGGTCCACGAAACGCTGCTGGCTCCGCCGCCAATGCCCGGCACGCCAGAGGCCGACAAGCGCGCCAAGACCCTTCACACGCTTAGCCGTGCCTTGGCCACCCAAATGAGTGAACGCACTCGTCGCGACCGCATCGCCTTCGAAAAACAGCGCCACAGCGACAAGATGCAACTGACCGAGAAAGAAACCATTCTAAAGGAACGCCAGAAGCGCGACCTCAACGACCCTTTAACCCATGAGGAGACCGTCTCCATCGTCCACAAAGTCGACCAGCTCTTCGGCATCAAGATTCAACCCGCGACTGAAGCCGAGCCAGGCCCTGCCCCCGAGCCGCCCGACGCGGACACCCTCTCCCCAAGCTCCCCAAGGGAGAGGGCCGGGGAGAGGGGGAAGGAACCGTCCAACTTGAAAAGCTCTCACGACTGCGCCAAACCTGTTCAGTCAATTCAACTCTCAACTTCTAACACTCAACTCTCCGACCGTGCGCCATTTTCCACCATTTTCCACCACGGTTCGCCTCCGCAAGCGGCCCCTCAAACCGAAAATGACAAATCACCATTGAGCAATTACCAATTACAAATTGCCGTCCCCAAGCCCGAACCTCCGCTCAGCTCGATCTCCCCCGAAAATGAAAAATTACAAGTGACCAATTACCAATTACAAATACCCAGCCGTACCGCCGAAGAGCCCTCAAAGCCAAACGAAGGAGCTGCGCCCGAAACACAAAACCCGAAACCCGAAACCCGGAGCAAAGCCGCGTCCCAGTCTCTCCTCTCGCCGCTCTACAAAAGATCGCTCCTCGTAAATTCAACTCACAACCGCAGGGAACCATCCCCATGTTCGACGTCTGTGGCGCCTTGGTCGATTGGCTCCCGCAGTCTGCTCCTTGCCCGGAAATCTTCGACATCGTCGGCTTCCAAAATCGTCGCGGCAAATACATCTGTTGGGTCCATCCGAACGATCCTTATCGCGACCCGGCCAATCCCGAACCGAACCCACGTCGCACCGCAATATTAAACGCGAACGGCCTCATTGTCGGTTGGCTGAATTCCCTCACGCATCACTCCTCACGCTTTACGCATCACCCCTCACGCTTCACGTGTCACGCATCACGTTCAGGTCTCGCTCCCCGGCACCGGCGGCTTTTCGCACCTGCACCAATATTCGTAGACCACTCTCAACATCTGTTCGAGATCCTCGAACTTCGACGGTTTGACCAGGAAGGAGTTGGCGCCCAGCTTATAAGCCATTTTTACGGCTCTCACCTCCGCCAGAGTTGTCACGCCGCGCCGCCGGGGTGAAAACCGTGCGGCAAAACCGTTTTAAACCTCGCGCGTGCATATTTGGCAAAACTGCGCCCTTCATGTACAAGCCCTTCTGGCCATTGCCAACCCTAATTCTCTGGGCCAAAGTGGCTGCACATGACGAAGTCATTCTACATCACGACTGCGATCGATTACTTGAACGGCCAGCCGCATCTGGGGCATGCCTACGAGAAGATCATTGCGGACGTGATTGCTCGCACGCAGCGCAGCTTGGGAAACCATGTTTTCTTCCTCACCGGCCTCGATGAGCATGGCCAAAAAGTCCAGCAGGCTGCGATCAAGGACGGCAAAACGCCCCAGGAGTATTGCGATGCCCTGGCCAAGGATTGGCGCTCTTTTGTGCAGGAATTCAACCTCTCCATCGATGATTTCATTCGCACCACCGAGTCTCGGCATAAAAAAGTGGTGCAGGCGGCCCTCTCAAAACTTTATGCGGCAGGACACTTTTACAAGGCGCCTTACAAGGGATTTTATTCGACCAAAGAAGAAACGTTTTTGACCGATAAAGACCGCCGACCGGATGGGACTTTTGATCCCTCGTGGGGTGAGGTGATCGAGTTGGTGGAAGACAATTATTATTTCAAACTGAAGGACCAGCAGAAATGGTTGATCGAGTATATCGAACAGCATCCCGATTTCATTTACCCGAACCATCGGCGCAACGAAGTCCTCGGCTTGCTAAAGAACAACGAACTCGAAGATCTCTGCATCACCCGGCCGGCGGCCCGCTTGACCTGGGGAATTCCGATACCGTTCGACCCGGAATTTGTCACCTATGTTTGGTTCGATGCCCTGGTGAACTACATTACCGTTCCTGCCGCGCATGGTGACCCGGAACTCTCCCGCGCGCTCAATCACGGTTTGACGGCTTCCGGGTCTCGATCGCTCTGGCCGGCCGACGCTCATGTGATCGGCAAAGACATTCTCAAATTCCACGCTGTTTTCTGGCCGATCATGCTCAAAGCGATGGGACTTCCGTTGCCCAAACGATTGCTGGTCCATGGCTGGTGGCAAAAGGATGACCAGAGAATGAGCAAGACCTTCGGCAATACAGTCGACCCAATGGCAGTGGCCCGCGAATGGGGCATCGACGCGTTCCGCTACTATGTAGTGCGCGAACTCGATATTGGTCCGGACGGAAACTGGACCGATGCCGGCTTTGCCGCGCGCTACAATGCGGAACTGGCTAATGGACTGGGCAACCTGGTGAATCGGTCCCTCTCGATGCTCAAGCGGTATCGTGCTGGCAAGGTAGGCGCCCAATCGGACGAGCTGCGAGCCGACTCCGAGAAAGCGGTCACCGAAACTACGGGCTACTTCGCGAAGTACGAACTGAAGGACGGGCTGGAGGCGATCTGGAAATTGGTTAACCGAGCCAATCTCTACGTGGAGCAAACAGCGCCATTCAAGCTGGCCAAAGACTCGACCCAGGCAGCGCGCCTCGATGAAATCCTCTACAATTTAGTGGAGGTCTGCCGCATTTTGGCCGTCTTGCTCAGCCCATTTATCCCCTCAAGTGCGCAGAAGATATACTCGCAGCTTGGATTGCCTGGTGCTCCGAACCTTCTCAGCGCGGCATCCTGGGGTGGCCTTCGATCAGGCCATACCATTGGCGATATTCAGCCGCTATTTCCACGGAAAGACCTCGATGGGGAATGACTTTAACTGGAGAATGACGAAGGCCTAAGCCCGAATGACGAAAGAAGTCCGAAGCACGAAATCCGTCGCTTCGGTCATTGTGGCTTCGTCATTGTTTTCGTCATTAGTGCTTCGTCATTAGGCATTCTCCCTGGTCATTTCCATTAAAAGGATTGTCAAACGCCGCAGCTATGGCACTTTACGAGGGACATTTTGAACCTATGAACAAACCAAAGATCGTTGCTTACCTGAAACCTACCTGCGGCTGGAGCCAGGGTGTCCGCGCCATTATGCGCAAATATGATCTGCCCTTCGAAGATCGCGATATCATTAATGACCCGGCGCAACGTCAGGAAATGATCGAAAAGAGCGGCCAAATGCTCAGCCCATGCGTTGAGATCAATGGGACGATCCTGCCCGACATCAGCGGCGAAGAAGTCGAAGCCTATCTTCTGGCCAACAATCTCATCAGCCCGAACGAGCGTGCCCCCGACGCTCCGACCAATCAGCCCTGCGCTCACGAAATGCCGCAAGCTCCGCAAAGCTTGCAATTCCGCAGGTAATTTGAGATTGACCGCTTCCCTGAGGCCGCAAGTTCGTGCGGCCTTTTTTGTCATGACGGCCGCTCACGATTTCAGCGGATAATCCCGTCGGTCTTCATCCGGTTGACGATCACCTTTGCGCAGGAACTGAGGCGCGACGCAGGATCAGCATCTTCCCTTATGCGGATTTGGGTGACACTGCTCCAGAGTCGGTCGCTCCTCTGGAGGAGGTAAACGTCAAATTGTAACGCAAGCTTATCCTGGCCGAGGGTGAACATGGAAGCGGACCACTCTTCAGCAATAGGTCCTCCTGGGCGGGTGGTTTGGCTCCAGGTTACATCCCGAGTCTCCCGACCTAATTCATGTCCTACGAGCAGCGCCTGCGCTCCGGCTCGACGTGCTTGTGTGACGATTGCCGAGTCGAGCTTGAGCGAGGGGTGAAGGCCGAGCGATTTTCCGGTAACTGCAACCACTCCGCGGGCGTCTAAAACCTTACGGAACTCGTTTTCCATCGCGATTGGTTCGGTCAGATCGTCCAGCATCAGGACCACGATATTCGTCAACCCGCCGCCACGATGGTCTGGATTCTTCCAGGTGGATTTGACAGTTGGCGAAGAACAGGCCACGAATAGCGAGCTGACCAGCGCAAGGGATGCATTGATAGGAAAGTTCATAGGGTTTGGGCGACATTGAAGCTAATTTGCCACGGATGCTACTTTATTCCGGGGTACAGACCCTGTAAGACATTGTTGTGAAATGGGTGATTTGGATTGTGGTGCTAGGTTGCGTGGCAGCCCTGGGATGGTTTGGCTGGGTTTATTTCGATAAAAACCGAAACAAACCCGCCGAATACAGGACGGCGGAGGTGACCCGTGGCGATTTGACCGAGTCGGTGACGGCGAGCGGCCAACTCAATCCAGTGCTTAATGTGCAGGTCGGCAGCCAGATTTCCGGCATGATCCAGCAGCTTTATGCGGACTTCAATTCCACGGTCACTCAAGGCCAGGTGATAGCCGAGCTGGATGCGTCGACCTATCGCGCCGCCCTTCACCAGACCGAAGCAGACCTGGCCAATGCGAAGGCAGGGCTGGAATTGGCCCAGCTCAACGCCAGACGTTCCGTCGAATTACGCAAGACGGACCTGATCGCTGTTTCCGAAAACGACAAGGCAGTTGCAGATTTGCATCAAGCCGAAGCGCAAGTGCTGCAGCGGCAGGCCGCGGTCGAGCGAGCCCGCGTCGATCTGAGCCGATGCACGATCTATGCGCCGACCAATGGCGTGGTAATCTCCCGCAATGTCGACGTCGGCCAAACCGTAGCCGCCAGCCTTTCCGCCCCCACCCTGTTTGTGATCGCCAATGACCTCAGCAAAATGCAGATCGACGCGCTGGTTTCTGAAGCCGATATCGGCGGAGTCGAGGCTGATCAGCCGGTCAAGTTCAGCGTGGAAGCATTTCCAACCCGCAAGTTCACCGGAAAGGTCGTGCAAATTCGCAATGCTCCATCGACCAACCAGAACGTCGTTTCCTACGACACAGTGGTGGCAGTGGAAAACCGCGACTTGAAGTTGAAGCCGGGCATGACCGCGACTGTCTCGATCATTGTCGCCGAACACGAAGACGCGCTCCGAATTCCCAATGCAGCGCTTCGCTTCAAACCGCCGGAGCCAGCGGACAAGAAAACTGCCACGCCATCTGCACCGGGACAAACGCAGCGGGAACCTGGGCAGCCGCGTACAGGAGGTTCCGGTGGATGGGGCGGAAGTGGCGGCAGCGGTGGTGGTGGCCCAGGTGGCCCGCGTCAAGGTGGCATGGGAGCGGGACGTGGTAGCCGGCCACCAAGCAACACCCGCACTGTTTATCTCCTTGAATCGGACGGCGCGAACGCCTCTGCGCCCCAGCCCAGGCCGCGCCAGATCAAAATCGGAATCAGCGACGGGGCATTTACGGAAGTCGTCGAAGGGCTGAAGGAAGGAGAGGTAGTGGTGATTGGTTCGAACATAGCGCAGCCGGCCCCAACCACCGGCGCACCTGCAAATCCATTCGGCGGCGGCGGCATGAGGCGCTTCTAATGGATGCGATTATCCAGCTCGAACACATAGATAAGATCTACCAGACCGGCGACGTTGCGGTGCACGCGGTCCGCGATGTCTCCGTCCAGATCGCCCGGGGGGAGTTTGTGGCCGTTATGGGCTCCAGCGGCTCTGGAAAATCAACCCTGATGAACGTCCTCGGCTGCCTCGATCGTCCCACCCGCGGCCGGTATTTATTCGACGGATTGGATGTCTCGACTTTGACCAAAAATGCGCTGGCCGAAATCCGAAATCAGAAGATCGGCTTTGTTTTCCAGGGCTTCAACCTTCTCTCCCGCACCTCGGCTCTCGAGAATGTCGAGCTGCCGATGCTCTACACACCGAAAATGTTGCGCGGACTCGAGCAACGGGAACGGGCCCGCCGCGCTTTGGCCAGCGTAGGACTCGCCGACCGTGAGCATCACCATCCCAACCAGCTCTCAGGCGGTCAACAGCAGCGCGTCGCCATCGCCCGCGCCCTGGCCAATAACCCGGCGTTGCTGCTCGCCGACGAGCCGACGGGAAATCTCGATACCCAAACCAGCATCGAAATCATGGGCGTTTTCCAGAAGCTCAATGATCAAGGGATCACCGTGATCATGGTTACCCACGAGATCGATATCGCTCATTATACCAGACGGATGATTGTGATGCGCGATGGACGGATCGTCGGCGATGAACCGGTCAAACGCCGTCTCCTCGCCGAGCAGGAATTGCAGCGCTTGCGAGACGAACAAAAGGCCATCCAACTGTCTTCATGAGAATTTTTGCTATTTTGAAAATCGCCGTGCGCGCGCTCCGCCGTAACAAGATGCGGACGATCCTGACCATGCTCGGCATTATTATCGGCGTTGGCGCGGTCATCACCATGGTCAGCATTGGCAATGGCGCCAAAGCCATGGTAGAAAAGCAGATTGCCAGTTTGGGGCAAAACGTGATCCTGATCTTCTCCGGCAGCACGACCCGCGGTGGCGTCAATACCGGCTGGGGCAGCGCCGGCACTCTTACGATCGATGACGCGAATGCGATTCTGCGCGAAGTTCCGGGGGTGTTGAGTGTCAGCCCCGAAATCCGGACAGTCAGCCAGGTGGCGGCCGGCAATCAAAATTGGGCCACGCAAATTCTCGGGGAAAGCCAGGATTATCTCGAACTGCGCCAATGGCCATTGGCGGAAGGCTCGATGTTTACCGAGCAGGATGTCCGGGCCGCTACCAAGGTGGCAATTGTTGGCCAAACCACCTCGCGACAGCTCTATGGTGAATCTGGTGCAATCGGTCAAGTCATCCGGATCAAACAGGTGCCGTTTGTTATTGCCGGTCAACTTTCACCCAAGGGCCTCTCGATCATGGGCAGTGACCAGGATGACGTTGTCATCGTCCCTTACACCAGCGCCATGAAACGGCTTACGGGCGCTACCACACTGCGCAGCATCAACGCCCAGGCCGAGAACGCGGATCTCCTCGTTTCCGTCCAGCAGCAAATCATCGATCTGCTCCGACAACGGCACCGCATCCAGGCGGGCCGCGAAGATGACTTTACCGTGCGCACGCAGCAGGAAATTGCCGACGCCCAGACTGCGGCCTCTAAAGT
>Ga0137394_10001504_pt1 | contig 17009 bp, 11 predicted proteins | sample czobulk116metaG_FD_108278 | JGI IMG/M metagenome (GOLD analysis project Ga0137394, IMG submission 108278) | Vadose zone soil microbial communities from Angelo Coast Range Reserve, California, USA - czobulk1.16 metaG | ecosystem: Environmental > Terrestrial > Soil > Vadose zone | place: USA...
CTTTCCCTGCGAAGCTGGACGTTTGGCGGGGGGCGCGAACGTGATGAGGCTGTCCAGCGGCGCTCGTCACCTAAAAGGAGTCATAACGCTACGGCAACGCGTGATCGACGAGGGCCGTCCTGAGCCGACCGAGGTCGAGCGGCTTGCGCAGCAGCGTGAAGCCCAGCCGCCGCGCCGCGGGATCAAGGTCTGCGACGGATGCCGTCAGCATGATCACGCGGAGCGCGGCGTCCCGTTCGCGTGCGCGCTCCACGAGCTCCACGCCGTTCATGCCCGGCATGCCGAAGTCGGTCAGCAGCACGTCGTAGGCGCCCGGCTCCAGCCGCTCCAGCCCTTCGGCGGCGTTCGTCACGGCGTCGGCGTGGCACCCCCAGTGCGCGAGCAGATCGCAGAGCATGAAGCGGACGTGCCGTTCGTCGTCTACGACGAGCACGCGGCGCCGGCGTCCATCGACGATGGGATCGGGCACGACCTGCCGAGACTAGCCGTCGACGTACCGACGATCAACCCCCAAGATCGTCGCTCCAGATGCGGCGATCCGCGTGAGATGGCTCGCGATCCCGCGTCGAACGCGGCGAACGCGTCCGCCTCACGCTTTGCGCCGCATCGGAAGCGGTCACGAGCGCACAGGCCCATGCGAAGCCGCGTCACTCTGGTCGAATTTCGCGTTGTGGATGACGGTGGATTCGTGGATGGCCCTCGGAGGTCACCGGGTTCTCGCGTGGCATAAGTGCATGCCGCCGCGGCGAAAGGTCTCGTAACGATCAGGCTTGAAGGCGACCGGTGCGCCCCTCATACGCGGACGACGTCCGCGCCGCGCAAGATCGTTGCGCCGAAGCCGGCGGGAGATGCGTCCTTGCGCGGCTCACGCCCGATCTCGTGTCCAGCCTGATGGCGATGAAACGGCGGGTCGTCGCCTGAGACGAGGTTGACACCACTACGCGCGACCGAGGGGCGCATGGCGCCGCCATGGACGCAGCACCTCGAGCTGCTTCGCGACGGACAAAATTCGGGCCTCGTTCCCATCGGGCGAGACGAGCTGGATTGATAGCGGCATCCCATCCGAGTGCGTTCCGGCCGGGACGCACGCCGCCGGATAGCCAGCCAGATTCCAGGGTGCTGCGAACGGCGCGTAGCTCACACTCGCCCACATATTCACAATCCACGAACGCTGACTCCATTGATCGACCGGGAGGGGCGATCGAGCAAGGCCCGGAGTCAAAAGCAGATCATAATTTGAGAAAAATCTCCCGACGAGGCCCCGCCAGCGGGTTCGGTCGTCTTGAGAAACTCGGCCAAGCCTGCGGGCGAGGCGACCCAACATGAGGTGAGTCCGCGTGCGGCTCTCGAGCTCTCGCCGATTTAGCCCCACCGCGTCTTCCGCCACCGCCGCACACCACCGAGCAAGGACTACCACCGCGTACTTGATGAAATACGGCGGATCGGCGGTGGCAACATGGTGACCGGCGCGCTCGAGCATCTTGCCCATCGAGAGGGCTGCAGCCTTGAATTCGTCATCGACTCTGACACCGAGAGCGGGCGCTTTCGTGGACACGGCAATGCGCAGCGGCCGATCAGGCTCCGTGGGATCACGAAGGTCAGGACGATAGGCCAAGACCGACAACATAAGGGCGGCATCGGCAACGGTCGTGGTCAACGGCCCATTCTCCGCCATTCCGAACCAGCTGTTCCCGCCCAAGTTCGACGGCACGATGTCAGCACCGGGCTTCATGCCGAACACACCACAGCACGCGGCCGGAATGCGAATCGATCCGAGCCCGTCGTTTCCGTGAGCCACCGGAACCATCGCCGCGGCCACGGCCGCCGCACTTCCGCCTGATGAGCCGCCGGCCGTGCGTTCCGCATTCCATGGGTTCCGGGTGCTCCCGAATGGCCCGTCGGTCATCGCCCATGCGCAGAGTTCAGGGACCCGCGTCTTGCCGATGACGATCGCGCCGGCAGCACGAAGGCGGCGAACGATCTCGTGATCCGACGCGCTTGGCTGATTGGAAGTCGCAGATGACCCGACACGCATGGGCTCGCCCTTGACGGCGACATTGTCCTTGATGGCGATGGGTACGCCGGCGAGCGGCAAGTCAGCCGGGACTAAGGAGTCGGCTTCCTCGAGCGCTTTCGTGGTCCGAACCAACTGAAAGGCTCCGACGGCATGGTCAACCTGCGCAATGTGGTCGAGGTGGGCGCGAATAACCTCAGCCGCTGAGACTGTTTTCCGCCGTACCCGTTGCGCCAAGGCCTTCGCAGGCTCTCCTATCAACGTTTCCCGCGTCTCGGTCATCGGCCATCCTCCTCCGGCTCTTGAGCCACGGCGCATCTGGCCTATAAATCACGCACCTGGAGGATAGCCGGTTCCGCCTATATTTTTCTCCCTTGACATGGGGCGATGAAGGACCGATGTTCGCGCGTGTCGGTGGCCTGACAGCTATCGACGAGCACCAGCCCGAAGTCACGCGCCGCGAGTTCGGGTCGGCGTAGTCGTGCAGCTGTTGCGGATGGGACCGACGCGTGGCCGGCATTGCGCGGGCGGTGAAAAGGTGCCGGCGCATTCCCGCATGACTATGTGGGACCTCTGAAGGGAGCTTGCGATTCCTCGAAACAGAGGGACGCGGCGATTCAGTTTCTGCGGCACAGATTTCGCCCTCTTCGTGATGGGCGCTGGTCGGCCGTGGCGCGGTCCTATGGTGTTACTTGCATCTATGGCGTTCCTGGCGATTGCCGAGTCCGCCATCGGCGAGCAGGACCGTGACATTCGCTTCCCACTGGCCGCTCCCCAATCGGTCGTTTCTGTCGAATCAAGACCACTGCTCGCCCTCACGTCGATCACGCACGCAGCTCTACCAGATCCGACTGGCGTGACGTCGGAACCAAGGGATGAGGCCATGACCCGCTATGCTCACGGGAGGCCTCCGGCCACGACCGATGCTACGGATGACGTCATCCCACCTTCGCGCAAGCGCTTCGGCGTGCAGGTCGCGTACGACCGCGCAAAGGCACTCATCTCGGTCAAAGCCGATCAGGCGGCACTCGACATGGTTCTGCAGGAAATTTCACGTGCCGTGGCTTTGCCGATCGTCTCGCTGAAAGACCGCATTACAGATCAAGTGTCCGTTGACGTTACTGGAGAATCCGTTGAGCAAGTACTCAAGCGCTTGTTAGAGGGCTTCAACTCCACGTTCGTATACGCCGCGACGAATTCCTCGAAACAGGCCCTGTCGCCTCGTCTGACGAGGGTCATCATCGTCTCAAAGAAGGAGGCCACGACTCCGGAGACCCGTAGCCGATCCCCGGCATCAATACCGGGTCCACAGTCGAATGACCGCCGCGATGATTTTCTAAACGACGAGGCCGCGATGCTGCGCGCTCTTCTCGAGGGGGGGCCTCGAGCCAAAGAGATGGTCGGCGCCTTGAAGCAGTCCCCGAGGGATCAGGACCGAGAAAGAATTATCGGGGAGTTGCTTGGCCGCTTGACGGATGGAACGCCACCCGAGGCGGGCCTTTTGGCAGCCCTGAAAGAGCTGGCACCGGAGCGTGCAACGCAGGCCCTAGTGGATGACCTCCGCGCCGCCGATGTCCGAACGCGCATCGTGGCCGCGGCCGCCTTGGGACGCCTCGGAGCGGAAGGCGCCATCGAGCCACTAGGGTCGCTGGTGGCTGAAGATGACGCGGCCGTACGGCAAGCGGCAGCCACCAGCCTCGCGCTAACCGGCGGGTCCAACGCTACGGGTGCGCTCCTGCGCGCTTATGCCGCCGGAAGTAACGCCATTAGATATGCCATAGCGGTAGCCATTGCTTCGCATGGCGATGCCGGGTCTCAGGCGGCTCTCGCAAGCCTTGCTGTGCCTGGTATGGCTCCCTTACCGCCGACGGCGCAGGAAGCGGGCTTGATCAATCCTAATCAGCGGTAGCCGTATGAAATTACCCGCGAGTCTGGCAAAGGGAAGCGAGGGAAGATCCGTGAAGCAGAGACGGCTGATGAAAACGGTTCTCCTCATAGCGCTGACCATTGCGGCTATCACCGCGTCGCATGCTGGGCACGCGGCGGCCGCCATCATCGACAATGGAACGGTTCAACTGGGCATCAATTCCGAAGGACATCTCAATGTGCCCGGAGGGACCGCATCTTTCCAGAACGGTACCACCGACGTGGGGCTGCGTTTCATTCCGACCAATGGTGAAGCGACTGCACCCGGATGCCTCTGCGAGGGCTGGGGCGCCGCCAACGCCGACGCAGCGACTGTCACGTTCGCGGGATACGCCAACGTCTTCACAGACCACGGCGCGGTCGGACTGACCCTGGTCTCGGCGGTCACCACCGGAACTGGCACCAAACCGGAATCGACGGGCAGCGCCTTCACGTCGGTCGTAGAAACGAGCAACGGCCGTCTTCGCGTCACGCACGACTACCATGCTTCGTCTTCACCGAACCTGTACCAGGTCGACGTGACAATCAAAAACATTGGCTCGACGCCAATCGGCGATCTGCGTTATCGCCGGGTCATGGACTGGGACATCCCCCCGACGACCTTCTACGAATGGGTGGAGATACACGTCGGGACGGCGACGAGCCTCATCCACGCCACCACGGATGGCTTCCAATCGGCGAACCCATGGTCGAGTCCTGGACCTTCTGCCGGGCATCCACCGACAACGCTCACGCCCGGCTCGCCCGATTACTTCAACGGCCCCACGGACCAAGGAGCGCTGTTCGATTTCGGGTTTGGTACGCTTGCGGCCGGGCAGTCAAAGTCATTCAGGATCTACTACGGTGCCGCCGCGAATCGCGCTGCGGCACTGGCGGCGATAGGCTCCGTTGGCGCCGAGGTTTATTCCCTCGGCATCCCGTCGGTCTCGTTCGCGGCAGATGCCGCGGCGGCGACCGACGGACCGAATGTCTTCATTTTCGCTTTCAGCGGCGTGGGCGGGACACCGGTAAACCCGGCCTTCTTCACTCCGGGACCGAACCCGGTCGTGGTCGAAGACAGCGGAGTTAGCGGAGCCCAGACGTTCGCAACCTGGGCCACCGGATTTGGCGCTGGAACCACCTTCTCGGTCACCAACGACAATAATTCCCTCTTCGCGGTCCAGCCGCGACTTGCAGACGACGGGACGCTGACGTTTACGCTGGCCCCGAACGCGAACGGTACTGCCACCGTGACTGTTCACGCAACGAACACCACGCACACGTTCTCGGCCACCTTCACGATCACGGTCCAGCCCGATAACCCGACGGTGACGTCAGTTTCCCCGAACCAAATTCTGCAGTACCAGACTCTCGACGTCACGATAACCGGTACGCAGTTCGATCCCGGCGCGACCGCCGACTTCGGTCCCGGGACGAAGGTTCTGTCGGTGCAGTTCGTCGTCGGCGCCGGTCAGACTCAGTTGATTGCGCGCGTGTTCGCAGACCCGTCTACCTTCCCTGCAGGCCCGAACAGCATAGGGAACAACGTGAAGGTCATGAACTCGGATGGGGGCCAGGGGACCAGCAGCGGGCCCATTTTCACCGTCATCCGAGATACGGACGGCGACGGGATCCCGGATAACTTCGGCGGCGTGATAGATAATTGCCCGACCGTTTTCAACCCTGACCAGACACAGTCTCCCTGCACTGCGACGACCTTGTCCACTGGCGGCGTGAAGCTTACGACGACCGACGGGACGACCAGTACGTCGGCCGTGACGGTCGCTCCCGCCGACTCCGTCTTCCAGGAGGTATGCGTCACGTTCCCTGCTAACGCCGCCGGTGGAGGCCCGTACCTGTTCGCTCCCCCGGATGACCGTACGATCCATCTCGAGGCATTCGTCGGCGGAATGGTGCTCGACCGCCGTATACCTGAGTCGGTCTTCATGGTGATGCCGGATGGTCTCGAGCTCAATGATGGGACGACGGACATCCAGCGCTGCCACGTCGTGGATGTTAGCCAACAGGTCGCTCTCGATCCGGGAACGGTGGTCACTATCGACACCCACTATGAGAACCGTTCCAAGCCACTGATCCCCCTCAGCAATCCTCTCCTCATCGCCCACGTCGAACTCCCACCAACGACGATCACGGTGCAGTCCGGTAGTGCTGTGTCGATCGTCGGCGCAAACGTCACCGTTGATCCTCAGTTCTGGAACACGCTCTGGGCGACGACACCCACGACCGGGCTGGCCGTATTTTCCCTGTCGAGCCTTACGGGCGGCGCCTCTCTGGGGCAGATCAATTTGTCCACTGTGCTTTTCGAGGGAAGTCTCGCGCCGGCGAGTACGGATATGCTTGGCGGAATCCTGAAGATCTACGTGAACAAGACCAGTCTGCTTCAAGCGCTGCGCAAACGGATCGGCCACGCCTTCACCGACGGTGAGGTCGAACAGGTTCGGCTGACGGCCCGCTTGATCGACGGCAGCGTTCTGCGGACCGGCGTTGACATCACCCTGCAGGACCCGGTTCAGCAGATCGATGCGCTCATCGGTAAGATTACGGCGAGCACGATCGATGGGACGGTGAAGTCGCCGCTGGTCGACCGTCTCACTGTCGCGCGCGAGGCGATCAAGGCCGGAAGCCCAGGCGCCGCCTGCGCGCCGCTGCAGCAGACCATCCAGCAGATTAGTAGTCAGAGCGGGAAGAAGATCCCGACTGCTCTCGCGAACGACTGGCTCAATGATGCCAAACGGATCCGGAACGTCCTTCTACAGTGCACATGAGCCGGCCCGTAATGACCATACGAAACAAGGGGTCGAGCATGACTAGGCAACGGTGGCTCTGGATAGTTACGGCAGTCATGGCGTGGGTGTGCCTCGTGACCTCGGTCGCCGACGCGGCGGGCGTCATCTCAAAGGTGGGAGGTGGCGGCACGGTGACGCTTTCGGTGTTTCAGCGGAACGCTGATGGAACCTTTAGCGACATCACCGATACGTATCTGCCGACGTGGGCGCCCCCTCCCGCGACTCTCCAGACCGTGTACATAGTGGTCAACGGCACTGGCACCCCGAGCTTGGTGCCTCCTACCATCACGGCACCGAGCGCAGGAAACCCGAACCCCTACCTGGCCGAAACGACGACGTCGAAGTTTCCCGGAAACTGCACGAACTTCGGCACGGATCCCGGGCCCGACTTCACGTTCAGTACGACTACCGGTCTCGTATCGATCAGTGGGAAGACGGGTTATCCCTTGACTGCCAACGATTGCGGAGGAATGGCGGTCCTCAGTGTCGGTACCGACAAATTCATCGTGCCGAAGGACGCCGGTAGCGCTGGAAATCCGACGGGGATACCCAATGCGGTGAACGCCTTTGGCGTTGCCTTGACGCCTGGCGGCGATCCCGATGGCGACGGGTTCTCGACGTTCGACGAGACGGTCCGGGGATTCATCATCGGCGGTCAGCACGTTCGACTCAATCCCACCGTGAAAGACCTCTTCGTATATCTCGTCCGCGGCCAGTGCGGTACGAGCGTGCTGAGGCCAACCGGTTCCTTCCCGGTCACGGGCGCCGGTGGCCTTGACGCCAACCTCAATACGCTGATCCAAAATGCTGTGCCCCTTCCGACGCCCGGCATCGCAAACCTTGCAACGACACAGGTCCACTTTCTCGGAAATTCCTTATCGCCATCGACACCGACTGTTCAGACAAACGAGTGGATCGACTATTTCTCCACCTTCACTCTGGGAGGCGGAACGACTGAGACATGGACCTATTGTCCAACTCCCAACGCTGGCGCGTCGTGCACGGGCCCCACGGTCGTGACCGCCAGCAAAACCACGCCTGCGGCGCCCTCGAACGATCGAGTCGTCACCAAGAACCGCGTGTACGGGAGCGCAGATCAGAAGGGACTGCGCATCACCGAGTGCGCGACCACGAGCGGGACGTCGCCACAAGGGACGGGCCGCTACGGTGTTGGCGCGGCGAATGGAAGCGATGAGGCGGTCGTATACACGGACCGTATCCGGCGAACCGTCAATTCGACCGGAACCAGCAGGGCAGATATCTACTATTCGACCTTTCAGAATTCCGCGTGGACTCCGCTCAACAAACAGAACAGCTCGACAGTGACCTTCCAGCAGGCGCGCGACTTCATTACGTCGAAGATCATCCAATACACGATCGCCATGGAGGTTGGGCATACTCTCATGCTCATCGACCAGGCACTGCTGACAAGCGTGCCGACTTTTCCGCACTACGCCGCAGGTTCGGGAGACAACATGGACGAGGGCGTGCAAATCGTGACGAGCGGCACGCCCTCTGGCATCAAGTTCTACTTGCCGAGTAGCTTCCAGAGTGGGAGCCAGGGCGCATTCCAGTTGACGGCGCCGGCACCAACCACCATCCCCTGAAGTCTTATGGAGAAGATACGAATGAGAGCACGTGAAATGGGTTTCGCGGCGGCCGTAATCATTGCCGTGTTGCACGTTCTTACGTTTTCTGCGGACGCAGGAAACACAGGCGGCGCGCTGGTCAACTGTCAGACGGCGCACCCGTCTGGCGCCCCGATCAGCATGACGCTTATTACTGCCGGAATCGACGTTCCGCATCAGGTTGTCGGCTCGATCACGGTGTTCGCTCAGTTCGGCGGACAGACCGTTGGGCCGTTCACTGCCACCAATGTTTCCTTTGCCGGGGCCGTGAATCAGATGGATGCGGGCTGCATGGTTTTCAACGACTCAGGCTTGGGCGCGTCGATTCTTTCCGCCATCGGACTTCCGAGTACTTCGCTGAACTTCACGGCCTGCTCGCTTCTGGGAGCAAACAATCCCGATTGTACCTCGAAGGCACCCGACAACACGATCCACACTCCGCTGGGCTGGACTGCTGGCCAGATCACCGGCTATGCCGGGCATTAAGGGAAAAGGAACAGAATCTTCGTCTCAGTAGCCGACGTAGGGTTCCGACGCGTATGTTGAGGCTCGGGTGGAAGGAGCTCGCTCTCGCATGCATGAGCGCGGCTCTTCTCATCCCTGCAATGCCGCGGCACGATGTCGGCGCGCTCGCCTGGGTCGGACTAGCGCCACTCCTCGTCGCGCTCGACGGAAAACGGCCGGCGTCCGCGTTTGTGTTGAGCTATCTCAGCGGTTTGATCTTCTTCCACGGCGTATTTTCGTGGATCTTCGTCATCGGCGATTTCAACGTCCTCGACCAGATCCTCCTCGCCGGCTACCTCTCGGCGTATTACGGTGTCTTCGGGACGGCGTTGGCCTGGATCCGACGGCGTACCACCTTGCCCATGGTCCTTGTAGCTCCGCCACTTTGGGTCGCACTGGAGTATCTGCGGGCACACGCTTCATTCCTCAGTCTTCCGTGGATGCTGCTCGGCTACTCGCAGCATCTGCATACGTCTATGATTCAAGTGACTGCTCTGACGGGCGTCTACGGTCTAGCGTTCCTGATTGTGCTCACTAACGCGCTGCTCGCCGACTTGGTTCGTCACTGGACACGTGCTCGGATGGCGTCCGACGGAGTCGTGATGGTTCCGCGATCGCTGATGATCGCGGCCGCAGTCGTCGCCTTGCTGCTGCTCGGAACCTATGGCTACGGCCGACTGGTGCTGTCGCAGCCGGTGTCCCATGAGCGAATGCGTATCGGTGTCGTCCAGGGCAACGTACCCCAGCAACAGGGCGTGAGCCGGCAGACGCTCCTCGAGCGATACGCAGGTCTGACGCGACAGGCGGCGGCAGCCGCGCCTGCCTTGATCGTCTGGCCGGAGACCGCCGTTCCGGGCGACATCAAGCGAGATCGGGAGCTGCAGCGAGCGGTCAGCGGACTGGCGACAGAGACCGCTCGATTTCTCCTCGTGGGCGCGTCGCAGTACGCGAAGCTGTCGAACGAGCGCGATCCTAACCAGTCGCTACGAGACAAGTGGTACAACAGCATGCTGCTGCTGTCCCCGGATGGACGGCTGGTGGGCGAGTATCGCAAGATCGCCCTGATCCCCTTCGGTGAGTATGAGCCGCTCAGCGGCATGGTGACCTGGCCCAAGGCGATCACCACCGGCTTCGGCAAGCTTGTGCCGGGCGAGGAGCACACGCTATTCTCGGTCGACGGCCGGCCGTTCGGGGCCGTGATCTGCTGGGAGATCATTTTCCCGGATCTGTTCCGCCAGTTCGTGAAAGCCGGCGCGTCGTTCATGGTCAACGCGACGAACGAGAGCTGGTTCGGCGCAACCGCGGTACCTCATCAGCTGCTTGCGATGGCCGCGATCCGGTCCGCGGAGAACCGCGTGTCGATCGCCAGGGCGGCTAACACCGCCTTATCCGCTTTCGTCGACCCGTACGGCCGCGTCGTCGAACGACTACGTGGCGCCCGAGGCGAAGAGATGTTCGTGGAAGGTGTCCTGGTACACGACATCGTCGTCTCGCGCGCCGGAACGTTCTATACCCGTCACGGTGACGTGTTCGCGTTCGCGCAAATCGGACTTCTCGCCATCCTATTCGTCTGGTCCTACATGCGGTGTCCACGCTTCCGTACAGGCACATGACGAGTATCCCCGCGATTGCCACCGCGCCGGCCGCCGTTCGACCTCCGACCTGGCCGGCGCTGCGCGGACGCGGCGGCCGCGCCTTCGCCATTGTCACGACATTCATGGCGGTCGTGGCCCTTGTATCGCTCGTCTATTCAGTACGGATCGTGGGAACGCCATTCGCGGGGTTCCTCTTCTACGCGTTTCCTGCCGTCGGCTCATTCGGCGACCTCGAGTGGCCGGGCATACAGGCCGGCGCACGCTACCAGGACATCATCGTCGAAGCCGACGGACAGAGGATCGCGACGTCGTCAGAGCTCCAGACCATCGTGGCGCGAACGGCGGTCGGTGAGCGGGTCCGCTACGTACTCAGTCGACACGACCACCAGCTCATCATCAACGTGCCGATCTCGGTGTTCACCATTACTGACTTCGTGCTGTTGTTCGGCCCCACCTTCGTCAGCGGGCTGTTCTTCGGGCTCACCGGCGTTGTGGTGTACTGCCTCAAGCCGAACACAGGCACTTCATGGGCATTCTTCCTCTTCTGCTTCTTCCTAGGCACCTATCTGATCGCGGGCTTGGCCATTCAGGCTCCGCCGCACGGGGTATGGCTCTATCTGGTGGAGATGCTCGCGCTTCCATTCTTTCCGGCGGCCTCGATCCATCTGAGCCTGTTGTTCCCGGAGCGCACGCGACTCATCGAACGTCGTGCCTGGCTGCAGTACGTGCCTTACGCTGTTGCGGTTGGCCTGGCCGCCTATCTCCTCGTCACCATCCTGTCGCTGACCAGCGGCCACCTGCCGCCGGACACTTTTCTGCTCGTGCACTCGCGGCTTCTCCGACTCATACAGTTGTGCCGTGCGTACGCGGTCGTGGGCGCGGTCATCGTGCTGGCGGCGAACGCGCATGCGTACAAGACGTCGCGCTCGATCATCGCCACGCAACGCGCGCGGGTCATCCTCGTCGGTTCGGCGCTGGCGTTTCTCCCGCCGACGATCGGTATGCCTCTCGTCCTCCTGGCCAGCGTCGGCATCCCCTTCAACTTCCTCGGCCTGTCCACCGTGATGTTCCCTGCAGCCATCGGGTATGCCATCGCGCGTCACAACCTTTTCGATGTCGACGTATACATCAAGCGAGCGCTCGGTTACGGCGTCATGACCGCCACGGTTGGCATCGGCTATCTCTCGACGCAAACGGTGTTACAGACCGCCGTGCTCGATCCGCTCTTCGGCCGGCAGGCCGGACACGTGTCGCCGATCGTATTCGCGCTGCTCATCGTCTTTCTGTTCAATCCGCTCAACCGAAGGGTGCAGGATCTCGTCGACCGCGTGTTCTTCAGAAAGAGGTTCGACTACAAGGGAACGGTCAGCTCCGTCAGCAACGCACTGACGTCGATGCTGAATCTCGGTCAGATCATCACCCAGGTTACTCACACCATCCGGAAAGAGATGTTCGTCGATTCGGTCGGAATGTTGGTGATGCAGTCGAAGCAGCGGCATTGTGAAACATTCTTCACCGTCGACGACGACGCAGAGAATCGCGAGGTTGTAAAGGACGTGCCGGTCGGCTATGACGATCCCCTGTTGGTGCTGGTCCGTGAGGAGAAGCGTCTCATCACGAGATTCGACATCGAGGAGGAGCCGCGCTACGCCCATGTGAAAGACGGCTGCCTGCAAAGCTTCTCGGCGATGATGGCCAGCCTCGCGATCCCCTTGGTCTATCACAACGAGGTCGGCGGCATGCTCACGCTCGGCTATAAGAAGTCGGGGCAGTTCTACACGCGCGAGGACGTGGAGCTGCTGACGACCATGGCTGATCAAGCCGCTGTTGCCATCCAAAACGCCGCGGCGCATGAGGAGGTCGTACGGTACGCCGAGGAGCTCGCCGCGAGCCTGCGGCGGATCCATGTTCTGGAGAGCATCAAGACAAACCTCGCCAAGTTCGTGCCCAAGACGGTCCAGGACCTCATCGAAGAGTCACCAGAGGCGCCGTCGTTCGAGAAGCGCGAAGCCGATGTTTCGGTGGTGTTCGCGGATATCACTGGTTACACCAAGCTCAGCTCCCAGATGGACCTCGATCAAGTGAACCGGTTGGTGGAGCGATACTTCGGTGCTTTCCTCGACGAAATCGTCCGGCACGGCGGCGACGTCAACGAGACGGTCGGCGACGGTCTCATGGTCATCTTCCGAGATGCCGACCCCGACCGGCACGCCCGCGCCGCCGTCCTCGCCGCGCTCGGAATTCAACGGCGGACGGCGCAGATCAACGCCGAGCTTGCAGGCGAGTTCGAGCCAATCGCTATGCATGTCGGCGTGAACTCGGGCACGGCATCCGTCGGCGCCACGAAAATCCAGGGCACCGCAGGTACACGCTGGACGTACACGGCTTCCGGCCCTACGACCAACATTGCTGCCCGATTAGCCGCGCTCGGTGAGGCCGACGCCGTCATCCTGAGCGAGGAGACGCGCCGCCGGCTGGACGACGAGTTCCAAGTCGATGATCTTGGGCCGCAGATGCTGAAGAACGTGCCTCATCCGGTTCGCGTGTTCCGGATCAAGGCACGGGGCGACGAGCGGGCTTCGATCGACGCCGAAGACCGTCGCCAGCATCCGCGGCACCCGGTCGGGTGGGCCGCGCGCGTCTGGGTGGGGGACACCGCGTACGAGGGCCACGTCGTCAACGCGAGCATCCACGGAATCCTTGTGGCAGGGCTGCCGTTGGCCGTGTTGCAGCTCTATCACTCGTACAGGACGGAGATCGTCGCGGCAGACGGCGAGACGCTGACGTACGTGTTCGAGCTGTTGCGGCTGAGCGACGGCGGCGCGGCGATGGTGACGAAGGAGATGCTTCCCCTGCCATGATGTCCGCGCGAACGAGCGGCCTTGGCGAATTGCGCGACGAACTACGGGCCAGCGGCTTCTTCGAGAAGCCCACCACTCGGATTCTGACCGAGCTGACAATCTTCCTGCTGATCATGCTGGTTGGCCTCGTGGGCTATCTCGTCACGGAGAGTCTTCTGCTCAAGGCCGCGGCGGTGATGGTCTTCACGCTCGGTAGCCTCGGCGTGACGATCAACACGCACACCTCGTCGCACTATGCGACGAGCGACCGCCGCTGGGTCAATGAGTTCCTTACCTATTTCGGCTACCCGTTCCTCGTCGGGTTCTCGGCGACCTACTGGTGGCACAAACACGTGGTGCGCCACCACCCGTCGCCGAACGTCATCGGCCTGGACGATGACGTCGATCTGCAGCCCTTATTCGCCGTCAACACGGCTGAGATGCACGCGCGCTCCGCGCTGCTTCGCGGCTACTATCGCGCGCAGTGGCTGGTCGTCCCCATCGCGATCTTCCTGAATAGCTTCAATCTCGAGCTCAGCGGATGGAGACATTTGATCGGCGCGCTCCGCGACCCGACCCGTCGCCGCATCATGCACTGGATCGACCTCGCAGCGCTCTGCTTGCAGTGGTTGCTGTGGATCGTGCTTCCTATGTTCATCTGGCCTCCGGCCCACGTGTGCCTTTTTTATCTTCTGCGGCGCGGCCTCATCTCGTATGCATTCTTCGCCGTGTTCGTCCCCGCCCATTTTCCGCCAGAGGCGATGTTCATCGATCGCGAGAGCAAGGATGCCGACCTCATGTTGCTGCAGACGTCGACAACGGTCAATTTCCGAACCGGCATCATCGGCCGGCTGCTGTGCGCCGGGGTGAATTACCAGATCGAGCATCACCTGTTTCCCGGCATGAGCCACGTTCACTACGCGCAAGCCAGCAGGATCATCGAGGCCTACTGCCGAAGCCACGGCTACCCGTATCGGACGCTCGGCTGGGGCGAGGCCGTCGTCAAGTCGCTGCTGGTGTTCTACCGCCCGAAGCCGGTGCACACACTGGTGAACGCTTCCGGCGCGACGGCAGTGGTTAAGTGACGCTCGGCATCATCGTCGCCGTCATTGCAGTCGTCCTGGCCGTATTGCTCATCAACGCGCTGCGCGTGACCACCCCGCACACCGACGTCGCTGAGGCCCCGGCCATCGTCGTCGATCAGACGTCGGCGGCGCGGCGTCTGGCCGAGGCTGTGCGCTTCAAGACGGTGTCGCCCGCGCTGCCCGGCCAGATCGACGCGACGGCGTTCCTCGGGCTTCAGAACTTCCTGCGCAGCTCGTTTCCACAAGTCCACCGCGCCCTGAATCTGGAGGTCGTCAACGACTACAGCCTGCTCTACAGCTGGCCCGGTACCGAGCGTGCACGCAAACCGATCTTGTTGATGGCGCATCTCGACGTCGTACCGGCGGAGCCGGCAGCCGAGCGGGATTGGATCGAGCCGCCATTCTCCGGCCGCATCTCTGATGGCCACATCTGGGGCCGGGGATCGATCGACGATAAGTGCGCCGTGCTCGGCATTCTGGAGGCCGTCGAGCATCTCGTTCGCGCCGGCGTGAGGCCCACACGTACGGTGTACCTGGCGTTCGGCCATGATGAGGAATCCCGTGGCCACGACGGGGCCGAGCGGATTGCTGCGCTACTGAAGTCTCGTGGTATCACGCTGGACTACGTGCTCGACGAGGGGATGGTCATCGGCGAACGTCTGCTTCCTGGCGTCAGCGCCCCCGTCGCGCTCGTCGGCACGGCCGAGAAAGGCTGGCTGACGCTGGAGCTGAGCGCAGGAGATACCGGCGGTCACGCTTCTATGCCGCCGCCGCACACGGCGATCGGCTTACTGGCGAGCGCCATCCATCGCCTCGAGGCCCATCCAATGCCGGCGACGCTCAAGCCGCCCGTCACCGATCTCTTGGTGGCCGTCACGCATGCGATGCCGTTCTTGCAGCGCCTGGTGTTCGCCAACCTCTGGTTGTTCGCGCCGCTGGTCACGCGTAGGCTCGGCGCGACACCAGCGTCCAGCGCGATCGTTCGAACGACGACAGCCGTCACGGTTACCCAGGGCGGTACGCGAGACAACGTCTTGCCCAAAGTCGCCACCGCGCTCGTGAACTTCCGCATCCTGCCCGGCGACACGGCCGCGAGCGTCGTGGACTGGGTTCGCGCCGTCATCGGGGATCCTCGAATCACAATCACGCTGGTCAAGCAGGAAGACCCGAGCCCCGTCTCCACGACCGAGTCGCCGAGCTTTCACGCGCTGGCCACCACCATCCACCAAGTGTTCCCCGACGTGCTCGTGGCCCCGGCGCTGGCCGTCGTGCGCACGGACAGCTCCCACTTCGTCGGCCTCAGCGATGCGATTTACCGATTCCGGCCGCTGCGCCTCAGCGCCGAAGGCCTGACGCGGATCCACGGCGTCAACGAGCGCGTAGCGGTTGACGCCTACACCAGGGTCATCGAGTTCTACGTACAACTGCTGCGCAACTCGGCGCTTTGAGGCGTCGTTATCGGCGACTAATTTATCCATCCTATACCTCTCAATTACTCAGAGGTCGTCTGCGATCTCGAGAGCGACAAATCGACCACCGGCAAAATTTGCTGCTGGATGTGACGCACGCGGTACTAGACGCCGCAAATGTTGCCGCATTCTGCACCGCCCCTTGCTCATTCTCCCTTCACCGCATCGCCGGACGCGACAATGGCGCAGCGTTTGCTACAGTCACAGCGACCTGAAGGCCGGACGCCCTCAACGTTGAAGTCGGGAGCGACAGGCGTCGAGAGAAGAAAGCGTATGTGCAACGAGAGGAAGATCAATAGAGTTTTCGCGCTCCTTGTTGTCGTTGGCGTGGTGAGCATATGTACTGCTGTTGTAACTCCAGTTAAAGCAGACGTCCTCTCGATGGCGAAATCTGTGCCGATACTGGTATATGAACTGGCCGTTGTGCCGCCGCCTGTGACGGCGAGCTCGGCTCCCGTCATCGACGTCCAGACTGTTTTCAATCAGCTCATGACCTGGGACGTCGAGTTTGCGGCGCTCGCGCCGATATCCCTTCCCGGACCTGGGCAGGACTTCGTCGCCGGCAGCTTGAGGGTAACTGTTCCGGCGACGGGTGACTTCCAGCACGTGCGCATCAGCGCTCATAGCGGCCCATCTGGCGAGGATCCGACGGGATCAGTGCGCGCCACCACCACTTTCTCCATGTTTGGCGCGTTCGATCTGCGAGGCGATGTCACGTGTGTCGATGTAACCGGAAACAACGCGTTTGTCGCAGCCCATCTCGGCGAGCCTTTCATGGGGTTCACGCATGTGACACTGCACCTTGTTGATAACGGCAACCCTGGCGCGACAATGGGGGAGTCACCCGACCTCGCATTCATTGGATTCACTTCGGCTCCGCCGACGACCTGTCACGTCAGTGGTTTCTCGCTTCTTGGCGATCAGAGCGGCAACCTCGTCGTGAAGGACGCATTGTAGAGCGACGACGCGCGTCTACCCGGCCCTACCCCTCCACCGTATCCGGATCGATCCCGTGCTCGGTCAGCTTCTTGCGGAGCGTGTTGCGGTTGATGCCGAGGATCTGCGCGGCCCGCACCTGGTTGCCACCCGTCTCGCGCAGCACCGCCCGCAGCAGCGGCTTCTCGACCAGCCCGACCATCAGGTCGTAGAGATTGGCGCTGGC
>Ga0137394_10001507_pt1 | contig 17004 bp, 12 predicted proteins | sample czobulk116metaG_FD_108278 | JGI IMG/M metagenome (GOLD analysis project Ga0137394, IMG submission 108278) | Vadose zone soil microbial communities from Angelo Coast Range Reserve, California, USA - czobulk1.16 metaG | ecosystem: Environmental > Terrestrial > Soil > Vadose zone | place: USA...
GGCCAGGTAATCGACAAAGTCCTGGGCCTGAAGCTGGGCGCGGATGACTATCTTTGCAAACCATTCGAGCCGCTCGAGCTGCTGGCGCGGTTGGAAGCGTTGCTGCGGCGCAGCCGGACCACGGCGAGCGCGGCGGAGGCGCTCGACGCGTTTAGCTTTGGCTCAGTCATGGTAAATTTTCGGAGCACCGAGGTGCATCGCAACGGTAAGCAGGTCGAACTCTCCGCGCGAGAGTTTCAACTGCTGTCCTACTTTATCGCCCAACGCGGCGCTACGCTTTCGCGCGATGAACTGCTGCGCGAGGTTTGGGGCTATGACACCGGAATGCTGACCCGCACCGTTGACGTTCACGTGGGCTGGTTGCGGCAGAAGTTGGAAGACGACGCGAAGGAGCCGCGGCATTTTCTCACCATGCGCGGCCACGGTTATAAGTTTGTGGCGTAGCGGGCTGCCGGGCAGGAATTCAGCCGCCGTACACGTGCTTAGAGTACAACCTTTAGGTTTGCGGTTTGCTCAAACACGCAAGCTAAAGCTTGTACTCTGAACGCCTGTTCGCGACACTCCGATTGATCCATTGATTCAATGATTCAATGACTCGATGATTCACTTCTGAACGTCCAGCAAGATCGCAGAAATCGCAGGCCTGACCCCGACCTAGTTCCGGTGACATACGACTCGGCTGCAATGCGATTGTTAGGCCGGCGCCTCGGAGCCCATCAGTTCGAGCGAAGAGAATGCACTAATCATGACGTAGTATCCGTCCGGATCCCGGAGCGCGAACTCCTGTGTTCCAGTATTCGGGTTCGTGTTCGGCTCCTCTTCGAGCCGGGCGACGAGCGCGCGTGCCCTTTTCAGTGCCCTATCGAAATCGTCGACGCGGAAGAACAAGAGGAGCCCGTTGCCAGGTGTCGCGGTCTCAGGGCTCGTCAACGACGGATGCTCGTGCGCGCCCCACTGGTGGAGGCAGAGCAGAACAGTTCCATCCGAATCGAGGATCTGACCAAAGAAGGAATGGGCGGGTTGTGTCTCGGGCTGGCCGAAGAGCGACTGGTACCATTTGAAGCTACTCGGCACATCGCTTACGCCGATGATCGTCCAGGTGCGTTTCATGACATTTCTCCCGTCGGCTTCAACGACCAACCTCAGCGGCGGGCCGAGCGAAGCGAGGCCCATCCGTCTGGAACGCCTTGTTAGGAGGCGAGTAGAACCGCCATTTCACGCTGTGCTTCCTTAAGGAAGCCATCGTGTTTGTTGCCCACTTCCTTACTCGCCTTTACCACTACCTCGATTTGATTTGCATTTGGCGCTATCGCCTTGGTCTTGTCCATGTCCTGTTTGGTATTCATCAAGACAGAGCGATACTCCGCGGCCGCGAGCGCAAGCTCATTTATCGTGTCGCTTAGAGATGGAAAGTAGAGCTTAACCAGCATCTCAGTCTTGACCAAGGGCGATAATTCGATGACGTCGGGGCCGCGGAAGAGAAAATAGTTCTCTTCTTTCGTGAGCCATAGCTTGAGTTCATATGACGCTGCTACGAGCTCTTCCATTTTGCCGCGGCGCAATGCGGTTTGGTCCTTCTTCGAAGCCAATCCATGCGCGTACCGCCGCCCAACCAAAGCTCCGACAAGACCCAGCGCGGCTCCTACCAGCACGGGAAGCAAGGCGACTAATCCTTGCGCGAGATCATGAAGCATGGGATTTCCTCGCCTCCTAACAATGTATATCTGGTTCCGGATAAACCCGGCGACCTGAGTTCTCTTCCGTATAAAACCGTGCGCTACGTTCTGTCAAGTCTCTAAGAAAACCGAAACCGGTGTCAGGCCTGCGATTCGCTCCGATTGATCCATTGATCCAATGATTCAATGATTCAATTCTGAGCGTCCCGCAAGATCGCAGAAATCGCACGCCTGATCCCAGTCTCGCCCAGTCCTATGATCTGGTTCGGAAGGATTGCTGACCCTGTGGCTCCTGGTGATGGGCGTGAACGTTCAACGATGGGAGGAGCGTGGCCAGCGCGGGGGATGTTGATCGTGGCTCACAGCGACAGTCCGATCTTCTGCAAGAGCTCAACTATGCGCGGGTCTCTACGCAGCTCATCGAGGCGCGGGTCCATCTTAAGTTCCGCCACGGGGAGATAGTGGTCCCCGGCAGCCTTTTGCAAGATCGCAACCGCCCGCTCTTTTTCACCGAGCAGCACATACAGGTAAGCTGCTTCTTTTGGCAGAAACACAGTTTGCTTCGCCGGTTGATTCAACTCATTTGATATCTTCAGCGCCTCATCTTTCTTACCGATAAGCGCGTATGCCTGTCCGAGTGCGTAGGTGATCTCAGTATCTTCGGGCGCCGCCACATGAGCCTTCTCGAGTTCGGCGGTCGCCTCCGGGTATTTCTGTTTCAGTTCATAGATCTGGGCAATGTAAGTGGACATTACGCCAAAGTGCGGCTCGATCTCCAGAGTCTTTCGGCACTGTTCCAGCGCTTTATCATAATCGCGCGCATAAAGAAGTATGACTGCGAAATCTTTATTGATGCCAAGCGAAAGAGGATCCAGTTGTTGCGCTTTTTTGATTTCCTGAAGTGCCTGATCCAACCTGCCTTGTAATAACAACTGTGCTGCATACCAATGGTGGGCAGTAGAATACTTTGGATTTAACTCAATTGCCCGGCGATACTCATTCTCCGCCCCCTGCCAATCCCAATCCGTAACGGCTTTGATTGAGGCCAGCGAAGTGTGCGCCTCCGCAAGACTCTCGTCATACTTGAGTGCCAGCGTTACGGCGCCCTTTGCCAGAGCGTAGCCTTCTTTGGGCGCGAGAAAGCCGTAATCGCTTCGGAGGGTGTAGCAATCCGCTAGTCCGGTATACGCCAACGCATAGTTTGGATCTTTAACAATCGCGTCCTGAAAAAAATTAGTCGCCTGTTTGAAGCCTTCATCGGTGCGCTTGTTCCAATGATAGCGTCCCTTCAAATAGGCCTCGTACGCCTCGCCGCTTTGGGTGTAGGTCTTAGCCAGTTGGGTCTGATCCGCTCCGCTCAGGTTCAGGCTCAGTTTTTCGGACACGTTTCTGGCGATTTCTTTTTGGACAGTCTGAATGTCGCCGGTTTTTCGCTGATACGTGTAGCCCCAAATTGAGCGGTTCCCTTGTACGTCCATCAGCTCAACAGTGATCCGTAATTCATCGCCCTCTTGTTTGATCTGCCCAACCAGCACTGCGCGCACATTCAGTTCACGCCCTATTGCCTGAGCGTCGCGGTCCTTACCTTTGTAGCGAAAGACCGAACTACGCGCGATCACTTTCAAATTGGCCAATTGAGATAGGTTGTTAATGATGCTCTCAGTCAAGCCGTCGCTTAGATACTCACGGTCGGGGTTAGCCATCAATTGCGGGTCGCTGGAAACATAGCTGAACGGCAAGATCGCTAAAGAGTCCAGATGCTCAGTTGATACCAATCGGCTAATTGCAACCACTAACAGAATAAGTGCAAGCCCTGATGCCAGGACCACCCATTTATGGCTCCGGGCTCTGCTGAGAATGCTGTCCGCCAGCTTTTCCGTCGGCGTGATCGCTGAAAACTGTTTGGTAGGTGTGGCGTCCACCGGCGCGGTGTTCGCCGAGAGTTTGGCGGAGAGTTGTCTCAAGTCCGTTAAAAAGTCCTGGGCGCTTTGATACCGCGCGGCTTTGTCTTTGCAGAGCATCTTGCTCAAAAGAGCTTTTAACTCGAGCGAGACTTGAGCGTGAAATTGCTCGGTCGGTACTGGATCGTCCCGGAGTATTCGGGACATGGTCACGGGAGCGCTCTTATCCTTGAAAGGATGCTTTCCGGCCAGCATTTCATATAAGGTCACGCCGAGGCTGAAGATATCGCTGCGCGCGTCCAGCGGTTCGCCCTGCAACTGCTCCGGCGACATGTAAGGCATCGTCCCGACAACAAGGCCGGGCGTACTCAAGAGGGTGGCTGTCGGCGCCTCAAAGTCCACTGAATCGCTCGAGTGCATTTGCTTGGACAGGCCGAAATCCAGGATTTTCAGCTGCCCGCGCGGAGTGATCATCATGTTCTGAGGTTTGATGTCGCGGTGAACAATGCCGTGCGCGTGAGCTTCAGACAGTCCTTCCGCGGCCTGCTCGGCTATAACCAACGCGGTGCTGAGGCCGAGCGGCTTTCGCTTCATCTTTTCGGCGAGCGTTTCACCTTCGATGTACTGCATCACGATGAAAGTGAGCGAGTCTGCTTCGTTGACGTCGTAGACGGCGCAGATGTTGGGATGGTCCAGCTTGGCGGCGGCCTGAGCTTCTTTGAGTAGTCGTTTCTTGAGGTTTTCTTCGGCAAGCCAGTCCGGGCGCAGGACTTTGATTGCGACCTTGCGATCGAGCTTGGTATCCAGCGCCAGATAGACTTCACCCATCCCGCCTGCGCCTAGCTTTTCAATTATCCGATAGTGCGCGATGGATTCAGCAATCATTGACTCTGTTTTGGGAAACTTCCGAAAGAATGCTGAGACCGAAGTTCAGCCAGGGACTGGCTTAAGAAATGGTGCCCGCTGGTAGATTCAAACTACTGACCCTCGCGTTTGAAGCGGCTGCTCTAAGCCAGAAGGCGCCAAGCGGCGTTAATCCTTACGACGTTGAATTATCGAGGCGCACTCAATCCTGTTTACTGACAACTCGCTGCCAAAACACCTTGGCATCTTACTCGAAAGGGTTGGCTTCTGCACACTGTAGGGCAGACACGCGGGCGAGGCAGCGATCGCACTCTCAGCTTGCGCCATATGCCACAGTGACGTAAAACAGCACAAATGGCAGAGCTATCCCCCGACACGAGCCTGGCTCACTATCGCATCGTTTCCAAGCTCGGTGCGGGCAGCATGGGCGAGGTCTATCTTGCTCAAGACACGAAACTCGATCGCAAGGTAGCGCTAAAGATTCTGCCTGCTGATCTCGCGGCTAATCACGATCGCATGCGCCGCTTCACGCAGGAAGCAAAGGCCGCGGCGGCGCTCAATCATCCGAACATCGCCACCATCTATGAAATCGGCGAGAGCAACGGTGTGAACTACATTGCGATGGAGTTCATAGACGGGCACACCTTCGGTGAGGTGATTCAAAGCGAGACTGATCTGAAAAAGCTTGTGCGCTACCTGCAACATGTTGTTGAAGGTTTATCGAAGGCTCATGCTGCCGGCATCGTCCACCGGGATCTCAAACCCGACAACATCATGGTGACGCGCGATGGTCACGTAAAGGTTCTGGACTTCGGCATCGCGAAATTGATCGAGGCACACACAGTCTCAGGCACGTCGAGTGAAATCGACACCGCGATCACCCTACAGCGTTCGCAACCCGGCATGTTGCTCGGCACTGTCGGTTACATGTCGCCGGAACAAGCGCGGGGAAGAACAACCGATATCGATCGACGTTCAGACATTTTTTCTTTCGGCTGCATTCTGTTCGAGGCAGTGACAGGTCATAAAGCTTTTGCGGGAGAAGACGCGATCGATACGCTGAACAAGATCATTCGTGGGGCGCCTCCTCCGATCACCGACTTACGGCCCGATGCTTCGACTCGTCTGCAAGGAATTGTGCGTCGATGTTTGGCGAAGAATCCGAAAGATCGTTATCAAACAACTAGAGACGTAGCCATCGAGTTGCGGGAACTGCACCGCGAACTCGCGAACCCTGCCGGAATCGACATTACTGGAGCACCCGCATCGATCGAAGCGGCCACTGGCGTCCACCTGAAGAGCCAGTCGCCGGAAAGCGCGAGTTCGAGTTCACCGCCGGCGCGCGCTGCAGAGTACTCCTCTATCAACAAAACCGGCTCCATTCTGGCGATGGGATTGCTGTTACTGGCCACGGTACTAATCTTGTTATGGTACTTCAAACAAACTCCCGCTGCCTTTTTAGCGATGGGCCTGCTGGCGCTGACCACGTCGCTAATGCTGTTGTGGTATTTCAGACACACTCGCGCTGTTCCACTCACTGATAAAGACACCATCGTGCTCGCTGATTTTCTCAACACCACAGGCGATGCGGTATTCGACGGCACACTAAAGCTGGCCCTGGCGGTGCAATTGGGCCAGTCGCCATTTCTGAGCATTTTTGGTGACGACCGCCTCCGTGAGGCTTTGCGCTTTATGGACCGCTCGCCCGACGAACCAGTAACCCGAGATGTTGGCCGTGAGATCTGCCTGCGACAGGGGCTGAAGGCATTGCTGGCCGGCTCAATTGCGGCATTGGGCAGTCACTACGTAATCACGCTCGAAGCGATTAACGCGCTGACTGGCGACGCGATCGCGCGCGAGCAGACTGAAGCTGAAAGCAAAGAGCAGGTGCTCCGGAAACTCGGCAAGGCAGCGACCAGGTTGCGCGAGAGAATGGGCGAATCGCTGGCTTCAATTCAGAAGTTTGACGCGCCGATTGAGCAAGCTACCACATCATCGCTCGACGCGCTCAAGGCCTATTCTATGGGACGTGAACTCACTCTTGGGAACAAAGATCGTGAAGCCATGCCGTTCTTAAGACGAGCAGTCGAGCTCGATCCTAACTTCGCCCAAGCCTATGACAGACTGGGAGGATCATATAGTAATACGGGGCAGCAGGAGCTGGCCATTGAAGCCTTCCAAAAGGCTTTTGATCTCCGAGAACGAGCCAGCGAGTATGAAAAGCTCAAGATCGCCGCAGACTACTACGCCTTCGCGACATTTGAAACTGACAAATCTTTAGAAGCGTATGAGTTGGTGGTGCGGACGTATCCGCGCGACTTCACTGCATGGAACAATTTGGGCAACCGGTACAATTCGGTCGGTCAATTCGAGAAAGCAGCCGAAGCCTGCCGCGAAAGTATTCGCCTTAACCCAAACTGGGTTATTCCGCGAAGTAACCTGGCGCTGGCATTCATCTTTCTCAATCGGTTCGATGAAGCCAAGCAGGTAATTCAGGAGGCGCTGGCGCAAAAACTCGAATCCACGCCAATGCACTCCCACCGCTATTCGATCGCCTTCGTGCAGGGCGATGCGGCGGCAATGAAGCAACAGATCGACTGGGCCAGCGGACGGCCCGATGAATACCTGGCCCAGGCATGGCAAGCCGAAGTGGCGGCCTTCTGCGGTCAGTTGCGAAAGGAGCGGGAATACAGCCAGCGCATAGTCGAACTTGCACTGCAGCACGAACGCAAAGAGGCCGCGGCCCAGTTCCTCGCCGGCCAGGCGGTGATGGAAGCGATCTTTGGCCATTGCGACCATGCCAGCAGCCTCGTCGGCAAAGCTTTTAACATTTGGCGCAGCCGTTCGACCGTCGCAATTGCTGCGAATGCTCTTTCCATTTGTGGCGACTCCGGTCAAGCGCAGCCGCTGATCGACGAATATTCCAGACTCTTTCCGAAAAATACTTTCTGGAACGCAGTGAGTGCTCCTTTGTGCCAAGCTCAGATCGCTCTCCATCGCGGCAGTCCGGCGCAAGCAATTGAGTTGTTGGAATCAGCGCATCGCTTCGAGTCGTCTGGCAATTTCGGGCCCCAATACGTTCGAGGTCAGGCCTACTTAAAACTGAACAAAGGCGCGGAAGCGGCGGCTGAGTTTCAAGAGATTCTGAGTCATCGCGGCTGGTCTGTTCGTGGGGTTTTGTATCCTCTTGCATACGTCGGCCTCGCACGCGGAGCCGTCCTTCAAGGCGATACCGCAAAAGCACGCAAGGCTTATCAGGACTTTTTCGCGCTCTGGAAAGACGCCGACCCGGATAATCCTATTCTGATTGAAGCAAAGAAAGAATACGAAAAGCTGAACTGAGTATGAAACAATATCTGCAATGCCTTCAGGTTTAATCCCAGGATGATCGGCGAGCGAATTTCTCACTATCGCATCGGTTCAAAACTTGGCGCGGGCGGGATGGGTGAGGGTTATCAGGCGCAAGATACAAACTCGATCGCAATGTTGCGTATAAGGTTTTGCGGGCCGGGGGATTGATGCGAGCCTCACGTCTCACTTACCGACGCCGGCGTTGACCGAGTGGCACGCCTATCTTCCCGAAACCAGCGAGTGTTCGGAAACCCGGAAGCTGACCCACCCGCGATGCTGGCGCTCCCTTCTGCGCCATCGACCTTTCGCTTAAGATCCTGATCTGGGAAGATGCTCGGGGCAAAGTGTGGGTTGATCAGGAGCTGCACCACTCGTGGCGAAATCGGCAAAGAAAATTACTTTAGCCAGGGAAGTTGCAGGAACGCAGGCCGGTAGGTCTGCATCAGCGTGGAGTCCTCTACGCGAGCCTGTATTTCGAGCGCTTTGGATCGCGACCGTCGTTTCCAACATCGGGACATGGATGCAGGATGTAGGCGAGTCGTGGTTGATGACCTCGTTGACTCCCTCGCCCGTCCTCGTGGCGCTGGTAGAAACAGCGGGCAGTCTGCCTGTGGTCCTTGTGGCATTGCCGGCGGGCGCTCTTGCGGACATTGTTGACCGCCGTCGTTTGTTGTTAGCAATGCAAGTCTGGATGTTCGTCGCCGCGGGTGCGATGGGCATCCTCGCGTTGATGGGCCATATGACGCCGGGCCGTTTGCTTTCGCTTACTTTTCTCCTTGGCGTGGGTTCGGCGATTAGCAGTCCAGTCTGGCAAGCGATCACTCCCGAACTGGTTTCCCAGTCTGATTTACCGGCCGCGATCACGCTGAGTGCTGCCGGCATCAACATCGCCCGCGCCATCGGACCAGCGTTAGGCGGCTTTATCGTGGCGGCCTCTGGCCCGTGGGCAGTCTTTTTGCTTAACGCGGCTTCATTCATCGGAATAATGATTGTTGTCTATCGTTGGCAACCGGCTCCGCGAAAAAGCAGGCTCCCTCCCGAAGACATCATTGGCGCCATGCGTGCCGGCACACGCTATCTGCGCCACTCGCCGGAATTGCAAACAGTTCTCATTCGCAGTGGCATCTTCGTTATTTGCGCGAGCGCTCTCTGGGCACTTCTTCCCCAGCAAGCCAGGAGACATCTGGGTTTGGGCTCGTTCGGCTATGGGGTGCTCCTTGGTTGCGTCGGTTTCGGGGCTCTCGCCGGCGCCTGGTTACTGCCGAAGCTGCGCGAGCGGCTTTCAACAAATCAATTGGTGGCCGCAGGCAGTGTCGTGTTTGGATTAGCCACAATGTCGCTTGCCTATGTGCACCTTTTCGCAGTGCTGGCCGTTACTTTAGCCGTTGGTGGCGTCGCGTGGATTGCGGTGCTGGCGAGCTTGAACGTCTCCGCGCAGACAGCGACACCGTCCTGGGTCCGGGCGCGGGTCATGTCAGTTTACCTGCTGGTCTTCATGGGTGGTCTCGCCGCGGGCAGCGCCGTCTGGGGTTTTGTGGCGGCGCGAGCCGGCGTCTCCGCTGCGCTTATGTTCGCCGCGATTGGGTTGGTCATCGGCCCCCTGGCGACCTGGCGCTTTCGCCTTGTTGGTAACAAGAATTTGTCGCTCACCCCGTCGATGCATTGGCCCGAGCCGGTGATGATGATCGATACCGAGGCGGCGGAGGGGCCGGCTATTACGCTGGTTGAGTATCGAATCGATCCAAAAACAGCCCCAGCATTCTTGCAGGCAATGAAAGAGATGAGGCGGATACGTCAGCGCGATGGCGCGATCCGTTGGAACTTACTGCGCGATACAGCGGACCCACAGAGATACATCGAGAGCTTTGTGACTGAATCGTGGGCCGACCACTTGCGGCAGCACGAACGAGTCACCGCCGAGAATCGCGAAATAGAGCAGCGCGCTCAGGCATTTCATCTCGGCCCTGAGCCGCCGAAGATAACTCACCTAATCGCTGAAGAAATGCCGAAGTGAGGCCAACTACTTAAGCGAGGCTTAATCGAAATCGTTGCAGGAAATTTGCCACTCGCGTCTTTCATCTCGTAATCTTACGGCCTCGCAAGTAAAACGGAACAGAGGATAAAAGAATATGATTCATCACGCGGTATCAGTCGCGGGCTTCATAGTTTTCGCGGGTATAGCCTGGTTACTTTCCAGTAATCGACGAAAGATTGCGTGGAGAACGATAGCGTGGGGAGTCGCTCTGCAACTTCTGATTGGCCTAATTATTTTTCGCTTACCAGGTTCGCATCGAATCTTACTCTGGCTGAACGACGCGGTGCTGGTGTTACTCAACGCGTCAAAGAGCGGTTCGGTGTTCCTGTTTGGACCACTTGCGGCCGGCCCCGGAGAGTCAGGATCCATCGGCTTCATCCTCGTCTTTCAAGTTCTGCCGGTGGTAATTTTCTTCGCGGCGTTCACCGCTATGCTCTATCACCTGCGCGTACTGCAGATATTCGTGCGACTCTTCGCCAGGCTCTTCCACCGAACGATGAAAATCAGCGGCGCAGAATCACTCTCCAGTGCTGCGAACATCTTTGTTGGAATTGAATCGGCGCTCGTCGTCCGACCGTATCTGGAAAAAATGACGCGCTCGGAGTTGTTGCTGGTATTGACCACCGGACTGGGAACGGTGGCATCAAGTACGCTCGGAGTCTATGTGGCGTTTCTAACCCCGGTCTTTCCAGAGATAGCAGGACACCTGATCTCGGCTTCTATCCTGGCGATTCCTGCTTGCGTGGTCGTAAGCAAGCTGCTGATTCCCGAAACCGAAACCCCGGAGACTCTCGCGGCCGTTCCTTCAGAAGACGAGTCGACCCGGTCGAAAAATCTGATAAGCGCAATTATCCAGGGAGCTATGGATGGGCTGAAGCTGGCGGCAGGAGTCTCGGCACTACTCATCGCGATTCTGGGAATCGTGGCGTTGGTCGACAAATTACTCGGCGCCGGCAGTTCGTGGTTGGGAATGAGCGAACCGCTTTCGTTTGTGAGAATCTTAAGTTGGGTTTTCTATCCCTTCGCGTTTCTGCTTGGAGTGCAATCGAGCGATGTACCAATAGCGGCTCGCTTGTTGGGCGAGCGAGTCATACTAACTGAGGTCTTCTCCTACAACCATCTCGCACAGTCAATCTCCGGCGGACAGATTACTGATCCTCGGACCGTGGTGATCCTGAGTTACGCGCTTTGCGGATTCGCACACGTGGCAGCGATGGCAATCTTTGTAGGGGGCACAGCGGCACTTGCTCCGTCGCGTCGCGACGATCTCGCCAGCCTCGGCTTACGAGCCTTGCTGGCTGCTACGCTGGCGACGCTGATGACTGGGTGTGTGGCGGGGATCTTCAGCAGCGGCGAAGGGGTGCTGCTCTTGGGGACAGGCTGAGTTAGACGCAACGAGTTCGCGGCGATTAGGCGGCCGGTCTCCTATTTGAACAACTGATTCGCCAAGATTGTTACCTCCCGCCGGCGTCTTTCGCGAGATGTTCTCGTTGAAACCATTCTCCGGATACCATTCTCACCACAAGTGACTCGATAGGAAGACCAAGTTAGACATGAGGCAGATAATTTCTTGAAATACCCGGACATAAAAATGGTAGGCGCGTGGGGACTTGAACCCCAGACCTCTGCCGTGTCGAGGCAGCGCTCTACCAACTGAGCTACGCGCCTAAAAAATCTTGATATTTGAGATTTCAAATCTGAAATCCGAAATCTCACTACAGCCCGCCGAGCGAAAGCCGAAAGTAACAAAACGGCTTATCGAGTGTCAAGCGAGTTGATTTCGCGGTGTTGGGATACTAGATTGTTGCTACGGAGCAAAGTATTAGAACACGCCGCATATCCTGAGAACATGCCAGATGGCTGCGCCAGCGAAGTATAACGCGGCGAGCGAAAACACTCCCACAATAGCGCGCTCGTTGGAAAACGTTCGTGAGCCATCCGTCGCGGTTGCGCCGTTTGTATAGAGTTTCATGACAGGCTTGTCTTTGCAGTTAATCAAACTCTCGATATCTTTGGCGCGCTGCATGTAGCTAATGTAATAGAGGCTCTGTCTGCGCACAGTGTTTCCAAGAAGAACTGCGTAGACGATCCCGGCGACCGATAGCGCTAACTTTACGGAGTGAGCCACCCCAGGCGCTGCGACGACGGCAACAAGTATGGTGGCGGTGGGAACGAAGATTGAGAGCGAGGTACGCGTCAGTTGTTCGGCATTGCGACACAGTGTTCCGGCCTCCTTATACTCTTTGAGCAAGATATCAATCTCTTCCATCGCGATAACCGATTATACGCGCCTAGATTGTTGCTGTCAGTAAATCCTCGATACTCCAAATCGTTTTTGTGATTCCCTGAGCCATGCAAGGCGTACATCGTAAGCTCTGGTGATACCGGCAAAGATTGTGATACGCGATTGCCAGCGCGATCATAGCACGATGGTTGCTTAACTTTTTGGAATAGCTCAACGTCAGTCTGGTAAATCTTCTCGCCATCATCCTCAGTTGAAGATTGAATCTTTCAACATGGCTCGTACTCACGCGATCCATATCAGGACGGCCAAAGATTTCCTTATTGCGAATAGCGGTCACGGCAGTAAAATGCGTGCCAAATACCTCACCGTCGCTGTCAAAGCCACTAGATTAGTGATATAAAGCGTGTCGTTCCTCGCTTCGTTTCTCAACGGCTACCCTTTAAGGAGTTCCAAATGCGAAAAGTGCTGGCCGCGTTTCTACTGGCTTTTGCTCTCTTGCTCTACACTCCCGCGATCACTTCTTGTCAAAGCGGCGGCGGGTCAACTGGCGGAGCGCAACACTCCGGCAATCCAAACGTGACAGTTTGGGTTAACCTTCCAACCAGCGTCTATCACTGCAAAGGTGACCGCTGGTATGGCACGACTAAAAAGGGCGAATACATGACCCAGAAAGAAGCCCAAGACAAGGGCAACCGCCCCGCCTACGGCAAGTATTGCGAGTAGTGATGAATCGAATGCAAACGTTTGGCATCGCGCTATGCCTCTGTCTTGGGTTCTGTCTATCAGCTTGCGGCTCACGTCAATCCAGCATCCCTGTAAACGCTCAGGCGTCGAAAGCAGCACCATCTCCGCGCTCAACCCCACCCGCAAGCTCAGCACCTGATGGCGACGAGTCCAGCCCCGAAGCCGATAACAATAACGGCGACGAGGAAGACTCTGATAACGACGCGAAGGAATTCCACGGCTATCGCTGTACGGATGACTGTAGCGGCCATGAGGCCGGATATGAGTGGGCAGAGGAACACGAGATTCACGATCCAGATGATTGTGGTGGTAAGTCTGAATCATTTATTGAAGGTTGCCGCGCGTGGGCAGAAGAAAATCCGGCAGACGAAAAAGACCCGGAAGACCCCTAGCCCTTTTCAGCCCAGTCATTGCCGTGCCACATCTCAATCCAGCAACAACCTAATATCCCAACACCGATTTCGCCGTGATGTCGGAACCCGCGAACATCCCCGGCTGAAGTCCGCGACACCGCAATGCTAACGTTTCAAGGAACTCGTAGGCGCTTCCGCGCGCTCCCACTCGTCCAGCAGCTCGGCCAGACGCGCTTCCCCTTGCTGATACTCATCATTCAGCTCTACCAGTCTGCTAATGTCACGGGCCACTTCCGGCTTAGTCATCTCTACGGACAATTCCGAAAGACGTTTTTCCAGAGCGGATATTTCTGCTTCCACCAGCTCAGGCTCGCGCGGCTTCTTGATGATTTTGACGCGAGATGAACTGCTTTCCGGTGTGCGTAGGGCCTTCCGCTTGCCGCGCTTTGATCTACGCGTTGACTCGCGTGGTGCTGCCTTCCCATCTCTCTTTGGGTCGGGCGCCGGCGCAGTTGGCGCGCGGTGCGACCTATCCGCTACCGCAGCTGGTACTGACATCTCTTTCAATCGCGCGGCTTTCCAATCGTGATATTCCGTATAGTCGCCGTTGTAGTGCTCGACGTTGCCGGCGCCATCCAGAGCCAGAATCTGCGTCGCCACGCGATCGAGGAAGTAGCGGTCATGACTGATGGTGATAATCGTCCCTTCATAGGCCGCGAGCGCTTCTTCCAGCGCTTCGCGCGAAGGGATGTCGAGATGGTTCGTCGGCTCGTCGAGGACCAGCACGTTAACGCCTGAGTAAATCAGCTTCGCTAACGCGAGTCTTCCCTTCTCTCCGCCGGAAAGATCTTGTACATGTTTGTAAACGTCATCGCCGACGAAAAGAAACTTTGCGAGAAAGGATCGCAGTTCACCGGCCGTCGCACTGGCTGGCGCCACGCGACGCAACTCCATGATTATATCGTTGCGATCGTCGAGGTCTTCGAGCTGTTGCGCATAGTAACCAGTCTGGACTTTCGAGCCCCAGCGCAATTCGCCGGACAATGCCGGAATCTTATTAAGGACAGTTTTGACGAAGGTAGTTTTCCCCGAGCCGTTCGGGCCAATCACGCCCAGACACTCGCCGCGTCTGAGAATCAACGAAATATCGCGGCCCAGAACTTTGTCCGTATAGCCGATGGTCGCTTCCGTCACCGTCAGGACGTGAGTGCCGGCACGTTCGATTTCCTGTAGGCGAAAATCGCCCGAGGCTTGATCGTTCCGCACGGCATCGACGCGTTCAAGGCGCTGAAGCATGGTGCGCCGGGATTTTGCCTGCTTCGTTTTTTGCCCGGCGAGGTTGCGACGGATAAAGTCTTCCGTCTTGGCAATCATTCTTTGCTGGTTATCGTAAGCGCGCTGCTGGATTTCGCGTTGCTCTTCGCGCTCAACCAGATACCTGGAATAGTTGCCAGTGTAGCTGGTCGCACGGCCATTCTCGATTTCAATGATGCGGTGGCAGGCACGGTCAAGAAAATACCGATCGTGCGAAATTATGACGAACCCCGAAGGGTAGCTTTGCAGAAATTCTTCCAGCCATTCTACCGCGCCCACGTCCAGATGGTTGGTGGGTTCGTCCAGCAAGAGTACGTCGGGCTCTGACAGCAGCAGGCAAGCCAAACCCAGACGATTTTGCTGGCCCCCGGAAAGCTTCTCAGTTTCCAGTTGCCAGGTGTCGCGATCGAAACCCAGCCCTTGCAGGATCGCCTCGGCTTTCGCGGAATATTCAAAGCCGCCTTCACGCTCAAACTCGTGTTGCAAATCACTGTAACGCGACAGAATTTTTTCCAGATCGTCGCCCGCGTCGGCCATGCGGTGCTCGAGGTCATGCATTTCGTGCTCAATTTGCTGCAAATGCCCAAAAGCCGCCAACGCAGATTCGTGCACAGTCGATCCCGCTTCGAAATGCACGTGCTGGGTTAACAGACCGAGTTTCAAGCCGCGGGCGCGCACGATCTCGCCACGGTCGGGCGTTTCTTCCAAATTCACGAGGCGAAAGATCGTCGTCTTGCCGGCGCCATTTCGTCCGACCAGTCCGACGTGTTCGCCCGGATTGATCTGGAGCGAGGCGCCCCGCAGGACGTCCTGCGCGCCGTAGGATTTGTAAACGTCGGAAAGCCGAAAAAGCATAGATGGTTAATATTTCTGAGCGCTTTGCTAGCGCCCGAAACTTGTTGTTTCAGAAGCCCGCCCGTGAGGAGAAGCTAGCAAGCCCTTGCTAACGCGCGGGCTTCTGACACGCCGTCCGACAAACCAAAACGGGTGCGAACCCAGGAATATCTGCTCGCACCCGCCGACTTGCGATTGACTGGTTTTAACTACCTCGCCGGCGACGAAGCCTTCGCCGGTGATGCACTTGCCTTGGCTGCAGGCGACGGACTTGCTGTAGTCGCCGCCGGGCTGCTGGACGGTTTTGCCGCGTTCGACGAAGCCGGCCGCAAGCCTACGTTGCTCGGGTTATTCAAAATGTCCGCGGCAAGGTTATTAACGATCTTTGCCTCTGACAAAGCGACCCTGACCAAAGCGTCGTTCAGAGTCTCCTTGCGCTGGTTGGTCAACGTCGTCGTGATCCGATGACGGACGGTCTCACCTTCCGGATATTGACCTTCGAGTGTCAGATTTTCCGTTTGCAGCCGCTTTTCCTTAAGCTTAAAGATATACCAACGACCGTTGGGATATTGTGGCGAGCTAAACTTTACCGGCGACGTGAAGCTACCCACCTGCATGGGGCCGAAGAGTTGGGCGACTACCTCCGGCGGAAAACCATTGCTCTTCAGATCGTCTTCGGTCGCAAGCCCAATGTCCCCGCCTTGAAGTAACGTGCGATCTTCGCTTTTCACGCGAGCGACCTCGGCGAAATCAGCCCCGGCTTTCAACTGCTGATAGATTGCATCGATCTTTGTCTTGGCGTCTGCTTCATTCTTTGCGTCGCCCTCTGGGCCCGCCACCCGTCCGCCATTATCAGCGGGATCAGCAACAATCATTGCCAAGGTAACTCCCCGGGCGTTAACAAACTGCGACTTGTTGGTATTGTAGTAGTCTTCGACCTCACGATCGCTGATCGTAATCTTGCCGGCATACTTGTCACCCAACGCAGTAACCGCCAGATCTTTTTTGGCTGTTTCATGCAGCTCTTCATTGGTCATGCCCGATTCCTTAAGTTGCCGATCGAACTCTTCCTGGGTTACCCCGCTCTGTTGCTTCCGCTGATTAATGGCACTGGTGATTTGTTCTTCAGTGGGCAGAAGCTTTTCCTGTTCCGCACGTTGATACAGGACTTCGCGCTGAATCAAATTGTCCAGCACCGTTAGGCGTGCCTGCGCCAAATCATGCGCGGAAAGCTCTGATTGTTTGCCCTGCATCTGTTGTTGAATTACCCGCTCAACCTCGGAAAGCATGATCTTCGTGCCGTTGACAGTCGCGGCCACAGTGTTGTCAGGGGTTGTATTGCTTCCGGAACCGCAGGCTGCGATCAGCAAGGCCCCCAGCACGACGGCCATCAGCGACAGGTTACGTTTATGTTTTCTCAGCACTTTCGTTTTGCTCCTTAAGATAGTCGATTGATGCGCGACGTTCGCAGGCCCGTTGCCTCAAGCTGAACGGATGATCGCGCCGGGCGGCCTTGACCGCCGATTGCCACGTTTGCTATAAGTCTTCGTTTCAAGAACGCGCGGCGATCCACACTGTGACGTCGCGCGCGTGTCGACAGGAGATCAGTAATCATGGCTAAGCGTTGTGAAGTTTGCGGCAAAGGCCCACAGTTTGGTAATAATGTCTCACATGCCAACAATCGGAC
>Ga0137394_10001508_pt1 | contig 17003 bp, 22 predicted proteins | sample czobulk116metaG_FD_108278 | JGI IMG/M metagenome (GOLD analysis project Ga0137394, IMG submission 108278) | Vadose zone soil microbial communities from Angelo Coast Range Reserve, California, USA - czobulk1.16 metaG | ecosystem: Environmental > Terrestrial > Soil > Vadose zone | place: USA...
ATCTCGAGGATGAATATCCGAACGTCAGTGCGAACAAAGATGTCAAGAAGGGAGGCAAGAAAGATGTTAAGCGATGTCCGGATTGTATGTGTTCCTCTCACATCTTGCCACAGGCTGGGGCGGGCTCACAACGAAAACTAGGTAACACGAAGCATCAAGAGATCTTCTCATTTGAGCGAGTAACGGAAGGACGGTATGAGGGGAAAGAGTGGGAGGATATCGTGAAGCCCGTGATTGAGAAGTGGGGTGGTTTCGTAGAGGGCTACCTGTAATCGCCGCATTGTTCTTGTGTCGTGAACAATGGTTATCTGCCCGGAGCCACCGCGTCGGGTCGGAAAGACCGAGACCGAGGAAGCCCGGACCTTTTGTCTCAGCTCATTGTCTCGCTTGTTTGTGTCTTTGTCCACTCGCCATTGTCCCCGACGCACTCAGCCCGCAGCCCGCTAGCCTTGGCTATAAAGCCACCCCGAACAACGATGGCTCAACCAACTCTCCCCTCCTCTGACCTGGTTGTCGTTTTCCTTGGCCGGACCCCCTTCCCTTGACACGCCAGCCGTGCTGTTTTTACGTTTACGATCTACTGCAGTAGTGATGTTCTCTAATCTCTTCGCGCTCTCTGCCTTGCTCGGCTTTATGGCCGCTCTCCCCGTGAAATCTGCCGACATCCAAGTAACAGTCGGTGGCGCCGGTGGCATCACCCAGTTCAACCCTTCCAATGTGGTAAGTTACCTATGAGATTTCTCGCCGTGAGTTTCTAGACCAAACGATTCATGACTAGACTGCCAACGTCGGCGATACCGTCACCTTCATCTTCAAGCAGAAGAATCACACGGCGACACAGTCCACCTTCGATAGCCCATGTACTCCCGCTAATGGTGGCTTCGACACTGGCTTGTAAATTTCCCCTCTGTTCTTGTGTCCCGCTCGTGTTCTGATTCCTTCCGGGCAGTATCCCCGTGCCAGATAACAACACCGCTGGACCTTTCCAGCAGGCGCAATTCGCCGTGGCCGACGGCAACCCGGTCTGGGTATACTGCCGCCAGACTGGCCACTGCCAAAAGGGCATGGTTTTCGCCATCAATCCCGGAGACAAGTTCGCAGCTTTCCAGGCCGCTGCCATGGGAAATTCCACGACGCAATCTCCTTCCTCGGTCGCCGCTTCTCCGGCAGCGTCAAGCGTCGCGCCCGCCGCCACTGCGACTTCTCCGTCCACTTCCACTTCTCAGGATCACAGGATCATCATCGGTGGCAGCACGCTGACCTTCCAGCCCGCAAACATCACCGCGCAGGCAGGAGACACCATCACCTTTGAGTTCCACCAGAAGAATCACACCGTCACGCAATCCAGCTTCGCCGCGCCTTGCCAAAAGCTCGCCTCCTCTTCTTCAAGCGGCCAAGTTGGCTTTGACTCTGGGTTGTACGTCATTGTTCCCTCTCAAATCCCATGCACCGTTCTGGCGCGCTCACGCGGCACAACTACCCGTTTAGCATGCCCGTCTCTTCTAATGCTACCACGTCCCCCACGTACACAATCCAGGTGAACGACACGGCTCCGATCTGGGCATACTGCCGCCAGGCAACCCACTGTGGCCAGGGCATGGTCTTTTCGGCAAATGCGAATGAGTCCGGCGACAAGAACTTCGAGGCTTTCCAGGCGCTCGCGATGAATCTCAACGGTACTAGTTCAAACTCGACAAGCTCTTCCACAGGGAAGAACGGCGCAGGCGCCGTCCGTCTCGGTGGTACGGGTGTCGCGATAGGCTTAGTGGCTGTCATTGTTGGGCTTGCTTTGTGAATTCCGAGTCTCTGCCATACATGATCATGATTGGGGTTTCGTTCTCCGGACTGTACAATACAAATTATTGTAGCTTAGGTGATGCGTCTTAATATGCAGAGCGAACTATCACGACGAGCACACTCTCCTCTCCTTGCAATATAATATACCTATTGATGACTTCTGACCCTCGGCCCGATTGTTCGCTGTGGCTTGCCTCTCTTGGGTTGTTCATGTCACCTAACCTTCACAAGTTCCTGCATTGATGAACAATCTCGCCGTTTCGCACACTGATCATGCACCGCATGTCTCATTGCAGGATCTAGCCGCCTCGGTGAGTCGACACCGAATTAATGTTTGTATACCGGGGTTGTGATTCTTACGAGCCCCCAAACCTCTCCCAGTTCGCGGCGTTGCAGCAGAGCGTGGAGGAACTATCGCAGAATATGCAGGCGTTGCTGCAAACCGCGCATGAGATGTTACAGAGTATACAATCGTTTTTGGAGACCTCACAAGCGACGGTGCAAGACGCGGGAAATGCGGCACCGCACGCTGCCAGTGACGCCGCCACGAGCGGAAGCAAACGACGCAGTAAGAGAAGTGCCCGCCGAGGTGCGGGGGATAATGTCTACGCGGATTTTCACGCCCGTGAGGGTGGTGGGGAGGAGGCAACGGTAGCGGGAGCATCTAAAGGACAAAGACAAATGGAATGAGGATCGATACGGAGCAGCACACTAGTAGGTTCGGACTGTATCTTGCCACCCTACAAACTGTCCAGACTGATGCCAGGAAATGAAATGGGGTAGAGACGATGTAGATCACAATTTCGTGTGCGGCTGGGGCGTGCACTGCGAAATATGAACATTCGACGGGAGGTGGAGGATGCGCTCTTATCTGGGCTCAGCAGCAGCTCCAGTCCACATCAATTGGGAAACCCCATCATCAATTGCCTCACACGCGCTCCCTGCTGCCCGCCGCATCCTCCCAATCATCTGCCTACAGAGACAACATGGCGCTGTGCCAACTCGGACGCGCGCCCCCGGACCAGCACTCCTGACCGCGCCCCCCCCACGACCACACCCTCCTACCGCGGCGTCCCTCTTCCCTGAACCCCATGCAGAGCGACGTGATGCGGCGCCACCCCCGGCCAGCTCCGGGCTCGACAATGGCACGGATGATTCTCGTCATGATCGTCATCGTTCTCCTCGCATTCGGCTCGCGTTCTACGCCTGCGTCAGGCCATGGCGTGCGGACATGCATCGCGGTCTCGTGTGTCATAATGAAGAGGATCGCGCCGGGTTCGGGTTGGAGGGGCCGGGCGTATGGAAAACTTGGGGAAGAGCTCGTCCTTGGTCGCGATGTCGAACGGCAGCCAGCGGGGTGGAGTTCATTGACGTGAATCGGCGGTATGTAAGGCGTAAACATCATCCGCTCCGAATTTAAGGAACGTTTCAGCTTGCATTGCAGGTTTATACGAGTTGATGTACGCCACCCCTCCCAAGGGTGTCAACACATAGAGGTCGATGGGGCCATCTTTTCAGCTAGCACACTCGGGACTCGATGACCGTGCTAAAATTATGTGGGTTTCCATCCAATTCGGCTCGTGAGACAGGTTAAAAACGAGAACCTGGTACAGTACCCAACTCTATCCGACCTTCTTCGTACAACGTCCAAAGAACAATAGGCAATGCGGCTAGCTAAGAGACTGGAAAAAGGCTGGTCATCCGGAGCGCCAGTGGCTGCGACTCGATGAGCCACTCGACTGAAATCCAGCAAAGGCACCACCCTGGAAACCGCTTGGGACAAAAGGGGCGGGTGTCACGCTACTACGCATGGCAGGGAGGGCATTCGGTTGTGATGCAGCTTGGGCAGGCGGAGGTACAGCGGGCGATGCGGTCTCCGTTCTGAGCGTGGCCGGCGGTTTCCAGTTCTGCACGATGTGAATGGTGTAAATACGAGCCATGGGAGTAAGAACTCACATGTTTGCGTCCCTCTCTGTAAAGTTCATCCAGCTTTTCATCAAAAATCCCCCGCTCCTCAAAGTCCTGGTAAGCCTTGTAAAGCTTCAGCGCAGACCGCGCGTCTTCAATAGAGTCGTGTGTATCCGTCTGAATGTTCTCGTGGAGCACAAACCATGAAAGAAAACGGAGCGAAAGGCGACGTTGGCGCTCTCTCAAGAAGTAAAGATCTACCGTATCAATCACTTGATCTGGAGGAACGTGGATATCTGTGAATGGCGAACTCAAACGTCAGCAAGAGAGCGTCAAACACGGCAGGAACTCACTGATGATTCTGAAATCATTTGAGAGGCCGTGGCCAATAAAAATGCAGCCCAGATCAACCAGTAGTCGTAACTTCTTGTATGCTACCTTTAGCGGTGTCAATGTATACGGCGACGTGTGAGGTTCGAGATCGCCATCTATGAGGACCCGTGAGGAAGGGTCAGATCCTAGAAGGAAAAATGCTCACATCTGATCCCCGAGAACTCCGTTAAATAATCTACAATTATTTCGCTCGTGTGTATATGATCATCGATAAAGGGAATGCCTTGCTTTGGGCCGTCGCCCCGCAGAACAGAGACACGAGCAAGGCTGAGTCGAGCGGGTCGAAGAATTTTCTTGGTACCATCGGACCGATACTCCGTCTCCTCTTGTTGCATCTGAACAAATTCTGCGTCGATCGAAACAAGAGTTCCGGGAGACGGTAGCTCTTCAGGTCCCAGACGCTCATGCTTGATCAGACCAGCGTCTCGGTGCCTAATGACTGTGATCGTACGCAGTGCTACCTGAGGAAATAGAAAAGATACGAACGCGGAGATTGAAGTATCTTGACTGAGAATTGAAGCATCAATAGTATCAGACAACCCAGAGTAATCGAAATTTCCCAGACAGTCGGCTCTCTCAAGATATAAGATAGCAGGGACCTATGGCATAATAAAGGCGAGTGCTTCCAACATGTAGAGATGTCGCACCTTCCATTTTCCAGAGAAGCTTAACGCCTCTTCCTCGGAAATATTCTGCACCGAAAAGTCGTTGAAGACGAACCACGGACTCAGCAAACATTCTTGACCTTCTGCTTCTGGAACTGTAGCTCGTTCAGGTAGGCAGGGATACAAAGGAAGACATAAAGTGAAACCTTTGATGATAGCCACAAGATGCGAACGCCTTTCCTTACTGACCACTTGAATTATCATAGCCTTGAAACCCATCAATATGGCCGTCCATCACGAAAACGAAACACTGACCCTCAAGTTGTAGGTCACAAATGACGGTTCTTCGCTTTCACCGAGTGATTGAACATACAGCTCAACAGATGGTGTCAAGAATCTCTGCTTGCGGGAATCCAGCCAGTATTCAAGGCTTTCTTCCTTAGACACATTTGCATTCACGGCCAAAATCGCCGGCAAATCCGATATTGCAACAAAGCGGTTGGAATCGAACGTCCTCACCAGCTTGCAGCTGGGACAAATTGCCTTGTGGCTCATTTGCCTGAAAAGTGAGGCTTGTAGGACGGAGGCGAGGTCAACCTCGGGACCAGCCACACCCTGAGAGGTAATGTGAGTAAGAATACATAAAATATGATTCACAATCAACCTTTCGGGGATAAATGAGATCAATGACGAAAGTAATCTGTTCTTTCTCCCTCGTAGCCTTGCAATATGTGCATGTGAAAGCATTCCGACTGTACATGCCAAGAAGCTGAGTAATTGGTGGTGAAGTCGCCGTGCGTTGTGGGAAGGACGGGTCAGAAGGCAGCAGAGAAGGATTGTTGGGGTCTGACTCGTCTTCCGCAGACAAATGGTCCAAGAGGAACCGGTGAAACATTTGAATCATACGTGCATAGTCCGTCTCAGCCAAGTCTCCGCCATAATCAATGAGTTCTATAGCATTGACAGCTGCCAGAGGATGGTTTAGGGGTGAATGGTTGAATCAACAGTAGAACTTACATTGCGCAAGAACACCAACGGTTTTACAGAAATTACTCGATTGGCAGTTTGTTCCCTTCGCGTCTTCCAGCATGCGACTTACAAACCCTAGCTCGCAAAGGAGACAATGCTCGTTTGGACAACGTGTGGTGATGTGTGACTTCGCGACTAATCTAGTCGGGTGACAATAATGTAGAACTTGCAGAAGGGAATTCGTATATGAGTTCAATATATGCGTTTCTAAGCCGCTGAATTCCGTTTGATTGAAGAAGCTGCAGGAAGTGGGTGAAATCAAAACCTTTCGGCAACTCGGCAATAAAAGGGTCTCACGCAAAGTCGAAGTCCTCCACACCGAACTTCGAATATTCGATCTCTACCTTGCGATATCGAGGGGGGGCTTCGTCTGGGCTCTCACTAGCCCCGATCAATTCCACCTGCGGCTGTCATGAATGCTATCAGAACCGTACATATTTAGTCAAAACCCTTGCATCACTCACGTCGCTCCTCTGCTTTCCACTCCTAAATCTACCTTGATCTTTTGGTGTTGCAACTGTGATCATGTTCCTACGACCCTTGAGCTCACGCTGAAGGGGGGCGTATGCAATGCCGTCGTTCATCTTAATGGAAGATAGCACCGACTGCGGGATTTTCATGGGCGCGGTTGAGAATTTTATGGACTCCAGCTGTGGTGTCCAAGAAGATAGGAGTAGGGTATTATAGTGAGGAAGACCGACGCTATTCAGTGGGCTAAGATCAGGTAAGACTCAGGGTAGTGGCAGAGACTTTCAGTGAACCTCACGTGCTGTCAGTCCACTCAATTTCCGGTAGAGTTTCGGGAGAATCTGCCCATTCGACGGGCTGACCTTCGTACCCATTGAAGGGCATTCCCTCGTTAGTTGCTGTCATGATATGAATTATCCCATCCGAGTCTCCGAAAGCCATATACGCTCCGGTAGGGGAGACAGCTGCAGAACTGATGAAGGCGGATGTGTCCAACTGAAAACGCCGGGTAAGATTACACGCTGCGGCTAGGAGCTAGAGACATGATTGATACCTGATAAAATTCATTTACACTCGATGGGTTGGATGTGTCTACGATGTTGACGAGCCCCTGATTTGACGTTATAACCAAACTCGAAGAACGCTTAGGCATTAGATCGATAAAGGCAGGCCCTGCGGGAAACGGGACGGGAGACAAGGGCTTCATGGACCGAAGATCGTATAACTTGACCAAAGGGTCAGGGACCGGCCGTGACTGCCTAGAGTCTGTTGGTGACATCAAACGCGGAGTAGGACACCTTGCTCACCTCAGTCCCCAGCCGATTGTATAGATATAGTTACCACTGGACCGCAAGCCTTGTACTTCGCTAGCATGCGCCTTGACGGTGTTTTCTGCGCTACCTTCTCTTCGCAGCCCTGTCCTGTGATCATGACAACGCAAATATCCATCTGAGTCACCAGAGAGAAGGTAAGAATGGGTGAAGTAAAGTTGTCGGATGACGGAAGGTACGGCTGCTTGTCTTATCACGCTCCCAGTAGTGGTGTTTAGCAGGGCGATCTCTGGCGTGGTAGTTGAAACCGCGACCGTCTTTGAGGAGCTCAGCGTGCTCGAGAAGGTTGTGACAGATGGGGATGGGCTGAAAGGCGTTATTCATATCCTCTAGCAACGTAGCAAGCCCAATGCGTACCGATAATACCACCGATTGACCCCTCCCTTGCTCCATGCACCCACTCCTTCTCCTGCAACACCCTGAGCCCGAACTTGGGTCTCATCTGCGACAACTCTATTCACTGCCAAGCCTCCTCCAACAGGAAAAGAGACCCCTCGTATGCCTTGGGAGGTGTAATATGCCGTTACATTCCCGGAATCAGACCCCGTCCAAAGTGTATTAGAGGTGGGGTCAAACGAAAGCGCTGTGATGACTTGGGCGAGTGTCTCATGCTGTTGAGGGATGGGCACCGCAGGACGGTACATTTGCGCGGACATGTACAATCATATGGGTACTGCAATTGGTCGCAGTGGTGCCAAGTCGAGTTGTCCGACTGCTGGACTAGGACTGTGAGCTGTCAAATTTGAGTTCCTTTACTTGCAGCGCAACGCATGTGCATGCCCAGTCATGTGACTACCGTATGATCCCTATCTGATCTCTATCCAGTACCTGCACTCGGGTATCGGTTGCCAGAACCTAATCAAGGCTATATTCAGGTGCTCCTCCCACTTGATATTGAAACTCCCCGACTCCAGATCGTCAACTAGACACACGAACTTGAGGCATGGCTGGAATCATCGCAGCATTGAAGGCCCCCCGCCGCGCGTAGGAGGGTCGGAAACTACCTTGCCTATTCTAAATTGCGTGGCGATGGAGGACAGTCTACTTTCCAATACAGTACATATTTCACTTTGTATACACTCCTCTGTGTAAATTAAGAATGGGCATAGCAATACAAGAATCGGTATCTACTGTACTGATCAGTCAATACAATATTCACGTGAAAAAATGCAGCCGAATAAACATAATGACAGAAAATACACGGAGAGTTAACTAATTAACGACCAATGGAGGTCATGTAGGAAGAGAGATCCAATTCCTGGTACTCCTCTTCCGTTGGCAAGTCTTCCAATCCGCCGAGAACGTTTTTGGGACCAGCTGTACCTTGCTGGTCGATGTTCTTCTTCGCGCTGGGCCCGTCTTCCTCTGTGGTCGTATGCCGGAACAGGTCTAGAACAAGGTCTGTGTCCATCGATGCCAGACCCGAGTTTTGTTGTGTAACGACAGAGTTCGCGAGATTGAGTTTGAAGCGCTGCAGACTGAAGCAAGATGAGTTTCGCAGGTCGACACAAGACACTGCTTGGCATACCCCATGATCTTCTCTTCCAAAGTTCCTTTCGTGATTAGTCGATATACATTGACCACTTTCTTTTGACCTATGCGATGAGCGCGGTCCATGGCCTGGAGATCCTTCATTGGATTCCAATCGTGCTCCACGAAGATTACCGTGTCGGCCCCCGTAAGTGTCAGGCCAAGCCCTCCAACATGAGTCGTAAGGAGGAGACAGTCGATGCTGGGGTCTGAGTTAAACGTTTGGACAACGGCATGGCGCTTGTTCGCATCCGTGCTCCCATCAAGGCGCATGTAAGTAACGGAAGGCATGTGCTTCTTGAAAAGAACATTCTCAACAATATCAAGCATTTGCTTCATCTGACAGAATATTAGGACTCGATGTTGTGAAAACGCCCCCGGGGACGATGATGTCGGTTCTGCATCGGCAAGTTCACTCTTGGTGAGGTCGCTTGTGTTCGCAAGTGCTGGTGTTCCGCCTATGCCGCAGTCGATGAGAAGTTGTCTGTAGTTATTTGAAAAAGCGACACGATTAGCGATCTCGCATCCATTGGAAGCCGTGGCGAGAACGAACCTCAGGGCGAGCAACTTAGGGGCATGATTGATGTCGAACAGGTTCATCTTTTCTGGTTTCTGACCAACTCTTCGCAATGCAGCATTGGTGTCATCATCGGTCTTGAGAACCATGGCTGGATGATTGCATAACTTCCGCAAATACTGCAACGATTGAAAGATGTGCTGCTGTCCACCGGGATTTGCGCTTTTAACAGCATCTTCCGCCGTCAACTTCGCCTGTGACTTCGAGAAGTTGTCATAAAGGAACTTTTGCATCTCGGATAGCTCGCAGAAGTAGTCCTGGATGATCTTGGGGGGAAGATCGTTCAAAACGTCCTCTTTCAACCGTCGCAGGAGGAAAGGCAAGACTTGTTTATGCAACGCCTCCAAGGCCAACGCAGCTGAAGACAAACATATCTCATTAGAATACACAAGAGAGTTGGCTTGTAGAGGCACATACCAGCTTCACTATTCTTTGACTTGCCGTCTCGATTGGAGAGGATGGGTTTTCCAAACCGCTCGTTGAAAGAGGATTCGGAGCCCAGAAAACCAGGCATTAGGAAGTCAAATAAGCTCCAAAGCTCCAGTACATTGTTCTGGATGGGTGTACCGGAGAGTATGAGGCGGTGGTTCGCACGAATGCATTTGACGGCCTTCGTGAGTTTAGTCTTCGCGTTCTTGATGACATGGCCTTCATCAAGGATGCAGTAATGCCAGTTGAATTCCTCTAGAGTAGCGACCTCATTGCGGACGACTTCATACGACGTGATGACGACATCGTGCTTTTTCAGCTTCGGCACAAGCCGTTGACGGTCTCGGGCATTCCCGACAAACATGATAGGTCGTAGATTATCGGCATACTTGAGGATCTCGTAGTACCAGTGACCAGTTAACGTGGGAGGACAGACTATGAGTGAGGGTAAATGAACGGCATCGGGCGATTGTGTTTCCTTGTACTTGTTTGCCCGCTCGAAGTGTTTGCTAGCGAGGATACAAATCGACTGTAGTGTTTTCCCAAGGCCCATATCTAATATCGAAATCAGTCCGACACACTCGGCAGACTAAGCGACTGCAACTCACCATCACAAAGAATGCCGTGAAGATGGTATTTCGCAAGGAATGCAAGCCAGTTCACGCCTTCTTGTTGATATTTCCGTAGCTCTGCCTTGATATTGACAGGAATACAGTAAGTCTCGACTTTACTGCCATCAAGAAGTTGTGTCAAGAATTGTTGCTCTTCATCGCGTCGCTTTAGAAGCTCTTCGGGGAAGCCGGTGGGGTCCGGCAGACCAGCCTAAATGGAATTAACCAGCGTGTCTTCCAGGATGGCAACACCGTCTTACCTCAAGAGGGACCATCTTCACAAGAGATGCAAACGTGTTCGTGGCTGTCGACCGGATGTCGTCATCTGGATCGCTCATGCGCCCCAAAATCGGAACTACAAAAAAGATAACGTAGGGTAAAGCTTTATGATCCAACCTCTGAACAACGTCTGAAGAGCATGGGGCCATTAAGTAACGTTCGTCGAATGGTAGGGATGCGTACTGAATATAAGCTCCGTCGCGCCCTGCCGGTTCGAGTCTATAAGGGTGTCGCCTAGAAACGGTAGAACCGTCTCAATGACGAAGCGCATAGCATCTACCGTCATCACGTCGCAGACTGCAGCGAAGCAACGCGCAGCAGATTGCCGTATAATGGCAAAGCGGCTTCTGAGGGCCATAACGATCATGGGGAAGAGCTCTCGTATTCTTGGCCACAGTTCTTGGTGGAGTGTCGGCACTACGGCCTCCAGAACACTAAGAGAGTCAATGACATCCTGCCCATATTGTCGACTTATTAGCTCGTCCGTGGAGTCTGGTGTTTCTACGAAACATGAGACTGAATATCCATGACCAACCTACGATATGCGTACCGGTTGAACAAGCAATGAGGATACCCCCAGCCATTGAGTGCCACATTTTTGGAATAACCTCTAGGAGCTTCTCCCCAAACTTAGTAGACAGCTCAATGAAGGCCAACCCAGCACCACGCCGTGATAAGCGCGCCTTTTCTCTGCTTTCGGCTTTACCATCTTCCATCACACCGTATTCGGATGCTTTCGATGGGGTTTGGAAGGAAATGATACCAGAAAGGTGCTTCTTCTGATAAGCAAAGGTCGGCGTCCGCTCAACGTCCTGACATAAGAAGGTGCAAAGGTTCTTTACGATCTTGTCCGGAGGTTGGGAAAGGCCGTGAAGTGCGCAAAAGTCAATGAAGGACGAGACGGCAACTGCTGAGCGCGTTTGAAGACCCAAGTTCTCCTCATTCTATAAATACGAGAATAAGTCGAAAATGGCGCAGAGAGCTGAGACAAGGCGCACCTTGATTCCATTCATTACACCTTTCACGATCGGACTGACTTTGTCTGGGGTATTCTTAAGCGCCACATACGCCGCAGCAAAGGCAGCACAGACGCGAATGTCATGCTGTGTCTTGACTTCCTTATACCGCTCGATACTGGATAACACTGTTTTGCGTTTCTCTGCTATCACAGAAAGTTCGCGCTTCTTTGCTTTGCCCAGTCGATCTTTGAGCCTAGCGTAATCCCCTTCGACAGCGGCTTCAGCAGATGCAAGCGAGAAACCACCCTGCTTAGAACCAGTAAGATCTATCTCGGTACCGAAAGTTGGAATTTCGGCCCAAGGAATCTTGCAGTCGAAGTAGAAGCTTTGTAGGAGATTTGTGCACTCTCCATGAATCCGCGCAAGGGTGAAGGCCATCTCGTGATATGCGGCAGGAGGGTCACTTTGCAACCACGCCAATGTACGATCACTCATTTCACGGGCGAGGGTGGACACTTCAATGAGTGGCGGGCGTTCTAGGGTGGAAGACTCCGCATCATAACGTTTTGCCCACTCTTCGATGACGATGGCAGCGAGGACTTTTTGCAGCATACTGCTAGAGTCCACGTAGTGAAGAAGGATTGATTGAAAGATGCTGTCCACGCTATGTGCCTGTGACTCCCATCAGCTATTATCTTCCAATTAACATGCATCACTACGTACGGATGAATTCCAAGACGCAATAAGATATGCCATGGCAGTTGCAGCGGCGATTCGAGCTTTCCACACGGTATCCGGCGAGACAAGAGTAGGATCCTGGGCAAGCATATTTTTGTCCACATTATGCCGTTCTGCCGCAACCTGCGGGCCGTTTTCAGAAGACAATGGATCAAAAAAGCCAGATGCATCCAGTGGTGATCCCATTGGAGTCATCATTGTCTCAAACCACTCGAGTAACTGTGGCGAAGCGAAAACCGACTCCATCCAGCCAGGCCGGGAGTGTAAAAGGTCGATCGCAGTATTCCAGGCAGCGACGGTTGCATTACGTATGTCTGTGCGTTCCTCAACAACGAGATTCTGAAAGAGGAGGCGAAGAAGTGGGGTGGTAACCCAGTCCTTCGGGAGGGAGGCAACATTCATGAAGGAGTGAAGGGTCTCGACAACGGCGAGCCGAACTGTAGGTATCGTATGTCGGAAGAATGGGAAGAGCTTGGAAGCAAGATTAGTGAGTGGCAAGCTGACAATCAACGTGAATTTTGGAACGTGTGTATGGGCGATATATGACTCACGAAGCTGAATTGCTGCCCAAGATTTCGATCACTTCGTCGTAAGAGACAAGTTTTCCTATAAGATATCAATATTTTGTGCCTTGCCAAAAGAAATGGGTAATCACCGAGTAAATCCATGACGGCACCAACGCTTGAACTTAAGTCGTCCTTCATGTCACCAAGGCAATCCCACAGAACGGCTAATACAAGACTTAGGCATGTTGGTAATTGCCGGACGAGGTGAGTAGCCACAGGGATTAGACAAGACGCTGCTACAAAGCGGACGTCGTCATCGCGGTCACCAAGCCTATATGTCAACGATTTACTGAGCAGAAATGAACAAAAACAGAAATTCCACTTGCCCTAGCACTGCAGCATCAACTACGTCTTGCAAGATATGCCGAGGTCCTGGAAGAGTTTCTATCTTGATACCGTTCTTCTCTTGAATATCCTCCATATTCACGTCTAAGCTGTCTGCTTTGCCTACGCCCTCATCCACTTTCTCCGCCTTGACAACAAGCCCTATCCCGACACCGACATCGTCTGTAACGTTGTTCTCTGCTTTGACTTCCTCGCTAATTTCCCCTGCCTCGACCACGTCACTTCGAACAGCAACCTCATACTTGATCCCTAGAAGTCCAGCATGTCGTACTTCCCAGATATGACTCTTTTCCTTGCCGGGACCGTTCGCGCCAGTAGGAAGAGTAAAATCTTGACGTATCATCTGCAGCAGAACAGAGTGCACATGCAGAACGGAGCGGCGTGGCATGTGCAGCAGCAACGAAGCCAGTGTCTGGGAAACGGTTTCGCGAACAGGCGCGACAACTTGGTCCGAAACGAAGTCCCCAAACCTGTCAAGAATGAAGACACAGAGTAGTTTCGCAGCGAGCGCATTGCACCATCGCCCATGGCCTTCATCATTTTCGGCAAGCGAAGCGCCAGCTATGGCAAAGTAAATTTCGGAGTGTGCAGAACCAAAAGAAGGATCAAACCTTTTGTACCACTGAATTTCCCCTGTGCTTTGAGGAGCTCGCGGAGAGCCATGGCGGCTCCATGTCGAACTTCCCAGGCAGGACTGAACAGATCGATCTCCAGAATTTTGACCAGGCCATCCCACACCCAGTGACCTGGTTCGACTTCAAGAGCCTGAGACTGCTGAGACGTCTTGGGAGAAACGGCGCCTCCCTTGGAGGGATCAATGATGACTTTCTCGGGTGCCGTCGGACTTTCAACTCTCGAAGGCGGGGTTGGCTGGTCCTCTGCAGAGACTAGACGTGCCCTGCGATATAAGTGAGCATTGCTACGGGATTCAGCTCTGATTGGAACCCACTTATTCGCACCGCCAGCCATGGTCGCTTGAAATTTCGAACTTGAGGTTGGCGGAGGAGCTTGCACGAACGCCGCGTTACCTTGCTTGCGCTTGCGCTTTAATCGATTGCGCTCACGGGCAGAAAGTCCACTAAGGTCATTGCCTGGCTGGGGAATGGGTGGGGCTGACGGCGAAGGAGCGACAGGGGTCGTGGACTTGGAGCGTGGAGATGATGACCTTTTCTTCGGTTTCGCAGCAACATCGAGGGAGAGGCCCACTGATATAGGGGGAGGGTCTAAATCCATGTTGTTCTCTGTCTCCTCCGGTCCCTGAGCATCATGTTCACTTCCAGCTGCTAACTCTTTATCCAAATCCATGTCATCATTTGCACCAAAGTTGTCGAGGAAATCAAGTCCAAGACGACCCATCGCTTCTTTTCGTGCCTTCTTGACCTCAGTAGATGATGAAAGGATACCGTTTGGTTTGAAGAATTCTTTGCCAGAAGATGCCAGGAGGAGGGTTCCCTTCTGCAAGAGTTCTTCGACAGAGAGCATGGGGAAGTCGGGAGGAGAAACAGATGAGGACACAGCAGCAGGAGCGGTAAAACCTTCCTGGGAGGGGTGCCAGACAGGAACCAAGGTGAATATCTGAGATAGTGCATTGGATGCGGCAGACCGAGTTTCATGGGATCTGGAATGAAGATAAGGGAGAACCTACAGCCAAACGCGAACATCAGGAGAGCGCGCAATACGTCACGACATTCACAAACCCTTGCTATGACTGCCATGAGTTCCGTCCATCCGGATGGATCCCCGAGAGGTTGGTGATGGCGATGGGTTTTGACGTCGTCCTCGAGAGCAACATCTGAGATTACGCTCTTGGCTGCAAGTTGGGCTAGTTGCTTAGCGGCAGTTGTCCTCACGGAGGTTGATGAACCTGTGTCGAGTAAAAGGAGGAGCCGGTCCAACCTTTGAAAAATGAGACGAGTCAGCAAAAGTAAAGAAAGAAGCAGCAGTTTGGCGAGCCGACCTTGAAGACATTACGTAAAAATGAAGGTAATCGGACCGGGCCGGTGAGCCGAGCTGTGGCTAGAAAATATTGATTTGCTTTGGGGATGGTTCTCACGGCCCATGAACCCGCCCGCGACCTTTTATCAGTCGCGGCTGGCTGACCCGTGTGACGAAAATGTAAATATCGCGTGACAGTCCATTTCCCTTATTTGTCTTAGCCGTCAATCTTCAACCTGGACTTCTCGCCCCTTTTGGTCGTCCCATCTACTTCCGTCCATCCCACTTAACGGCCTGCCAGCGGGCAACTGCCGTACACTTATGCACGGGGCACTCCACCTTGCGGACGATTTCCTCAACCACATCCTTACCCACTCTTACCCAGAAGGCAATTTCCTTCCTTTTCACTGCGCTATTCGTAACTTTCCCCTCACAGAACTCGCTATCTGCGGAAAGGAATCCGTCAATAAGCTTCAGAACGCTGTCAAGGGCATCATCGATTTGAATCCTGGGCTTAACTCCTCTCGGGAGCTGGACCAACTCATTGAACAAGCTTATATCAGCCTTCTTGCTTCTCGCGCCGCCGATCAATTTCAATGGCGCAGACTCTATTCTGACGCGAGCGTACTGCGTTCTTTGATGGATCTTACATCTCCGCAGGCGCTAAGTGAGGAAATCGCCATGTCTTGCGTCGCACGCCTCGACCATGCCTTGATAATTGCGGGCGCCCCCGGCCAAGGCGTGCAAACACTCATCCACGACCTCATACTGAGAACGCAAGCCGAGCACCTACCTCGAAAGCCGCTTCATCTAAGGTCTACCACTCGCCCGACCAGGTCTCCCTCCACCCACTCACCAGTCAATCCAACTTCGTTCGGGACCATCCCTCGGCTGATCGACGCGCCATCGTTGTCTGTTTTCCGCCGCGAGCTGCTCGATAAGCCATTTATTTTAACGGGATTTGCATCAGACTGGCCTGCCATGAATGAGCATCCGTGGCACTCAATCGATTATCTACGTTCTGTGGCCGGGCGTGGCCGGGTAGTGCCAGTGGAGGTAGGGAAAGATTACCGTACTGATGATTGGACACAGCGAATGATGTCCTGGGATGATTTCCTGGATGTCCTTGAAGACCCAACTCGTTCGCAGACGATCCTATATCTGGCACAGCATAGCCTCCTTTCTCAATTTCGCGCATTACGAGAGGATATCCTCATCCCCGACTATGTCTTTACTGCCCCAAAAGCACCAGCCACATATCCCGTTTATAGACCACCAAATACCGAGGAAGAACTGGTCCTGAACGCGTGGCTAGGTCCCGCAGGGACCGTATCACCGGCGCACACGGTATGCCCTATTCTCATGCCGTGTTAAGAGCTCGCTTCTCAGGGTGGCGCCCAGGATAGTTTTTTCAACTTCTACAGTAAGCGCCCATCTCCTAGTATTCAGGCTCAGAGTGGTGCTCTGCGCGCGTATTCCCATGCTCATATAGCCAAAGCTCAGGTCGTCGGTCGTAAGACAATCTGGCTGGCACCACCTACGTCGGGCATCACAAAAGCTATGTATCCGTACCCTCCACCATCAACAGTGTCAGACCTGGAACGCACACGCAATCCGGCCGTCAATTTACAGGCGCCCTTCATGACCAATACGGCACAGGTTGACGTATTCTCTGATCAGAATAAGGACAAGTTCCCCTTGTTCTGGCGAGACGCAGTGCCTGAGGCAATGAGCGCGACAATTGAGCCCGGGGATGTCTTATTCTTTCCTCCGGGTTGGTGGCATGCCATGAGAAGCGAGGAGATGAGTTTCTCTGTATCGATATGGTTTTGATATCGTAGTGATGACTAGTGTCTGGATTATTGATCACTATTGTGCAAAGCTAAAGAGGGTGACTTGCTGCTTTCATGTCGAGCTCTGATCCCCGTTTATGCCCATATATTCGTTTGTTTTACCACGCGAGCAGACCACGAGCAGCGAGGAGATCACGTGGTTATGTCCAGC
>Ga0137394_10001510_pt1 | contig 16987 bp, 12 predicted proteins | sample czobulk116metaG_FD_108278 | JGI IMG/M metagenome (GOLD analysis project Ga0137394, IMG submission 108278) | Vadose zone soil microbial communities from Angelo Coast Range Reserve, California, USA - czobulk1.16 metaG | ecosystem: Environmental > Terrestrial > Soil > Vadose zone | place: USA...
ATCGACCAAATCCGCTTTCGATGGGGCACCGAGTCGAGCGAAAGCGAGTTCTCAGTGCTCGCGGCATCCGACATGAGGATCGATGCGCAAAGCGGGAGGGTTCGGTTTTACAAGGAGTCCCCTGATTTGCGATTAAAGGGCGACACCATCGTGCCCATGTTACAGTTCGTCCCCAAACCGGAGATGCCCGAGCGATATCCAGACTTCTTTACGCCGGAAAGGCTGGCCTATAGTCGAAGCTTCTACCTCGGCAGGGATGGTATTGAAGCGGATGTTCAGTTTGTGACCGTCGGCGAACCGCACGATGGCATCAAGGTTTCATATCAGGAGGCGGTGGAAGGGCAGTTGAAACTCAAGGGAGCTTGGCCGGTCGTGTTTGTCAGGCCACTGGATGCCGGGCAGGGATGGTGGGTGCAGGATCCCTGTGACGTGAGCGATTCAGGCGCCTTTACGTGTGGCGTGCGATATGGTGACGGCAGCACTCCCCCCGGCACCCGATACAGCGTCGTGGTTATGGTCATGCGGAGCAAGGCTGAAGCCGAAAGATTCCGCCCCGGCCAGCAACTGACTTCACTGCCCTCTGGTTATCCGAAGTCGCACTCGATCACCGTCAGCCGGCAGTGAATGACGTCATAATTTCAACAGACTTTTTAGTCTCGAACGTGATAAGCAGAGACCTGCATTCGCGAAGAGAAACTCATATTTGAAAGGAGCACTGTCATGTTTCGTTTCACCATTAGGTTGGCCGTTTTCGCTGTTGCTTTCCTGGCCTGGGACACACGATGTCTCGTCGCCGCTGACAAGGAAGCGAACATTGCCATCGTTTCCCCCAAAGATGGGGCCAAGGCAGCTCAGTCGGAGGAGGTGGAGGGAAAGCTCAATATTGATGGCTGGCCGGTCGTGCTCGTACAGCCCCAGGCCGGTGAGAAGGTCTGGTGGATTCAGGAGCCGGTCGAAGAGATCGACAAAGGTAAATTCACGGTTCCGGTGCGCCTTGGGGACGACAAAACTCCCGTCGGAACGAAATTCAAGCTGGTTATCATCGTAGCCAAGGACAAGCAGGAGGCTCAGAAGTACGAGAGAGGCAAGACCCGGGCAACTCTTCCGCCTGGATTACCAAAGTCAGAGCCCGTTGTGGTGAGCCGAGGCGAGTGATGGACCGTTTTTCGGCCATTTGATAACCGGCACTCCTCTTTTGTGGAGGATTACCATGTGCCCGTTTGCGCGATTGCTGTGTGTATTGATCATTGCCGTGGTTGGGGGCGTCGCGGAAGCTCAGAGGAGCGGCACAATTGTTGTGCCCAGGCCAGAAGCAATCGTTTCGGATATTGAAGAGGTCGAGGGACTGGTGAGCGGTAACGCTGTCTGGCCGGTTCTTTTTGTTCGCCCGGATTTAGCTGGACAGCCATGGTGGACACAACCACCTGTCGAGGAGGTCGATTCTGGCAAATTTGCCGCGCAGATCCACTTCGGCGACAAAACCACACCCGCGGGAACAAGTTTTCAGCTCGTGCTCTGTTTGGCCAGAAGTAAGGAAGAGGCCGCCACGTTCAAGGCCGGCGCGACATCGACAACGCTGCCCCCCGGCATGACTGCGACGAAGCCGCTCGTGGTTTTCCGTGACAAGAGGCCTGCCGCAACCTCCCAGCCCGCGCCGCGCACGATCAACTTTTCCGGCCGAACGTGGCATGTGAAATCAGGGAGTCGGCTTGGCCCGGGTCCAAACGACTTTTCCGATTCTTCAGAAAATGTGTGGGTTGATGACCAAGGGCATTTGCATTTAGCGATAACGAAAGTTGATGGCCGATGGCGGTGTGCCGAAATCGTGGCGGACCGATCGCTTGGTTTTGGCGAATACCGATGGATCATCGAAGGCGATCTATCCTCGCTAGATCGGCAGGTCGTGCTAGGTCTGTTTACTTACGAGTCCGCGAATCGTGAAATCGATTTCGAGTTGTCACGATGGGGAGATGCAGCCAAACCGAACGCGCAGTTTGTGGTGCAGCCGTATACGTTGAACGGTCATATTCATCGATTCGATACCGGGAAGGCGAGTCTTTTGACCAGTAGCATTGTATGGGAGAAGAGCCAAGTCCGAGGGCGTTGCTGGGAGGGCGCGCAACCTGTTAAGCAATCATTGACTGACTGGATGTACAAGGGCCGTATGATTCCAGCACCGGGCAAGGAACGAGCACGCGCCAACCTTTGGCTATTTGGCGGCAAGGGGCCGTCTTCGAATCGAAGTGAGGAAGTGCTGATTCGCTCGTTCGAGTTCAGGGCCGTTGAAGTTAGATGAAACCTACGTCTTACGCATCCCCCGAAGGTTCCGTATCAATTCGAGTAGTGCGAGATTGGCTTTTGCTTCGAAAATCGGCGCGATCGCAGCGGGCAGAGTTTCTGCTGGGACCTTTTATGAAACCAGTACTAGTTGCCAAGGAACGCCCCGGCGACAGCTCGGCAGTATTTGAGTTCCTTGAATCAAGAAAACTGTTTTCAATCCCCATTGTTGGACTACAGACGCTCGACCCAGCGGCTGCTGAATCCACATCTGCAAATCCAGCCACTGTGCTTTTGACACGCACGGGCGACGTCCGTCGATCTCTTCGCGTCGCATTGGATACGACTGGAACAGCTAGGCTTGGCGATGATTATTCGATTTTTCACGGTTCAATCCGGTTAGTCCTACCCACGGTGGCATTTTCAATCGGGCAGAGAAGGCTTCGGCTGACCATTCTCCCTAAAGATGATCCGGTTGCGGAGAATACGGAATTCGCAAAAGTTAGCTTGGAGCCTTCTGACAGCTATCGCATCGGCAGAAATCAGCGATCTTCCAAAATTACGATCGTGGACAACGAGCCAGTTGTGCGGCTAACAACCATTGACGGGGCCGCTGCAGAGACCGGTGCCGTAGGTCCGGTTGATACGGCCGCGTTCCGGTTCAGTCGTACGGGTCCGGACCTGACGCAACCGGCTACAATCTCCTTTCGGGTTTCCGGCAGCGCGAGCACTGCCGATTACACAACAACACCCGCGATCTCGCAATCCGTAATGACAATTCCGAGCGGTTCCGCATCCGTGGATCTTCTTATCAATCCCTTAAATGATAACCAATCGGAGCTAACCGAGACACTGAACATCACGTTGGTTCGCTCAGAACGGTATTCTCTTGGACCTCGGCTGGAGCGATCTGCCACAATTACGATTGCCGACTTCGTCGCGCCACCAATACCCCAGCTTACTCTCCCCACGGATGGTTCCGCGCTTTGGGGTGACAACCTGATCAGTGGCCAAATTCTGGGTGGTCGTGGTGAGCGCTTCGGAAACTACTGGTTCGATGACAATTCGCAAAACAGCATTGAATTGAACCTAAGCCCCAAGGGTGAATTCCAACAATCCATCAACCTCTTTGGTGTGCCCAATGGCCAACACGCGCTCGTCGTCGAAGCATCGGATGCATCCGGCCTTTTGTCGCAAATTTCGCTGGAGATCTGGGTGGATGTGCACCAGATCTACGGCTTGAATTTCGGCCCCTTTACCGAAGCCGGTGAAGTGCCAGGCACGACGACATTGACCCAGACGCAACTTCTCCAACGCCTCAGTTCTGTAGCCAGGTATACGAAATGGGCTCGCTTCTTTGGCACACGCGATGGATTAGAGCATGCAGGGATGCTGGCCCATCAGCTTGGCCTCAAGGCCGCTGTCGGTGCCTGGATTTCGCGCGACTCCGCTGGCAGTGAAATCGAGATAAATAATCTAATTGCCGCAGCCAACGCCGGCGAGGTCGACCTGGCAATCGTGGGCAGTGAATCGCTGCTCCGGGGTGATGTCTCTTCTGACCAGCTGATTGCCTACATGGACCGCGTGAGGACAGCCATACCACAGGGAATTCCAGTGGTGACCGCCGACACCTACAACACGCTGCTTGAGAATCCAAATGTAGTGGCGGCGAGTGATATGTTTTTTGCAAATGTCTATCCCTATTGGGAGGGCAAAGACGTGCATGATGGCGTGGCATCATTGCCCGCGGTCTACCGGACTCTGGTTGATAACGCGCAAGGCAAGCCGGTGGTATTCTCAGAAGTCGGATGGCCCAGTGCTGGCAGCTCACTTGGTAACGCTGAACCGAGCGTCGCAAATGCCGCTTTTTACTTTTCAAACGTGTCCGATTGGGCTCGAACAACTGGCGTGCACGTCTTCTACTTCGAAGCATTTGACGAGCCGTGGAAAACCGAGTGGTCAGTCGGCCCTTACTGGGGAATTCTTAATAATGGTCAATTAAAGCCTGGTTATGGAGACATTTTCCGCGGGCAGACCGATGATTCCTGGCGAGGAGTTGTAATCGATGGGCCCGGAGAGCCCTCGATTTCCTATACTTCCGTCCCGCCACTGGGTAGCTTCCAAGACCTTCAGGGAAGAATCGGCCATGTGAATCCGGTAGACCACAAGGTAGGCGTGTACATCAACGTGCAAGGCCGATGGTGGATCAAACCAACCGCGGCCAACCCGAATGTGGCCATTGGTTTCGATGGAACCTGGACAGCGGATATCACCACCGGGGGAGTCGATCAAGCCTCAGAAATCATCGCTTTCCTGGTGCCGTTAGATTATTCATTGCCGATTATTCTCGGAGCTTTCGCGCTTCCCGATGAGCTTTACAATAATTCGCTGGCATCAGTTAGGCAGCACCGTGAATGAAAGTTCACCGGGTTTCGTCCGTAACATCACATGGCAAGCTCAGTTTAAAGCTCGATAAGGTTTTCCTCCACCTAACGGGAGAGATAGGAGCCGTGTCGTAGAATCAACCCAGCCATGCGTGCAATCTGCTGGCCGCTTTCGCGCAAAGCCTGTATGGAACGATTCCCGAGGCTTCATTTGTCCTTAGGGAGCTTGAACCCCAAATACGTTCCTCCACTTATTCCCAACAGCCCTAGAACTTGGTCGCTGAAATCTGGCATTGCAAGCGTTCGCACTACGGTACCGATGAAGATTACCCACAAGACGATCGTCCAGGCGAATATTTGAAAGCGATAGAAGCTCACGCCATCGGAATCGGTGAGTAAATCGGTCAGAAAGTTTTCTGAAGCTGGACCACGTACCCGCAGAGTCTGCTGACTAATCTCTTGGAGGAGGTTTTGATTGTGACCGACAAGTTGTTGGCGCTCCGCAACCAAGGCTGCGCGTTCACTTGGGCTTAACGAACTTGGAATTGCGCCCAATTGTGCAGTGACCGCTGCCAAGCGCCCGAGCGACTGCTGGTATTCTCCTTTTAGTTCCCGGAGGCGGTTCGCCGGTGCTTCAGCTTTACTTGAATCTACCACCATTGCAGCTAAGCCGGTGCCCGCACTGATACCAATGAGCGCCAGAACAGACGTAGGGAGAACATCAGAATCCTTGAGGATAATCCTCAGTGCTATATAGCTCCCCAGTACCGTAAAGAACCAAAGAGCCATCTGGCATCGGCCGAGGCTGTAAGGACGCTCCGCCCAGGGTCTGGTATTGCTACCATCTCGCAGCAAGAACGATCTTCTCGCCAAGATCACGAACACCGCTAATAGCGCCAGAAATGCCACGGCCGTGGCCCATTTCGTTATGGGATTCCCCGGAACGATTTCTATTCTTGCGCGGCTCTCCAGCGGCAGTTCCCCGGGGGGGCCAACGCTCACCGTTGCTGCCAAGCGTCGTCGTGTAAGCAATGCAGTCCACGTATCCTTGTTATCGCTCGTTCGTCTCAGTGGGATCCGTAGCTGTGCATTGCCACTGGCATCTACAGTCCATGCGATGGGATGTACCCCTTTGACTGGGTGCCCATCAATGTACAAAATGAGGGTTCCGGGATCTCGCAATAGTGGAGACTTCTTCTCGTTCTCGGCAGGGACTGGTTGCAGCCAAGCACGAAAACGCTCCACTTCAAGTGTGATAGTATCGCCTATTTCAGCTGAAAGATCGTTGCTGGTTTCGTGATACCCGGCAGTAATAAGAGGCTGAGAATCGAGCACATCGGGTTTGGTTGCGGCCGGTTCCGCAGCGGACGCGCGATTGCAATAACAGGTAAAAAAAGCGAGCGCAATCACGGGTAATATCCGTCCCGCGTCAGAAATCTTTGACCATTTCACGTTAGCTCCTTGCGCGAGACCAAACGCAGCAATTGAGGCATCCGATGTACCGGTTGCTTAAGCGCTCCGGACCCTTGCCAATTATGAGTCCTTCGTTGCGGCCATTTCCGATTTACTCGCCGCCGCGCTGATCGCGGCAGCTAATGCGATTTTGTTCTTGAACTCCTGTACTGCGGCGATGCTCTGGCTCACTTTGGTAATGCAGTCCGCGAGGGCTTCACTCCGCGCCGCCGATAAGGCCGGAACATCCCGTTTTAAGTCTCGGGCCAGTTCACGATCGTGCTTCTGATACTGTAAATTCAGAATGGTAAGGTTAATCTTGCTGAGCTCCACATAGACCTGCATTTGACGGTCCGCCTGCTCCGCGAATGGACCGCCCGGATTGTCCTGGAGTTCGATCAACTCGCTGCGCCGATCCTCGAGGGCAGCAATCTCGTGTTCCAAAACCTCGATCACCTCATCGTTCGTCAGTTCGGGCATATTGTGCTCCGACTATTTGGCGCTTTCCGAAGACTCTTGTTTCTCTTTGGAAGTTTTGCTATACGCCGCGCTTGCTGCTTCATAAAAATCGCGAAGCTGAGCAATCTGATCGTCCGTAGATGGTAAAATTTGCAGTTTTTCAAGGCGCGTTCGAACAGTTTTTAGTCGTTCTTCCCGGGACGCCACCTGCTCCAGCGTCGCTTTTCGCTCCGCGCGGAGTTGATCCAACTGTGCTGTGTATTTGGTCCTCGATTCGGCTTGCAACGCAAGAACGTGCCGCACGATATCTCGGAAGTCACTGTCTTGAAGATTGCGCTGCGAGAGCTGATCTGCTAAGTCTCCTGCCGCCACATTGCGAACCACACCATTATCGAGCGACTGCTCGAACAATACCGCTGTTTCGATATCACCGTACGATTCTGTGTAATAGTGCTCAAGAGAGCGACTCAGTGAACGCACCGATTCCTCGTACTCCGTGACATGGGCAAGCGTTTCCTGAGCCAAGTTTCGTGCGTGGACTTCGGCTTCGTTCGCACATCCGGACGTGCTCATGGCAAAACACCAGAGCGCAATGGCTTGAAAAAGGCATAAAATACGATGAGTAGGGATGTGGTTCATAACGAAGACTCTGGCTCAGAGCTTGCCAGCGATCCTGAAAATACCAATCGCCTGAGCGATGCCAATGATGTGGGATATGTCTTCTCTGCTGATACCGTTGCTATGAAAGGCCACCAATCCCGAAAGTCCACGTCCAATTACTGCTTCCCGCTCCTTCAATCGAGCAACCGCCAGCTCAAGTTCACGCTGAGCATCCAACGCACTCAAATGCCTGTTGAAGCTGTCGACCTTCTGATTTTCAATTGCGCAGAGTTCGAAGTTTGTAACTAACGCTATGAGGGTGCTGTGCAAGGTGGACCTGCTGTTTTTCCTGCGAGCAAAGGCCTCTTCACGAGCCTCTTTTGTTGGGGCGATTAACGCAGCATGATAGGCCGCTTGAGCCTCTATGCTCTTTCGCTCGAGTGTCTCCCGAATCGTTGCCTGCTTGTTGCCGGCATCCACCGCTGCCGCCGAGATTCCTGCGGACCCCTTCAGTTGATTTTCAAGCCTTTGTGTGTAGCCCGTGAGAAATGCGATGTACGCTTGGTAGAGGTCGAGCTTCTTTCGTGCGTATGCAATCTCCGTTCGGAGGCGCATTTCTTCCGCACGCGCAAGGTCGTAGCCAAGACTGATAGTGATTGTTGCGATCCCTTGGTCCTTGAAGGTTAAGCCATTACCAAGACCTTGGAATAGCTCTACGTGTTGCAAAGCAAATTTCACGCCGGTGGTTCCGGCCGTTCTGTCTGCGAACAATCTGGCTGGTATCCCTGTCAACTCACCTACGCTGGATTTCGTCGGTTGCGTGGTTGCAAGTATACCTTGTTTGTCGAGGTAATATTTAGGCACCGGGAGAGTGCCCTCCAGGGCCTCTTTTAGGGTGTTCACAGCGATGCTGGGCTGGGTAGTGGCGATGGCTGCGATGCCGCTGCTTAGCAGCTTTTGAGTTGCGATGAATTGAGCCCGAGAGCGTTCTGCGGCGTTGAGGGCGTCAATGATAGTCTTGATTTCACCTTCAACACCTGGCAGCGCCGCGAGCTGGTTCTTCAGATGTTCTTCTGCATTCTTCTTTCCCTCTTTTGCGCTCGATAGTGCAGACTTTGCCCTTTCTAGGGCGGTGGCCGTGTCGCTCTCAGCAGCGCCCCAAGTTTTACCAAGATAACCAGCAAGTTGAATATTCTGGTCGGCTTGTGACAGGTCGTTGGTGACGCCTTCCCGTATATCAAGGAACTTCTGTAGGTTTGCTGGGGCATTGCCGTAGAGAGGTGATTTTGTGGTGTCGCTGAAACTCTCCTGCGCCTGCTCCGCAACCTTTTGATTGGCATCGTTATGGAGATAGACACAGCCATTCGCTACAGTACACAAAACGATGAAACCTGCGGCGGACAATCGCACGCGCCTCTCCTGGTGCGAACCAAAACCAATGGCTGAGACAGACTTTGGACACGAACACACCATCCTCTTACCTTAACGTCCTTTTTGATCGTCGCTCACGGTTCATTTTCATGTGAGTTCATCGGCCTACCTACGTCGCGCTAGGCATCTTCTTCGCCGTCCCGGTCCGCTATCCTGGAAATGTGCTGCTCGTCAGGAGTTGCAAGCTTCACCGTGTGGGTCTTCTGCGTAAGCTCGAGGCGTAAGATGATTCTTGGTTGCATCGCTCCTGTGGCCTATGTCCCCACGCCATGGCCGCCGTCGCCGCTGGATTCAAGAGCGGCTGGGAGGCAGACCGACCCCAGTGAAGGGTCGGGGATTCCGTGGCGGAAATCGGCGATTTGGCGATGTTAGCTTAGATGTCGCGGTCGCATCAGCTTTCACCCAGGCACCGCGTGGGAGTTGGCCAGCACATCTGCTCGTCGTACATCTACGCGGCCATCTCCACTTGGCTCACGGGCTGATAGTGGGCCGTGTTTGCGGACGCTGTTGAAGTTGCGATCTTTGTTCAGCTGTCAGAACATTCTCAATGGTTCGTCGGCGATCATCTTGCACGCGCTGGATCTGCGCCTGGAACTGCGCCTGCGACATTTTCGTTGATTCGGCGATGCCAGGTGATACCGACTGCGTCTGAAGATCCGCCAGCTTTTGGCGCAGTGGCCGATCACCCTGCTCAATTCGATCCCGTTGCTGAGTTGTCAATTCGACGGTCTTAAAATCGGCGCGGGGTGAAAAAACTCCATCTTCCTTGAAAGCCGGCAATGTCTTCAACTCCGCCTTGAGCGCGTCGAAGCGATCTTTTTCTTTCGGGCCTAGTGACATCTTGTTGAACCGGTTTATGACTTCCTCGGCGGCAAGGCGGTTCTTGAAGGTTTTGATATAGGTTGTGGCGGCCAGATCATAGAGCTCAAAGGCCTTCTCGTTGGCCTCGAAGCGCCGATAACAATCAGCCATCAAAATCCAGACTCCAGGCGAGGGAGTGTATTGGGAGGAGAGCTTTTTCAACTCCTCCTCGGCTTTAACAGCGTGGGAGAATTGGAACACCGCCGTCCGTGGATCTTGATTCTCTGAGTTCGGCGCGCCCCACTTCTTTTCGGCAGCAAAGATGGAGCCTAGTGCGACGTGGATGCGCTGGATGTTTTGCCAGTCCTTTGCTGTCTTAATGGGCTTCATGTATTCACCGCCTTTTGCGTCAAACAGCTGCCTAATGAATTGGTCGTGGAGATCGCCATCGGGATCAACATCTTTGGCGCGATCCTTCAGGATTGCGGCTAGCCGCAAGGCGGCGTCGGTATTATTCCAATCCAAATTCCATGCCGCCCAATAGCGGCCAATCGCTTTAGATGGCTGTGGAGACGCGAGCTGATCGCCGACCTGCTTGAGCAATCCTGACAAGACGGGAGCGAACGCGCGGTCTCGCTCGATCACACGAAATCGGCGTATCAACGGTTCGGGCTTAGCGCTGAAGCTGTCCATGAAAACTGTCCGAAGGTCGGCCGCGTAGTCCGCGATCAAATCAGAGCGTTTGGCCACCTCGGCGAGGCCGGGCCAAATCTCATCTTCGGGATTCCCATTCCATTCAGCGTTGGAGAAGGCCTCGGACGAGAGATTGGCGTCAAGGTAGTAGATTGCCAGTTCGCGCATAAATAGCGGACCTCTATCGCTGCGCGCGAACTTCGTCACGCCAGCATGGATATGTTTTGCCGCGGCCTGATACTGACCCTTGCGGTGCAGCCGCTGCGACAAATCCAGAGCCTCCTTTGCGTGAAGATCATCTACGTAAATCAATCGTGACGCCGCTTCCGCAGCGAGGTCAAAAGTGGGGGCTTCTTTGACTGAAAGCATGTACTGCGAGAGCGCATCAGAGCGGCGATCGGAAAGCTCCAGCGTTCTGCCAAAATTATAGTAACAGATAAAGCGCTGTGTCGGGTCGGCAGCGGCGATATCCGTGTTGAGAAACACGCTTGCCCCGTCGGACGGACGGTTTAGACGGATCAGCAGAACCGCCAGATTGTTTCTGGCCGCCCATCGCTGGTTTGGTGAGCCACGTTCGATCACCGCGCGGTAGCATTTTTCGGCCTCGACAAGTTTTGTCGGATCCGCATTCTCGGAAGAGCCTTGTGCTGCCTGCTCGATGGCGCGGGCGCGCGCCAGAGCGATCGATGAGAACTCGGGGCCCGATGCAATCTGATACTCCGCGTACAGCTGTTCGAGTTCTTTAAGCGCCACGTCGAGCTTGCCATCTTGGATCAGCTGAGTCGGCTTGCGTAAATCCACCGCGGGATCTGCCGCTCTTGTCATCGATGGGGTGCAGCAGAGGGTCAGGAGAATACAGAGCCATGGATTGTACTGCATAACCAGAGCCTCTCTTTCACTGGGCAATATTCAATGGAATGGTCGGCTGTTGGGGCGCGGGCTGAGTCGTCACGGCGGGTTGTGTCACCGGCGGCCGCTCAGGAGGAATCCAGTACTTTAGCTCCTCCAGGAATACCCAATCAAATTGAAGTTTTGGCAAGTCGTTCAGATGATTTTGCACATCGTCCCCCTTGCCTCCTGCCTCCCACTGGTGATGCTGAATGGTGATCGCTTCAAAATTATTGGGCATCAGATATGGCTGCCCCGTCCCCTGCGAGTGCAGCAGAACCAAACCGGTTGGAACGAGCAGCGACTGGATTTTGAACCGCGAAGAGGCGAGGTGGTTGTATTTATCCCATTTCAGCGGAATGCCGCTGTAACCCTCATTGCCCCTGTTGCGAACAATCTCGGTGCCTGCACATATCGGAGCATATTCCTGAAGCGCCTTTTGGATTTTCTCGTGCTGTTCTCCCAACAGCCCGTCGCTGAACTTTTCTTTGATTGCCGGCGTGAAATGATGCATGGGTAGATGCTTCGTCGCCAACTCCAGCGGATCAAGGAGTTTTGTCGTCCACTCGACGGGCGTAGGTATCGGAAATCTCGCCTGAAGCTTCATGCGCAGGTTAAAGCCCTGTCCTTCAATCTCTTCGAGCCAAACCACCAATCGCGGAGCGTCTTCGGGGTGTTCTACCGGTAGATAGGTCCAAGCGCCATGGGATTTCTCCAGTGCATTGACGAGCTCGGAGGTGATCGATTTCTTCTCGTCCACCGTATCGGGGGTGGTCTGGAACTCGACATATACCGGCAATGGAATTCCGAGCACCGCAGCGCGCAGCGGCATGGCGGCAATTGACAGAACAGCCAGCGTCAACGGCAGCGCAAACACACGTTTTGGGTCAATAAACATCGTAATTCTCCACTTGTGGGGAGCGCGTATCGCCCGAAGGCTGAACAGTAATCGAACGGACTTCACCAACGCGCTTTCCGTCTCGAAGCTGCTCGACCTGGATTTGGATGCCGCTGCGCAGATCTGGGAGAGGTTTACACGCCATCGGCTTGCTCCATTGCTCGAAATAGGGCCCGTCTGTTGGCCTTGCCACCTCGCGCCATTTGTTCAGTATGGGAGCGGGTATTTGAATATCGGGGTCGCAGCCAATCCAGACGGAATTGCCTCGCCAGTTCTCGACGCGGCACTTCTGCTCTCCGACCGTAATGATCAATGTGCGAGGGCTGTTGGCGATGCGATCGATCGCCGCGGTAGTGACCCTTAGCAGGATGGCGCGCCGTGTGAAATCATAAGGCAGGACGAACGATTGTCTGCGCCACGGATGAGCCTGAACCGATTTTTCTGGGAAACCTGTGGCCTGCACGATGAAATCTGACTTGCCGAACCAGAATGTTCTGCGGAAGGTGGCATCCGGGGCCACGACCTCGGGAACACTGGGCGGTGACTGATCCTTGCGGAAGATGTAAACCTCCTGCTTACTGTCGAGCTGCGATTTGATGCTAATCGTACGCGCGTATCGGGTAACGACGACACTGATGACCAGGAGCGCCAAGACCACAATCCAGTTGAGGTGATGTGTGAAGAGAAGGCGATGCGAGAGGATCTTCAGGTAGATCGCCCAACTTTCAGGGATTACCTTGGCGGCCGATACCAACAATGAAACGATTCCTCCGCCCGCGGCGACGGTGGCGATGGTCTGAAACCAGCCGGTGAATTCGTGGATCCACCAGCTCCAGAATGCGATAAGCAGGAAGTACGCGAAAAAGTTCAGCCACCGTGCCCGCCTTGAGCTCGTTGCCACTCCACGAGTCGGTTTAGTTTCGGCCGGCGGTGCTGGCGGCGGAGGCGGAGCTGCAATGATCGAGTCTGGACCATCCGCTGGCGCGGATGACTTGTTACCTGCCGTTGCCGCAGACGAATTATCCTCGCGCTGCCCGTGGTCCACGATAGCCACCCTCAAGTGTTGTAGCCAATGTTATCCGCCGAGCTCCAGGACGCGTCAACTCGCACTTCGACTTCATGCCTCGTCCATCCAACTGCTACGACCCCGCTCCGTCAAAAACTAATTCGACTGAGAAGCTGCGAATCGTTCCGGTGTCCAACTTTTCACGGTCCTGCACAAGAAGGGTCCAGGTCCCTTGAGGACTCTTCCCGGCCAGCGCAGCCAGGCCTGGAGCATTTACAGTGTCGAACGTCTTTTTAAGATTGTCTGTGCCGCCGCCGGAGCGAGAATGAACAATCACCGGAGGGATCGCCAACGCAGAAGGCGGCTTAACGCTCACGATCAGGTCGCCAATGTAGGTATGATCGATGTCCACCGTGATTCGAACTGCCGCGAGTCGATCGGAATCCGCAACGGCAACGCTCAGCTTGGAAGTCTTCAGGTCGCGGATAGGCACATCCCGCACCGCGGTACGAATCTCAACGCGACCGGGTTGCGGAGGCTTGGAGAGGGCTACAGCGGTCTGTGCATTAAGTCGTCCATAACCGTAGAACGCACTATGCCCATTCTGGTCGTAATCGCCGTTGGCTGAGTCGATTCGATCACAGCATCGTTTGAGGATATCTTTGACTTGATCCCAGCGTAAATCGGGGTTGCGTGAGAGGGCCAGTGCTGCGACGCCCGCGGCACCGGGCGCGGCGCTGGAAGTTCCGCCGAAGCTATTGGTGTAATTGCCAGCGGCGTCGCCGCGGCTGGGCTGCCCCGGGTTGTAACCCTGTGTGCCCGAACGGTCGGTGCTCCAAATGCCAGGAGTCTTGGGGCGAGGACTAACTGGTTCCGGTGGAGAACTTTCAAAATCGTTGCTTGGAAAGGCGCACCAGACGGCGGTGCCATAGTCGCTGTACACACTCCTCCTGCCGCTATCGTTGGAAGCTGCTACCGCGATGACCTTCTCATAGCGGGCATAGCCGTCGAGGTCCACACTCTCATTGCCATTGCCAGCGGCCCAGAGGATTACGCACCCCTTCCCATTTCGGCCGTTGCGGATCGCATAATCAATGGCCAGCCGCGTTGAATCGGGCAGAGGAGTGTTCTGGCGGTGCAGGGGGTGATTCTTATCCCACCAATCACCATCTTCAGGGCCCCAGCTGCATGAGATGACATCCGCACCATGGTCGGCTGCCCAGGCGAACGCGTCGGCCTCGTTCTGAGATCCTAGACCCGAGGCGAGCCGGATCGGCATCAGTCGCGCCCGCGGCGCCACACCTGAGGCGCCAAAGCGGCCGTCTGCACAGGCAACACCAGCGCACGCGGTGCCGTGGTTGTCGGTGCCTATTGGTCTTGGATTGTCAGTCTTCCGCGTTACATCCCGAGGTGCCACGATCTTGCCGGAAGACGAGAACTCTTCGTGCTCAAGGTCCACCCCGTCGTCGACCAAGGCGATGATGATCCCTTCTCCCGAACTAAGGGTCCACGCATCCTCCACGTGCACGTGTGCATCGACTGCGCGGCCATCGATCGTCGTTGCTTTGAGGTGCCATTGTTGCGCGAACGCCTGGCGACGCCGCACCCGACGAATCAGTTCCGGGTGGCACAGATCCACCTGTTCCTCGTCAAGAAGTTTGCGGGAGATTTCGAACACCTTCTGGCCAATACCCTCAGGCCCGCCGAGGAAAAAGGCGTTGCGCGAGTACTCCAGCTCACGTTTCACCTCCAGCCCATAACTTCGTGCCAGCGCCTTCGCCTTGCTTCCCGCCAGATCATCGTCGAATTTGACGAAAATATTCTCCGTGTAAACCACCGGAGCTTTCGAAATGGGATCGCAGAGAACCCTACCTGCGAACTCGACGGCGGGCTCCTCTTTCAGGACTCGGCGAGCCGCATCGCGGAGCCGTAACGCGCGCGGGTGACCGCGGGCGCGCAGCACCTGGACTCCAGCTTCCCGGAAGTGGACCTCCGGCGTGAAGTTCTCCAGTGCCCGACGCGACTTGGCAGAGAGCGGCACCTGCTCCAAGGCATTGCGGCTTTCGGTGCGGACCACTACCAAGTCTGTGCTTTCAGCAAGTCGAAAAACCCGCCCGTTCTTGCCACCATAGCGAACTGTGTGCATAGGTTCCTTCTTTCCTTGGAAAGAGACGCTGCTGCCTGCAACGATCGTTGATATCATCTCCGCTGATGGCCACGGTAGACCGCTTTCCGGAGTACCCGCGTCGAATTGCCCCAAAGATGCAACCGGGCACAACCTACGTTAGACAGGCGGGCTATTACGCAATTCGTGATCTCGATCCCAAGGTGTCTGCACCCAAAGCGATGTTCACATTGGACGAGGGTAGCACGGCCATTTACCGGGGTGACCCGATGGCCTCGCGGTTCCCACAGGCCTCCGGACGGCTTGGCCCTGTTTATTCCGTCGGTGAGGGCGGAACGTTGGCCGTTCCTACGGGATTGATCTTCATCCGCTTCAAGGACGGGATCCGCGCAGAGGACCGTCGCCAGCAAGTCGAGCACGCCGGCTATAGATTTGTGGAAGTCCCGCATTACGCGCCATCTGCGGCGTGGGTACGTTCCGATGATATAGCGCAATCGCTCCATGGGCTGGCCGCACTTGAAGCCCTTCCGGACGTCGAGAGCGTGGAGCCCCAGATGCTGATGCGCAGCACGAGGCGGTGATTGCAGAATCGTCGCAATGCGTGTTCGTGCCGCCATTATGACACCAAGACTCGTGCCAGAGTGGTAGATGCGAAATCTGCTACGTCCCGAGCGACGGCTCTGGATTCTGCCGCTGCCCCTCGCGCTGCGGTGCGGGACCGGGCCCCCGCCATTGCTTCGATGCTGCGTCGGAACGACCGATTCGCAACCGGGTTTTGACCGAATATGTGCATTAACTCGGTGGCGTATCGCTCCAGCGGTTGCTCGGATGCTCGCACTTTTTTCACCGGCGCTCTAGCCCCGCGCATCATCGTCGTAAGTTGCCGCACCACGAGTTTCCTCGGGAGGTCCTCGAAGAGGCGCGCCAAATGTTCGGTGTTGGCTTGCACCCGCAGTTCAGCGACAATTCCACCTGCTTCGAGCGCCAATCGCGGTGCAAGGCTTATAATAGGCAGCCGCGCTGATAGCAGGGCCTTGGCATCCACAATTCCCGCCCCATATCGGTCTAATTTCCAATTGACTGGGGGCACTGCCGTTTCCCGCACAACCTGCCTGAAAACTTCCTGCAGGGTCGCCCGGTCTCGGTACCTGCTCAAAAGATTGTCACGCCCGTGATAAGCCAACCAAAGCGCTGCCATTCCAGCTACGGTGGCGACGGCGAAGCTAGTGCCGCTGCCTGGCCCCACGTCGGTGCCGAGGCCGCCCGCGTCGCCGGGCTGTGCCACCCATACGTTCTCTCCCGGCGCTGTAACCGCTACTGCCTTGCCGCGCGAACTTCCCTCCCATGGCTCGCGAGCGTTATTGCATGCTGCAATCGCGATGCATTGGTCATATTTGGCTGGCGCCACCACAAATCCAACTTCGTTACCAGCCGCGGCAAGTACGATAACGTTCTTCGCAACGGCGTAATTGACGGATGCTTCAAGGGCCCAACTGCCAAGCCCGCCTAGGCTCATCGATATGACGTGGCACCCGTTCTCCACTGCGTGGTGAATGGCCTTGGCTACATCGCCGCCTAGGAATACGACGACACTCTTGATGGCACGGATGGGAACTAGCATCGCCGCGGGCGCGACACCCACCATTTGGTCCGACGGGGGCTGAACTGTGCCGCGGCTGACTATTACACTTGCCGTCTTGGTCCCGTGTCCGCGGTTCCCCCTGTAGTCCAATGGGTCCCGGGCGTCGCGGTCGCCTTGGACAAAGTCGTATTGTCGCTGCAAGTCGAGCGCCTTGGTGCCCAACTCCAAATGATCGGTCCAACCGGTATCGGGATGGCCAACGATAATCCCCTCGCCCTGCGATTTCCAACCGTTTTTCTTCGCGTGGTTCCATGCTTGGGGCACGCGCATCGCGCGCAATGACCAAGCTCGATCCAGAACGTCGCTACCGACGAGCTGGGAAGGCGGCGTC
>Ga0137394_10001511_pt1 | contig 16987 bp, 18 predicted proteins | sample czobulk116metaG_FD_108278 | JGI IMG/M metagenome (GOLD analysis project Ga0137394, IMG submission 108278) | Vadose zone soil microbial communities from Angelo Coast Range Reserve, California, USA - czobulk1.16 metaG | ecosystem: Environmental > Terrestrial > Soil > Vadose zone | place: USA...
GGGTGGCCTCGGCTTCAGCTTCAAATGGAACATGGGCTGGATGAACGACACGCTAAAGTATTTTTCCCACGATCCCGTCCACCGCAAATACGAACACAACAAACTCACCTTCTCGCTGCTCTACGCCTTCACCGAAAATTTCCTTCTCCCCTTCTCCCACGACGAAGTCGTCCACGGAAAAAATTCCCTTCTCCACAAAATGCCCGGCGACATGTGGCAACAATTCGCGAACCTTCGTCTTCTCTACGCTTATCAGTATGCCCACCCTGGCAAGAAACTCCTCTTCATGGGCCAGGAGCTCGCCCAGCGTCAGGAATGGAGCGAAGCTCGCAGCCTCGACTGGCATCTCCTCCAACACGATTCCCATGGTGGCATCCAGCGTCTCATCCGCGATCTCAACGGTCTTTACGCCGCCGAGCCTGCCCTTCATCAAGTCGATTTCGACTGGCATGGTTTCGAATGGATTGACGCCAACGATGCCGACAACAGCGTTCTCACTTTCATCCGCCGTGGCAAAAATCCCGATGACCTCATCGTCGCCATCATCAACGCCACTCCCGTAGTCCGCGACGGCTATCGCCTGGGTGTCCCCCATCCGGGCTTCTACCGCGAAATCATGAACACCGACGCCGTGCACTATGGCGGTTCGAATGCCGGCAACAAAGGTGGCCAGGAGGCCGCTCTTCACCCCGCTCAGGGCCGTCCTTATTCCCTGGTCCTCACCCTTCCTCCCCTCGCCGCCGTGTACATGAAGTGGCTTCCCGAACAGAAGTGATGTTTGTGTCACCACTCGCCTGGCCGTTGCATCCAATCGTCGACTAGGGGACAGTGGAGCTGTTTGCCGGTCCTTGACCATGCCTTGGGGTTACCTTCAGTGATGGATGGAACTGCAATTTCTTGGAGGGGTTTGTGACTTCCTTTTTCTTGAATGGAAAATCCGTAAACGTCGATGACCATCCTTCGACTCCTTTGCTGTGGGTCATCCGCGACTCTTTGGGATTGACCGGGACGAAATTCGGCTGCGGCATGGCCTTGTGCGGAGCGTGCACCGTCCATCTGGACGGCAACGCCATCCGTTCCTGTGTGGCGCCATTGTCGCGAGTCGCAGGCAAGCATGTCACCACGATTGAAGGTCTTTCTAGCGACCTGTTTCATCCGCTGCAGCGCGCGTGGATCGAAATTGACGTGCCGCAATGCGGATACTGCCAGTCCGGACAAATCATGAGCGCGGCGGTACTTCTGAGAGACAATTCCAAGCCAACCAACAAAGACATTGATGAAGCCATGTCCGGCAACATCTGCCGCTGCGGAACCTATTCGCGCATTCGCCGCGCCATCCACCGCGCTGCCGAAATCGCCGCAGAAAAGAGGTCGTCATGAGCCGTCTCGATAAGCGATTGAAAACCACGCGAATGGCCCGCCGTGATTTCTTGAAGACGGCCGCTAGTGTGGGCGGCGGACTCTGCATCGCCGCCTATGTCCCTGAGCTCGCCGCGCGTCCGCTTCCGAACGCGCCCGCCAACGCAACCGTCTTCGCGCCGAATGCCTTCGTTCGAGTTGGCACAGACGAATCTGTCACGGTCATCGCCAACCACTCCGAAATGGGCCAAGGCATTTACACCAGTCTGCCTATGCTTCTCAACGAGGAGCTGGAAGCCGATTGGTCAAGAATAAAAATCGAAGCCGCACCGGTCGATCCGGCGTACAACCATACGGTTTTCGGCATGCAGATGACCGGCGGCAGCACCACCACGCCCTCTGAGTGGGAGCGCTTCCGCAAAATGGGCGCAATGGCGAGGGTCATGCTCATTGACGCCGCTGCCAAAAACTGGGGCGTCCCTGCTTCTGAATGCCACGTTCGAAAAGGCGTAGTCATCCACGCGGCCACCGGAAAAAAATCGACTTTCGGCTCCCTGGCGGACGCCGCATCGCAGTTGAAGCCACCCGCGAACGTGCCGCTCAAGGATCCCAAGCAATTCACCCTGATCGGAAAACCGGTGCGCCGTTTGGATACACCTTCAAAAACCGATGGCACGGCGCAGTTCGGTCTGGACGTCCGGCTGCCGGGCATGCTCTTCGCTCTTGTCGCCAGGCCACCGGTGTTTGGCGGCAAAGTCGTGAGCTTTGACGCCAGCGAAGCGCTCAAAATTCCCGGCGTTCGGGCCGTCGAGGAAATCCCTTCCGGAGTGGCGGTCGTGGCGGAGCGCTATTGGCCCGCAAAACTCGGCCGCGAAAGATTGAATATCTCCTGGGACGACGGTCCCGGCGCAAATCTTTCGACAGCTCAAATGCTCGTTGATTTTTCCAAACAGTCCGCATCTCCCGGAACCATTGCTAGGAAAACCGGCGATCCCGCGGCTGCTCTTGCCGGCGCTGCGAAGACCATCACCGCCGAATACGACGTTCCTTATCTCGCCCACGCCATGATGGAGCCGCTGAACTGCGTCGTCGATCTTCGCTCGGACAGCTGCGAAATTTGGACCGGCACGCAATTCGAAACCGCAGACCGCGCCAACGCTGCCAAGACTGCCGGCCTTCCACCCGAGAAAGTGAAGCTGAACACCACGCTTCTCGGCGGAGGCTTTGGCCGTCGCGCCAATCCTGCATCCGACTTCGTCGTCGAAGCCGTCAACGTCGCGAAAGTCGCGAGAGCCCCCGTAAAAGTTGTCTGGACGCGCGAAGACGATCTTGCCGGCGGCTGGTATCGCCCGATGTGGCACGACCGTTTCGCCGCTGGGCTCGATGCTAGTGGCGATCCCATAGCTTGGACGCACACCATTGTCGGCCAGTCCATCACCGAGGGTACCGCCTTCGCCGCCTATACCATCAACAAAGACGGTGTCGACAGCACTTCCGTCGAAGGCGCCGCCGACCTTCTCTACGGCATTGCGAACCTCCAAGTCGACTTGCACAGCCCAAAAATCGGCATACCCGTACAGTGGTGGCGTTCCGTTGGTCATTCCCACACGGGGTTTTCTGTGGAAGGATTTTTCGACGAAATGGCGCACGCAGGGGGAAAAGATCCCTACGAACTCCGGCGCAAGCTCCTCGCCAAGCAGCCCCGCATGAGCGCAGTTCTGCAGTTGGTGGCCGAAAAAGCCGGTTGGGGAAAGCCACTCCCGCCCGGACGCGGCCGTGGCATTGCCACTCACTTTTCTTTCGACAGCTACGTGGCCCAGGTCATCGACGCATCGGTGGACAAGGACGGCACCGTGCGCGTTCATCGCGTCGTGTGCGCCGTCGATTGCGGCCGCACCGTCAATCCCGATATCGTGAAGGCGCAAATGGAAGGCGGGATCATTTTTGGATTGACCGCCGCCCTCAAAACGGAAATCACTCTGGAAAATGGACGCGTACAGCAGCACAACTTCTACGACTATCCCATGCTCCGCATGTTCGAATCCCCGGAGATTGAAGTTCACATCGTCCCGAGCGAAGAAAATCCGACCGGCGTTGGCGAACCCAGCGTTCCGCCGGTTGCACCTGCGCTGGCCAACGCCATTTTTGCTGCGACCGGCAAGCGCGTGAGGCGCCTGCCCATTCGCGCGAGCGATCTTGCTGCCGGAAGCGAGGCCAAATCATGGCCGTAGGAAAAACAAAAGACTATCGCTCGTCGTTGCTTTGGCTTTCGGCGGCGTGCGCCGCTGCCCTGCTCATCAGCGCCGCGATCGCCACCGTTCACGCTGCGCCGCGAAGCCCGAAACCCGATGCCAATCGATCGCGCGAAGCTTTCCTCGAGGTCTACAAAGTCTTCACTTCGCCGCGTTGTCAGAACTGCCATCCAGCCGGGGACTCTCCGTTGCAAGGCGACGACAGCCACGTCCATGCGCAAAATGTAAAACGCGGCAAGGATGGCCACGGTGTGTACGGCATGCGCTGCGACACCTGCCACCAAACCACCAATCTTCCCGGCGAGCACATGCCTCCGGGAAATCCCAAGTGGTCGCTTCCAACTCCGGAGCACAAAATGGTTATCGTCGGCCGCTCACCTGCTGAACTCTGCCGCCAACTAAAGGATCGAAATCAAACCGGCGGCCGCTCCCTCGAGCAACTGCTCGAACATGTGTCGACCGATGATCTTGTCGGCTGGGCCTGGGATCCTGGCACAGGGCGCACTCCGCCCCCGCTCCCGCGCGCTGAAACTACCGCGCAAATGAAAATCTGGATTGAAGGCGGCGCAGCCTGCCCTCAATAGTCAGCTATCATCCACGGCTTGAAATCAGACGATGATCTTGGGGGTTTAGGAATGAACGAACAGGCACACGATCCTGTAGAACTCCCTCAGACCGGCACTCGAAGCTCGCGTGCGGGGATGTCGCTTGTCAACATCAAGCTACTCAACTGGTCCGGCATGGCCTTCGCCATCTTGCAAAGCGCCTGCACGGCTGTCCTTGCCATCAGCGGCATGCGTGTCGCCATTGGCCTCGGTGCTCTCGCCGCCGCCGCTGGAATTCACGCGCCCGCGCACGGCTTCCATCAGGATGCCATTCGCATCCCGATGATGGTCTTGGCCTTCCTGGGAGCAGTCATTAATTTGTACGTGATATGGAAGGTGCGCCGCCTGCGCAGCCGCCCCGCGTCCGAGTGGCGTCAGCAGCCGGTAACAAAGAAGAAAGTCAACTCCGAGCGCTTTCAAATCGCTCTTTCCGCCCTAACTCTGCTTCTGCTCGCCGCCGAATGGCTCACTCACCCCATGGTCCACCGCGTCCCTTAATATGAGGCCGCAATAGCTTTCTTCATTCTGTCTTGGAATCCTCCTCGGAACTCTCCAACTCTTTCGCCAGCCGCTCATGCAGCCGCTCGCTGTAACCCACCGGCAATTCAAACGTCCGGTCGTCCGCCGTCAAAACCAGAATGTTTCGTGTCGAATCCAGTATTGCCGAGCAGATTTCGCAGTGTTCCAGATGCCGCTCGATGTCCTCACGCAATTTGGCATCGACAGTCTTGTCGATGCAATCGGAGATGTGTTCCCACACGTGTTTGCAGTCGAGTTTCATAGCGCTCTCCCGAAGAACCACCTGCGTGCCGGAGCCGTCGTTTTCAGAAATGGCACCAGGCGCTTTTGCAACATCATGCGCGCGCGGTGCAGCCGCACCTTCACGGCGCCAGTCGTAATCCCCAGCGCCTGTGCCGTTTCCTCAATGTTCAGTTCTTGCAGGTCTCTCAACGTGAAAACTTGCCGGTAAATATCGGGTAATTCCCCCACAGCGGTTCGCAGCGCTTCTCGCAGTTCCTTCCGTTCCAGTGCTTCCAGCGGAATCTCCCGCCAATCCGTCAGCGGTGCCGGCGTGAAGTCTCCTTCGTGACTCTCTGCCTGCTCCTCAATCGATTCCTCCGCCGCCGCCTTCGCCTTTCTCAGCCGTTTCCGCCCTTCATTGATGGCGATCATTACCAGCCACGTGCTGAACTTGGCGTCGCCCCGAAACGATGCCAAATGCCGGTACGCACTGATCACCGTCTCCTGCGCCGCATCCTCCGCTTCTGTCTCATTCTTCACGATGGAAAACAGCGTCAAGTACACCATGCGCTCGTACGGGCGGATCAGCTCATGAAACAATTCTTTCCCGCCCGCCAGTATCCGCGCGATCAGCCCCGCCTCATTTGTCTCCGTCGTTCGCATAACAAAGGGCAGCCGCCCTTTTAAGAGGGCGGCGTTCCTCTCGCTACCTCGCACTCTTTCTCTTAGAACTTCTCCAGCCTCGCCACTCCGAAGATCGCGTGGAACCTTTGGCAGTAGATCGCCACTGCTTGATACTTGTTCAAATCCACACTCGACGGCAAATCATAATTCTGATCGCCTTGATTTCCCTTCAAAGTTCCGATTTCCACGTTATCAAATTCGCCTTTCACAATCTCCTGGTCAAGCGCCTTGTCCTTCGCCCGCACCAACAGCACATGCACATCCGGCCCATTCGATGTCGTGAAATCGGAAAGCCGCAAATACTCCTTGCCATCGGCGGTTCTGTAAATCGTCGCCCGCCCGCTCGTCTGGTGAATCTTCCCTTCGAGTTTTCCCGTGTACAGCGCCTCCGGCTCCGAGCTCAACGCCGCCGGCGCTGCCTCATTCACTCTCTGATTGATGAACAGCTTCTCCGGCCGGAACGCCCACCATGCTCCTAGAAGAACCGAAATTCCAATCAAGCTCAAAATCAACTTCTTCGGTGACAACCACGAACCCGTATTTGTATTCATCGTCTTTCCCTCAAGAACAAATCGGGCAGTGCGACCTGCCCGATTTCTCCTCTTTCTCTTTCGAATCCTTAGAACTTCTCGAGCGGCGCCGCGCCAAAGTTCGCGTTGAACCGCTCGCAGTAGATCGAAACCGTCCGGAACTTTGTCAGGTCCGTTCCCGCTGGGACTTCGTAGTTCTGGTCGCCTTCATTTCCCTTCAGCTTCCCCAGTTCCACCTTTTCCGTGTTGTCTTTGAGGAAGTTGGCATCATCCATCGCGTCCTTGGTCGCCACCAGGATCACGTGTACATCCGGCCCGCTGGAAGTCTTGAAATTGGTCAGCCGCAGAACCAGCTTCCCATCCGCCTCTTGATACACCGTCGCGCGGCCCGAAGTGGCGTGGACCTTGCCGTGGAACTTCCCCGTCTCGAGCGTTTTGGCCTTGCCGTCGTGCATCATTTTGCCGTCTTGCATCTTTTCCGACTTCATGTCGTCTTGTTTCATGCGGTCCTGCGCCTGCACCGATGGCTGGAGCAGAAATGCGCCCGCCAGCGCCGTGAATGCCAAACCTGCCTTGATCGTGCGAATCATTCGAATCTCTCCTGTACGTTGAGTTCTAAAGGGCCATTCCTCTGCCCCCTCATCCCGTTCGCCCCATACGAGTCCGCAGCCCGCCAAAGGTTACAGCCTGCAAGAACAAGACGATCAGCCCTCGCTCTCCTCTTCGCCGTTTACTTTTCGAGGAAAGCCGCCCGGTGGCCCGCCGCCGGACTCCCGGCAAACAGGTATCATCAAAAGGCGTAGGGATCTCTCATGCCTAGGAACTTCGCCATCCGGCTCAGGTGTCCCCGCGGGGACAGCGACTCCTGGGTCACCCTTTCAAACCGCGAGGAATCCCTCGAGCAGATCCTTCAGCAGACTTGGGACTTCAAGTGCCGCGAGCACGGACTACAGAAAGGAATTCCCCAGGAAGTCATGGAGGTAGCCCCCCTCGAGGACCCTCGCCCGTCGGAAAAAGCCCAGCCGTCTCTTGCCCTCCCTTTGCCCGCTGTCCCTGCAAAAAAAGTATCCCGCTCCAGCGAGCGCCTCTCCTTGCGCGTACCCGTCGTGATTTACGGTTTTGCTGGAAAAGGTGGGGCCTTCCACGAAGATACGGAGACCATCACTGTCAATTCCAGCGGCGCCCTGGTCACCCTGAAGACCAAACTCGCGTTGGGCGACCTCGTTTTTCTGCTGCACAAGAGCAGCCGCCAGGAGCAGGAAGTCCGCGTCGTCTTTATTGACGCCTACTCCGACCGCGAAACTCGCGTCGCTCTGGCCTTCAAAAAGCCCATCTCCGACTTCTGGAAAAAAAGCCGCAAGAAACCCCGCGTTCCGAAAACTCTCCGCGTCATCGTGAAAGGTACGGACGCCAACGGCAATCCTTTTGCCCAGAGCGCCTACACCGTGGATCTGAGCCAGGATGGCGCGCGTTTGGACGGCGTCGGTTTCTTGACAGCCCCCGGCCAGACAATCGAAGTCCGCCGCCGCTGGCGCAAAGCCCGCTTCCGCGTCGTTTGGATTGGCCACGTCGGCACCACGGAGGCCAATCAGGTCGGCGTCTTTGGCCTCCAATCCGATAAAGACATCTGGCGCGTCGAACTCCCCGAAGCCGGCGCGGTCCCGCCTCCAAAAAAATAATTTCTCCTCCCGCATGTGGCTCTTCTCCGGTACACTCTCGGTGTCCACCATGTCCAAGCAATCGCGTCGCAGCGTGCTCAAGAGTGTTCTCCGAGGAGCCACCGTGGCTTCTCTTTCGTCCGTCTCCTGGTCGCAGGAAAACCCTCCGATAAAACGCAGGGGCAATATCCGCCAGTCCGTTTCCCGATGGTGTTATCAGAAGATTCCGCTCGAGAAGCTTTGCGCTTACGCCGCCGAGATCGGTTTGCAGGCCGTGGACTTGCTGAATCCCGACGAATGGGAAGTCCCTACGCGCCACGGCCTGATTTGCAGTATGGGCTACGCCGCTGGCGGCGAAATCAACAGGGCCATGAACCGCGTCGAAAATCACGCCAAACTTGAGGAAGGTTTCCGCAAATACATTCCGCTCGCCGCCAAGGCCGGCGTCCCGAACGTCATCACTTTCTCCGGCAATCGCGCCGGCATGTCCGACGAAGAGGGCGCCAAGAACACCATCATCGGCCTCAACCGCGTCAAGAAAATCGCCGAGGACCACGGCGTCACCATCTGCATCGAGCTTCTCAACAGCAAGGTCGACCACCACGACTACATGTGCGACCACACCACCTGGGGAGTGCAGGTGGTCCAGGCCGTCAACTCGCCCCGCGTCAAGCTGCTCTACGACATCTATCACATGCAGATCATGGAAGGGGATCTCGTCCGCACTATCCAGAAAAACATCGATTGGATCGCCCACTTCCACACCGGCGGGGTTCCCGGCCGCCACGAGCTCGACGCCACCCAGGAAGTTCAATGGGACGGCGTGATGCGCGGCATCGCCGCCACCAACTTCCGCGGCTACGTCGCCCACGAGTTCGTCCCCACCCGCGACCCCCTCACCTCCCTCCGCCAAGCCGCCGACCTCTGCGACGTGTAACCTCGCGCCGCAGGCGGAGTTAGCCAAGTCATGCGCGAAAGCAAAAGCCTCGGCGCGGTTCTCATTTGAAATATATAGGCGATGGAGATAGACTTTCTTCAGGCCTTCCCGAGGCGCGAATGCGTTTCTTGTCACACCTCCTTTTTCTTGTTGCTGTTGCGGGTTCGATACCTCCGATTGCGGCTCAAGCCCAAAAACATCTAGCACGATCGCCGAGAATTCTGTCGGCCAAGTCCGTCTACTTCGAAGATAAGACTGGCGTAGACGCTGTAGGAAACAAGGCATTGGCTCAGCTCAAAAACTGGGGAAGATTTCAAATTGTTCAAGACCGGAGGCAGGCGGACCTTATTTTCGTGCTTTCCGCTGACCCCTATAAGGGTGGTTACATCATTAGATCAGGAGGGCAGACTGGCACAGTCGAGAACGGTCATATCGACGAGGACCGCGTTCCCAATTACAACCGGCAGGCTCCAGTTCGCTACGTATTTCTGACTGTGATTGACCCCAAAACTGGCGACACTCTTTGGAGCGACTCCCATCGATGGGGCGGCCTGCTGACGGGATTCAACACTGCGGGGGAACGCCTAGTCAAAAAGCTGGAAAACCAAACCAAGAAATAGACTCATTAGCGGATGACGGGAGCCCGGCTTGTCCGATTCCCGCGTTCGAGAAGGGGCAGGTCAAAAAATTGAGGGCGCAACCGCCGTTAGGCTTGTTGCGCCCTCTAACTGAGCCGTAAAGTTTCTAACCTTTCCGATCTCATCTGGCGGCGCAACCGCTGTTAGGCCTGCTGCGCCCTCCAAACCGATTCGTCAAGGCTTCATCCTTCGCCGTCCGATCTCGCGGCGCAACCCGCCGTTAAGCTGGCTGCACCCTCTAAACCGAACCGTAAAGTTTCAAACCTTCCCGAATCAACCTGGCGACGTGACCGCCGTGAGGCTGTCCCGCCCTCCAGACAAACCGTCGAGGCTTCGAGCTTCGCGATTCAATCTCGCGGCACAGCCACGTTTAAGTTGCTGCGCCCTCTAAATTGATCCGTAAAGTTCTTAAGCTTCCCGGTTCAATCTGCAACGCAAAATAAGTCTTCCCGTTCACGCCGTCAATCAAATTCTAATCGAACCTTTGTGCAAATCTGTGCACAGCTGTGCAAATTCCCAGCCGCGCGCCGATCCTGAGCGGCGCGTCGCCTCTCTAGGGGCGACTTCACGTCGCCATCTTGCCTTCTCCCGGGTACCTTCCTTTGGGCGTTGGTGCGGCTCACAGCCGAGGGATCGCGGCTACACTAGCCCACTGCAAGACTCCTCTCCCAAGGCAAGCGGCGAGTGCCATTTAAGGGGCCGGCCGCCGAGAGAAAGTCTTCGACTACATTTAGCTATATGCAGGCTGCCCACCCTCCCCAGTGTCATTCCGAACGGAGCAAGCCGAGGCCTTTTCCTTCCTGGCTTGCGCTGAGGAATCTCTCTTCATCTTGCCAGGAGTTCCACAGGGAAAATCTCGAAGGGAATACAGCCCCTAACCATTGGAAACACTCTTTCCCGATGCGCACCCTCTAACTCCCATCGAATCAGACCTTTCCCAAAAAAATCGGGGGAAGAGGCAGTTCTCCTTCATTACTTCGTTGCTTCGACTTTCAATTCAGGGAAACTTTCCCTCCGGCACTGTCGTACCTATCTCCAAGCACCGGCCCTCGGCCGGCCAGGAGGCCTACAGTCATGTACGACCGCATCAGGGGTATCTTCGCGAAGACCGCTTTCGTCACCACTGCCGCTCTTCTCCTTTCGCCCTTCGTCACCTTGGCGCAATCCGCCGCCGCGCCGGCAGGCTCCAGTCCATCAACCACATCCGCGTCCAAGGACCGCTGGCTGCACGTCCGCGTCATCAGCCCAGACGCCAAGGGTGAAACCGTCCGCGTCAATGTTCCCCTCGAACTGGCCGAAAAAGTTCTCCCCACCATCAATCGAGACCGCATCCATGACGGCAAGGTCAAGATCGACAATGCCCACGTCAATGACGTCGACCTCCGCGCCCTCGTCGACGCCATCCGCACGACGAAGGACGGCGAGTTCGTCACCGTGCAGAGCAACGATTGCGACGTGCGCGTCGCCAAACAGAGCAACCACCTGATCGTTCACGTCCTCGACAAGCAGAATTCCAAGAAGTCCGAGGTCGAAATCAAGGTCCCCATGAAGGTCATCGATGCCCTGTTTTCCGCCGGTAAGGACGAACTGGATCTCGTCGCCGCGCTACACGCCCTCTCCGCGCAGGGCGATACCGAACTCGTCTCGGTGAAGGATCATGAAAACACCGTCCGCGTCTGGCTCGATTCCAAGAACGTCACGGACTAAAAGGGTTTTTGTAGTGGAGGCTTTAGTGATTTTCGTCGGGCGGGAGTTGGAGGTTCGAGTGAAGGCAAGAGTTGCCGGTTTTCGGCGGGGTTTTAGCCCCTGAGGAAATATTTTGAACGGTTTGCGGTGGCTTTAGGAGGGAGGAATCGACCATGATGCTACTTGCGAAAGCAGCTCTCGGACTTGGCGGCACAATCGTAGTCGCGGGCGCCTATACCATGCGCGAAGGCGTGATCCGCATCGACGTCGACGAATACCGCTCCGGCGGCTCTCACGTTCATATGTGGGTTCCCGCCGCGGCCGTCCCCATGGCCATGCATTTCGTTCCCAGCAACCACATGCGCCATGCCTCCGAGCAAGCGCGCGAAGCTCTGCCCATCCTTCACGCCATCGTCAAAGAACTAAAAAAATATCCGGATGCCGACTTCGTTGAAATTGACGATAACCACGAGCACGTTCGCATGCGCACGCACGGAGGCAAATTGCAGATTGACGTCGACGCACCGGATGAGAAGGTTCACGTTCTCTGCCCGTTGTCGGCCATCGAAGACGTCACCAGGCAGCTCGAGGAACGCGGTCCGGCGGCCTAGAATTCGTTTGGTGAAAGCTTTAGCGGATCGCTCCAAGAAGCCGTGAGGCGCAGAAATTGTTTTGTCGCCGCCTAGGCCGATTCTTCGGTTCAGCCCGTTCCGTCGGCTCCGCTCTTTGGCTGCTGAAAATAAACCTCTTCAAACAACGCATCCTTCTTCCAACCGGCTCTCTCAAGAATGCCGCGCCCATTCTCCACCATCACCGGATGTCCGCATAAGTAGCCTGTTGTCTCTTCGGCCGTCAATCCCCAATCGGCCGCATATTTCCGTAAGAGATCATCCACCCGCCCTGTCTCCCCCTTCCAATCCAGGTCCTCCCACGGCCGGCTCACCGTGGCCACATACTTGAACCACGGCACCTCGTTCGAATAACGTTGCAATTCTTCGCGATAACCGAACTCCCAGGATCGACTCGCGCCCTGCAGGCAGTACAGCTTGTGGTCCCCGGGCAGGGGGGAGTCTCCCTTCTTCCAGTCCCGATAAAGCGTTCGAACGTAACTGACAAACGGGGCGATCCCCGTCACCGTGGAGACCAGCAGGTGGTGCTTCCTGCCGCTCCGCAAATCCAGCGTGAACCGTCCCTTGGCGATTTTTCTGCACAACAGCGTGTCGCTTTCTTTTAGTTTGAAGAGATCCGGAGTCAGATCCCCTTGCGGGACCAACTCGACGAAAAACTCGAGCGACTCTTCATAAGGAGAGGAAACGATGGAGTACGCTCTTTCGATCCGCTTTCCTTCATGCTCCACTCCCAGAGTCGCGTATTGTCCAGCGCGGAATTCGAACGGCCCGCCGGGGTCGATTCGAACGATCCATAAATCGGGCGAAAGGTCCCGCCGCTCAAGAATCCGGGCTTGATAGTGTTTGTCTGGGGAGGGGGCCATCTGTTTTTCTCCCATAAGGTTCAATTCATTTCACAAAAAAAAGATAACGGGCGGGGCCCATTCCAGCTCCGCCCGCAATTTCATTTTCCCGTGCAAGCGATCCCAAATTCCTAAGAGGTCAACCTTTCGACCCATGGCCGGGACGGCGGAGTCATTCGCCGGGCCGCGACTCCGGATGAATTAGAAATTATCAATTTCCCACCCGCAGAGCAATCCTTTGTCAGACGAGTTTCTAGGGGAAGCAACCAAAGAGATAAGCCCGCAACCGGTTTCGATGGCGCGGCCTATTCGTAAGCGAGGGCGACGACGGGATCGTAGCTGGCGGCGCGCAGCGCGGGGTAGATTGCTCCCGTGGCGGCTCCCACGAGTGCGAGTGCGGTCGCTGAAAAAATCCACGCCGGGGAAATCAGAATTGTCAGGCCTGGATTGGTCTGTTTCAAAATCGCCTGCGTCAGGAATGTAAGCGCTATTCCCAAACCGGTTCCCATCAATGTAAGGATAAGCGTCTCACCCAACAACATTTGGACGACATCGAGCCTGGAGAAACCCAGCGCTTTGAGAATTCCAATCTCGCGCGTGCGCTCCATCACCATGGTGTGCATATTCAAGAGAACCACCAGGAAGCTCACCACAATTCCCAGAGCCACCATCGTGCGTGTGAAGGGACGCAACTGCGGCAAGTTCGACGAAGTCATCAGGGTCACGTATTCCGACAAGGAGCGGACGCTGTTCTCCGGCATCAACTTGAGAATCTGCGCGCGAGCGCCTTCCGTATCTCCTTTGCTTCTCACGTAAAACATCGAAACGCGTTTCTCCGCGCCGGCGATCTCCTGCGCTGTCCGGATGGGAATGAAGTATCGCGCGCCCTTTCCATGCGCTACGATCCCACAGACTGTGAACGTATGATTTAACAGCGTGATTTGGCTACCCACTTTCAAGTGGCGCGTTTCGGCAATGATGTCATCGGCGATCACCTCGTCCGACCCTTCGAAGGGCTTCCCATCGCGGAACAGGAAACCCCTGCTCAGCGCGTTGAAGCTCTTGTAATCGATCCCATACACCATCACTAAGTGCTTTGGTTCCGTGAGGATGACCGTTGGCGCCACCTCGTCCACGCCGCTCAAAGCCGCAATTTGTTTACCGAGCGACTCCTGCATCCCAACACTTACGAAGGCGAAAAAAATCGAAGAGTTTGGCGGCTGAACCAGGATATCCGCGCCGACACCCTCAACACGCTTTCCCCATTCGGAAATGACGCCGGATGTGAGACCTGCGATCATCAGAACGAGAATCACCTGGATGGCAATCGCCGTCACGCTCAGAAAACTGCGCAGCGGCCGGGCGGTGATGCTGCCCCAAAACATTTGGAGGAGGGAAAATGGTCCGTCGTAAGTTTCTGTCATCGCGCACAACCAGATTCGTACTCTATCATCTCAATTTCGTACCGGTCAAAAGTACCTTGCAGGTCACAGGGCAAGACACGTGCCGAAGTCCGAGAACAATATTTCGGCTGCGTTAAGTTTTCAACACAAATGTTGATAAGTATGTGGAAATCCCTCGTCTGCGCACTGCTAACCTCTCACCCTTCAACACTCTTCTCCTCTTTGCACCATTTGTGTGCAACAAAGCTTCTTTTAACGGGCGCATCTGGCCGTCTAAAAGTTTTGCGACAGTAGAAAAAATTTCATTGAAAGATTTCCGGCGATGAAACGAGGGCAACTATTTTCTCTTGTTTTTCTTAAACCGTTGATTCTTAACGATCGGCCGCCGATTTTCCTTCAGTACCACTTCGGGGGCTTCTCAAGATGCACCCTAATCGTCTGCTTCGGATCGGTGATGTCGAGCCAGCGTCCATAGGTTTTCCATCCTTCGGCGATAACTTGAACCAAAACTCTCCCCATCGGCGCGTTCGGGACGTGCGCGATGCCATCGCGGCTGGTCTTTACGTTCATTTCCAGTTTCTTGTCCTTCTTTATCGCGTGCTCTTCGATGAATTTCACATATACGCTGGCGTTCTCAACCGGAACGCTTTTCTCGCCACCGGTCACTTCAATGGTGATCCGCGTCTGTACATCTCTCGCGGGAGGCGGAGTCTGCGGTTTGGACGTCGATGCAGGCGAATTCTGGGCGCCCACCTGTTGGGCTATCACCACGCAGGCGGCGAGACAAAGGCATACAAAAAACTTTGTCGAGGATCGCATAAATGGCTAAACTCCATGGTCTACGGAACGGCAGGCTGGGTCAAGTCTCGCCGTGTTAGGAGTTGGATGCCGCTTACACCCGGGGTGCTGCCCCGGCGATGCTCTGCCGTGGAAACCGGCGAGCGACCGCCATTTGACTCATCAATTTAGCTCCTGTAAGTTCTCAAGAAACTGCCCGACAGGCAAGATGGGGATGTCTCAAAAATGAAGTTCACCCCGAACGGTCAGCTCCGAACGTCGAACTGACTGCATCACGATCAGAACAGAAATCGCAAGGAGAGCACAATGGGTTTTGCCACCAACGCCATTCATGTGGGCCAGGAACCCGATCCCGCCACCGGGGCCATCGTCGCGCCCATCTATCAGACTTCTACCTACATCAACGAAGAGCTGGGCAAGAACAAAGGCTACGATTACGCGCGAACGAATCATCCGAACCGCAAAGCACTCGAACGCACGGTTGCCAAGCTGGAAGGCGGCCACAGCGCATACGTTTTTTCATCCGGCATGGCGGGAATCGACGCGGTCTTCCGGCTTCTCCGTCCGGGCGATCACGTGGTCCTTTCAGAAGCCGTTTACGGCGGCGTATTCCGCCTCTCCACGCAGCTCCTCGTGCACTTCGGCCTGGAATTCAGCTTCGTGGACACTTCCACGCCGGATTTCGTGCGCACGGCGTTGCGTCCAAATACGAAAATGATCTACATCGAAACGCCGGCTAACCCCACCCTCAGCGTCACCGATATCGCGGCGATTTCCAAGTTGGCCAGCGAGCGCAACCTCTCCGTAGCAGTCGATAACACATTTCTGAGTCCTTATTTGCAGCGCCCCATCGAACTCGGCGCGCACATCGTGGTTCATTCCATGACGAAGTATTTGAATGGCCACAGTGACTCCACCGGCGGAGCAGTGGTGCTCACGCGTCCCGAGGATGCCGAAAAGATCTATTTCATTCAGCGCTCCGCCGGCACGGGCCTCTCTCCCATGGACTGCTTCCTCATTTCGCGAGGCATCAAGACACTGGCGGTGCGCATGCTCCAGCACAACGCCAACGGCATCACTGTGGCGCGCCATCTCGACGCGCATCCCAAAGTCCGCAAGGTCTACTACCCCGGCCTGCCGTCTCACCCGCAGCACGAGGTGGCCCGCCGCCAGCAGAAAGGCCCGGGCGCCATGCTCTCCTTCGATGTAGGTTCGCTGGACGCCGCGCGGCGCTTCCTCAATCACGTCAAGCTCTGCTCGCTCGCCGAAAGCCTCGGTGGCGTCGAAACTTTGATTTCACTTCCCGCGATGATGACGCACGCTTCCATGCCCAAGGAAGTTCAGGATCGCGTGGGCATCACGGAGGGCCTGGTGCGCCTCTCTGTCGGCATAGAAGACGTCGAAGACATCATCGCCGACCTCGATCAGGCACTGCTCTACGTCTGAGAATTCCATAAGTTCCTGGGTCACGACCGGAGACTAGATAAATGTTCTTTAGGGGGTCGGAGCGGCGCTTGTCCCGATTCCGATCGGGAGCCCCCCATTAAGAGCGCGCTGTAATTGGGCTTTAGCCCCTCCCGGATAAGCCTTTGGCTCCACAAACGTATTTATGAGATGGCTTGAACGTCGACCGCATGGTTTCTCTCTGCTACAAATAACGGAATCTATTTGCGCCTTTTGCGCTCATTCGCGACGCTGTCGTCCAGCCAGGAAAGATATTTTTCGGAACCTTCGGTCATCGGGAGGGCGATAAACTCCGGCAGATCATAACTGTGGAGACGTCTCACTTCGTTTTCCAATTCAGCGAGGCACTTCATCTTCGTCTTCATCACCAGCAGATACTCCCGCGCTTTTTCAAGCTTGCCCTTCCATGTATAGAACGATTCGGCCGGGCCCAAAATGACATTGACGCACGCCGCCAGCCTGTTTGAAACCACTCGACGCGCGATCCGGCGGCCTTCCCTCAGCGTTCCGCACGTGACCAGCACGATTCTGCTTCCCTCACCCCGCTTCACCATGCTCCCTCCGCTAGTGCCATGAACCTTTTCCCGAGCCGGTGCTCTCAGGAGAGAGCTGCAAGCTTCGGGTCACAACTTTTATCTTTCAACTTTCGACTTTCAACTGTCTCCGGTCTAGAATACCGCCTCATGACGACGTCGCCCATTAAGTTTGGCACCTCGGGATGGCGCGGGCTCATCGCCGACGATTTCACGTTCGCCAATGTA
>Ga0137394_10001513_pt1 | contig 16975 bp, 17 predicted proteins | sample czobulk116metaG_FD_108278 | JGI IMG/M metagenome (GOLD analysis project Ga0137394, IMG submission 108278) | Vadose zone soil microbial communities from Angelo Coast Range Reserve, California, USA - czobulk1.16 metaG | ecosystem: Environmental > Terrestrial > Soil > Vadose zone | place: USA...
CGATGACGCGCACCGGATCGGCAACAAAATTGGAAAGCGCGTTCACGTCGTAATAGAGTTGCCGCCCTGTGCGGTCGTCGATGACATATTCGATCCCGCCGACTTCCACCCCCGCGAGTTCCATAATTCGCTCCACCTCTTCGATCACCTGTCGCGGGGGCTCGTAGCCTTCCACTTTCATCCCGCTCTTCGGCGCGTCCACCGGACACGCAATGCGCGTCAGCTCTTCGCCTCGGGTGTTCTGGCAGATGTCCGCCGGACACAAGTTGTAACTCTCGCCGGTGATGTGAATCTGGATCGCATAGAGAAATTTCCCGCCAAGAACCTCGACGCGCGTAATGATTCCGTCGCGCGCCGTGAACGCTTCCTGCACCAGCGCCGTGGAATCAATGCCCAAGTAAAGGCGATTCGCTTCCACCGCGGCGCGCAACTCCTCCGGTGAGTTGAACCTTTCGATTCCCGCCCCACTGCCCCCAATGTTCGGCTTGATGACCACCGGATACCCGATAGCCTCCGCCGACTCAAGCGCTTGCGACGGATGATTGATGACACGCGCTTTCGGATACGGCAACCCCAGTTTTTCCAGGTTGGTCAGTTGCAGCGCTTTCGAAATCTCATGATTGAAGCAACGGTAGCCATTGACGACGCGCACGCCTTTACTTTCGAGGTGCGCAAGATAGTTGAGCGTATAGAAAATTCCGTGCCCCAGCCCCCGCTGCCACGCCGAAGGGCTCATGCGATTGAAAAGCAGCGAATACTCGCGCTCCGGCGATGCCACATCGTAGTTATGGTGCCGCGCATCAATCTTCAGCCACGGCACGCCGCGCTCATCCAATTGCTGAAACAGCGGCCGGAACCAGTCCGGATGCTCGTAGTAAATGGCGATGGGCTTTTCGAGCCCAAACCCGTTCCCATTCGTTTTCATACGCATCAAACCTCTCGTGTCCCTTTCGAATCGCTCTCGTCACAATCAAAAAGTGGCCGCTCGTCCTGCCCGCATTCTTCTAACCCGGCGAGTCCTCGAATTCCAGCGTCATATGGATTTCGTCCGCGTACTGCTCGCCGATCTTGAGCGACCATGGTTCGGTTCAAAACACGCGAAACCCCATGTCCTTATAGAGATGCCGCGCCGCTTCTTGCGTTACGGCTACCATCAATCGAACACAGCGTATTTCCGGTAGCGCTCTCGCCGACTCGATCACCTCCACCAGCATCGCCCGCCCGACGCCATGCCCGCGCGCCGCTGGAGAAACGAACACGCCCCAGACATGCCCGACATGCCGTCGCTTTAAGAGCGCATCCCGATAAAATCCCGTCATTCCCACCAGTTGTTCAGGATCGAACGCGCCAATCACAAAGTTTTCCGCGCCACCTAAGCGCAGCCGGGAAGCATATTCCTCGACGGTCGTCCGCTTGAGTTCCTCCAGCGATTCCGCAAACGAAACCGGATCCGTCTCCAGCGCGTGCAGCCGCAGCAGCCATAGAGACGGAGCATCGTTTTCCGTCAGCTTCCGGATATTCATCAGCGGTTTTCTCCCTATTATTCAGCCTACCGGACCTGGGGCATTATTATTCCCCCTGTTACCAGGACGCTCGCGGCTTCCTGCTCCCGCCCAGCAAAGCGCTATGCGAGATCGGGTCGATTGCGCCTGGTTTTTTCCAGCGCTGCGGCGCGCCTCCACTTCGCCACCTCCGCGTGATTACCGCCAATCAGCACTTCCGGAACGCCCCAGCCGCGGTACTCCGCGGGCCGCGTGTAATGCGGAAAATCGAGCAAGGTATGATTCGTAACTGCTGATTCCGGCTCCCTGCGGCCACGCGCATTTACAGCTTCCGGCCGTAGGGGCGGGGTTTGCCCCGTCCGTTCCCCAGCAGAGGCCGTCGATTCCTGCTTTATCACGCTGAACGATTCATTTTGCGAGGAAGCTTCGTTTCCCAGCGCGCCCGGAAGGAGACGCGTGACCGCGTCGACCACAACCATCGCGGGAAGCTCCCCGCCGCTCAGCACGAAATCACCAATGGATATTTCGTCCGTAGCCAAATGTTCCGCCACGCGTTCATCAACGCCTTCGTATCTCCCGCAAATAAGAACAATTCGCTCCAACTGCGCGTAACGCCGCACCGTTTCCTGCCGGAACAGCTTGCCTGCGGCAGACATCAGCACAATTGCCGTCTTCGGATCCATTGCGCCCGGCTTCGACGCATCTCCAACGCCGCGCCCCAGCAGAGACTCCACCGCTTCAAACAACGGCTCCGGCTTCAGCACCATGCCCTCGCCACCCCCGAACGGCCGGTCGTCCACAGTGCGGTGACGGTCCTTCGTGAACTCCCGCAGATCCTGCACGTTCATTTCGACGAGCCCCGTCTCCCGCGCGCGGCGAAGTATTCCGTGATCGAACGGCCCGGCAAAAAACTCTGGAAATATGGTGATGAGATCGAAGCGCATTTAGTTTCAGTTTAACGAATGCCCTTCTCGCTTGTCATGCGAGCCATTTGAAGCGCGGCACCCACCTAGGCACCCGCCGGCAATACTCCTCATACTCCGCGCTGAATTTCTGCCTCAGCGCCGGTTCCTCGTATAGCACCACGAACAAATTCACACCCACAAAAAAAACCACCGCCAAATCCACGAGCGCCACGGAATGAAAGACCGTCGCTTCTCCCAGCATCGCAAGCGCAACGCTCCAATACATCGGATTCCGAACAATGCGGTACGGCCCCTCTACGACCAGTTTCTTCGGTGGATCCATGGGCAGCGGCGTGCCCTCGCCGCGCAGAGCGAAGCCCCAGAAAGCACAAGCGAAGTAAAGTGCGGTGCCTGCGGCAATGAACAGCCACCCCGCTGCGCCCGCTCCGCTCACAGCTGGCCGCGCGCCGCGAGGCAGCAGCCAGTAGGGCATCACCAGGGTCCAAAAACCCGGAATGAAAACAGTGAAGATCAGAGTTCGAATGACGGCAGACATCACCAGCAGCGTACACCCATCGCGCTATTCGCGGTTCAGGTCGCGAAGCCCCTCCGGCAAGTTGACGTCGATGCGCCGCGCAGCAGTGTCAATCTTGGCGCAGATGTCCACCGCCAGCGGAATCAAAACCTCTCCATGCGAAGTTTCCACTTCCAGCAACGGCGTCCCGGAAATCTCTTCCCCGGGAAATTGCACGTCGCGCACCGTCCCGAGAAGAGACGGCGCTTCGGCAAGCGAGCACGGCGAGGAAGAAACGACCGGGACGAAGGCAGGATTCTCGAACACGGCACAGCCGATGAGGTCCGATACGAAATACTGTCCCGCAGGCAGCGTCACGCGCTGTTCGAACGGCAGCAGCACCCCGAGCCCGCGGAATTTTTCCGCTTCCGAGATGGAATCGACTCCCTCAAAATGAAAAACCGCCTGCCCGCGATGATTCTGGCTCAGCCAGCAGGATTTCAGCGAGATGCGGCGCGGCTCATTCTTGCCATCGGCATGTCCTACAAAAACTTCCCGCAATCGTGTCAGGCGTTCCGGAAAATCGGTTAGGATTTCAGCGGCAACTTCGCCCTTATTGCCGCGCGCCCGAAAGATGCGCGCAACCAGGACCCAGCGTGGAGTTTCAGGGCTCAATGGGAAGTAGGACCGCTCATCGGTCCACGGAAAGCATGACCGCCAAGCGGTCAATCTTCAAGGATTTCCAGCGTGAATCGCTTGTGCAGCTTCATCCCCGACGCACCCAGCAGCGTTCGCATCGCTTTGGCCGTCCGCCCCTGCCGTCCGATCACCTTTCCCAGATCCTCGGGATGCACCCGCAGTTCAAGCACGGTGACTTGCGACCCCTCGACGGACTTCACCTGCACGTCCTCGGGATGGTCCACGAGGGCCTTGGCGATGGCTTCGACCAACTCCTTCATAAGGCAAGGCACCTGGGAATGGCGCCCCCGGCGAAACCGGGGACGCGCAAATTTCAGGAAGGCGCTGCGACTATGCGATCTTCTGCAAACGGAGAAAGCTGCGCACCGTATCGCTGGGCTGCGCGCCCAGGCCGATCCAATACTTGATGCGCTCGGCGTCGAGCTTGATCTCCGCCGGCTTCTTCAGCGGATCGTACGTGCCCACCGCTTCCTTCACGCGGCCGTCCCGCGGCCGGGTCCTCTCAATGACCACCACGCGGTAAAAGGGCTTCTTTTTCTTTCCAATCCTTGACAGACGAATCGTTAACACTAAGTCAGTCCTCCTGAACCCATTTATTGTAGCTTGCCGCCGCTCCCCGCGGCAATGGAAGAGTGTGAGCGCATGCCGGGGCGCCGGGGCGTCCTTGCCGAGCGGTGCTCACCTACATCCCCACGCTTGACAAAAAGCTAGGGCTTGCGAATCGCGGGCGAGTTCCGGAGGCAGGAATTTCAAGCCACGCTGCGCCCCAGCGTGGTGTCCTCCGCTTCGTACACCACGCCCATCGCGCCACCACCGAGCTTTCTGACGATGCGGTAGTGAGAAATGGTCTGACCAATCATGCGTTCGGCTGAGCCTTGGGCTGTTCTCTTGCGAGTTAAACCATCCCAGGCTAGCTGACCCAATGCGTCAACGCCGCGCGGCAGCCTGCGTGGACCTGCCGAACTTGACGAATAGTCGGAATGATATGCTCTTGCTACCAAAATGAGGTGAACTTTGCAAAAGAGCCTTTTGGGGTTCATGGGCGCGCTGCTCTGGCTTTTGGCTGCCGCAGGGAACGCGAGCCCTCAGAATCGCCAGCGGACCAAAACTCCGTTCGATGCCGTATTCGACGGGCTTGTCCAGCCCGATAATCCTGGCATTGCGGTGTTGATCGGTTACCGGGGAAAAGACAGTTTTCGGGCCTACGGTGTGCGCGATCTCCGTTCGAAAGCGAAGATCGACGCGCATTCGAATTTCAGGCTCGCTTCCTTCACCAAGCAGTTCACCGCCATGGCGGTCATGCTGCTGGTACACGACGGAAAACTGCGCTACGACGAAACACTCACGGAAATATTTCCCGATTTTCCTTCATACGGAAAACCGATCACCATTCGAAACCTGCTGAACCACACTTCCGGATTGCCCGACTACGAAGACTTGATGGACGCGGAGGAAAAAGCGAAGGGAACGATTTGGACGCCGGAAAAACAAATTCAAGAAGCCGAAGTTTTGGAATTGTTGAAAAAAGAAAAAAACGGAAAATTCGCGCCGGCGACGAGCTGGTCGTACAGCAATTCCGGTTATGTCGTGCTCGGTCTCATCGTCGCGAAAGTTTCAGGAAAAACTTACGGCGAATTCCTTCGCGCGCGTATCTTTGCGCCGCTAAAAATGAATCACACCATCGTCTTTCGAAAAGGAAAAAACGAAGTCGCGAATCGCGCGTTCGGCTACACAAAAGAAAACGACGCGCTCAAAGAAACCGATCAGAGCGCAACTTCCGCGACGCTGGGGGACGGCGGCATTTATTCCAATCTCGAAGATCTCGCCAAGTGGGACGACGCGCTGCGCAATCACACTTTGCTGAGCGAAAAAGAATTTCAGCCTGCGCTAACGCCGGAGAAACTCGCAGACGGCTCCGAGCCCCACTGGCCCAAGGAACCCAACGACGACAATCTGCATCCCGGCAAGCCCGTTGCTTACGGCTTCGGCTGGTTCCTCGATCCGTATCAGGGACGCCAGCGGATGTGGCACACGGGAAGCACGATGGGCTTCCGCACCGTGATCGAGCGATTCACCGATGGCAGCGGCTTGACCGTAATCATTCTGTGCAATCGTAACGACCTCGAACCAGAGAAGCTGGCGATGCAGGTTGCCGAGCTAATTTTCAAAGAACAAAATCTTCTCCGCTAAAGCGGCGACGCTACAGATTCATCACAAGCCGGCGAGTTTGCCGAGACCTTTCATTTTGGTGCGGGCGGCCAAGGCCCCGTACTGCTTCATCATGGTGCGCATTTGCAGGTATTGCTTGAGGACGGTATTGACGTCCTGGACGGTGGTGCCGCTGCCCTTGGCGATGCGCTTGCGGCGTTTGCCGTCGATGACGTTGTGGTCGCGGCGCTCCTGGTTGGTCATGGAATTGATGATGGCTTCGACGCGCGTGAGCTGGCCCTCGTCGACTTTCGCATCTTTGGGAAGATTCTGGAGCGGACCCATCTTGGGGAGCATGTCGACGATCTTTTCGAGCGGGCCCATCTTGCGAATCTGCTTGAGCTGGTCGCGGAAATCTTCAAGCGTGAATTCTTCCTTGCGGAGCTTGCGCTCCAGTTCGGCGGCGGCTTTTTTGTCGACGGTCTGTTCCACCTTTTCGATGAGCGACATGAGGTCGCCCATGCCGAGAACACGGGAGACGATGCGCTCGGGATAAAAACCTTCGAGGGCGTCGTATTTTTCGCCGAGGCCGACAAACTTTACCGGCGCGCCGGTGACTTTGCCGATGGAGAGCGCAGCGCCACCACGAGCGTCGCCGTCCAGCTTGGTGAGAATCACGCCGGTGAGGCCGAGGCGCTTGTGAAATTCGCCAGCGGAGCGCACGGCGTCCTGACCGATCATGGAATCTGCGATGAAGAGCATTTCGCTGGGCTGAAGTTCCTTCTTCAGCATGCTCAGTTCGTTCATCAAATCGTCGTCGATATGCAATCGGCCGGCGGTGTCCACGAGAACGACGTCGCTGGCGGAAAGTTTGGCTTCCTTGATGGCGCCTTTGACGATTTCGAGCGGCTTGTCCGTGCCAGTGCCGGGCCAGACCGCGGTGCCGACGGCTTTCGCGACTTGAGCGAGCTGTTCACGCGCGGCGGGGCGATAGACGTCCGTGGAAACAACGAGCGGACGGTGGCCATGTTGCGAAAGCCATTTGGCGAGTTTGCCCGTGGTGGTGGTTTTGCCGGAACCTTGCAAGCCGACAATCATCCAGACCGACGGCGGGCGCGAAGCGAAGATCGGCTTGGCATGCTTTCCCAGCATGGCGGCGAGTTCGTCGCGAACAACCTTGACGACTTGCTGATCGGGCGAAAGTTGCAGCATGACTTCGCTGCCGATCGCTTTTGTGCGGATGTTGGCGAGGAGTTCATCGGCCACGCCGACGTTGACGTCGCCTTCGAGCAGGGCTTCGCGGATTTCAGCGAGCGCGACGTCCAGGTGCTCATCGGTGAGCTTGCCCTGTCCGCGTAGGTTCTTGAAGGTGCGTTGCAGCTTTTCTGTAAGGTTCTCAAACATGGCTCGTGCTAATGACTCATCCTTTGCCCTTCAAGGATAGCAGGGTGGGGACGGAGAATGTACGTCCGTGGTCTGCACTCGATGACATCAACCAGCCACGTAGAGGCCGTGAATGTCAGAGAAACTTCACGAGCGCGTCGGTGGTCTCCTTGGGGTTTTCCTCGAGGATCCAATGGCCGGTGTCTTTAAGCACGACCACGGTTACATCCGAAGCCACCAATTTCATCTGTTGCCCGAGGACTTCTCCCAGGGCCTTCTCGCCGCCGATCGCCAGGACCGGCATGGTCAACTTGGTCTGGGAGAGTTGGGCAAAATCCTTCGCGGCTTGCGGGAATGAAACGAAGTAGGCCCAGCCCGCGCGTATGCGTCCCGGGCGGGCGTACGCGGCAGTGTAGGCTTTCCGATCGGCTTCCGATAGCGAGCGCGTCTTGTGGGCGGCGAAATTGTTCCAGTAGTGCTCGAAGTACAGGCGCTCGCGTCCTTGCACTAAAGCCTCGGGGGTCGGCCCGTTGAAACGGAAATGCCAGAAGCCCGGGTTGTTGTAGACCGCCTCCCACTCACCCACGCCGGGGAGAAATGCGTCCATCACAACCAGTTTCTCCACTTCCGCGGGGAACTGCGCGGCGTAGGCATAGGCGACCATGAGGCCGATGTCGTGCCCGACCACCCTGGCTTTCTGGACTCCGAGCGAGCGGGCGAGCCCGTGAATGCGGATCGCAGCAGTCTTCATGTCCAGGCCGTTCGCGGGGATCTCCGAGTCCCCGATGCCAGGCAGGTCCGGGGCGATCACCGTAAATTTCTCGCCGAGCAGAGGGAGGATGGGTGTCCACATGCGCGAGGTCTCCGCGTAACCATGCAGCAGGATCAGCGCAGGGCCGTGACCACCCGTCGTGTAATGCAGCTTGACGCCATCGATCTCCGCGGTGCGCGAGACGAAGGACTTGTCTGGTGTGTCCGCGTTCGCCGAGGCCGAAAGGGAAGCGGAGAAGAAAAGCAGGCTGAGCACAGACAGGATTGGAAACAGGTTGAGAACGCGTTTCATGGAAAGCTCCTTTTGTGGAGGGCACATTATACGCGGATAGAGGCGGCGGGGCTTCAGAACCTAGCTGGTGGCTGGTGGCTCGACTCTAGGGGCTGGACGAAATTTAGAAAGACGCGACCGCAGGAGTAGAATCGAAGTTGTTATGGAGAAGCATCCACAAGAGACACCACCGGCACCGATGGATCCGCACGAGCCTGCTCCTCAGGAAGAAGCGCTGGACATTGTTGAAGAAGCGTCCATGGAATCTTTCCCTGCGAGTGACCCGCCCGCCTGGAATGCAGGCAGTACAAAGCTGCAATTGCTGAAACGCAAGCAGACGGCGTGATTGGCGGTCCCGCGGAGCGTGAATCGTCGTGCCGAGATGGGGCGCAGCATCGCGGCAAAGGCCGGGATAGGTGCTGCGCCCCTGCAATGAGAAAAGGGCGACTGGAGTTTCTCTTCATGTTATCGATTCGTGCTGCCACTGTGAACGATGTGGCTCTGCTGAAGGCTCTGATATTCGAACTGGCGGAGTACGAACGGAAACGGGACCAAGTGGTGATTTCCGAGGCGGACCTGGTGAGAGACGGCTTCGGGCCGCAGCCGAAGTTTCGCGCGCTGATCGCGGAATGGGACGGGCAAGCGGCGGGATACGCTTTGTTCTTTGGCTTTTACTCCACTTGGGAAGGGCGTCCCGGGCTGTTCCTGGAAGATCTGTTTGTACGGCAGACCTTTCGCGGCAAAGGAATCGGCAAGGCGCTGCTAGCAAACGTGGCCGGGATTGCGAAGCGCGAGAATTGTTACGGCGTACGATGGGAAGTGCTCGATTGGAATCAACCGGCGATCGACTTCTACAAGAGGCTGGGCGCTACATTCCTCGATCAGTGGAAATCCGTGCTGCTGACGGGAGACGCGCTGGAGCGCGCGGCAGAAGCGAACTAACTCCGACATCTCAACGAAGTCTAAAGACGCGGACTTTTCACACAAACTGTTTCGGGACGAGCGTTAGGGTTTGTGTTTGGCGCTGTGGCCGAGGGCTACGAGGAAGATGGCGCTTTTGCCTTCGGCGTGGGGAGAAAAGAAGCGGGTGACGTCGTCGTCGAAAAAGGTGAGGCCCGTGGCACCGAGACGCTGGGCGTACGCCGCGAGATAGAGCTTGCCGCCGAGAATGCCGGCTTCGAGTTGCACGGCGCGATAGCCGCGGTTGCCGAAGCGCTGCAAAATGGGGCGCAGGTCGGCGAGGAAAAAGATGTCCACGGCGGCGTCGGCGGGCAGCTCCTGCTCCAGGCCGAGGTAGCCGGCATCGGCGCGGAAATTTCCTTGCTTCAGGGACTCGAGCACGCCACGGTCGCGATGGAAGACGTAGGCTCCGGGCGGGAGTCCTTCGACCTCGTGGATAATTAGATAGAGATCATTGAGCTGAGTTCCCGGCGGATCGAGAAAATCCCCCGGGACGCCGCGGGTGGCACGGTCCAGCATGGTGGAAAGTTGCGGCAGGGTGATGGGGCTGCGGGCGAATTTGCGGGTGGAACCGCGGCGCTGGATAACCTGCTCGATGGGGTCGCGCGGCATTTCGGCGTCGGACAAAGGTTGCAGCTGAATGACTGGTCCGGTGGGCGGCGGAAAGTCTGTAACAGGAGTTTGACCGCGCCACGCGTCCACTTCTTCGGCGGAATCGAGCGAAGAGGCGGCGTGCATTTCTCGCATAAGGGGATAGTCCACCTCGCGTTGAGAGAGCGGGACGGTTTCTAGGCGAAGCGGGGGAATTTCTGCAGGAAATGACGGCAGGGGCGCCGCGACGTAGCCGAGGGCCACGAGGGAGAAAGCTACCTCACGCTGGGGATCGACATCCAGCAGGCGATTAACGCTGGCGTCCACAAAGCCGCACACCACGCGGGCAGGCAAACCGAGGGCGGTGGCGACGGCGAGCAGGTTGGCGAGGAGAGTGCCGTTGTCCCAGCCGAAATGGCGGTAGGTGCGGGCCTGATATTTCCAGGCGTTGCGCCAGTAGGTACCGGTGCAAACGATGGTAAGCGGGGCGTGGGCGATGGCTGGTTCACCGCCGGTAGCTTCGAGCAGGGCCCGGCGATGATCTCCCGCGCGCAGCCGGCGCAGACCGAACTCGGCGGGAGCGAAGTGGTAGACGCCAGCCTGCAAGTCGGCGAGATCACTGCAAACGAGATAGAGCTCGACTTCGTAAAGTGCTCCGGTGCAGGCGGCGGCGCGAAAGTAGAGTTCGCCGCCGGGATATTTCCTTTTGCGGGTGATGCCGGCGGAGAGGTAGAGGAGCTGGGCCACTGCTTCCAGATCAGGAGATGCGTTGGTCCGCGAGGAGACGCTCTCGGCTATGGCGGAGAGGGCGGCGACTCCGGTTTGGCGCTGCTCACCGGGCAAGCGCATGGGCTCCAGCGTGGGATAAATCTTGAACGGCAGAGGCTGGTTGGACCAATCCATAAAATGAGGGTTGGTGCGGATGCTGGTGTAGGAATGTTTTGTGGCGTCGTGATAGGTCCGAGCGGCTTGGGGATTGCGGTTGTCAGTCATGGTGGCGATGGGCCGTCATCAAAGTCGAAATGAAGCATATCAGGTTGGGGCGTCGCGACGTTCGAACGAGGGACGCGCAAGGCTGTGGTAGACTATCGCTTTTCGCGCACGTCCTGCCCCCGCAGGGACCGCGATCATCGTAGGGAGGCACTTTCTGTATGTTTTCTTGGTGCTTGCGTGTCGTTTGTCTCACCCTCCTCATCTCCGGAACTGCCTACGGCCAAACGGCTATCGAAGGTGCCGTGCACGACGCTGCGGGCCGCCTCGTAGCCAAAGCGTCCGTCTCTCTGCAGCATAAGGATGGCGGAACCGCTCTAACCACTGTCTCGGACAGCGATGGAAGGTTTCGTTTCTCGGGCGTCGAAGGCGGGGCGTACACATTGGGAGTGGAGGCTGCGGGCTACTTCAAGGCTACCTACGAATTTGTGCTGCGCCCGCGCCAGCCGATTTCTCTCAACGTGGATCTGCAAGAAAAACAAACCGTGCGGGAAAGTGTCGAGGTGCAGTCCAACTACCTGACCGTCGATCCTGAGAAAACCGGGAGTTCTTACACCTTCACGCGGCAGGACCTCGAGCGGCTGCCTGAGTCGATGCTGGAGAGCACGAACGACCTGGTCAACAACCTGATGCCCGGCGCCAGCGACAGCCACGACAATTTTTTGGCTGTGCGAGGGACGGAGTTCTCGCTGCACGAGTTCGTCAACGGAGTCTCCTTCCTTGATAACGTGCAACCGCAATTTTCTCCCGGCGTGAGTCCGCAAATCTTTGAGACCGTGGACCTGATGACCGGCGGATTCACGCCCGAATACGGCAACCGTTTCGGCGGCGTGCTGGACATCACGACGCGATCCGGCGCCGAGCTCGCCGGGCACGGCGATGTGAATTTCCGCGGGGCCACTGTAGATAATTATGATCTCAATGCGGACTACGGCGGGCAAACAGGCAGATTGGGCTACTATTTCTTCGTAGACGGGTTCACCTCCGGGCGCTATCTTGACCCGCCCGAGCCGAAGGCGCTCTATGATTTTGGCAAAGGCTCTCGCGCCACCACGCAATTCGACTGGCGTGCCGGAAACAACGATTCGATCAAACTCCTGCTGATGGGCTCCGGCACCAATTTTCAGCAGCCCAATATTACCGATGACCAGGCAGTCGGCCGCGATGCGCAGCGGCATCTTCGCCAGTACACCGCGATTCTCGGATGGCTCCACACGTTTTCTCCGCAAACGCTGCTGCACACTTCCGTTTACGAACGCACGAGTTCCGATCAGGTTTTGCCGACGAGCGACCCGGTCACGCCACTTTCGTCGGCGTCGCGCTCGTCCTTTACGCTCGGCATCAAGAGCGATCTCTCACACTCTTGGCGCGGTCATTTCTTCAAGGCGGGAATCGACCTCGTCCGGCTGCGCGAAGGGGAAAGCTTTTTCTTCGACGGCCGTGGTGACCCAGAGGTTTTCCCTCCGTTCCAGGGTTGGGGCAAGGGCGGGCAAGCCAGTTTCTACGTGCAGGACCATTTCTCGCCCGTTCGAAACCTGACCGTGGACCTGGGCTTTCGCTACGACCATTTCGACCTCGTGGACGCGGACCAGCAAGCCAGCCCGCGCGTTGGCCTGGCGTACCACATCGCAAAAACCAAGTCCGTGATTCATGCCGCCTACAATCGCTTGTTTTCGCCGCCGCCAATCGAATACTCGCTGCTCGCCAGCTTTATCGGGCACAACGCTGTCGATCCGAGCCTGCGTGTCGGCGACGTGCGCCCATACTCGCAGCACTACTACGAGGCGGGTTGGGCGCAGGAGGTCGCACCGCGCGTAAGCCTGGAGCTCAATGCTTATCTTCACACCGGCCGGAACAGTTTCGAAAACCACGAAATTTCGATCTCGCGGATTTTTGTGCCCATCAATTTCGACGCCGCTCGTTCGAAAGGCATCGAGTTCGTTGCGAACATGCGTCAACTCGAGCGCCTGGGAATTTCAGCGCGATTCCAGTATGCGCTGGCGAAAACTTACTTTTACGGCCCGATCACCGGAGGTTTCGCCGGCGACGTACTGCTGGTCGCAGGCGAGCGAATCATTCCGGCCTTTGATCAGACGCACACGGGGACAGGACAGATTTTTTATCACAACCAGTGGCGGGGATTTTGGGCGGGAAGCGCGATGCGCTACGGCAGCGGGACGATCGTCGAACACGGCCCGCGCCTGCCGCAACATTTTACGGCAGACCTGGCGACGGGACTGACGCTCTGGAAGACCGAGCCACGCTACTTTGATCTGGAGTTCGATGTCACCAACGTCAGCAACAGCATCTACAAAATTGCCAAAGAGAGCGAAGAGATTCCCATCCAGTACGCGCCATCACGCACCGTGGGCGGTAGCTTGAAATTCCATTTCTAAGCACGCGCAGCTGCCGGTGCTGTCGTGTCTACCAACTCCCGTCGAAAACCCGGAAAAATAAGGGAAGGCCAACACCCGGTTGAATCTTAAGACGCGCCGAATGCGGGCCGAGTTACAGCGGGCTTGCTCAGAAATTCGTGGCGGGCGCTCCGCCCGGGCGGGGCGCCCACCAGGGTAAGGTTAGCTCTTCCGTGCCCAGGCTGAAGCGATCAAATCATGATCAAAAGCCGGCGGCACCTGCTTGAAGCAAGCGTAGCGATAGAGCGCCGCGTTGAAGATGCCTCCCACTGCGGACATGAAAACCGAGAGCAAGAGGAAATAAAGAATCATCAAAACCGTGCCGACGATTAGGCCCGTGATGCCGCCCAGAAACATGGCAGCGAGCCACAAACCGATGCCGGGCAGCATGAGAACCATAGAAACCATGCTGAGGCTGAAGCCGCCCATGACCTTTTCTCCCCAGGTGTCGCGGAAGAGCTTGGAGGAGCGCTTCACCGCTTCGATAGGGGTGAGGTCCTCGAAAGCCAAGACAGGGACCACGAAGTAGCAGGCCAGGGTCCAGGCGATGCCGATGATCCTCATGATAATGCGTCCGATCAGGCCCATGCGCTCTTCCAGGGTGCGCAGGATGACGCCGACGGTCGCGGCGACGAGCGCCCACTGAAAAATGGTGCCCTTGCGCTCCCAGGCCAGTTCGATGCCGTCACGGAACGTCCAAGTGCCGCCCACCAAGCGGCTATTGGCGACTCCGACGAGGGCCACGTTGAAGAACACGATCACGAAATAATTCACAACGTACAAGGTGAACATGCCGAGCAGGAACATCGGCGACTGGTTCGCATTGAACCGTTCACCAGCAGCCAGGGCCGCGGCCCTTGCCGGCAGCATTAGGAACGCCCCGCCAGTGGCAATTACGGCCGTGACAACAAAACACGCAACGGCCGAGAGAACCGGGAACAGCATCAATTGTTTGTCGGAACGAAGAATGGCGAAGCTCTGCTTGACGAGCTGCCAACTACGAGAAAACTTACCCATCACACCCTCCTCGTAATCGTAAACGAACGAACGGTGGCCTGAGAATAGTTTGGCGGGAAGACCTGCCGGCTCCAATAGTACGTCCGATGCAAGCCCTCCGGACAGGTAACGCTTCCGACAAACGGGTTGGTCCGTCCGCGGCCGCGATTCGGGGGCCCCCGGCACTCTGGCACCCGAATCGCCCCGGACCGACTCGCACGCCGCCGCAAGTCTCGGCGCGCGGAATGCCGGTTGTGATGGGCGGACTTCCCGCGTAGAATCCGCGGAACTCGCTCTGTGGAGGGAATCGTGATCGATCGCCGCGGATTTTTGTCTTCATTCGCAGGTGTTGCCGGCGCCGCCAGTGCGCTCGGCTTGCCGCCGAAGTGGAACCCGCTGTTCGAACAGGAACCGCTGAAACTGCCGGACGCCGCACTCTATGGTTCGAACGAAGAAGGGTACTGGACCGAGCTGCGCAAGCAGTTCCTGATTCCTGCGGATGAGGTTTATCTCAACAATGGGACGGTCGGATCGTGTCCCCTGCCGGTGCTGCGCGCGGTTTTCGACGGCTACAACGATACGGAAAAGATGGCGCAGAGCGATCCGGAAGATTATCCGATCTGGGGTTATGGCCCGTGGAACGAGTTTCGCGACCCGCTGGCGGAGTTCGCTGGCTGCACGCGCGATGAGCTCGCTCTGGTGCGCAACGCCACGGAAGCCAACAGCTACATCGCCAACGGCCTGGACATGAAGCCGGGCGACGAAGTGCTGATGACCGACCAGGAGCACCCGGGAGGCGAGCACCCCTGGAATCTGCGCGCCAAGCGATATGGAATCGTAGTGAAAAAGATAACGCTGCCGAAGCCGGTGCCAAATGCGGCGGCGGTGCTGAGTCTTTTCAATGATGCGATCACGCCGCGGACGCGCGTGCTGTTCTTCAGCCATATCACCACGGTCACGGGTGTGGTTCTGCCGGCCAAGGAACTCTGCGCGTTGGCGCGTTCGAAGGGGATTCTCTCCGCCGTCGACGGCGCGCACGTCGTGGGAATGATGCGGCTGAACCTGCACGAACTGGGCTGCGACATGTACACCTCCAGCCCGCACAAATGGCTGCAGGCGCCGAAAGGCAGCGGGTTTCTGTATGTCCGAGACGAGGTGATCGACCGGCTGTGGAACACCATCGTCACCGCCGGCTGGGACGAGCCGAAGCTGCGCGCGGAGCGCTTCCAGCGCATCGGCAGCTCCAACGTGCCCGCGCTGTGGGGCATGCGCGCGGCGGTGCAACTGGCAAATCAGATCGGGATGGAGCGGATCGAACGACGCCACCGCCAGATGGCGGATGCCATTTTGAAAGAGATGGTGCAGCGCGGCGCGGAGTCCTGGACATCGCCCGATCCGGCGCTGCGCTGCGCGATTGCGTCGGTCAACGTTGTGCCGATTCAGATCTACGAGCTTGAGAACTGGATGTGGAAGACAAAGAAGATCCGCATTCGCGGCGGCGGACCATCGAAAATCCGGCTTTCGACGCCTTACTATCTGCTGCACAAGGATGTGGACCGGTACCTGGCGGCGTACGAGGAATACCGGCGCGAGAAAAAGCTTGCCTGAAGCGGTGCTCGGTGCGCATGGCAAGCGATTGGAGTCCGTCATCGTTTCTTGACGGGATAGCTTACAGGGCGGGGAAAAGTGATACACCCCTTCGCTGATCTAAATTGCACTTGTCCGGTAAGCGCTAAGGCACTTGCGGCGGCATATCAACTCATCTTTCGGTAGTTGGCCTCGATTATCTTTTTAAGCTCGGGATTTTCAACTTGCTCTAGCGCCTGCTTGGCATCAAAAATACGGTGACGTCGCCAGAATTGCCACCATCGGGGTTTATTCTGATCTTCCCAAGCAGCCACCTGTTTCATGCCTGCATCAACTTCGTCCCAGATGACCAGACTTCTCGGCCCGAGCAAGCGACGAAAAGGGGCTGCCCCGAAGTCGCGGTGGCTGGCGATGTTCTGTATGTCCTCGAAGAGCCCGACAGCGATTAGATTCTCAATCTCAGGGTCGGAGTTCTGGAGAAGGGCCTCAACAGTACTAAATAGATTTGGAAATTCGACCGTGATGCCGTTCGCGTAGCTCTCAACGACGTAATGTGCGAGTTCGCTCATGCCGACAAACCATGGCGGTATTTCTTCCCCCTCGTACTCTTTAAGGAATCCGTCCCAGCGGTTCCGAAAATTCGGAGCCGCAGCAACTAGCTGTTCTAATTGTTCTCGGTTCGCTGCCATTCCACACGGCCCTCTAAATTCGCCTCATTCGTATCCACGATGCAAAGGTCGTTTACCAGGAGCCTGAGTCAGTGATACTTCTCAAGCAAAATCAAACATTCGCCAGTGCGTCCACGCCACTCAGATGCAATGTACGCGGTCTCGTTCGGAAATTGCTCTCGGTAGATGGGCTTCCCTGGATGGGCAATCTGAGGTCGAACCGTTTTCCAGAACTCAAACCGCTGCGTTGTCGGTATCCATCTGAGCTTGAGACCAGGGTCGGCCAACGCAGAGAAGACCCGACATGGTTGAAGTTGCAAAAGGTGTATGGCGATGTGAATACGCTTGCAGCCAGTAACAGATAAGTATCAACGCACAAGGCCGCTCGCGCGAGCTATCGGCCTTTCGCGTTTTTAGTGAGTCAATTAGCTCACAAATTGTGTTCGCAACGGTTATCTAAGGCTTGATTGGTTGGAAATGAGGTGTTGTTGGTGCTGTCCAAACAACGTCCCCTCGCTCATCGAAAAACTGAAGTGACGCCTGATCTACATTGGTCGCAACGGACTTCCCATCCAG
>Ga0137394_10001514_pt1 | contig 16973 bp, 17 predicted proteins | sample czobulk116metaG_FD_108278 | JGI IMG/M metagenome (GOLD analysis project Ga0137394, IMG submission 108278) | Vadose zone soil microbial communities from Angelo Coast Range Reserve, California, USA - czobulk1.16 metaG | ecosystem: Environmental > Terrestrial > Soil > Vadose zone | place: USA...
CGGCTGGTGATCACGGCGGAGCTCGCGGGCGATTATTTCACGGTGCGGCAGCTCGATACGGAGCTGGGAATCCTGAATCGCACGGTGGAGGCACTGCAAAAAGGTCTGCAACTGGTGGATTCCCGGCACAAGGGCGGCGTGGCCTCCGGACTGGATGTTGCGCAAGAGGAGACGCTTCTGAACATCACGCGGACCCAGGCCATCCTGCTGCAACAGCAAAGGAAACAATTCGAAGATGCTATCGCGCTCCTGACCGGAAAACCGGCCCCGGACTTTCATCTTTCGCCGGGGGAATTGAAAGATGTACCGCTGGCGCTGGATGCGGGATTGCCCTCCGATCTGCTGGAGCGCCGGCCGGACGTCGCGGAAGCCGAGCGACAAATGGCCGTGGCTAACGCGCAAATTGGAATTGCCCGTGCCGCTTACTATCCGTCCCTGAATCTTTTTGGAAATGGCGGGTGGCAAGCCGCGGATATCGCCAAGCTGGTGAACGTGCAGAGCACGTTCTGGGCGGTCGGCGCCAACGTCGCGGAAAGCATTTTCACGGGTGGGGCACGGCGCGCACAGGTGCAATTCGCCAAAGCCGGCTACGACGCCAGCGTGGCCGCCTATCGCGATAGTGTTTTGAATGCCTTCCGCGAAGTGCAGGATGACGTAACCGGCTTGACCGTGCTGGACCAGGCGAATCATTCGCAGCAGCAGGCGGTCGACGCGGCGCGAAGAACCCTGGACATCGCCAGCAGCCGCTACACTGGTGGCCTCGTGAGTTACCTGGATGTCGTCAACGCGCAGCAGAATCTCCTCAACAGTGAACAGGAGCTCGCCGTGATTCACGGACAGCGGTTGGTGACGAGCGTGCTCCTCATCAAGGCCCTGGGCGGCGGCTGGGATGCGTCCAGCCTTTCTGCGGTTCAGGTGAAGTCCAAGCTGAAAGACGTTGTGGCGCCGTAAGAAAATCAACTCAGCGAAGAAGTAAGGAAGAATCTAATCCGCGGGATGCAGGGCAAAGACGCGACTGCGCCTTGCATGTTCAGCATCGACATTCCTCGACATGGTCACCAATCAGTAGCGGTTGCTCCTGAACCCGTAGGTGTTTCCGCCAATCGCCAACAATTGTGGGATTGGCGACAGCTTAAGCCATCTCCTGGAGTGTCCCATTCTACAGCTAATCCAATTCAAGCCGGTAGCCATCGCCAGTCCGGTCGCATAATAGGCCGGTGCAGGGAGCTTCGCAAACGGTCTTGCCAAAGGGTCGGTTTCATACCACCAGGAATTCTTCCTCGCCTCAAGCGTTTGATGCATGTCAGCCAAATTCGCACCGTAGGCAGCCGCACCGAGAACGAAAAAGATTTTTTTGGAGAACCGCTCTGCGGATTTTGACTTTGGCTCAATGATTCCCCTTACGAGATTTCGTCCCCGCACTGGTGTTTTCAAGTCTGATGCTCTCCATAGCCTAGCGGCGGGAGAAATTTGGTACTGAATCGGGTCCAGTCGTTTGTGCCAGGCTGGCCGGCGACAACAACGTCGCTGCGAACATGGCTAGGATAAAAGCGCATCGATAACTCAAGGCGTCTCGCTTTTCCCGCTAGAAACACTCTCGGGAAGAGCTGGCAATTGCCTTACCAATCGATTCGCGCACACGAGCTCGTCTTGACCGCAGAGGTCGTTCCGACTGAAGTCTTCTCTTTTGCTCTATTTGTGGTTGCGGTTTGCTCTTACGCGTTCTTTAGGCAGGATTTCTCGGCCATCTCGCGTCGACTCAACCGCGAATCGCAGCGGACCATTTTGGAATTTATCGGCTCCCTGCATTTCAGATAAGAACAAAATCCCGTGGCCTTAGCCGGGATTCCGTCGTTACCGCCTTATGCGCCCGCGGGTGGGACTTATGCGGCGGGATACTCTCTTAGGGATTGCCCGTGTCGTGAGCGGACACAACGCGGCCATATTCGGAAGAGCGGCTGAGGCGGTCAAACATTTGGTAGGCCGCGTTGGAGATGCGGATGATTGCTTCCCCACCGTCGTGTTCGCGGCGGAGATAGGTGGTCATCACGCTGATCACGTACGGGCGCTTGCCCGCGAAGACGATGCCCGAATCGTTTCGCACGCCCTCGAGCTCGCCGGGCTTATTGGCGACGCGAAGATCCTCTGGCAATTCCCTCGGAATATAACTCTCCTTGTGAATGCTGAGAAGATTGAAAAACTCCTCGGTGAATTGCTTGTTCAGAACTTTTCCGCGGTATAAATTTTCCAGCAGCAGCATCATCTCGTGGGGGGTGGCGATGTTCTCGCGGCCTTCTGCGGCGGCCTTCACGTCCATCATCTTCCGGCGAAGACGAGTATGCGTCAGCCCAAGGGAATCGAGAAGCGCATTCACGTTTTCCATGCTGATGCGGTCGATGATGACGTTAGTCGCGGAGTTGTCACTCACGGAAATCATCAGCGCGGCCACATCGCGCAGAGTAAGACGCGTGACCCCCGGAGTGAGCGCGCCGGCAACGCCGCTTCCGCCAACGAGATCAGCCGATTGCAGCGTGTAGAGGTCGTTGAGTTTGAGTTTGCCCTGCTGCGCCTGATGATAGAACTCCGCGAGTATAGCGATCTTGATGGAGCTGGCCGTGGGAAGCACTTCATCAGCGTGGAGCAAATATTTCTGACCGGTCGTGAGATCAAGGATGGCAACCCCGAGTACCCCGTCAAGATTGCGGTCAACCCCACCGATCGTCGCCTCGAGCTTTTGCCAAAGAACTTGCTCTTTCTCCTGAGAAACCTTTTCTTGAGAAACCTGCTGCGCGCAGGACGGCCCTGGCGCGCAGGCCGCGACGGCGAGCAAGGCGAGGAAAAAAAGTCGTTTCAGCAAGGTGACCTCCGGATCAGCGGGATTATAAGGCGTAAGTGCATATCGCACGAGTGAAGAGATCCCTTCGTGCTGAAGAGGGCGGCTGCCGGCGGTGAGACTAGTGGACGTGTGTACTGAATGGGTTAGGCAGATTTCATCTTTTTGGAATGAGATAGCCGGGCGGAGAGACAATACATAAATCGCCCGCCTGCCTGAGGGGCCGAACCGGCCAATACGGGACTGTTGAGGTAAGAAAGATCGGTGGGCAACGCCACTTTTGGAGAGATGACTTATGCGCAAAATGATAGCGAGTATAGTGTTCCTGGCTTTGGCCGGAACGCTGGTGATCGCCGCACCACATCAAGATCGCAATGAGCATCGTGACCGGGACAACCGCCACGACAACGGAAAGTACAAAGGCGATGACAAACACGGAGACGATCGTGGCGATCGGCATGACAACGGAAATCACAAAGGCTGGGACCATCCGCACAACCCACACGCGAACTGGAATTCCGACCACGACCGTATCCGGCCCGGGCGGTCTTATCCTTACGGCCGCTACGAACACGTGAGAAGTGAATTCATCGCCCGGCGAATGGATTTCCGGACTCGGCGCGTCGTGCTCTATGACAATTCGAACTGGGTGGTCGCCTCGTACGACCTCGATCGCTGCCGCGATTGGGAATGGGACCGCGACCGCGTCTATGTATACGACGACGATCATCACCCCGGCTGGTATTTGCTCTTCAACGCTCGCCTTGGGCGCTACGTCCACGTCGAGTATTCCGGCGTGCACTAGAGAAGTCGAGCCGTAGAAAACTTAGGCGGAAGAATGCTCTGCGAGCACGCGGGAAAGCCCAATGGCATTGCCCCGTTTTGATTGCGCCAATATCAGCAGGTAGAAGCGCACAGCCGAAAGTGTTTGTGATACGGGTCAGAGGCTATCTAGAAAAAATTGCATAACCCGCTGCATCAGGACACGGCGTGCAGGAGGATCGCTCACGCCGTGGCCGCGGCCCGGAAAAGCCAGAACCTCAACGTACTTCCCCGCCTCGATAAGATCGTTGATCACGGCGAGGGTGTTCGCAAAATGTACATTGTCGTCGCCGGTGCCGTGAGCGATAAGCAGTTTGCCTTTGAGCTGACCCGCATATTTCACCGCTGAAGAATCCTGATAGCCTTTCTCATTTTTCTGCGGCAGGCCGAGATACCGCTCGGTATAGATGGAGTCGTAGTAGCGCCAGTCAGTGACCGGGCCACCCGCAAAACCCACTTTGAAATCATCGCCTGCTTCAAACATGGCGTGAAGCGTCATGTATCCGCCGTAGCTCCATCCCCAGACGCCGATGCGATTCGAATCCACGTACGGAAGTGACTTGAGATATTGCACGCCATCGCGCTGGTCGGAAAGCTCTTGTGCGCCCATATGGAAGTGCAGGGGCGTTTCGAAAGCATGGCCGCGGCCCGCTGAGCCGCGATTATCAAGCGAAAAGATGATGTAGCCCTTTTGCGCCATGAGCTGGTGCCAAAGGAAGTTGGCGCCGCCCCAGCCGTTTCGAACGACCTGAGCGTGCGGCCCTCCGTAGGTGTAAACCAGCACGGGATATTTCTTCTGCGGATTGAAGTCCGGCGGCTTGATGATGCTGGCGTTGAGCTGCACTCCGTCGCGAGATTTCACGCTGAGAAATTCCATAGGAGAGAGATGGTAGTCCGCAAGCTCGGCGATCTTGTTTTCGTTAACAGTAGCGATGCGCGATCCATCGGCGCGGTAGAGGTCCTGCCGCGAGGGTGTCGCGGCATTCGAATGAGTGTCGTAGAAAGCAGCGGCATTGGGTGCAAGAACCGCGGCGTGCGTACCCTCGTCCTTGGTAAGCCGGGTGAAGCCGGTTCCGTCGAGGGTGACGCGGTAGAGGTGGCGTTCCAGAGGAGATTTTTCCGTCGCGGTGAAATAGACAAGACCCTTCGCTTCATCTACCGCGTCGACCGCCGAGGCTTCCCACTCACCCTCGGTGAGCTGCGCAAGTTGCTTGCCCTCCAGATCATACAAATACAAGTGGCGATACCCGCTGCGCTCGCTCGACCACAGGAAGCGCTTGCCATCCTTGAGGAAATAAAGATCGTCACTGAGGTTGATCCAATTGGCGTCATTTTCGCTGAGAGCGGTGCGGGTCTTGCCTGTGGTGCCATCGGCGATCAGCAGATCAAGCGCGGTTTGTGTGCGATTGAGACGCTGAATGGCGAGATGTTTGGAGTCCGTGAGCCAGTTCACGCGAGGAATGTAGATATCGGTTTCCGTTCCAATGTCCATCGCGCGAGGTTCGCCGCCGCTTAGCGAGGCCACAAAAACACGGACGATGGGATTGGAGCCGCCGGCGGTAGGATAACGCTCCATCTCCGCTTCTCCGCTCGGCGAGGCAAAATCGACCAACGGGTATTGCGAAACTTTGCGCTCGTCCATTTCGAGATAGGCGACCGCCGAGGAATCCGGAGACCACCAGTACGCGGTCTTGATGTCTAATTCTTCGGGGTACACCCAATCGAGTTCACCTTTGCGAATCTCTTCGGTCCCGCCCTGCGTTACCGCGCGCTCTTTGCCGTCGGCGAGATTAATGATCCAAACGTTGTGGTCGCGCACAAAGCTCACACTTCGGCCATCGGGAGAAATCTTGGGCTCCGCAAGCGTAGCCTTACCGGAGACCAGCGTGCGCCCCATTTGCGACTTCACATCCAGCCAGGCAAGCGCCGTGGGGCCTTGAAACAGGATCCCCGCGCCATCGGGCGCCCATTGATATTGAGAAGGCGCGCGACGGCCAAGGCCAGTGGCTTGCGTAGGTCTAGATGTGTCCACCGGCAAAATGGATTCGAGTTTGTCGGAGGCAACAAGAAGCCGGCGCTCTCCGCTGGCAGCGTCCATCGCCCAGAGTTCTGTCCTCGCTTCCTTACCGGAGCCTTTTGTTTCGAAATAACTGAGCGCCCTGCCATCCGGAGTCCAAACGAGACCCCGCGTCAGCCGCCCGCTCAAGCTCGGCTGCGAATAAATGCGTTCGACCGTGAGAGCTTTCCCTGGCGCCGTGGCTGGTTGCTGAGCCGCGGAAGAAGTAGATAGGATGGCAACAAGTGCAAAAGCCCTGAGAAACACAGACGACCGCGAACAGTGACGCCGCAAGGACATGCGATCCTCCTGAGAACGGACGCTAGTTTAAGCTGGAGCGGTGCGAAGAACAAAACCTTTGGACAATTACTAACCCGGGGGCCAGCGAAAATGACGGCCGCCGAGCAGATGCACATGGAGATGAAAGACGGACTGGCCCGCCCCGCTGCCATTGTTTATGACGGTGCGGTAGCCTTCCAGAAGATTGCGTTCGCGGGCAAGCTGCGCGGCGACCAGCTGGAGTTTGCCAAGAACGGCTTGATGATCGGTTGTGGCCTCGTTCAGCGATTCGAAATGTTTGCGCGGGCAAATCAGAATGTGCGTGGGCGCCTGTGGACTGATGTCTTCGAAGGCGAATAGGTCGGGATCTTCGTAAACGATCTTCGACGGAATCTTCTTCGCCGCGATTTTGCAGAACAAACAGTCGGCACTCATCGGTTCCCACCTGCGGGCGAGCCTTCGTCGAGACGCGTAACAAGCGGAGTAAAGCCTTCGCGGCCACGCAGTTGCTCGCCAAACTGGTGCGCCGCGTTTTCGCCGGAAATCCTGCCGACGCGCACGCGGTAAAACACGCCGTCGGGAGAATCATATTGCTGAATGAAGATAGGCGAGTAGGAGACATCGAGGCGGTCGCGAAGACGTTCAGCGTTGGCGCGCTCGCGGAAAGCACCGACCTGCACGGTGAAAAAACCGGCGGTGGGATCGACGCCGCCAAGAACTTCCACGCGCACCGGCACGACGCCGGGACCAACCGATTCCACTTCTCGCGCAGCGGCAAGAGAGAGATCGATGATGCGATTGTCGACAAAGGGGCCGCGGTCGGTGATTCGAACGACCGTGGACTTGCCGTTGTTCAGGTTAGTGACGCGGACCATGGTTTCGAATGGCAGCGTGCGGTGCGCCGCGGTGAGTTTATACATGTCGTAGATCTCTCCGTTCGAAGCGTGCCGCCCGTGAAACGGTACGCCATACCAGGAAGCGTTGCCTTCCTCCGTGTAACCGGAAGGAGCCGGCACGGGAGCCGGCTTGTTTTTTTTGGGAACGGACGCCACAGCCGGTGGAGTCGCGGAGGCGTCTGGTACATCGGTAGAGCGCTTGGCAGCGTCGGCGGTTTCCGCTGGCGTGGAAGATGGTTCGACCGGAGGAGGCTGGCGGCGATCGGCGATCGGTTTGCGCGCCGCGCAGCCGGAAGAATAAACACAGAGGAGACAGAATACACAGAGAGCAAACAGTGGCGCACATGAAAAATTCGAAAGACAGCCAAATTGCGGATGGGAAACGTGTTTGCGCGAATCCGAAGTGACGGAAAGTGTTTCCGGTGAAATCTTCAAAGCGCCGCCTGCGTCATGAAGATCGCAGATTCTGCGCATTCCGCGCGGCATTGCGCGCTTCGATCCACGCCGCCGCCTCGGTGAGCTTTTCGGAAACCTCGCGCAAGAACTGCGCCGTACGCTTTTCCGTTTCCGGCGCGACATCCTCCTTGACAAAACTCTTCATGCGTTCGAGCTCTTCGTCAACTCGCTTGCCAAAATCTTCGAAGTTTTTGATGCGCTTAAGCCGCGCGAACTCTTCGTCGATGCGCTTGCCGAACTCTTCGAATTTGTCCATAAGCGATAAGTCCTCGGAAATATCGCCGTGAAGAGAAGAAGCGCGGCGACTTGGGTATTATAGGAACGCGGTGTGCGGGCCGCAAGGAGGAGAATTGGCGCTTCCCTATCGGTGGCAATGGCGCGTGGAAAAATGGAAGAATGCGATGCGCGGATTGTTCGGCGGCGGCGACCAGCAGCCGCGGCCGAAAATCTGCCCCGCGTGCGGAGCGCTGGTCGGAATCAGCGCGACGCGCTGCCATGAGTGTGGAGCGAGCACGCGATTTTCACTTGCGGCGCTGAGCAAGAAATTTTCCGCGCTATTTGGTGAGCACGAATCCCCGGTGACCACGGCGCTCCTAATCGCAAACGTACTGATGTTCGGGATCAGTTGGGTAGCCATCGCCAATGAAACAGGCGGAGGAGGCCTGCGAATATTGGGGGGCATGGGCGGCGAGGCCGTGTACCGCCTGGGCGCAAGCCATCCGTACCCAATTTTCTACGAGCACGAATGGTGGAGGCTTGTAACCGCCATGTTCTTGCATGGCGGGCTGATACACATCGGTTTCAACATGATGTCGCTGATGCAGCTCGGTCCGGCGCTGGAAGAGCTATACGGGTCTGCGCGATACTTTTTCTTGTACATGTTGACGGGCATGTTTGGCTTCCTGGTCAGCGCGGCATTCCACAACTATTCGCTGGGAGCAAGCGGCGGACTCCTGGGGCTGGTCGGAGCAATGCTCGCGATTACCACGAAGCGCGGTGGATCTTATATGCGAGAGTTGCGGTCTAGGTTGGTCACTTCCGTGGTCATCCTTTTTGTCCTCGGGTTTTCAGGCATGGGGATGGATAACTACGCTCACTTCGCCGGAATGGTTGCGGGATTTGGTCTCGGAAAACTGTTTGTCGATCGCCAGCCGATAAATGCAAATGAACGCCGGACGGCTTATGCGTTGGGATGGCTGGCAGGTATCGTTGTGCTTGCAAGCTTTGTGCTGATGATTTTGCATTATCGCGATCCGCTGCCCTGGCAGCGGTAGAAAGAAAATTGCAAGACCAGGGTATTTGCCTCCCAACCTGGCATTGGACCGGCCTTCTTTTTCGCTCGCAGCCATGCTGGCCAAGTCGTGACCACCAGGCGCACCCCTTTCTTGCCCATTCGCCTTCCCGTTTCAGCGCTGTATTGTCAACACTCTCGGCAATTTTCTTATGCCCTACCGCCGAACATCCCACAATTTGCGATACTCTAGGTCAGGACACCCATGGATCCGCACTCCATCGTCGTCGTCAGTCTCCACACACCCAAGGAAAAAGTGTGGGGCGAACTCCTGGCTATCAACCCTTCCGGAATTACGATCCGGGGCGTCGATCTGAATTCCTTCGACCACTTCATCCGGCAGATCAATGAGCCCGACGGCGAGCGCGTGGGCCTCCCCACCATTTTCTTTCCCATGAACCGCCTCGAGCGCATCTCTCTCGACGAAGCCTCCGGCTCCATCCCCTCGATGAACGAGCTTTTCGCGCGCAAGGTGGGACGTTCCCTTTCCGACTATCTCGCGCAATTCGCCTGAACTGCGCTATTCTGAATCACAATGAAAGGCCGCATTTGGACGGTACCCAATCAAATTACGTTTCTCCGGCTCGGCTTTCTGCCGCTGTTTCTCATACTCATGTCGTACGAGAAGTACCGGTGGGCTCTTCTCGTTCTGGTCGTGGCGGGACTATCGGACGGAATCGACGGCCTTCTCGCCCGCCGCCTCAATCAACGTTCCGCTCTCGGCGCGTATCTCGATCCCATCGCCGACAAACTCTTGCTCTCCTCTTCTTTCCTCATTCTGGCATTCAAGAAGCAATTGGCCTGGTGGCTCACGATCATCGTTCTTAGCCGCGACGTACTGATCCTGATCGTTGCTGTTGTTATTTTGCTTGTCTCCGGGTACCGGCCTTTTCCGCCCAGCATCTACGGCAAATCCACTACCGCCACGCAAATCGTCCTTGTTTTCACTGTGGTTCTCGCGGCTGCATATCCCAATCTTAAGCTGGGCACATTTGTCCGCGTGCTGATTTACATAGTTACACTATTGAGCGTGGTATCGAGCTTCCACTATTCGTTCACCACCGCACGGCACCCCAGTGGTCCCACTCCAGAAGAGAAGTGAAAATCCGATCGGGCGGTGAGGCGGCGGCTACTTTTTGGCGGCTTCGTAAGCGCGGCCGAGCCAGCCGAGGGCGCCCTTTGTGGCCGAGGCATCGTCCAGCTCAAAGAAAAACCATCCTCCGCCAGACATGCCCGAAACGGTAGCAACTCTGGAATCCTTTTTGACGGACACCAGAACGGCCGGAGAGGCGGAAGCGAACTTAATCATGATGGAGGTCGGTGATTTCATGGCGCGGGATCGGGGAAGAGCGGCAAAGATCTGGCCGTCTCGATAGAGACCCTGGTATCCGAACATGGGCCTCCTTGAAACCCCGGGCCAATCCGAGATTTCTTTTTCTAGCATGGCCGAAAGTTCCTTCATCTGGTCGTCGATGGGGTAAAACTTCGGCATCTTCGAGCGCTTGGATTTTACTTTGGCAAATTTTTTCTTGGGCTTCATATGGCACGCCTTCGCTCACAACATTTGAATGCTAAACGGGCAAAGGTTTGGGGCCGCCGCGTGGGAGGAGGAGCTTAGGCTCTGTGAGGGACTGGACTTGTTCGAGCGTGGCGTCGGGGGCGAGTTCGCGCAGAAGGAGGCCGTCGGGAGTGACGTCGATGACGGCTAGCTCGGTGACGATGTGGTCGACGACTTCGACGCCGGTGAGTGGTAGCGTGCATTTTTTCAGGATTTTTGGTTTGTTGTCGCGCGTGGCGTGTTCCATGGCGATGAACACGCGCTTAGCCCCGGCAACGAGGTCCATCGCACCGCCCATGCCTTTCAGCATTTTGCCGGGGATGGCCCAGTTGGCGAGAGTTCCTTTTTCATCGACCTGCAACGCGCCGAGAACAGTGAGGTCGACGTGGCCGCCGCGAATCATGGCGAAAGAATCGGCGGAAGAAAAGTAGGCGCTGCCGGCGAGTTCGGTGACGGTTTCCTTGCCGGCGTTGATGAGGTCGGGATCAATTTCGGATTCGAGCGGATAGGGACCGACGCCGAGCATGCCGTTTTCCGATTGCAGGATCACGTCCATACCTTTCGGGACGTAATTGGCGACGAGCGTGGGCATGCCAATGCCAAGATTGACGTAGTAGCCGTCGCGAAGTTCGAGGGCGATGCGGCGGGCGATGCGTTCGCGTTTTTGGTCTTCGGTCAGTGGCATGAGAAGTTCACCGTTGACAGTTTACAGTTAACACCAAAGAACAATCACAGGCGGACAGGCAGGAATGCCTGTCCCACCTAAATCTTTCGAGTTGTGCGGCGCTCGATGCGCTTTTCGTACTTGGGGCCCCGGAAAATGGCGTCGATGAAGATGCCGGGCGTATGAACTTGATTGGGGTCGAGCTGCCCTAGTTCAACGAGTTCTTCGACTTCGGCGATGACGTAGTCGGCGGCGGTGGCCATCATGGGATTAAAGTTGCGCGCGGTCTTGCGGTACATCAAGTTTCCCCAGCGGTCTCCTTTCCAGGCTCTGATGAAAGCGAAATTGCCGCGGATAGCGTGTTCCATCACGAACATGCGGCCGTCGAATTCGCGAGTTTCTTTTCCTTCCGCGACCATGGTGCCGTAGCCGGTGGGTGTGTAGAACGCGGGAATGCCGGCGCCGCCAGCACGCAAGCGCTCGCTTAGAGTGCCTTGCGGATTGAGTTCCACTTGCAATTCCCCGCTCAGAACTAATTGCTCGAAGAGTTTGTTTTCGCCGACGTAGGTCGAGATCATTTTTTTGACCTGGCGCTGCTGGAGCAAGACGCCGATGCCGAAATCGTCGACACCGGCATTATTGCTGACGATGGTGAGGTCCTTCGTGCCTTTGCGGCGGACGGCGGCGATGAGGTTTTCCGGGATGCCGCAGAGGCCGAATCCGCCCATGAGGATCGTGGCGCCGTCGTGGATTTTCTCGATGGCGGCGTCGGCGGAGGCGATGCGTTTGTCCATACGGTGCTCCGAAGTATTCAGGTCAGTTTACTTCATCGGGTGTTGGAGCGGGAAGACACCCGTCGCGCCGTGATGAGATGGCCCACGTCAAAGGCTGCGGAGGAGCTTGTAGAGTTCGTTGGCGGCGTCGAAGTCGGCCTCGAGCTCACGTGAGGCCAGTTTCTCACGGAGATCGTCGAGGCGGCGTGCGAAAAGATCCAGCGCGGCGGCGAGAACTTCCTGGTTGGTGAGGACGATATCGCGCCAAGTGGAATACGGGCTGCCGGCGAGGCGGAGCGAATCGCGGAGGCCGGGACCGGCGAGGGTGATGGGAAGGCCGTTTTCGTCGAGACGGTCGTAGAGGAATCCCGCCAGAGCGACAGCAGCGAGTTGTGGGAGATGGGACGCCAGGCCGACGGCGTAGTCGTGCTGCGGCGCGCCGAGCCACAGCGGGCGGGCGCCGATTTTTTCAAGAATTTTGACGAAGGCCGAAACACGGGGATCTTCAGAGGACCCGCGTTCACTAGCAGGGGGAAAAGAACGGGTCTGAAGACCCGCCACTACGGGTTCGGGAGATTTGGCGATCAGCGCGTATGTGTTCTCGCGGAAAAGATCCGCATCGGCGTGTGTGATTCCGGGGAGTTCCCGGCCGGCCATGGGATGGCCGCCGAGGAAGAGCGGGCCTCTTTCGCCGGGGAAAAGTTCAGCGGCGGCTTGCGCGATGCGGACTTTGGTGCTGCACGCGTCGGTGACAAGCGCGTGAGGAGGAGCGCGGCGCGCGATTTCCGGAAGAACATCGATTGTCGCGGCGATAGGAAGCGCGATATAGATCAAATCGGAGTTATGCAGTGCGGGCGCTAGCTCACCGGAGAAGGATTCGTCAATGGCGCTGCGACTTTGCGCTTCGCGAACGACATCCGGGCGGTCCCAGCCAGAGATGTGCATCTCGGTGGTGTATTTGCGGAGCGCGAGGGCGAAGGAGCCGCCGATGAGGCCGGTGCCAAGGATGGTGACGCGGGAGATGAGGTGCTGGGACATTGAGAGTTTTTAGTTATTGGTTGTCAGTTGTTAGTTCCCAGTCCGAGAAACAAATCGGAGGACAAATGCTAACGCAGAGACGCCTAAGGTGCAAAGGCTGGCGGAAAAACCGCGCCCTCGAATTATCTGCACAAACAGGTTGACCTCACCGGAGAACTCACGGAAGTAGATAAAAAAAGTCGCACAGCCAGGATGGCCTGTCTCTCCGCCAACCGCAAGACGTGGCCCTCTTGATTCCGGAACTAAAAACTAACAACTGATAACTGAATACTTCCTCACGCGATGCGGCGGCCGATGGCGGGCGCGATGATGCGGAGCTCGGCCATGAGCTGAGTGAAAGCGTTGGGTTCGAGCGATTGCGCGCCGTCGGAGAGCGCGTGGTCGGGATCGTTGTGGACTTCGATGAGCAGGCCGTCAGCTCCGGCGGCGACGGCGGCGCGGGCCATCGGCGGGACTTTGTCGCGGCGACCGGTGCCATGCGAGGGATCGGCAAGCATTGGCAGATGAGAAAGCTTTTTGATGACGGGAATAGCCGCGATGTCGAACGTGTTGCGAGTGTAAGTTTCGAACGTGCGAATGCCGCGCTCGCAGAGTATGACGTTGTAGTTGCCGCCGGCGAGGATATATTCGGCGCTCATCAGAAGCTCTTCCATGGTGGCGGACATGCCGCGCTTCAAGAGAACGGGTTTACGGATTTCGCCGAGTGCGCGAAGGAGGTAGTAGTTCTGCATGTTGCGCGCGCCGACTTGGAAAATGTCCACGTAGCCCATCATCATCTGGATTTGCGAAGCGTCCATCACTTCGCTAATGGTAAAGAGGCCGAATTTGTCGGCGGCTTCACGCATGAGCTTGAGGCCGGGTTCACCCATGCCCTGGAAGGCGTAAGGAGAAGTGCGCGGCTTGAAGGCGCCGCCGCGCAGGATTTTTGCGCCGGCCTTGGCGACGCTTTCCGCAATGGAATGAATTTGCTCGCGTGATTCGACCGAACACGGGCCCGCGGCAACGGCAACTTCCGGGCCGCCGATGCGGACACCCCGGCCGAGATCGACGATCGTGCCTTCGGGCTTGAACTGGCGGCTGGCGAGTTTAAACGGCTGGGTGATGCGCATGACTTCGCGCACGCCGTCGAGCAATTCGAAATCGCGGTGATCGAAGTCCCGGTGAACGCCGACGGCGCCGAGGACGGTGTGCGATTCGCCAGTGGAGCGGTGAACGTTGAAGCCGCTGGCCACGAGGCGGTCGATGACATGCTGGATTTGCGCGTCAGTGGCCCCTTCTTGCATCACGATGACCATGAGAGTTTCCTGTTTCCTTCTCTAAGATTCGAAGCGAAAAGCACGGGACTAAAGTTCCGCCACTACAAATGCTCAAACCGGAAATGCCGGGCTAAAGTCCGGCCGCTACAACAACCCGATCTACACATACCGCGTTGGCCGGTCATTCATTCCCGCCTTTGGCCTGACTGTCGCCGGAATGCATGGCGTCGCGTTCGGCGGCGCGCGCTTCGTCAATGATGCGCTCGAAGAGGCGGCGAATGGCTGCGTCTGTTAGCGGACCGGAATTATTGCGCTCGGCATTGGCGAGCACTTCGTTTTCGCGGTCGGGCTGGTAAAGCGGAATTTTCGCCGCTTGTTTGAGCTTGCCCACTTCGAGGGCGCATTGCGAGCGCTCGTTCAAGAGTTGCACGAGTTTCTTGTCGATTTCATCGATGCGGCGGCGCCAGTCACTGAGGTTCATGTGGTGACCTCGCCCCGATGGATCGGGACGTCGCGGCGGGAGAGGCCGTGGCGGGCGGCTTCTTTGAACGAGCGAACGCGTTCCGCAAGCGCCACGACAGCGGCGTCCACCGATTGCGCCTTTTCAATTTCGGCGACGAGAGCGGAGCCGACGACGGCGGCATCGGCGAGGCCGCCGAGAACGGAAACGTGGCCGGGAAGCGAGATGCCGAAGCCGACGGCGATGGGGAGCTGCGTGACGCTGCGGGTACGGCGGATAAGCGCGGGGAGATCGTCGGGGAGAGCATCCTTTGCGCCGGTAACTCCAGTGCGTGAAATCAGATAGAGGAAGCCGGAAGAGCAGGCGGCGATTTTCGCCAGGCGTTCGTCTGTGGAAGTAGGAGCGCCAAGAAAAATGGTGTCGAGATGATGCGCGAGAATGCGTCGATAGTCGTCGGATTCTTCCGGCGTGAGATCGGTGGCGAGAACTCCGTCCGCGCCGGCAGAGGCTGCGGAAGATGCGAATTTTTCGAGACCCATCTGCAAAATTGGATTGTAGTAGCTAAAGAGAACAAGCGGGACTTGGGAAGATTGACGAATGCGGCGGACAAGATCAAGAACCGCAGTGAGCGTCGTCCCGGCTTTCAAAGCGCGTTCCGAAGCGCGCTGGATCGTCGGCCCATCCGCGAGAGGATCGCTGAAGGGCACGCCCAGTTCGATAACGTCCGCGCCGGCGTCAGCAAGTGCGCGGACGAATTTCAACGAGGCGTCGAGCGACGGATCGCCGGCGGTGATGTAAGCGACGATGCCAAGTTCGCCGGACGCGCGCAATTCGGCGAAGCGTTTGGAAATGCGGGTCGAGTTGGGAGCGACGACGGTCATTTGGTTTGGAAAGAAAGATTAGAGCAGGCGGGAGTAAGTGTCCATGTCCTTGTCGCCACGGCCGGAGAGATTGAGGATGACGAGGTCGTCCTTCTTCAATTGCGGGAGACGCTCGATCAGGCCGGCGATGGCGTGGGCGGACTCGAGCGCGGGAATGATCCCTTCAGTGCGCGAAAGGAGGCTCGCAGCATCGAGTGCGGCTTGATCGGAAACGGCGGAATACTCGGCGCGGCGCTGGTCGGCGAGCCAGGCGTGCTCGGGGCCGATGGCGGGATAGTCGAGGCCGGCAGAAATGGAATGCGTCGTGGCGATCTGGCCGTCTTCGTTTTGCAAGACGTAGGTGTAAGTCCCCTGGAGAACACCGGGGCGCGCTCCAGAAAAACCTTGCTGCGCGGCGAGGCGAGCGGCGTGTTCACCAAGTTCAGCGCCGCGGCCACCGGCTTCGATGCCGATCATTTTCACGCCGGCGTCGCGAAGGAAATTGTAAAAGAGGCCGATGGAATTCGAACCGCCGCCGACGCAGGCGAAAAGATGCGTCGGCAGGCGCTTTTCGGCGGCAAGGATTTGCTCGCGGGCCTCGCGGCCGATGACCACCTGAAAATCGCGGACCATCGTGGGATAGGGATGCGCGCCAAGGACGGAGCCGAGAAGATAGTGGGTTGTGCGGACATTGGTGACCCAATCGCGCATGGCTTCGTTGATGGCATCCTTAAGCGTGCGGCTTCCGGAATCGACGCCGACGACTTGCGCGCCAAGCATGCGCATGCGCGCGACGTTGAGAGCCTGGCGCGCCATGTCTTGCGTCCCCATGTAGACGACACATTCGAGGCCGAGATGCGCGGCGACGGTGGCGGAGGCAACGCCGTGCTGGCCCGCGCCCGTTTCTGCAATAATGCGTGGCTTGCCCATCTTCACGGCGAGCAGGCCCTGGCCGATGGCGTTGTTGATCTTGTGCGCCCCGGTATGGAGCAGATCTTCACGCTTGAGATAAATACGCGGCCCCCCGAATTTTTCTGTGAGGCGCGAAGCGAACTGCAGCGGCGTCGGGCGGCCGGCAAAATTTTTCAGCAGATCGTTGAGGCGAGTTTGAAACAAGGGATCCGACTTCGCAGCTTCATAGGCATGTTCGAGCTCGAAGAGCGGCACCATCAGCGTTTCGGGGACGTAGCGGCCGCCGTAGGGACCGAATCGTCCTGGCGATGTGGTCGGTGATTGAAGGATGGAGCTCATGGATATCCGTGAATTTTCCGCTTGATAATTCTACTTCCGCTCGCCGCGGCGGACTTCCCGAATGAACTCGCGGAGCAGGCCGTGATCTTTCTTCCCCGGCTTTGATTCTACGCCGCTGGCGACGTCAATTCCGTAGGGGCGTACAATACGCACGGCCGCAGCTACGTTTTCGACGTTCAGGCCGCCTGCCAAAATGATACGGCGACCAACCGCGGCTCGCCGCGCAACATCCCAATCCGTGGTCCGCCCCGTACCACCATATTGGCCTGTGTGCGCGGCGTCAAACAGAAAGGCAAAAGCCTCGGGGTATTCATCGAGAGTTCCCAAGCGAAATTCAGGCTCCACGCGGAAGGCTTTGAAAACCGGGAGGCTGTGGGCCAGTTCGGCAACGGTTTCCGGGGTCTCGTCGCCATGAAGCTGGGCAGCATCGAGCTTCAGAGACTTGCAGAGCGCGGCGACGTCAACCGGTGGGGCGTTGAC
>Ga0137394_10001515_pt1 | contig 16972 bp, 12 predicted proteins | sample czobulk116metaG_FD_108278 | JGI IMG/M metagenome (GOLD analysis project Ga0137394, IMG submission 108278) | Vadose zone soil microbial communities from Angelo Coast Range Reserve, California, USA - czobulk1.16 metaG | ecosystem: Environmental > Terrestrial > Soil > Vadose zone | place: USA...
AAATGACGTTCTCAACACCTCGAGCAACAAGACTTCGACCATCGAGGTCTTCCTCAACGACGGCTCGCTTCTGAAGGCTGATTCGATTTCAGCCGACCAGACCAAAGTGAAAATTTCTTTTCTGAAGACCAATTACTCGGCGTCAATTTACAGTGTCTCTCGCCTGGTCTATCGCGTAATTCCCGAACGGATGAAACGCGAAATGCCTGCGGGCCGAAAGGGCGTCCTCCTCAAAACCGGCGATTTCTTCGAAGGCGATCTTCAGTCAGCCGATAAATGGCAGGTGAAGATCGGTTCTGTGCTGTTCGGCACGCGCAGCTTTCCGCTCGATCGCGTCCTGGCCGTAACCGTGTCCGAACCGTTCGAGATGCCGGCGGCTTGCCTCGTTCAGACGACCGATGGATCGGTCATTCGGGCCCGGTCGCTCGCGCCGGGTGTCAATTTGCTCGTCGCAGAGGAACTTCGCCTCGGTGCAATCAACATTCCGGTCGCGCAGCTCTCCGAAGTAACACGAAGCGTTCGCAAAAATTAAGGGAACTTCCGCCAGTAATCCTTCTCTTTTTGTCACGATGCTTATCCCGTAAGCTCGGTCTGATGCGCGTCCGTTTGTCACCAAGGTTTTATGTCTCAGTCGTTGCTTTGGTGCTTGTGGGAGGAATTGTCTTGTGGCGCATTTCCTCGGCCGAACGCGCTCGGACTGTGACCATGCCCGATGGCCGACAGTTGGCGATCCGGCAACTGACATATGGCACGCAGCATCGGTTTTTGTATGGGAACGTTTGGGCGCGGTTGGCAGCGCCGATGCTGCCCGACTCGTGGAAAGCGAAAGCGGGACTGCAAACCTTCTTCCATGGCACTACCACCCCGGCACTCGTGATCTGGGGCGATTGGCGTTTGCCACGGAATGCTCCGGGTCCGGCGCAAATGGCGCTTATCAGCGAAGCGGGCTCGGATCGCCCCGCCTCCGAATCGGGAGTGTGGATGGGAGTTCCGGCTAGCAATCACCTGATTATGGCCTGGGTTTTCCAGAATTTTCCTCGACGCGCCCGATCTTTGCGCGTGCAGATGTGCGATTGGGACAGCAAATCCCAGCTCAAGCCTGCGGCCACTTTCACCTTGGCGAGCCCCGTTCGGCATACATTCACAACCTGGAAAGCCGAACGTTATCCGCTTCTCCGGCCGGTAAAGGGCCTTCAGTTTTGCATGCTGAATTTCTCTCCGGGAGGCTTTCTCCGTGACCCGTGGCCCCTGCTGTTCACGGGTTCCTCAATAGTGAGCGGACATGTCGCAGTTTTTCAAGTGAAGCAAGACCGTCGGGCCTTGGACAATTGGCACGTCGAAGCCATGACCGTCACCGACGCCACCGGCAATGTCGTGAAAGGGAAGCTGCAACCCTTCGTGTCGGTCGGCGGCTACATAGTGTTCGGACTTAACGATACGCTCTGGCTTACGGAGAAGAGCTGGCAATTCCGAACACAGTTCGCGCGCGATGGCGGTTTTGCTTCCAATGAGCTCTGCACAATCAGAGGCCTGCCCGCGATTACTTCGGGCAGTGTCACGCAACTGGTGACAAACATCGAAGTGAACGGTGTCTCAATTGGCGGAGTCGAGATGCAAGCCAAGGGTCGTGGCCCCTCCCCCTACCGGTTGCACGAAGACCTCGAGGTGCAGCCGATACTAACGCAGACGGCCGGCGAGCGGTTGGTGACGCTCGTTGGAGCCACAGACAATCAAGGACGACAGCTTCAGCACGACCGCAGCTATTACAATCTGGACGGCCATCATTTCGGCATAGAACCCTTGCCCGACTCCAAATCGCTCGATCTAACCTTCGCGGTGCAGGCGCCGGTGACCGTCGAGTTCGTCGGCGGTATGACGAGGATCGTCTTATCTCATTAGCACCAGTCCGGTTTCCCCGACCATTGGGCTGATGCGTCCGTTGGCGAAGTGAGAGGGCATAGGCTGATCACTGCGGATTCTGTTTCCTGATGAGGAGTGCCCAATCCAGCCAACCGGGAGTCTTTGGAGAAGTCCAAACCGGCCCCTTGGCCGGTGGGAGCGGGATTTTTTCCCCGGTGAAGGCGCTGAACCAGGTTGCTTCGTAGGCGCCAGATTCGAGTTTGACTGTGACAGTTCCTTCTTTTGGAAGATAGACAGCGTAAATCTCGCCCGGCTTTGCCAGACAGTAGGCGCCGTTGTTTACCAACTCGTCGTGCGGTTCTGTCTTCCACCACTCGAAACTGGTGAAGAAATCAACCATATGCTCGTATCCCTTGAGCATCACCATGGTGTCATCCCCACGACCGTTGATCCAGCCTCCGCCTGTGTCTGGCCAGATGTTGACACCGCGTCTCGCGCTTTCTCCGGCTGTTCCGTAAGCGCCGGCCATCGCGATTTCCCAGGCGCACCGCCGCAAAGTCTCCGCCGAATCTCCGTCCGGTTTTGGCGCCCAATGCGGATAATGATCTTCATAACCGTACTCTTCGTTCGCCTGCGGAATGATCCGGCCCGTTTTCTTCTGAATCTGCCGTTCCTCCAGCATCAATGAATGCTGGCTGCGCGACCAATCCTGAATCGAGGTGAAGCCGAACCAATCCGAGGCGCGGTCCTGAGGTGCGCGATGGGTCGGGTGACTGGTGGCGAGATGTTTGTAGGGATCCCAATTGACCAGGAGAGTTCCAGTCTTGTGGGTCCATTGCTCGTTTCGGAAGCTGTCGAGATCGTCACCGAGGTCCCACGTGATATTTGAGAAGGCGGCCAAGCGCGCGACAGCGTAACGGATATAACGCCGTTCGTCCTCACTCCCGGCCGCCGGTTGAGCCTTGTGCGTGGAGATATCGAGGATCGCGGAGATGATCACATCGTGGTCCCGAGCGTAGCGAAGCATGCGCTCCCATTTCTGCCAGTAAGCAAGGCTAAAGCGAGTGAAGTCGATCTTCGGATTGTCGAAAGTGTTCGGCGCCGCGGCCATCCACGGCCGAAGCATCAACGTAAAATTTTCACCGGTCATCACTGGTTCGCCCCAAAGAATGTTGGCCGCCCCCGATAGCAGGACACGAATGCGGTTGATCTTGAGCTGCCGAAGCCGGTCGACGCAGTTATTGATGATTCTCTCATCCCGCCAGCCCATCAACCAAAACGCGGTCGTGCCGTTGAAGAAATAATGTTCGCCACTCCCTTCCCAAATGAAGTGCCACGGATATTTCGGATCCACCCGGATCGGGCCCTTGCGTTGGCCAGCCCATGCCTTAAACACGCCCGTGTGCTTCGTCTCAGTGGCGCCCTGCCGGTAAGTTGTCGAGTAAGTATAATCTCCGGGAGATGCGGGCATGAACCGGATGCGAAAGACGCCGCCATCCGCCGAATCGCAGAAACCTTCAACGGTCTTTCGATCAGTTCCATCGGCTTTGGAGAACGACCCGGTTACCGTGGCGTCGAGGAACGGGTTGCCCACGTCGGGCTTGTCCACGCGGGCAATCACCTCGACATAATCGTACGCCTCCACCGTTTCAACCGGCTGCGAGAATGAAACACTACTGGCAGCCCACGCCGTTGAAGACATCAGGGAAAGCAACCCGACATATTGAAGTGGCAATCGCATTTTCATGATTTCATTTTTGGCTTGCGCCCGATGCGTTTCTACTCAGGTACAGGACTGCATCGCCGCCGAAGGGAGGAGTGAAGGTTAACGTTGAGCCGCCACTGACTGGTGCGCCAGCGGTTTTGGCTCCCGTTGCAGGATTCATCCACTCCACCGCAAGCTGGCCCGCAACACCGGAAAGATTTACAATAAAATTGCCGCCAGACGGAGCATAAACCAGGAATTCGGGATGGGCCGAATCGGCACTTACGAGCGCGTGACCGGTGGAAGAAAGATTCGCTCGCGGAGCCATCGCGGCCAGATTCATGCGATCAGCATAGCTGCGGATGTGTCCCATGGTGTAACGCACGTTATTCCAACGCGCATCCGGCCCCGAACCAATTCCGTGAACAGGATCCGGGCAGAGATTGCGCTTTTCACGCGGATAAAAGACGACGTAGGGATCCATGAACAGCGTTTGATTCCCTTGGGTAAAGTTGATCCAGAAGTAATTTCGATTGGCCTGCGGGGAGTCGTTCCACATGCCGAAATAGCTGTGATCGGAGTCGTTGATGTTCACTTTGCACCCGGGATGGCCAGTGCCACAAGAACTGGTTGGAGAGATTCTCGCAGCCGGGGCAATCCAATCCGCATCGCTGTTCAAGATAGTGGTATCTTTGCTATCGGCCAACACACCATAGCCAATGGGATGTTGCAGTGGTTTTCCGGCTTCGTAGGAGCGAGTGAGGCTGATTAGGTGGCTGTTCCACCACTCTGAGCCCGGCGGAGCTTCCTGGGAGACAATCCAGAGGACATTCGGCTGATCGTTGAGCGTGTCGATGAGCTTTTTCACGTAAGCATCTTGAAATGCCGTGATTGAATCCGGCGCGCTCATCGTCACTGACGCGGTTCGACCGCCATCGTCAATTCCGTTTACGTTATTCGAGCCTGTGAACGGATAGCCGTCACCGAAAAAGCGAAAGCGCAGAAGCCATTCGCCACTGAAAAGATAAGCGCCAGCGTAGATGCCAGCCTCGTTGAGTTGCCGGACGCGGTCACGAAGGCGATCGAAGTAGTCTTGGTTGAACTTCGTAAGATCGAACCTCAATTTTCCATCCGAGGCCCGGCCCGGACCGGTCCGTTGCCATGGCTGCGGAGTGACAAAGAAATCTGGTGAAGCGGTGGCCGTGGTGGGCAATCCCCGGAAGGCGGGCAATTCCGTCTGCCAAAGCAAGGTGAAGTTATGGTTATGGGTGACCAGCATCTTCACATAGGCCGCAAAATTGAAGGGTTGGGGAGCGTCATCTGTCCCCCAATCCTGGAAGTTGTTCCAGGTATGAGAACCTGTCAGATAGACCGCTTTGCCACTGCCATCAGTGAAGTAGTTGGGATTATTCTGAGAGGTCTGCAGAGGAGTTGTAATGGGGTTTGATTTTGACGTCGCGGTCGAAATGAACGGCGCTGCACTCTGCGCCGGGTTGGCAATGGCGAACGACAGAATCAGCATGGACAATATGATGCGCGCCAATTCAAAACTCGGCTGATTCATAGGAACAGGGTCATTCGACGAAACTCCAGTCCGAATTCAACTTTCGTGCGAGTTGGCACTGGGAATTCGCGACTTGATGCACGCACGCCAACCATACACTTTCCCGTCATGCTCAGACCGGACAAGAAGTATTCCGTTTACGACCTGCGACAGCTTAAGGGCAAACGCTGCTTGACTCATGTTCATGTGAAATCGGCGGATGAGGCGGCCGCCGCGGAAGCGGCAGGAATTGATTTGCTGAGTTGCAGTTTCGACACGGCGGAGTCGCAGGCCAGATTGCCCCTCCTGGTGGCAGCGGCCCCAAAGAGCTTTATCTCGGGAGCAACCCCGCATGGCCTGGCTTCGCCGGAAGAAGCGATCCGCATCGCGTTCCGGGCGCTGGAGCTGGGGGCAAGCTCCGTTTATTGCTCGGCCAGTCCGTGGATGATTGAGGCCATGGCGCGGGAAGGAATCGCGGTGGTCGGCCACCTCGGAATGGTTCCCCGCCACGCAACCTGGACGAACGTGCGCCCGATCGGCAAGACCGCTGCCGACGCCAGGCAACTCTATGAGCAAATGAAGCGCTTGGAAAATGCGGGCGCCTATGCGGCGGAACTTGAATTGGTCCCGCACAAACTTGCCACCTACCTCTGCAAGCAAACTTCTCTATTCCTGATGTCCCTCGGTTCCGGCAGTGGCTGCGACTCGCAGCTCCTTTTCTCCGATGACATCCTCGGAGACTACGATGAACGCATTCCCCGTCATGCCAAGGCATATAGGAATTTTCTCCAGGAACACAAGCGCCTCCAGGAGGAGCGAATCGCTGCGTTCAAGGAATACGCCGCTGATGTAAAGAGCGGGCGCTTTCCCGAGGCGCGTCACCTCGTGGCTATGGACGAGGCCGAGTTCAAGGAAGCCGTCGCAAGAATCGAAGGAAATCGTAACGCATGATTGCAGCAGCCGACGTAAGGAGGCTCTGATCCAGGAGCGAAACGGTCGTGCCGCACAGAATTTGAGCCTCCCCACGTCGGCTGCTACCGACTCTTACTCGCCGCGCGCGATCGGACGTTGGCGGGGAATCTGAGCTTTGAAATCGCCTAGCCAGGGCCAGAGGGTGCGCTGGCTCAGGTCCACTTCTGCGACGCAGACGGCACCCCTGTTATTGGCCAAATCCTCTGGCGCCAGAGCGCGTCCAGTCGACCACTGAAAAGGCTGAAAACGTGGAGCGGGAATTTCAGTTAAAGTTAATGGCTGCGAGATCATTGGAGTGATGGGTTGTCACCTGTACAACAACAACGGTGTCCCTTTAACAGAACTACTGATCATTTGACTAGTATACGGGGTTTTTATTCAACCAACCCTGAACCAGGTCCCGAGACGAGGGTTCGATTCCCTTCACCCGCTCCATTGATAATAAAGCACTTGCGAGGCAGTGCAGTAAAAGTGCAGTAAAATGCGTGCAGCAAGGGAATGCTCGCGCGATTCAGCAAAGGACCGAAAGTTGAGCTGCAACGCAAAGAATTGGAGCTCCTCGCCTAACGTCGTAGTAAAACGTCAGGGCTGCCAGGCGTTCAGCGCATCAGCGAAAACCCAAAGGCCCCGAGCATTGCTGCTTCCAAAATGGAAATCCAACGAACCGTGGAGCGCGACAATAGACCGTCAATACCGATGTGAAACTGATAGACTGATAGGAATTTGCTTTTTGACGCTGCGCGGTTCAAATGGTTCGACGCGGAAACGTGGAAAAGGCTCCAACATCGAAATCTTGGAAACCGGGGGTCGGGCGTGGTTGTCTGGCTCACGGTCGGCCTGTCCGCAACTTTCGTGGGACCCACATCGCGGTGTGACGCACGTTTCCCTCCTGCATGGCCCATTCAACCCACTCGGGGCGAATTTCCAATCCGGTCTGATAGACGAACAGCCGGCCGTCGGTGGTGCCGAAGATGATGTCGGCTTTGCCGTCGCCGTCGAGGTCGGCGATGGTGGGGGTGACGGTGCATTGGGGATGGCCGGGGGTCATGTCGATGGCGCGGACGGACCCGTCCTTGCTGACTTGAAACCAGGTGGTTCCAACGAAAATGTCGATCACACCGTCGCCGCCGAGGTCGGCCACTGAAATGCCGCCGGCCGCACCGTAACCGGAATTTCGCTGGGGCGGAATCGTCAACAGATGCCCGTCGGGCAGGGATGGGTCGTGCCGGAACGCGGGGCTGCCGTCGGCCTTCCAGGCGCGAACCGAATAGGTATTCCAGTCCAGGATCAGAATTTCGGCCGCGCCGTCGCCGTCGAGGTCGGCCAGGGCGGGGTGGGTGAAGCCCGAAAAAAGGTCGGTTTTGAAGATGCTGTCGTCATCGCCGATCTTCTTGCAGGCGGCCAGCGGCCGGCCATCGTGATGCCAGGCATGAAGCCGGCCGAGGAGGCTTCTCGTGCTCCCATCCACGCCGAGAATTTCCGCCTTGCCGTCGCCGTCCATGTCGCCCATGACGGGATAGAGAATCGGCTCATCCAGCGGTCGCGGCCAGCCGGGGAGCGGGCGTCTGAGATGGTCGTAGCCGCCGAAGATTTTCTCGGGTCCGTAATGCGGATGGAAGATTTCGATAAATCCATCGCCGTTGGCGTCGCCGACGGCCGGAGAATAACCGGGGAAGAACTTCCGATCGCGCGGCCAGCCTCGGATCGGCGCGCCGCGCACTGTGCAGGCCATCCACCCGGCAATCATGTCAAGTTCGCCGTCGCCGTCCACGTCGGCCAGCGCCACGCTGCCGTAGGGTTCCTGATCTTCGGTGTAGGCCACGTACCCGCCGTCGCCAAAGAGCACATGCCCGCCGACGATCAGTTCATCGGTGCCGTCTTTGTCGGTGTCTGCGACGGAGGGGCTGAAGTTCCAGTGCCAGTCGAGCCGCTCCCATCGCTGCCTGAAGGCCGCATCGCGGATGACCATCGGAAAGTTGGGATAGGTTGAGCCATCGGCCCGGAAGGCGAAGATCTGGCCGGCCAGGCTTGGCGAGGGGTGAAGCTCGCGATCGTAGCGGTTGTAATGCTGCGGGAGGCGGCCGACACAGGGCACGGCAATTTCAAGCTTGCCGTCGCCGTCGAGGTCGAGCAGGACCGCCGAGCCGGTGATCGAACCGGGCAGGACCAGTGGAAATCCTTTGGCATAGGGAAATGCGGCATACTCGGGGGATTTGTGTAGAAAGGGCGCGCTGTCGACGGGCGTGGCTGGGGTGAGGTTCTCAACGGCCGCAGGTGGGTTGTCCTTGTTGATCGGGGCTTTTGTGGGAGCGAGGACAATCAGCGTGATGGTGCTGCCGATCGTGAGAACCAGCAGGGCGGCGAGGGCAACTAAAACTTTTTGCATCGTAGTCATGGCAATGGCTTTCCCGACGGTGGCAGCCGCGGTGGTTGAAATGGTTGTTCCAGCAAGAGCGGCAGTGGTTGAAATCGTGACGGCCAGTCCGGCGGGCGCGGGCTGGACAGCATTGGCAGAGATGACGACGACGAGTCCGCTCGCACCGACGGTGACGCCGCGTTGGGCGAAGAATTCGCGCAGGCGTTCCACGGCGCGGCTCACGCGCTTTTGCGCGGTATCATCACTTACGCCCAGCGCGCGTCCCACCGCGTGGAAATCCTGGTTCTTGAAATAGCGCAGCAACACCGCCTCGTGGTCGGCGTCGCCGAGTTCGGCCATCGCTTCATCAAGCACAGGCGCGACGCGCTCCCAGTCGTGCGCGGTCTCGGAGGCGGGATTGAAGTGTTCCATAAACTGCCTTTCGCGGGTCTGGCGGCGGTGGTCATCGCGAAGCCATTTCAGCCCGGCGAAGCGCGTGCCGCGGAAAAGCCAGCCGGCCAGAGAAGCGTCGGCGGACAAGGTGCCGGTCAGCGCGCGGGCCTTGCGGGCAAGGTCGGTGAACACGCTTTGGGCAATCTCGCGGGCCAGTTCGGGCGAACCGGTCTGCCGGAGCGCCGCGGAATAAACCAAGTCGGTGTGCCGCGCGACGATCTCGGCGAAGGCCGGCTCGGAGTGTTGCACGGCGTATTCGCCCAGCAGTTGCGCGTCGGACTTGTTCTGCATCTCACTTAATAAACACCCCCGCCGGGCGAAATCCGACAGGGTATTTGAAAGTAACGGGATGCAGTGCGTGAAGTTGAACGGCGTTGCTTCCAAAAACATTGAACCCGCGCGTCCAGCGGCCATGCTGAACATCAATCATGCGAACTGGTGTTCTGCGTGATGAGTTCGTTCAGGGAATCAATTGCTCCACGCACGCCCGGCCACCGTGGGACTCCATTCGAGAGTTTCAGTGAGAAAATCCATAGGCCAAATCGACCGAAGTGAATCAGGGCCGCACAGGTTTGGGCGAAAGCGTGCCGATGTCGATTGGCTCATCGCTTTCGCCCGCAAACATTTCGGGCACGTCCACTAGAACTTCGACTTCGGCGGCGTGACGGATGCCTTTCCCGTCCGGCGCTGGCTCGTCCGCTCGCAGTTGCATCCGGTAAAAGCCGGGCCGCACATCGTACACACGGAATGTGCCGTTTGACTGCACGGGGAATTCGTAGTTGCGAACCGAATCCTTGAAAAGTTCGCCTTCGGGTGAGTCTCGCCACGCGCGCTCGTATTTGCGTTGTTCCTCCCTGGAAATGTCCTTCCAGTTTCGTGGATGCCGTGCCCCGGGCGCTGCGTTGGCCCACATACTGCCGTAGAAAACCAGTTTGTTCGTTGGATTCCACGGCACGCGACCCGTCAACACGCGGCCCACTCCACCGAGTTGCACCACGATTTGATCGCCCGGCGATACTTTGACGTAATGATGTCCACTCTGCCGCCAGTCATTGGTCTTCACCATTACCAAGTGTGTGAGCCAAACATCGACCGGTGCCACACGCGGAAAAACAAACCGGCCATTCGCGTCCGTTTTAGTCGATGCGCCGTGCTGGACCAGGTTCCAGTCGTAAAGTTCGGTTGCTCCCCAAATGCCAATGTTCACTGTTTCGTTGCTCGCGAAAGATTTTCCAACGCGCAGCACGCCTTCGATGCGCGCCCACGGTTGCACAATCACGTCGGGATTTGCTGACAACTCAGGCGCTGTCACCAACGCGTATCCCGCGTCGCTATTTACCACCACGGCGGCCAATCCATCCTTTGGCAATTCGGCTAGGCTGATGACGAAGCTCCCGTCCATCGCGGTATTGGTGGAAAGCGTTTGCTTCGGCGTCCGGGTCAGCCGATTTGAAACGCCGCCCGTCGTGTTCGTCAGCGCGACTGTGCCATTGGTGGACGAAACTGAATTCGTCGTTTGATAGAGCCGCACGTAGGCTTGCGGCGTGGCTGCGCGGACCAGCGCTCCGGCCAGGGGCTTGCCGTCCGGCGTGCGGACTGTGCCTCGCAACACGACTGCTGTGGCATCAGGCCGCATTCGTGTAGTCACAACGGCACCCGTGAACAGGATCGCCGCAACGAGTCCGGTGACTGTGGCGAATTTGAGTTTGGCCAGGGCCATCGCTTTAAGGGCGTTGAGTGTTATGCCTCCGATTCCGGCGGCCGACCCGCCGGTGAGTGATGCTGTGACGAGATTGGAAGCCAGGCCGACCGGCGCCGTCTGCACGGCGTGCGCGGAAATCGCAGGCGCAATGGCGGCGACCGACGCGACGACACCATGCTTTGCGAAGTAAGTCCGCATTTTTTCCAGCGCCCGGTTGACGCGCTTTTGAGCGGTGTCATCGCTGATCCCCAGCGCATCTCCCACTTCCCGCAAACTCTTGCCCGCGAAGAACCGAAGGAGCACCGCGTCTTGATCCGCCTGCCGCAATTGGGCCACCGCCTGTTCCAGCAGGGGTGCCACTTCTTTCCAGACGGATTCGCTGTCGCGATTAAGTTCGGTGAATTGCATAGCCAGGTTTTCTCGTTTACGCCGTCGCCAATCGCTCCGCAGGGCGGTTTGCGCGACAAACTGTGTGGTGCGATAAAGCCATCCGCTTAGGATCGTCCCGTCGCGGAAAGATCCGGCCTTGCGAGCAAGCCTGATGAAGACCAACTGCGTCACATCTTCCGCCAACTGGCTTTCGCTCACGAGCCGCAGCGCCGTCGAATAGACGAAGTCGATGTGCCGGTTGACGAGCTCGGTGAAAGCCGGCTCCGATCGTTGCTGCGCGTACTCTCGAAGAAGTTCAATATCTTCCATCGCTTCCATATTTAACGTCGTGCGACGAGCGCGAGAGCAGGCTTAAGCATCGCCGGGCGCAATGGTTCACTTCGTGGTGTCGTTGGGTGCTGGAGAAACAGATTTGATCATCAAGACCGTGTCGTTGGCTGTCGGAGGAACAGCCTTGAGCGTCAAGATCGTGTCGTTGGGTGTTGGCCGAACAGCCTTGAACCTCAAGACCGTGTCGCTGGGTGTTGGACGAACAGCCTTGAGCGTCAAGACTGTGTCGTCGGGTGTTAGCCGAACAGCCTTGAGCGTCGTCAAAACGTTACTCGTGCCCTCGGAATCCCCAGTCGCATCGACTTTGTTGTCCTCCTTCTGCGTGGACTGCTGAGGAGTCGCACCGTCCTGCGCGGGCACGCCTGGTAACGCGGCACTGAGTGTCGCCATCAACGCTGCGACGACAATCAACCGCAATAGATACTGTTTCGTTTGAATGAACTTTTTCATCTCATTTCCTTTCGTTTCGCGAGCTGTGAAAGCTCCCAGCTCAGTTGACTGACTCTGCTTTCATTACCTTCATTGCCGCCAGTAACGGGAATCCGACAAAGATATTCGAGAAACAGGTCTGGCTCTGTGATTCGAGGAGCCTGAATTCTCTCTTCGCGCCAAAATGCGCTTTCGCCGGGCTATTCATTCGGAAAATCGAGCGCTGAAACGAAGTCCTTGGCCAACACCGGCTTGATAATTGAAGTCCAAAGTTCGTAGCCGTTGGCCTTCATGTGCAGACGATACCAAGGCATGATGTCTGCACGCGGCTCCCCGCGCGCATCAAGCATTGAGGTGCTGACATCGATAAATCTCACACCGTCAGCGCTGGATGCGAATTCGCGAATCAGGCGGTTCGCGGTACGAATCTCTGGCCAGTGACCGCGCCGAAACGGAGCAAACGTAATTGAAACAAAGTATATCCGGGTACCCGGCAATTGTGTTTGGATGGTTTTGACGAATCTTTTGAAATCTTCGCACACTGTCTCGGGACTCTTTCTGCTGGGCCAGCCGAGATCATTCGCGCCCGCATACAAAACAACGGCTTGGGGCTTGTTGGGAATAACCACTTGATCGAGGTATTCGTTGACGTGCGAAATGTGAGCACCGCCAAATCCACGATTGATGACTGGAAGTGGAGCCATATCCCGGTCGAGCGTTTCCCAGTTCCGTATGCTTGAACTTCCGGTGAACAAAACCGCTCCCGCTTTCGGAGGATGGCGCCGGTCTGCTTTCTCAAAGGCCGCGATCTGAAACTTCCAAAACGCAGCATGCTGCATTCGGAAGATGACAATGGTCCAAACCAGGATGCCAGCCGGCACGAGGAAAAGCATTACAACCATAAGCTGTCTGATCCTGCTTTCATTGACTCATCGCCGCCAGCAACGGGAATCCGACAGAGATTTTCTGAGAAACAGGGCGCGAGCAGAAGATGGATGCGCGGACGAGTTACCCACAACGTCAGGCTGTCACTCTGGCATTTCTGTCAATGTGAATGGGGCCGATGCGCATTGTCGCAATGGGCAAACCCAACCAGAACATACGGATCGTATCGTGAATAAATCCCTGCTCATCGAGAATGCACTCGTCGACAAAGCGCATTCGATAGACTCGCCCATGGAAGGAACCCCACGCGCGATACGGCGTGAAGCGAAAGCCTTGTGCATGGAGCAGAATGTCGGCCCCCAAAGGCATGTCGTCGGACGTCACATGAATCTGATCCGGTGCGACCAACTCCGCAAACATCTTGCGCTTGTAAATCCATCCCGAAGAAAACTCCATTCGATCTTTCACAAGCCAGATGGCGTCCGAAAGCCACTCTGTTTCACAGGATAGGAGCATGCGCTGTCGTGGCACGAACCAGCGCAGAAGAGGATGCGGTACCAACTCGCCTTCTCCGCTCCAGATGCCCCGGAAGAACTCTTTCGGTTGCAGTGGCGTCAGCATGTGGATTCATCAGGGTCGCAGACGGAACGAATTGGAATTCATCTGCGAGTCGGGATAATAAAACACTTCGACCCCCGCCATACCAACGTTGCCGCCACCACTGTGAAGAACCTTCGGTGTATCGTATCCGTGGCTGCCATCCTGGTTTGGGCGCAGATACGCCTGATCCCAGCGCCTTCGGTTGCCGGCATCGTTGATGAGCATCGTTGAACTCGGCATCTCGATGCTGCTGAGAGGAAGGCCGTTCGTCGTAATGAGAAATCCATTCATGTGATAAGCCATGACCGTTCCCGGCCCGTCGCGGCTCGACGGACATAGCCACACGTTTGGATTGTTCAATTGCGGCATCAGCAGATCGTAATAGTTCAATCCATCTCCGCCGAGAGCCTTGACTAATCGGCCATCACTCGGCTGTGCGGGAAGTCGATCATCGTTGTCGTCTGCGTAGATCAAGGAAGCAAGAATGATCTGGCGCATGTTCGAAGCGCAGGCAGCCCGTCGTGCGGACTCTTTCGCTTTCGAGAGAGCCGGCAGGAGAAGCGCGACGAGAATGGCGATAATCGCGATCACCACGAGCAATTCGATCAACGTGAACGCTTTCTCAGCGAGCGGAGACCGTTTGACCGTTTGAAGCCAGTTCATTGCAGCTTTCTTTGCGCTGCCAGCATGGCGCCGCAGCAGACCCAAACTGAGACCGCGTCCCCCAGCATCCACCACGCGGGCATCCCGGCCCGCAGACCGAACACCGCGCCCACCATTGTGAGCAGCATCATCGCCGCAGCTTGAAAACGGATGATGCGCCCGTATCGTCGCACGTCAGTCGCCAGCACCAACAGCAAGCCCCCATAGAAAGCGCATAACCCCGAAGTCGCTCGCGCCAGATACTCCACAATCGGCTTCTCCGGCAGCACACCCATGCTCAACCAATCATGCACCACAGCCATCCAGCGCCACGGCATAACGACTGCAAAAATCGCCAGCGCCGACACTCCGCCAAAGAGACGGAGCAGCATCTTCAACCAATGTTCAGCAGTGTTCATCAATCACGTCAGTTTCTTTCAATGAATTACCGTCGGCGCGAAATTCATCAATCAAGTCCACAGCGCGTTCGAGTCCGCTGTGTCCGTTAAATCGGTTGGCGACGAGGATTTACCATTCATTGCCGCTGGAGCCGATAATCCGACAAAGATTTTAGCACCTTCGGGGGCTGAAGGGGCCGCACGCCTCCGCATATTTGTGTTGGCGTTGTCGTTCTGCGCGGAGTGGAGCGGTCGAGGGCGAGGTTCGCTCAGGCCACGATTGAACTGACAGCTTCAGAAGAATTCATTCACACGCCCTGAACCAGGTCCCGAGACAAGGGTTCGATTCCCTTCACCCGCTCCATTGATTATCAATGACTTACGAAAAAGTGCAAGTAAAGTGCAAGCAAATGTGGCCTTTCGCGATGCTGCGGGACGTTGCGTTTCTGACAACCGTCTCGGCGGCAACGCAGCGCCGACGGATTTTGCGGGTGACGTGCTCGACGAATTGCTGTGGTTTGATGAGAGTTTTTTTCTTCCTGAAGCTGTTACCTTTCCCTGGTCAGCGGCATTCACTTGTAGATGTTGGAATTGAACGACAGCGTTTTGTTGAAGGAATACGTCGAGCACGGCTCTGAGGAAGCTTTTGCTACGCTCGTCGCGCGGCACGTCAATAAGGTCTATTCCATCGCGCTGCGCCACATGCGCAATGCACATCAAGCCGAGGAAATCACGCAGGCGGTCTTCGTCATTCTGGCAAGAAAATCCCGGCAGTTGGGCAAACGCGTCATCCTCTCCGGTTGGTTGTGTCGAACTGCGCGGCTGTCAGCGGTGACCTTCGTTCGCAGCGAAATCCGCCGGACCCGGCGCGAACAGGAGGCGCACATGCAAAATTTGTTGAACGAAAGCGAATCGGAAGTCTGGCCTCAAATCGCGCCTCTGCTGGACGCGGCGATGGCTGGATTGAGCGAAGCTGACCACGATGCGGTCGCGCTGCGTTTCTTTGATGGCAAAAGCATGAAAGAAATCAGTGCAGCCCTGGGAGCAAGTGAAGATGCGGTCAAGATGCGTGTAAATCGCGCCGTGGAAAAACTGCGGATCTTCTTCACCAGGCGCGGGATTGTTTGTTCCGCGGCGGCTCTGACGGCGGCGATTTCGGCCAATGCGGTTCAACCCGCGCCCATTGGATTGGCCGTGACGATTTCGACCGCGGCCGCTCATGCCGGAATAACTCTCACCACGACCGCGGCCGCAACGGCCACGAAAGCCATCGCCATGACCATCACCCAGAAAGCTTTGATCGCCGGCATTGTGGCCGTCGCATTCGCAGCGGGCGTTGGCACGTACGTGATTCAACAGGTGACTGCCGCGCACCCCGTTCAATCCCAACCTGATCTTCGCGCTGCCTCTCCCCGCGAAACTCTGCCCATCGTGCTCGCCAACGATTCTTTCCTCGTCACTCTATCCGACAAGAAGTTCCTCGTGGAGTTCGATCCGAACACGCGGCGCACGAGCAACTCCGCTCCCGCCATTCACATCAAGTGCCTGGTTGCCCCGACTTCGACCGGTTCCGCCGATTTCCTTAAATCACTGGACAGCTTCGTGGGCAGGGGTCTCGCGGCTTCGCGTGCTGGCGGTTATGCAGTCACCAACAACTCCGCGCTCTCCGGTCAGCGCATTCGTGTCACCGGCTGGATGAAAACGAGCGCGGTGGGCAATTGGGCCGGCGCGTCCCTGAGGATCATCAAGAGGAATGGCGAGGGCGGCGCCTGGGACCTGATGCACGATCGACCGCTGCACGGCACGATGGATTGGCAACAGATTCAATTCATCGTCGATGTTCCGAAAGAGCCATGCCTCATTACCCTCATGCCCACGCTCTACGGCACCGGCGAAATGTGGGCCGACGGCTTTCAGATCGACATCGCGCCGCCCAACACGCCGACCACCGACGTCGGGCGCTGGAGTGTCTGGAGCCAGTGTCCCACCGACTTTTCCGTGACGCTTGATCCCGCTGTGACTCGCAATGGCCACCCGGCGTTGCGCATCGCTTACGTTTCATCCGAGCCACCGGAAAAATATTCTTTCGTGTGGTGGGGAAAACATCATTACGACCTGGATACTTTCCGAAAATATCTCGGCCACACCGTGCGCATGAGCGTCTGGGCCAAATCGGAAGACGTACTGCCGAGGGCCGGGCTCGATTTCCAACCCAAGGATCTCAACGGCAAGCGTCTGAAAACATTGCGGTCGACCGATCGCATTCTTGGCACCACGGATTGGAGAGAGTACTCCATCGTCTGTGACATCCCTGAAGAAACCAGGGATTTCCAAACCGCCGTCTTCATGTACGGCGAGGGCAAACTTTGGGTGGATACGAACTCTTTTAAGTGGGAAATCGTCGGGACCCTTCCGCCTGCGAAGCAACTTACCCCAGCTTCGCAACACATCACTCAACCTGGCGATTTGATTTTCGCTTCTTCCGGCAACAGCCGTGGCTCCGAAGGCGCCGCTAACGCGATCGACAATGATAAGACCACCAAGTACTTGAACTGGGACAGCGGTCGCGACGGTAATCAGATCGGCACTTTCTCGCCTTCTGGCTTCGCGATCCAACCGGCCGTGGGTCCCACGGTGGTCACGGGAATGGGTATTCAGTCCGCGAATGACGCGTCGGATCGCGATCCAGATGTAGTGGTCCTCGAAG
>Ga0137394_10001516_pt1 | contig 16968 bp, 14 predicted proteins | sample czobulk116metaG_FD_108278 | JGI IMG/M metagenome (GOLD analysis project Ga0137394, IMG submission 108278) | Vadose zone soil microbial communities from Angelo Coast Range Reserve, California, USA - czobulk1.16 metaG | ecosystem: Environmental > Terrestrial > Soil > Vadose zone | place: USA...
CAGTTCGCGCCTGCCGGTCTTTGAATAGGCTTCCGACAGCCAGACGTAGGCAACAACGAGCGTCCGATCCATCTCGATGGCGGTCTTCAATTGTGCAATTGCTTCGTCGACGCGACCGATTTGGGAGAGGTACTCCCCGTACTGGGCGTGCGTCAGTGCGTACTGGGGATAGAGGCTCAGGGCACGCTCGTAATATGCGATCGGTAAGGTTGACCTGTGCGTCAGCTTCGCGACTGCCCCGAGCAGCGTCAGCGCCCTTGGATTGTTCGGAAACCTGACAAGCGTGTAGTCAAGCTCCGCGATCGCATTGTTGAAGTTCCCTTGAGCAATGAAGATCACCGCTTTGTCCGTGTGGTTTGCGTCGACATTGAGCAGCAAGGCGTGCAACTGCAGTTCGTCCTCCTGCTCGGACACGGTGCTGGCGTAAAAGTAATCGCTGTCCACCGGGGTCGCAGACGCGGTGGATGCGGCACACAGAATAATGAGCGCCCCGATCACCCCGATCACCCCGGTTGTCCCGGCGAGGTTTCCCGTCGAGTATGTCGAGTGCGCCACGCCGACGCTGCGCTGGATGCTTGTCGACCAGATCCCCATCATACTGTCTCCGTGGCCGCCGACATGTGCGCGCCTCGCTCGCGAACGAGCGGCGCGGCGGCCGCAACCTTCCGACAGGCGTCCGCAAAGACGCCTGCGGCGTTCTCCCAGCTGAAGTTCCTCTCCACAAAGTCTCGAGCGGCCACCTCGATTCGCGTTCTCGCTTCGCGGTCCGTGCAGAGCTTCACGACGGCCGCGGCGAATTCAGCCGGGCCGTCCGCGAGAACGAGATGCCGACCGTTCGTGACCGGAAGACCTTCGGCGCCGACGGACGTCGACACGACCGCCTTGCCCATGGCCATCGCCTCGAACACCTTGATTCGGGTCCCGCTCCCGATCCGCAGTGGGATGACGTACAGCGCGTGACGGCTGACGAACGGGCGAATGTCGTCGACCGAGCCGATCACGTCGATCTCAGGATGGCGGCTCACCCCCCTGAGGAGACGACGCGACGGATTTCGTCCAACCACGGTGAGTTTGACCGTGGGCAGATGCTCCTTGACCCGACCCAGGATCTCATCCGCGAAAAAGAGAACCGCGTCCTCGTTGGGAAGCCAGTCCATCGATCCGGTGAAGACAAGACTGTGGTCTTCGACCTGGGTGGTCTGAGGCGAAAAGTACTGGGTGTCGACCCCGGTCGGGATGGCGGACACGTTCCGAGCGCCAAAGCGTTTCTCGAGTATTCCTTTGTCCACCTCGGAAACGGCGACCACGCCATTAAATCGCTGGCAGGCTTCTCGCTCAAAGCGTTCCAGTTTTGCGAGCTGTGAGCGCCAGAATGCTTTCACGGCCGGATTGCCGGCCGACTCGACGTGGCGCTCCGCGATGACGGATTCCACGTTGTGCTGGAAGAGAAGCGTCGGACAGCCGGCGACCCGCGAGAAATTGAGGCTCGACTGGAGGAAATCGCAGATCAGAACATCGTAGGGTGTCCGCTCGATCGCGCTCAGGATGGCGGCCTCGAGCTCGCGGGAATAGTCGTTGAGAACCGTCATGGGGTAACGCGAGAAGATTCGCCCGAGCGCTCTCAGATAGAATCGCAGGGAATATTTTCTGACTTCGCGCCAGGGCACGGGTACGAACTCGGAGCAGAGCGCGTGGACTCGCGCGAAGTGCGGCGCGTCCTTGAGCGCATCGACATTGGTGATGAGGGTGATCTCGAAGAGGTCCTTGAGCTTTTCGAGAATCTTTCCCGTCCGGATCTTCCCTCCCGTGTCCATGGGATAGAGAAATCTCTGGGAGAGAAAGAGGACCCGGAGGCGAACCTTACCAGCAGATTCCATTGTAGGCATCGGTGGTCGTGTCGAGGGGAAGTGGGCAGCGGACGAGGTCGAGAATTACCTTGTGGCTTGCGTGAGACCGCAAGGCGGCCGGCGGCGCGGCTTCCTTTTTGCAAATGACGATGACCTCGGCATGCTGGAGCACGTCCTCGACGTTGGGCGAGAGGAGATTTGCGATATGGGGAAGCTCCCTCTCGATGAATTCCTTGTTGGCGCCAAAGATCTTGGCCGGCAAGACGTCGGCATCGTAGATCTTCACGTCGCATCCTTTCCCGATGAGCGCTTCGATGAGGGCCACGTTCGGACTCTCACGGAGATCATCCGTACCGGCCTTGAAGCTCAATCCGAGGATGCCGATCTTCCGGAGCTTGGTGCCAATGAGCCAGTCGATCACTCTCTGCACGTGCAGCCGATTGCTCTCAAGCACCGCGTCCAGGACCGGGACGTTCAGGTCGAGCTCTTTGGCCTTGTAGAGGAGAGCGCGGAGATCCTTGGGAAGACACGACCCGCCGAACGCGAATCCCGGCCTGAGATAGGCGGAAGAGATGTTGAGTTTCTTGTCGAGGGCGAAAACCTCCATGACTCGATGGCTATCGATGTCGAGGCTCTTGCAGAGAACGCCGAGTTCGTTGGCGAAGGTGATCTTCAAGGCGTGAAAGCTATTGCAGGCGTACTTGACCATCTCGGCGACTTCATAAGGAGCGCGCTCGACGGGAGCGTCCAGCCCGGCGTACAACGCGGCCGACGTGTTGCCGCCCCGGGTTGTCTCCTGGCCAATGAGCGTCAGCGGCGGGTGATGGAAGTCCGCCACGGAGGTGCCCTCGCGGAGGAACTCCGGGTTGAAGCAAACGTCGAAGTCGACGTGTGGGTTCCGGCCTGACGCCTCGGCGAGCGATGGAATGAGGACGTTGCGGGTGGTTCCCGGCAACACGGTGCTGCGGAAGACGACGCAGTGGTTAGAGTCTTTCTGCCTCAGACCCTCCCCGATCTCTCGGGCGACCGCCGTGATCGCCTTGAGGTTGAGGCTGCCATTTTCGTTGCTCGGAGTCCCAACGCAGACGAGGCTGACGTCGGTCGACCGTACGGCCTCATAAGGATCGGTCGTCGCGCGAAGCGAGCCGTTTCGCCGTCCCCGGGCAATCATCTCCTCCAGATCTGCCTCGACAATGGGACTTCTCCCAGCGTTGATCGTTCTGACCTTGTCGACGCTGATGTCGACTCCCCAGACCTCGTGGCCGGCGCTGGACAGGCAGGCCGCGGTCACGGAACCGACGTAGCCAAGGCCAAAGATGCTGACTCTCATCGTGGAATCTCCCGTTGGCGCGCGCGGGTCGTTTGAGACCACCCCGAGCGCCCTCTCAGATTATGGTGTGTGAATGGCGAAGACCCGAAGCAAAGTGTTTCCGCAACGTTCGCGTGCGTCACGTGAGGAGCCTCGTGCGAGCGTCGGCCGATTCGGTACCCGGATCGTAGAGGGATTGCAAGACCTTCACGTGGGCGGCCGCCACGTGATCCCACCCGTGAGAAGCGGCGTACCGTACAAGCGTGCTGGGCTGCCACGACATCCTCAAGGCACGAGCAATGGTCCTGGCGAGGTCTTCCACGCTGCGCCGGGTTAGAAGGCCAAAGGTGTCGGATCGGATGATCTCAGGGATCCCGCCGACCGCGGTCGCCACCACCGGCGTGCCGCACGCAAGGGCCTCGAGAAGCACATTTGGCCAGCCTTCGTGGCGACTGGCCAGGCAGAAGAGATCGGCGGCGCTGTACCAGAGGCCCAGCTCGTGGTGGGGAACGGAACCGGCGAGGTGGACATGCTCGTCGAGATCGAGGGACGAGATCAACCGTTGGAGGGTGTTCCGGAGCGGACCATCGCCGGCGATGACGAGGTAGAGGTCCTTGTCGCGGGACTCGGTCAGAACGGTCTTGAAGGCCTTGATCAGGAGATCGAATCCCTTGACCGGCTTCAGACTACCGACCGACAAAATGATCCTCTTGTGCGGCAGGCTCAACGTCCTTCGTGCGCTGTCTTTTGGCGAAGGAGAGAATTTCGTGGCGTTCACGCCGTTGGGAACAACCGATATCTTCTCCGCCGGAAGACCCAGCGGCAGGATCGCCTGCTTCAAGCCCTCGGAGACGGCAATCACCTTGTCGGCTCGTTTCAGCGTGTAGCGCAGGAGCTGGCGGATCACCGGGAATCTCCGAAAGCGATTGATGTCGCTTCCGCGGGCCGAGACGACGACAGGCTTGCGAAAGATCCGGCCGAGCAAGACGGCGGCGAAGCCGTCCGGGTACATGTAGTGGGCGTCGATGACGTCAAACGCGAACGCGCGCTGAAGGGTTTTGAGGCTCGGGACGACTGACCAATAGAGCGTGAGCCCCTGGACGGCCATCGCCACCTTCGGGATCATCACGTAGCGAGGATGATAGACATCGATCTCGTCCCGGATCTCGTGACGCAGGACCTGGGAAAAGAGCCATCGGTGAGTCAGCTTAACAGGAGGAAAGTACGGAACCGGCGCGACGACTTTCACCGCGCACCCTTCGGAACGGGCGAAATGAGTGACGCGCTCCTTCACGAAGACGCCGTGATTGGGCCAGATGTTGTTGGGATAGAGCGACGAGAATACGAGAACGTTCATTTCAGCGCACACCCTTCGCCCACAGCGTCATCGAGCCTTGGGAGCCTAGAATGCCGGCGATGCCGCACATGATCTGTCCTTGCTGGCGTGTGCGGTTCCTCTGCCGCTTAGTACCGTGTCGTAGAGGTCCAGGTACCTGGAGACCATGACCTCGATCGCGAATTGCTCTTCCGCCCGCCTGCGGGCGGCTCGGCCGTGCCGGGTGGTAAGGTCTCTGGCAATCATGTACGTTTCGATGGCCCGGGCCATCCGGTCTGGATCGCCGGGAGGCACGAGGAATCCAGTCTCCCCTTCTGTCACCAGTTCGAGATTGCCACCAACGCGCGTCGCGACCACGGGCAGGCCACTCGCCATCGCCTCGAGGATGGTGTTCGAAGTCCCCTCGCCCAGCGACGGCAGGACAAACAGATCGAGGCTCTGCATGACCTCGGGAATATCGCTGCGTTCGCCGGGAAGCCAGGCGAGATGGTCCATCGTCGCGGCGCGCAGCAGCTCCCGCGCTGTCTCCCGGAGCGGACCGTCTCCAACGATGACCAATCGCATCTGCTCGTGTTCGCGTCTCCCGGTCGCCACCAGCCGAATGAACGCGTTGACGAGCGTGACGTGGTCCTTGACCGCCGCCATTCGACCGACGCTTCCGATCACGAATGCCCCCTCAGGAGCGAAGTTCGCCGGCATGAGCGAATCGCGCCGGCCGACTCGTGAATGAAAGCGTCGGGTGTCCACACCGTTGTAGATCTGCGTAACGCGTTCGGGGCTGATTCCAACAGAGTGAACGAGCCAGCCGGCCAAGTCCTTGCTGACCGCCACGTAGCGGTCAACCCCTGGCGCGATGAGCTTGCGGAGCAGCTTGTACTTGAGCCTGGATCCATGCAGGTCGTACATGTCGCGACCGTGCTCTCCGTGGATTCGTCCGCGCACGCCGGCCAAGGCGGCCACCGCCAGGCACTCGAGGGTCCCGAGATTCCGCGTGTGAACGATGTCGGGTTGGAGCTGTCGGAGCGCACGCCAGAGCCGTGGATAGACCGAGAAATCCTGACCGTCGCGTTTTCTCAGCGTCATGACCGGCACATCCGGCCGGTGAAGGCGATGGCGAAAGTCGGTGGAGTCCGTGAGGCACATGATTGCGTGCCGGTAGCGCTGTTCAGGCATGTGGTTAATCAGGTTCACCAGGCCGTTTTCCAGGCCGCCCAGCGCCAACCGGTGGACGATGTGCAGGACAAGCGGCGACCGCTGTCCGTCGAGGCGCCGATCGGTTGATGCGCCCTGCCCCATGTTAGTTGCTGATGTACTTGCGCAGCCGCGGACCGAGGATGGTCGTGACGGCGACCGGCAGGAACTTCCACGTCTGAGCGAGCAGGGCGTACGGGCCCTGACTGGATTCCACGAGAATGCCGCGGCGACTGCCGCGCTGCCAACCCTCCCAGGCGAGCGGTTCCTCTCGCGTACCCCACTGCTTTTTGAAGTGATACGTCCCGCTCCCCCGCGACGAACGACCGAAGTCGAAGTGCTGGTACCCCTCCTTGCAGCCCCACCGAATGGCTTCCCAGTGGAGGAGGTGGTTGGGACACTTCGAACGGTAGTCACGCAGGACCGACGACCACGGCATCGCCAGCGTGTTCTTGAATGAAAGACACAGTCCCCCCCCGATCGACCTGTCGCCATCGCGGACGAGAATCAACCTCGCGGTGTCTGGAAATTCCTCGAGGATCTCGGCAAAGAATCGTCGGCTGTGAACCGGCGAACCGAGATCCCGCATGTTCGTGGCGAAGACTTCGTAGAAGCTGTCCAGCCCCTCGCGGCCGGTCCACGAGGCGGTGAGACCGCACTTGACGGACTTCCGGATGTGGTTTCGAACGGTGGGATCGAGACGTTTCCAGACCAGCTCGGGCTCGGCGGCAAGGTCGAGGATGAAGGTGACTTTAGATCCATGGGGTGACAGCTCGAGGCCGCTCGACCGGCGATGTCGGAGGTCCAGCAGACCACTGTTATAGGTCTGACACAAACTCAAAGCTTGCCGGCACAACGCAGCGGCCGTCGGTAGATCGTCGGCACAGATGCCGCCGTCGTCGAGAAATGGCAAGGACACCAGGGACTTCCTCATCGACACGGTACGCAGCAGGATCATCGGAAGGACTCCCTTGATCTTGCCGCCCTCGGAGGCCCCGAGATACAACGGCCGAAGCCCATAGGCCCGCTCGGCGACGCGTCGCCAACCACTCAAGTGACAGTGTCCGGCATCAGTGGACGTGTGGACGTAGTCGTCCCACGAGCGTTGCTGAGCGGCCTCGAATCGAAAGAGCTCAATGATCATCTGTGCCCCTACGGGTTGACACGTGCGCGTGAGTGAACAGAGCCAAGAACGACGGACCGCGGCCCGGGATCACGTGGTCGAGAGAGCTCCCAGGATTGCGACGATGCGCTCCGCAGCCCGACCATCCCAAAGCGGCGGAGCCATTGGACGCGGGCGCGGCGCCTCGAGCACCTGGCGTGCCGCCTCGACGATTCGAGCGCGCGATGTCCCGACGATGCGGTTGGTCCCGTGCGTCACGGTCACGGGCCGCTCGGTGTTCTCGCGCAGGGTGAGACAAGGGACGCCGAGGGCGGTCGTCTCCTCCTGGAGCCCGCCGGAATCCGTCAGAACGATCCTCGCGCTGGCCACGAGGGCGATGAATTCAAGATACCCGAGCGGCTCCACCAGGCCGAGGCCTTTCAGCACCGCCGGTTCGGCGGTGGGCCGGAGAACGCTGACGTCTGCGTCGAGAGCCTTGAGCCACCTCAGGGTACGCGGATGGACGGGAAAGATGATCGGGAGCTCGCGCGACACGTCCTGGAGCGCGTGCAGGAGATCCTGCAGCATCGTGGCGTTGTCGACGTTCGATGGGCGATGCAGCGTGACGACCCCGTAGCAGCCCTTCTCGACGCCAAATCGACGATGAATGGTCGAGCCGTCCCACCAGGGACGGAACTGCTCGAGCGAGTCGATCATCACGTTGCCGACGAAGTGGATCTTGTCCTGGCTGACCCCCTCGCGGAGGAGGTTCTGACGTCCACTCTCCTCCGTGACGAACAGATACTCCGAGATCGCATCGGTCAGCAGTCGGTTGATCTCTTCCGGCATGGTTCGATCGTGACTGCGGAGCCCGGCCTCGACGTGGGCCACAGGAATCTGGAGCTTCGCGGCCGTGACCGATGCCGCCAGCGTCGAGTTCACGTCACCCACCACGAGGACCACGTCGGGGCGCTCACGTTCCAGGACCGGCTCGAGTCGCTTCATGACCTCTGCCGTCTGGTACGCATGGGAGCCGGACCCGACTTCGAGCGAGATGTCCGGCGGGGGAATCTGGAGGTCGTCGAAGAACTGGCCGGACATCGTCGCATCGTAGTGCTGGCCCGTATGGACGAGCAGCGGCGAGATCCGGGGATTCTTCAACATACACTTCATCAACGGCGCAATCTTGATGAAGTTGGGTCGAGCTCCGACGACGTTAAGGATCTTCAATTGAACGGCTCGACCGGCAAACTTCTGCTGAGGTCGGCGGCGAGCAAGTCGTCTTTTGCCGTCATGATGGCTTATTCAGCTCTTCCCTAGTTGCCTGGGGTGTCAGTCCGAGTGCCTCTCGGGCGGTGGCAAACGGCGTTCCTCGCAGAAGGGCGGCGAGCTTCGCCGCCAGCCGGCCCTGGCCGACGTAGTGGCGGAAGCGATGGCGCCAGGCCATCTCGGGACGGGGCTGCTCGGTGTCGAGCTCCCAGGGATGGAAATAGAACATGACGGGCTTGGCTTCGAGAGCATTGACCAGCTGGATGCCGGCGGCGATCAGCCTGCCGGGCAGCAGGCGAAAGTACCCGCCGCCACCGACAGGAAGGTTGACACCGAGGGCGCGCAAGGTCCCGATGGGAAACTCGATGAGACACTCCCGCCCGCTGCGCCAGATTTCATGGGGGAAGCGCGGCGCCCTCCAGTCTCCATAGCTGTCGTGCAGGATGGGGTACACGCTCGAGTCGTAGCGGAACCCCTCCTCGGCCAGAACCGCATACGCCCAGGCCTGGGCCCGCCCGATGGAGAAGTTCGGAGCGCGGTAACCCACCACCTGCACGCCTGCGATATCCTCCAGGATAGCCTTGGCCCGCCGGATCGCGGAGCGAAATTCGTCCGGCGTCTGCAACGAGACCGGCGTGTGCTGGTGGCTGTGGCACGCGACTTCGTGCCCCTCCTGGGCGATTTTCCGGACGATCGAGGGATGAGCCTCGGCGACCTCGCCCAGGACGAAGAACGTTCCCTTGACGTTGCCATCGGCGAAGAGCGCCAGGACGCGCTCGGTGCTCAGCTCGACGCGGCTCTCGAAGCCGTCGTGAGCCCGCCCGCGGACGGCCTCCTGGAAGACGAGGGCGTGATAGTACTCCTCGACGTCGACGCTCAGCGCATTGACGACGCGCGATCCCGGCATGCCGGCCACCTCAGCCATTGGTGCTCCTGATCGGCGAGTAGGCGCCGAGCTTCCGCGACATCGCCGCATAGGCGGACAGATCGCTCCGGCGCGGTACCAGCACGCGCCACGACAGCCGCGTCTCGCGCAGGTAGTACCAGAGCACGACGATCGAGACGAGCGAGTAGGACATGGACGAGGCGAGCGCCGCGCCCGAGATCCCCATGTACGGAATCAGGACGAAGTTCGCGACGATGTTGACGACGATCGAGACGGCGCTCAGCCAGACCGTGAAGCGGATCCGCTCCCGCGCGGCCATCTCGGCCACGACGACCTTGCCGGCGGTCAGCACGAGAATGCCCGGGAGCAGCCAGCGGAGCGCGGTGGCCGCGGGCGAGAACGCCCCGGAGTAGAGAATGCTCACGACCTGATCGGCCAGGACGAACAGGAGCAGGCACGCCGCGCCCGTCCACAGCATCACGTGGCGCGCGACGACCGCGACGAATGCGGGGTCACGGTCGCGCGAGTTGGTCAAGTGAGGCAGCAGCGCGGTCGCCACGGCGCCGGTCAGGATCCACAGCCGCTCGGCGAGGTCGACGGCGATCACGTAGAAGCCGAGATCCTCGGCCGGCAGCAGCGCCGCGATGATGAACTGGTCGACCCGGTAGTTGAGGTACGTCATGACCCCGGCGCAATAGGTCGGGAACGCGAACTCCCACGTGCGGGTCCACAGGGCCCGGTCGATGGCGGGGCGCCCCCCGACCCCGAGACGCGCGAGGATGACGACCAGGACCACCGCGGTGCCCACCGCCAGCGTGAAGTCGGCCCAGACGGCGCCCGTCACGCCGAAGCCCAGCCACAGCACGAAGACGGCGAGCAGGGACAGCGCGACGACCTTCATCCCGACCTCGACCGCATTGAGGAGCACGATGCGATTCATGCCGCGAAGGATGGCCGACCAGTAGTCGGCGGCCATGCGCGCCGGCACGCTCGCGAGCGCCAGCACGTAGAGCACGACCGGCCCGCGGATCATGCCCTTGAATCCCGGCGCGCCGAGCGTCACGAACCAGATGCCGGCCAGGGCGATCAGGCAGCCGACGCCGACCGCGATGGCCACGGACTGCCAGAACAGCTCGCGGCGCCGCTCCGGTACCAGACCGCTGAAGACGGCGTTGGCCTGGTCGAATCCGAGAAGACCGAGGCTCATCGCCAGTCCCGGAAGAAGCAGGACCAGCGCGAAGACGCCGCGCCCCTCCGGACCCAGCCAGCGCGCCAGGACGATCGACGAGACGAGGGCGAGCCCCAGGGTCACGACGCGCGCGGACAGCGTGGTGAAGATGTTGAGCGTCAGATTCATGGGCTGACTACGGCTTCCTCTGGGCGAGCACGACGAGCGTGTAGCCGAGTCCGGCCCGCTCCTTGGCGGCCTCGAGGTACCGCCGAGGGATCACCCGGGAGAGCGCGTTGTTGAGCCGGACCGAATTGACGATCCGCAGAAATCCGCGGTTGCCCATCGGCAGGACGCTCGTGGTGCGCAGCACGTCGAACCGCGGGTGCAGCAGGCGCTTGAGCGCATTCAGGTCGAGCCATTGCTTGATGTGCGCATCGGGATCGGGGCCGAAGTCGATCCGATCCATGACCACCTTGTTGGCGGTCGTGATGACCAGGTAGCCGCCCGGCCTCAGGGCATCGGCGATCCGGTCCAGCAGCCCGGCCTGATCCTTGACGTGCGCGATGACCTCCTGCGACACGACGAGGTCGAAATGGGCCGCCGGCAGCTGGCTCTCGAACAGGTTGCCGGCGATGAACGTGACGCCGGGATACTCCGCCCTGGCCCGCGCGATGGCCGTGTGCGAGAGGTCGATGCCGACTGCCGGGCCCAGGCGCGCCAGGCACCCGGTGAACCAGCCGGTCCCGCAGCCGACGTCGAGGATCTTCGGCCGCTCGAGCGCGAGGGACTCGGCGAACTTGAGAATCGCCTCGCCCTGCCGGAGCGACCACTCGTTCGGCGCGCGCGTACGATCCCACCGCGCGTCCCAGTAACGATGCTGCTCGGCGAGCGACGGGTTCGGCGCCGTCGTGGGGCGCGGCGACGACGGCTCAGCCATTGGTCTGCACCGCGTCCTGCCAGCGGAGCGTGGTGTCGAGCCGGCCCTCATCCTGGAGCTGCTTGATGTGCTTGATCCGGAGGTACCGGGAGCCCTCGAACTCGGCGAGCGTGAGCCCGTGCGCCTTGAACGCGACGTAGAGCTCCTCGATCCCGCGCCGCACCGTCCATTCGGGCTTGAACTCGCGGAGCGTCGTGGCCAGCTTGCGGCAATCGACCCGATAGGAGCGAGGGTCGGGCCCGCCGCCCTCGGCGTAGCGCACGCGGCTGCCGGGAACCACGTCCTCGACCATCTTGGCGACGTCGCGAATCTGATAGCACTCCTCGGTCCGGCCGACGTTGAACGCCTGATTCCAGACCAGGGACTTCGGCGCGTGCAGGACGGCCAGGAACGCGCTGGAGATGTCCCGGATGTGGACCAGCGGGCGCCAGGGGGTGCCGTCGCTGCTGATCAGGACGTCGCCCGTGGTGTACGCGTAGCCCACCAGGCTATTGACGACGAGATCGCAGCGCAGTCGCGGGGAGACCCCGAACGCCGTGGCGTTGCGGAGGAACGTCGGGCAGAAGGTGTCGTCGGCCAGCTTGGAGACGTCGCGCTCGACGTAGACCTTCGACTGCCCGTACGGGGTGATCGGATTGAACGCGGCCGTCTCGGTGACCATCCCCTCCCCGGCGACGCCGTAGAGGCTGCAGGAGGACGAGAAGAGGAACCGCGGCACCCCCGCCTCCTTGGCGAGCCGGGCCAGGTGCACGGACGCCCGGTGGTTGATGTCGTAGGTGCTGTCCGGGTTGAGATTGCTGAGCGGGTCGTTCGACAGCGCGGCGAGGTGGACGACGGCGTCGAAGCCGGTGAAATCCGCCACGCGCGCGTCGCGCACGTCCGTCTTCGACCCGGCCATCTCCGGATCGTCGGTGCCGAAGGTGCAGCCGGCGAACAGGTAGCTGTCGAGTCCGTGGACCTCATGGCCGGCCGCCTGGAGCATGGGCACCATGACGCTGCCGATGTAGCCGTGATGGCCCGTGACGAGAATCTTCATCTACTCCTCCGTCTCTCTGTCGTGAACGCCGAGCTGCAAAGACAGCTTGCGGGCGTAGAACGCTTCGGCATATCGCCCGGGGGCGTTCGACTCCATGCCGCGGATGCGCAGCACCGAGCGGAACAGCTCCTCGGAAAACCAGGGCTTCTCGGATTGCGTCTTGAAGAACTCCAGAATGTGGCGAATCTTGCCCCGGCACTCGGCCTCGCTGAGCGGCACGAACACGTTCGGGGTGCCGAAATCGCCGTCCCACTTGGGGATCTCGTACTCGAGGATCAGGTGATTCCGGAACGTGTTCCAGGTCAGCTCGGAGATCAGGCGGTGATCCTGGTGCCGATCGTCGCGATGGTGCGTGAAGACGAGATCCGGAGAGAACTCCTGCTTCAGCTGCTCGAAGCAATCCTTCACTTCGTCGCCTCGAAACGGCAGAAAGCCGTCCCGGAACTTGTGGATGCGGATGGTCTTGTTCTTCACGCCGGCGAGGAGGGCGTTGGCGCTCTGGAGCGCCTCGCGCTCGCGCGCCGGCTCGCCGCTGAACACGACCCAGCTGAAGATCAGCTGGCGCGAGCTCCGGGCCAGCTGCGCGATCGTGCCGCCGCAGCCGATCTCGATGTCGTCGGGATGCGCGCCCACGCACAGGACGCGCCGGACCCCGCGCCCGAGCTCGTCGATCCGGACGGCCGCCATGCTTCGGCGGGAGCGCGTCGGCGTCCGCGAGGCGGCCATCAGCGCGCCGGGCCCTCGGCGGGTGAGGGCCGCCAGACCTCCCAGGGCGTGCGGCCCTGGGACTGCAGCTCGTCGAGATGGCGCTTGTCCTTGAAGGTGTCCATGGAGGCCCAGAACCCGTCGTACTTGTAGGCGACGAGCTGCTTTCTGGCGACCAGCCGCTCGAACGGCTCGTGGAGCAGCTCCTCGCCGTCCCGGATGTAGGAGAAGATGTCGCGCTTGAAGACGAAGTAGCCGCCGTTGATGCGCAGGTCCGACTGCGTGACGTCCCTGATCTCCCCCACCAGGCCGTCGTTGTTCACGGAGATGAAGTGGTAGCTCAGGTTCGGCTTCACGCAGAGGAAGCTGGCCACCCGGTTCTCGCGGTGGAAGTGATCGAGCTGCGCGGGCAGCGGGAGATCGGTCAGGCCGTCGCTGTAGTTGGCCAGGAAGACCTCTTCGCCCTCCAGGTACTTCTCGACGGCCTTCAGCCGCTGGCCGATGTTGGAGCTGATGCCCGTGTCGGCGAACGTGATCCGCCAGTCGTGGATGTCGGTGTTGATTAGCTGGAGGTTCTTGCCCCCTTGCGACAGGACGAAGTCGTTCGACACGCACTCGTTGTACGTGAGGAAGTAGTTCTTGATGATGTCGGCGCCGTGACCGAGGCACAGGATGAAGTCCGTGTGCCCGAAGTGCGCGTAGTACTTCATGACGTGCCACAGGATCGGACGGTAGCCGATCGGCACCATCGGCTTGGGAATGGTCTCGGAGTACTCGCGCAGCCGCATGCCCAATCCGCCGCAGAACAGCACAACCTTCATGACGATCTCCTCTCGCCGAGCGCCGACGGGTGCGCGACCTGGTCGTTGCGCGTCGCGGGCGTGAGCCCGGGCCCGTTCAGCAACTGAGCGACCGTCTCGTACTGCGCGTCGAGCCGCCGGCGGCAGGCCGCCGAGTGGACCGCGATCTGCCGCGCGCTCCGCTCTCGATTGGCGGCCAGCGCCGTGAAGCGGTTCTGGAGCGCCGCCAGATCGAGCGGATCGACGTCGACGACGTAGTCCGTTTGATCCATCTGGGCCATCAGATCCCGGGCCTTCGGGTGATAGGCGATGCCCAGCACCGGCTTTCCGAGCCGGAAGCCGAGCACGATCCCGTGGAAGCGTGTGGGCACGACGATGTCGGTGGCGGCGATCGCCGATACCAGGTCGTCGAACGAGTCGATCTGTCGCTCGAGGATCCGACGCTCGAAGCCGGCCGGGCTGGTCTGTTTCAGGACCGACCGAATGTCGCTGATCACGGGCGGATCCGCGCGGAGCTGCGTCGCAAAGAAGAGGACATCGCGGCCGTTGGCGATGAGCCAGCCGGCGAACGCCGCCAGGGTCCGGACGTAGCGGTCATACGTCGCGGTGTCGGCCTCGTGCCAGAACCGCGGATCGGCGAACGGCATCGGATTGATGCCGACGACCAGCGGATCTCCCGATCGACGGGACCGGGAGGCCGGCACCGTCGCATCGAGGCCGTGGACGAGGTCCGGGACGACCGGATCGTGCGCCGGTCCGCCGATCTCGGCGATCAGCTGCTGAGAGCCGACGTCGCGATACGAGCGATAGCTCGCGGTGGCGAGCGCCCATCTGAGGAAGCGCCGGCTCAGGCGCGAGGTGACCGGTCCGGCGCCGACGCTCAGGTAGACGACCTGGGCCCGGGCGGCTCGCGCGAGCAGCGACCACTTGAGAAGCGTGTACGGGAAGGACCACGGCCCCCCGATGTTGTCGGACAGCTGCTGGGAGCCGGCGACGATCAAGAGATCGAGACCCCGCAGGGCCCGGTAGGAGCGCACCAGGAACCCGGTCTCCGCGAGCACGCCGCGAACGGCGTTGACGGTGTCGCGCAGGAGCGAGAGTCCCGCGTAGACGACGGGGACGCGCTTCAGGGCGTCCTTGATGCGTCGCGCCGGTCGCGACGGCGCCTGGGTGGTCAGCGCGGCGGGCGAGGAGCCCGGGCGCGCGTAGTCGCGGCGCAACGCGTGGGCGGCGATGCCGTGGCGCGCGGTCGTGTCGTCGGGATTCGCCGTGAAGCCGCAGAGCCAGGCGTCCGGGCAGCGGCGGCGCACACCCTGGATGACGGCGGCGATGATGGCCTCGTCGCCGAGGTTCTGGTTGCCCACGTGGCCGAGGATCCCGACCCGCTTCATGCGCCGGCCTCGACCAGAAGGCCCGTGGCCAGGAGCCGATCCGCCGCGCGCTTGATCGTGGCGAAGGTGTTTCCCGACCGCTCGGCGATGTCGAGCAGGCTCTGACGGCCGTCCGAGAGATTGAGCACCCACAGGAGGGCGAGGTCGTCGGCGTCGGTGTGCGGGTAGCCCCGGTAGAGCCCGCGCGAGCCGAGATGGGGCTCGCCCTTCGGGTTCTGGTTCAGGTAGACCCGGTTGCTCTCGAGCACGTCGAAGACGGCGAGGCACGTCGAATACGACTCGGCGAGGCATTCGGGCCGGACGAAGTCGAGGTTGTCCGCGGAGGTGTGATACTCCGGGAACCGACCGTTTGGCGTCCGGTAGAGGCAGCCGACCGGCAGGTCGAAGCCCGGCGAGCAGTACTGGCGCTCGTCGTAGCCGTACGGTACGAAGTCCACGATCTCGTGATCGCGGCCGGAATTCTTGAGGACGTGGAGCACCGCACGGTCCACGTCGGCATCGCCCCGGCGTGTTTTCTTGTACGTCGGCCGGCCGGCGTCGCCCACGCAGGCGATGACCAGGCCGTGCTTGATCCGGCCGAGATTGGGCTCGTTGGCGGCGAGCCACGCGATCGAGCCGATCGTCGCCGGGACGAAGAGGAAGCGGTACGAGTAGCGCCGCCGAGACGATCCCGCCAGCGCGCGCGCGACGTGCGTCGCGACGGCGATGCCGGAGAGATTGTCGTTACACAGTGATGGATGGCACACGTGCGTCGACACGAGCACCTCGTCGGAGCTGGCGCCCGGCAGGAAATACTCGCCGTAGGTCAGGGCGCCGGGCTCGAGGGTCGCGTCGATGCAGACCTCGTACTGGCCGTCCTCGAGCGCGAGGAGCGCTCGATGGCTCAAGCAAAATGCCCAGTCGTCCTTCGCGTGCAGCGTGCGGAACGGGACCCAGTCCGGACGGTCCGGCAGCGTGATGAGGTGCCGCCGCAGCTCGGCCAGGGCCATCGTGGCGCTGACCGGCGTGCTGTAGCCGGCGACGTGCAGGTTCGACTGCTGGAAGTCGATGACCCGCCGGCCCTGGCCATCCTTCACGTACGCGTCCTTGATGTTCCACTCCCGCGGCACCGTCCAGTCGAGGACCTTGGTTCCGCTGGGGACCTCGTGCATGGCGAGCGGAATGTGCTCCTGGAGCTGACGCAGGGTCGCCCGCACGCCGTTGCCGGTAGTGCTCCGGCAATACGGGTAGAGCGCGGCGACGAGCCGGTGCAGCTCCGCACCGGTGTCGCGCGCGTCGAGGACCCTGCGATCGTTCTGGATCATCACGAGTGTCGGCTCACCCTGCCACTCACCCGACGATCTGCGCGCGGGGGATCGGGACGACGAGCTGCCCCGACCAGGCCTGGATGAAGGACAGCTGCGCCACGATCTCGTCCTTGAGGTTCCACGGCAGGATCAGGACGTAATCCGGCCGCGTCTCCTTCAGACGCTCGGGCGCGAAGATCGGGATGTGCGTCCCGGGCAGGAACTTGCCCTGCTTGTACGGGTTCCGATCGACGGTGTAGTCGAGGAAGTCGGTCCGGACACCGCAGTAGTTGAGGAGCGTGTTCCCCTTGCCGGGGGCGCCGTAGCCCGCGATCGACTTCCCCTGGCGCTTGGCCCCGATGAGGAAGTCGAGCAGCGCGCGCTTCGTCTCGAGGACCTGCTCCCCGAACCGGTTGTAGTATTCCAGCCGGGTCAGGCCGGCCGCGACCTCGCGAGCCCGGAGCTCCACCAGCCGCGGCTGAACCGACGGCGAGGCTTCCTCGGCGTGGCGCGCGTAGATTCGCAGGGAGCCGCCGTGGGTCGTGAGCTCCTCCTCGTCGAAGAGCGTGAGCCCGTGCCTGGCGAAGATGGTCTCGACGGCGATCAGCGAGAAATAGTAGAAGTGCTCGTGATAGATCGTGTCGAACTGATTGCCCTCGATGAGCCGCAGCAGATGCGGGAACTCCATCGTGATCACGCCGC
>Ga0137394_10001517_pt1 | contig 16966 bp, 10 predicted proteins | sample czobulk116metaG_FD_108278 | JGI IMG/M metagenome (GOLD analysis project Ga0137394, IMG submission 108278) | Vadose zone soil microbial communities from Angelo Coast Range Reserve, California, USA - czobulk1.16 metaG | ecosystem: Environmental > Terrestrial > Soil > Vadose zone | place: USA...
AGAAAGCGGAACAGCGACGCTGGGAATGATCGTGGCGCGGAAGCTGCGGAGGAAAAGAAAAATCACCATTACAACGAGTGCGACCGTGAGTACCAGAGTGAATTGAACGTCTTCGACGGACGCGCGAATCGTGGTGGTGCGGTCAGTGAGGATATCCACCTGAACAGCGGCGGGGAGCGCGGCCTGAAGTTGCGGGAGAAGGTTTTTCACGCGATCGACCACGGCGATGATGTTTGCGCCGGGCTGGCGCTGAATATTCAGAATGACGGCGGGATTCAGATTGGCCCAGGCAGCCTGCTTGGCGTTCTCCACTCCGTCAACGACGGCGGCAACATCAGTCAACCGCACGGGCGCACCGTTGCGGTACGCAATGATCAGCGGACGGTAGCCGTCCGTCGAAACGAGCTGATCGTTTGCGCCAATCGTGTAGGCCTGGTGAGGGCCGTCAAAAGTTCCTTTGGCCTGGTCGACGTTGGACTGGCTCAGAGCGGTACGCAAGTCCTCGAGACTTAGTCCGTAGGAAGCGAGTGCGGTGGGATTAGCCTGGATGCGCACTGCCGGGCGTTGTCCTCCGCTGATGCTCACAAGACCAACACCGCTCAGCTGAGAAATCTTTTGAGCGAGCGTGGTGTCCGCGAGGTCTTCGACTTTGGGCAGCGGAAGAGACTTCGAGGTCAGCGCAAGCGTCAGGATGGGCGCGTCCGCGGGATTAATCTTGCTGTAGATCGGCGGATTGGGGAGTCCTTGCGGAAGGAGATTGGAAGCGCTATTGATAGCCGCCTGGACTTGTTGCTCGGCGACATCGATGTTCAGGTCCAAGTTAAATTGAAGAGTGATCATCGAGCTCCCGAAGGAACTCGTGGAAGTCATCTGATTCAAGCCAGGGGTTTGTCCGAACTGGCGCTCAAGAGGAGCCGTAACCGAAGAAGCCATTACTTCGGGGCTGGCGCCCGGATAAAACGTTTGCACCTGAATTGTGGGGTAATCGACCTGAGGCAATGCAGAGATTGGCAATTGCCGGAAAGCGACCCAGCCCACCAGGAGTACGCCGACCATCAAGAGGGTGGTGGCGACCGGCCGCAGGATGAACGGCCGAGACGGGCTCATCGCGGGGCCCCTCCGGCATAGCCCTTCAACGCTCTCCCGGTTTGTGGCGCACCTTGCGTAGGAGACGGAGACGCAGAGCTGCGACCCCCGCCATTCGTCCCGGCCGAAGGGCTAGGATTGACTTTGGTCCCATCCTGCAGCTTGTCCTGGCCATCGATGACAACGACATCGCCGGGATTCAAACCGGAACTCAAACCGACACTGTTGCCGGCAGTTTCGGCGACGGTGACGGGATAAATCTTCGCAACGGTATCCTTGGTAGCGAGGTCTTTGGCGACCGCATAGAGGTAAGTACCCTGCGGGCCACGCTGAATGGCAGCAGTGGGAACGATGGTGAGATTGCGTCTGGTGTCGACGAGAAGGTGCACGTTGACAAATTGATTGGGGAAAAGAGCGTTGTCGGCATTGCTAAAGATGGACTTGAGCTTATATGTTCCGGTAGTCGGATCAATCTGATTGTCGATGGTCTGAAGTTTTCCGCTGGCGATTTTGGCGGTGTCGTCACGGTCGTAGGCATCGACGACGAGCTGAACGCCGGAACGGAGCTTGGCGTTCACCTGGGGAAGCTGATCCTGTGGCAGGCTGAAAATCACCGATATCGGCTGCAGCTGAGTGATGACCAGGAGTCCGCTGGTGTCAGTGGCATGCACGATGTTGCCAACATCCACGAGGCGAAGGCCGATGCGGCCGCTGATCGGCGCAGTGATGCGGGAATAGGTGAGCTGGAGTTTGGCGTTGTCAATCAGGCTTTGATCCGAGGCAATGGCGCCATCAAACTGGCCAACCAATGCGGCCTGGGTGTCGAGCTGCTGCTGTGGGATGACCCCTTCTTTGAAGAGAAGCTTATAGCGCTCGAAATTGACCTCGGCATCTTTACGTTGAGCCTGGTCTTTGGCGAGTTGTCCCAGAGCCTGCTCAAGCTGGACCTGGAAGGGACGCGGATCGATCTGCGCGAGAAGATCTCCTTCATGGACAAACTGACCTTCCTTAAATGCCACACTGCTGAGCTGGCCGTCGACGCGGCTGCGAACCGTGACGGTGTTGAAGGCGGTGACGGTGCCAAGGCCATTGAAATAGACGGGCAAGTCACCGCGTTCGGCGGTGGCAACGACAACCGGCACGACCAGGTTGCCCGCGCCGAAACCTCCGTTGCCCTTGCTGGCTGCCCCGGGCGCCGCGGCGTCAGCTGTCGAGCCGGCGTTCCTTGAGTTGCGGTAATACCAGCCACCAAGAGTGATGACGCCAAGTACGAGGACCCAGAGCCACCAACGGCTCTTGGAAGGCACTGCGGCGGCAGGGCCGCGAGTGCCAGGGTCGGGAAGGTCTATGGACTTGGTCTGGCCCATCCGTTCGCTCCTATCAGAAAAGCGGTCATACGAGAGAATCTGCCGAAAGCAGGGCAATCGCAGGTGGACGCTGGGGGCTGCGGCGTCTAGTACAGGCAGCCTACCGGAAATCATTGCCTACGCCTAGATATGACGGCTTTTGGAGGCGAATGGTTACGAAAGGCACCAAGGTCGCCGCAGATGCCAGCCGGTGCGCCCGCATGGTCAGGCTAGCATGGGAACATTGAAAACTCTGGCATTTGAGGCGTGCAGAAATGGCCGGGAGTAAAGTAGACTGTCGCGGAACGCCGCCGGCTTCGGAAAATGGAGCTAGAACTTTGCATGGCTAGGAGAGAAAAACGACATGCTCAAGGGCTTGATCCTGGGGATTTTGCTGGGAATGCTGTTGATAGTGGGAGGCGTTTACTACTACTTTGCCTCGGGGCACGCTCCGGTAGCCACTTCGGCACCACCGATGTCATTTGAAAAGACACTGGCGCGCCTGGCACTGCATGCCTATCTGGATAAGCTCCCGCACCCAGAACCCCAGGTACCGGCGGACGAAGCCAATCTGGTGTCCGGCGCAAAGGTTTACAAGGAGCAGTGCGCGTTATGCCACGGCTTGCCGAACGAACCGAAGACTGCGGTCGCGCAAGGGATGTTTCCCGCGCCGCCGCAACTCTTTCATGGCGTCGGCGTGACAGACGATGACGCATGGGAATCGTACTGGAAAGTGGAAAACGGGATTCGCATGTCGGGGATGCCGGGATTCAAGGGCCAACTTACGGAAACGCAGATCTGGCAGGTCACCGTACTGGTGAAGAATGCGGACAAGATGCCGGAATCCGTGAAAAAGGAGCTCGCGGCAGGGGCGGCTACACCGATGGAAATGGCCATGCCCTCGAGCACTCCCGCGCCGAGGAAGAAATAGATTCGAAGCGCCGAACTAAGACGCCGGGCCAGCGAGTTTATTTGTTCTTCGCAATTCGGGAAAATACCAAGCCCACAAGGCGGTTACCACCAGAGTGCCGAGGCCACCCAGCACAACAGCAGGCACGATCCCGAACCAATGTGCGGTAAGCCCGGATTCGAACTGACCCAGTTCGTTGGAAGCACCGACAAAAATCATGTCCACCGCGTTCACGCGTCCGCGCATTTCATCGGGGGTGCCAACCTGAATGAGCAACTGTCGAACAATCACGCTAATCATGTCCGTGGCGCCCACAAGAAAAAGTGCGATCAGAGAAATGGTAAGGCTACGAGACAATCCGAAAAGGATGGTAGCTGCTCCAAATCCCCCCACGCACCACAGCATGGTTGCTCCTGCTCGGCCTCCCAAAGGTTTGTGCGCGATTAAGGCAGCCATTGTCGCGGCGCCAGCCGCCGGAGCGCTCCGGAGAACCCCCAGGCCCCAGGGTCCTGTATTTAAGATTTCCCTTGCGTAGACCGGAAGGAGTGCGACAGCACCACCCAACAGGACGGCAAAGAGATCCAGCGAGATGGAACCGAGGATCAGTTTCTCGCTCCGGATGTAGTGAAAACCCGCAAGCATGGTCTTCCAACTCATCGGTTCTCCAGGACGCGGATTGGATTGCGCCTTGATCGCCAAAGTAGACATCGCGCCGAGAGCTGACACGATGAAAGAAAGAGTGTATACAGCGGCGGGCCCGCGAGAAGCGGCGTAGATGAGGCCTCCGAGTGAAGGACCCAAAATCACGCCGGATTGAATGAAGATCGAGTACCAAGCGACGGCATTTTGAAAATCCTTCCCGGAGACCAGCTGGGGAAGAAACGCACGGCTCACGGGCCCGTTGAAAGATCGAACGACACCGAGTAGCACCATCACGGCGAAGACGGGGTAGACGGAATGCACGCCGCGCAAAGTGAGGAAGAGCAGCGAGCCCGAGCAGAGCGTAAATCCGCAATAGCAGAGGACGATTAAATTGCGACGCGGATATCGATCCGCCGCGTGACCGGAAACCAAAAACAAGAAAATGCCGGGAAGAAACTGAGCCAGGCCGACGAGGCCGAGATCCAGCGGCCTTTTCGTGATTTCGTAGACTTGCCAGCCGACGGCGACTGCCTGCATCTCGGTGGCAAGAACGAGGAAGAAACGCGCCAGCTGGAAAAGAACCAAACTCGGATAGGTGAAAGCAATTCGCCCGGCGGCTTTGGAGATCTCGGGTTCGGCCATCACAGATTACTTTGCCACAAAATTGGAATGCCAACGAGAGATCCAGTAACGAAAAAAACGTGCGAGCCAAAAGAGAGTGACAGCTCACGCGCACCAGGGCGAATTGTGGTTCCGGGGTTCTTTATCGACCGAAAACGAGAATCGTGAATTGGCCTCCCAGAACCGCGGGCACGAAGAGGTGATGCGTCTTGGGATCAAGGCCCATGGTCTTTGAACCCGGGTTGGTTGCGAGGTTTTCGAGAAGCGTATATTTGTCAGCGGAGTCCTGGTGGAAAACTGCGACGCTGCCGCCTCCAGCTGACTGAAACACCAATTTCGTCCCTGGATCGTAGGCAGCCGCGTCCACACGCTCTCCGATCGGCGCAGTGGTGATCAATTTGCCGCTGTCGGCATCCAGAACAACCATCAGTTGGCCGCCGCGGCAGCCGGCAAACAGCCGGCGGGTTTGCGGATCGAAAGCCAAAGCAGTAGCCGTTCCACCCGGCGCCAGCGGCCAATGATGCAGGATCTTCAGCGTGTTCGAATCAATGTGAACGGTCTCCGCCTTTTCTTCAAGGTTGATATAAACATTGCCCTTTCCATCCGCCGCGGCAAATTCCGGCCCTCCGCCCAGGTCAATCGTGCCCACCACTCTTCCGTCGGCTGCGTTGATCACCGTCGTGCTGTCACTGTCACCGTTCATGGCGAAGACATGTTTGGTGGCGTGATCATAAATTATGGCGTCAGGCTTTTTGCCGACCTTGACCTCGCCCAGCGGCTTCAGCGTCTTCAGGTCAAAGATGATCACGGAGTCCGATTCGCCCGCGGTGATGAATCCGCGGCCGAATTCGGAGGCGACGGCCACGCCGTGGACGCCGGGAGTGTTTGGAATCGTGTCCACGAGCTCGGAAGTGTCGGCATCGAGGACTTCCACTTGCGTCGCATGTGCAACGTAGACGCGCCGGCCCACTTCGTCCACGGTCACGTAGTCCCAGCCACCTGTGCCGGGAACGGTCACTTTCTTGATGACGTGGTATGCGGATGGCGTGGCCGCCAGGGTAGTTATTGCAAGAAGGCCGAGAATCGCAGTGCACATTGTGAAATTGCGTTTCATTTTCTCTCCAATGAAGAAGTGTAATGACTTCCCGGGGTTCCCCTGAAAGACTGAAATTCTCAGTGGCACGTGCCGGTGCCAGAATCGGTGAAGCTCTTCCCCGCTTCGGAAATGAATTGCCAGTCATAGGCGTTGGGCTTGAGGGTGAGCTTCAAGACTCCGAAGGCTGTCGCATCGCGCAATTCGCTGTTGGGCTTTGGCGAGCCGAACGGGCGGTGATTCTTGCCGCCCGTGCCAACGACGAATTCGCGAATGCCGCGCTTGGCGTCGGCCGTGCCGTCCGGAGCCTGCGGAGCAAAGCGCTCATAATCATGATCATGACCGCCGACAATCACGTCTGCGTTGGCTTCATAAAGGGCCTGCCAGAGGGGCTCCACAGTCAAATCATTGCCATGCGCACCGCCGGAACTGAACAAGGGCTTGTGCCAGTAGGCGAGCGTGCAGGGAGTGGGATGAGTGGCAAGATCGGTACGCAGCCATTTTTCTTGCGGCGAACCGGCTTCGCAGCCGCCGACGTCCTTGCACTCGCTGTTCAGCACGATGATGTGCCACGTTCCGAGTTCGTAGCTGTAGTATCCGGTCTTGGGGTCACCGGCAGCGGCGCCAAAATAATCGAAGTACGGAGTGGCGCCGACAGCATGAAATTCGTGATTGCCGGGGGCGGGCCGGGTGCGCGTCTTTGCGCGGCCCCAGGTCTTGTCGTAGCAGGTGAAATTTTCCTTGCTGCCGTCCGGATAGGCGAGGTCGCCGACGGCCATGACCGTGCCGGGGAGCTGATCGAGTAGTTTTGCGGTGGCTTCGGCACCGGAAAGATCCTTGCAATCAGCGATGTCGCCCGCGCCGACAAGGATCGCCGTTCGGTCTGCCGCCGGGGAGGCGAATTTGGAATCCCCGTGTCCAGCGGGGAGCAGAATCAAACCGATCGCCGACGAGATCAAAATAAGGGATGCCAACTGCAGTTTCATAGTCGTCCTGGCGCTTTGGGAACCAGTGCGCATGCAATTCAACTTACGCGACCCAACCTAACTGGAACATAAATCGAACCTGAAATTCCATTCAGGCCAGGTGTTGAGCACAACAACCGAGGCGCGAACGAACAATCGCGCCCCGCTTCGATACGGCAGCTTGCAAATGGCCGGACTTATTTCTCATGCAGCGGCGACCAGCGGAAGCCTGCGGCGATGGTCGGCTTGTAATATTCCCGCTGGAGCATGTACTGCGGACTGCCGTTATAGAAACCGAAGACCTCGTTGTTGATGTTGAGACCATACATGACAAATGTCAGGCCGCGGTTGAGGCGCACGCTGCCTTGCGCATCGAACTGCAGATGGGGATAGAAGTAGTTGTCGCCGAACGGCCCGGGTCCAGGATTGCCATAACCGGCAATATTCCGAGCATTGTAGGAAAGCCCCACGCGTGCCGATACGCGACCACGATCATATGTCGGGCTGACGTTCCATGTGTGGGGTGCGTTGCGCACAAGTCGAGGATGATCCGTGCGGCTGAAATCGGGTCCAAAGGAAGTGCGCGAAGCCGTGTAGCCGTAGTTTGCGGAGATCCCCAGACCAGCCAGCGCGCCGGGCAGGAAGGTGAGGTGTTGAAGATAGGCAGCCTCAAAACCGTTAATCCACGCGCTGCCGGCGTTCACTGGCTGAGTGACCCGACAAGTTAGCGTCGCGGTGCAAGTAGAGCTGCCGAAGGTCCCCGTGGTGACATTATTGAATGTGTGCGGGATGATGGGGTCCGTCAGATTCTTGAAGAAATAGCCCGCGGTGATGACTCCGAAGGGGTTCAGGTAACGCTCGAAAAGTACATCGATGTTATCTGCGGTTTCGGCTCTTAGATTTGGATTGCCTTGGCTAACAAGGATTGGGTTGGCGGAATTGTCTACGGAAACCGCCTGAGCGATATCCTGGGGATCGGGACGGGAAAAGCCACGGCTGTAGACCAATCGCAGGTTTGTGTTGTTCCTGAGTGCAAAGCGTAGGGAAGCACTCGGTAACACCTTTACGTAAGAGCCGTTGAGCTTGGTGTTGCCAAGGAAAATGCCATTGCCATCGAAAACCGGGGTCACCGTATCGAGATTGGTGCCCTCAAAGCGAACACCGGCGACCAGGCGGATTTTGTTGAAATCAATGGTGTTCATCACGTAGCCAGCGCTGACCTTCTCAATAAAGTCAAATTGGCTGGAAGTGTCGGTAGATAGCGAATCGTTATTTGGATTGGCGGAGAGGTCCGCGCTGAAGGCGTTATAGATATCGAAGAAATTGGGGTTGGGGCCCAATTTGTAGGCGCCGTCGTAGTAGTTGCCGTTCGAGAATTTACTGGGGAACTGGGATAACAAGAGGGGCGTGCCCGTTCCAGAGGGCGAATAATTGTCCGTCGAGGTGTTAGTGAACTTATGAGCGTTGCGGAATTTACCGCCGATCTCGATGGTGGACTGGTGGGACCCCAGATGATAGCGCTTGGCCGCAGCGCCGGAGCCCTGCAGATTCAACTGCGCCGTGAGCCCATGGTTTATCTGCATGCGGTGCAAAGGGAAATTGCTCTGGTTGATGTACGCCTCCGTGAAGCAGATGGGAGTCCACTGCGGTAGGTAGAGGCTTTTTGTGTTTGCCAAGTCATACCGGCAGGAACTCGATGGCAGACCGTCGGCGTTAAAAGATGCCGTGCGGTCACCGATCTGGCCTACCTGACGGGAACGAGACGCAGAAATGTCCCAGGTGTACCAGGTGGTTGTGAGTACATGCTTTCCGCCCAGCAGGATACTCCCAAGGCCATAATCGGGCCGGCGGATCTGCGCGTTGAAAGACGGCACGCCGGTGCAGGGCGCTATTGTGACTCCCGAGGAGTCAGTCTGGCAGCCATTTGAACCCTCCAACTGGATGCCCTGAGTGTTATCTGTAAAGGAATAGACCCAACGGTCGCCATAATTCTTGAAGTCGGAGTAAAGGCCACGGATGTAGATGGTCGATCCGTCTGACGGCTTGTAGTCCACACTTCCGGCCAGCCCCCAGCGGCTGCGATAGTAGCGGTATTCGCGGATGTCGGCGGCCTCGAAGTAGCGCGCTGTTGTGCCTCCGGGAAATGTTGCAATATCCGGGACGGGCTCGAGGTCATCAATGCCGCGGCCATTCCAGTCATACGAACCACCGACGAGCACGCCTAGGCGCTTGCTCGAACCGAACCGCTGGCCGACTGTCCCGGTGGTTTCCACCAAGCCCCGACCGTTGAGTATCGGAGTATATCCACCCATCCCGCTTATGTTGACGGTGGGCCGCTCGCCAGCAGTCTTGGTCACAAGATTCATGGAACCACCGATGCCATCGGGATCCATGTTAGCTTGCAGAGTCTTGTTAATCTCTATGGACTCGACGATGTCAGCCGGAATGGCGTCCAGTTTGATTTGACGCACGCCGGATTCCGGTGAAGGAACATTGACGCCATCGATGGTGAGGTTGGCAAGGCGCGGCTCGGTTCCCCGAATCTGAACGTACTTGCCTTCGCCTTCGTCGCGCTCGATGGTAACGCTGGGCAAGCGGCCGAGGGCATCGGCCATGTTGGCGTTGGGTAAGCTGCGAATCACGTCTGCGGGCAGGACCTGGACGATGTTATCGGCCGTGAGCTCGCGGTTAACGGCCTCGGCTTCGCCTGAAGCGCGCTCGGCGGTGACCAAAACTTCGAGGCTCTGCGCCTCCACCTCGAGTTTTGCCTCGATGCTCGCGGGCTGACCGGCAGTGACATTCACTTTTTGCGTGAAGGTCTTGAAGCCCACGTAGGAAACCGTGACGGTATAGCTTCCCGGATCAAGGTCATTGATGAAGAATTGGCCCTGAGCGTCCGAAACAGCGGTCACACCCTTGGGCTGAACGGAAATCTGGGCCCCAACCAGGGCGCCGCCTGAACTATCCGTAACGCGTCCAGTGATTGTACCTTTGCGCTCCACGGCAAGAGCCGGGAGCCCAAGAGTGACCAGGGCGACTAGCGCCAAAAAGAGCTTCTTTCCATTCGACATCTGCGCACCCTCCACTTCGAAAACCACTAAGCTTTGGAAACGCCAGCAGTTAGGACACTGGGGCGGTGTAGGCGATGTGCATACGGCACGCCCCGTCCTTGGCTTCCATTTGGGGTGGGGATTGCTAATGGGAGATGAATGGCTATTCACGAATCTTTGAAATGAGAATGAAAGAATATTCAGATTCCGAGCAAGGGCGGAATGGCAAGCGACTTAATTCTGGGAAGGCGGGGCGATGGGCAGAGTAATCCGAAAGACGGAGCCGTTGCCGAGGGTGCTCTGCGCTTCAATTAGGCCACTATGCTGATCCACGATCCAACGCCCGATCGCGAGGCCCAGACCAGAGCCGCCGGGTTCGCGGGAGCGAGCTTGATCGGCACGATAGAATCGCTCGAAGATGTGCGGCAGGTCTTTGTCGCTGATGCCGATTCCAGTGTCGCGAATCTCGATCCGCGCATTCCCTGCTCCATTTGAAAGGTTCATCTTGATCTTGCCGCCGGGGGGCGTGTACTTTACGGCGTTTTCGATGACAATCAGGAGAAGACGCTCGATTGCGGCAGGATCGGCGCAAACCCGTACCGGACTATCGGCAAGTTCACTTGTGACTTGGATTCCCTTGCCCGCCGCCAGAATGCCGGCCTCCTCTGCGATCTTCTCCAGATGCGGAACGAGATCGATGTCGCCGAAGTGAAGTTCGGTGGCCCCGGCATCCGCACGGGCCAATGTCAATAGATTTTCGATGAGGTGAGTCGTCTCTTCCGATGTCGCCAGGATGCGCGAGAGCGTTTCGCGATATTCGTCTTCCGTGCGGGGACGGCGCAGCGCCAGCTCGGCGCTCGTGCGAATCAGCGCAACGGGCGTGCGCAGGTCGTGGGAAGCGTCGGCGGTGAATTGAGTAAGCCGTTTTACAGAAGCCTCAATGCGGCCGAGCATGGCGTTCAATGTTTCCGAGAGACGGCGCAATTCATCATTCGCGGGAGGTACCGCGAGGCGGTTGGACAAGCTCTGAAGGCCAACGCCGCGTGCCGTCTTAATGATGGCGTTGACAGGCGCAAGGGCGCGCCCGCTCAGCCAATAGCCCGCCAGCGAAGCGAGAACGACGAGAAAGGGCAAAGTTTCTTTGAGGATGACACGAAAACGATCTAGTGCCTGGTCGAAGGGTTCCGTGGGAACGGCGGCCCGCACACGAAAGATTTGCCCGTTGACTTCGGCGGCGCGCATGGCGATGCGGTACTGAAAATAGTCAAGATTAGTCGTGAAGAAACTGATTTCACCCTTTGCCACCGAAGCAAGGGCCGGGTAGGGCTTCCGAAACTGTTCGGATTGGAAAATAATCCTTCCGTCCGCGTCCGAGACTTCGAGCAGAGCGGCACCCGCCCACACTCCGCTGAGCTCGTTCAATTCTCTTTTTACTTCCTCGATGCCCCTGGGGGCGGTGCGCGAAAGAACACGCTCAATGCTCTGGAGGTTTGCCCCGGAGGCATCATTCACAGTCGTTTCGATGCTGTGCCGAAAGCCCAGATCGCTGATCCAAGCAAATGACGCAAAAGCGACAACCAAAACGGCGAAATACCAAGCGGTGATCCGGGCGCGAAGGGGAAGATTCATGGTCAGGCTTCGGGGCCGAGAGAATACCCGAAACCACGCATGGTGTGAATCAGTTTTAGTGGTTCGTTCTCATCGACCTTCCGGCGAAGAAGGCGCACGAAAGCGTCCAGAGTATTTTCTTCGATATTTTCCGATGGACCCCATACGGCGTCGAGAATGGCGTGACGCGAGGCGACACGTCCTCCGTGGCGTACGAGGAATTCGAGCAAGCGAAATTCCGTCGGAGTGAGATGGATTTCCCGAGTTCCGCGGAAGACGCGACGCTGGGTGATTTCCAACGCCAGATCGCAGACTCGCAGCGTATGGGTTCGCGGCTCGCTTACACGGCGCTCAAGCGCGCGGATACGGGCGAGCAACACGGCAAAAGAGAACGGCTTCGTAACATAGTCGTCGGCTCCCGAATCGAGCCCTTTGACGATGTCGGGAACGGAGTCGCGAGCGGTGAGCATCAAAATGGGGATGTCCTGCTGAAGTTCGCGGAACCGGCGCGCAACCTGAATGCCATTGATACCAGGCAGCATCACGTCGAGCAAGACAAGATCGAACTGTGCGTCCTGCGCAAGGGAGAGCGCCGAAGGACCGTCGTAAGCAAGGCTTACGGCATGATTGTCTTCTTCGAGCCCGCGCCGGAGCACCTGCGCCATTCCCCTCTCGTCTTCGACCACCAGGATCTTCATGGGATCTAACTGCTTTCTCCGGAATGCGCCCATCATCCGCTTCCGCGACGTGAAATCAAGCCTCGGTGGCCTTTTTCGGCTGCAGATAGAAATGAATCGCGGGCGTAAAGATGAGCGAAAGCACCATCGAACTCAAGATTCCGCCTACGACGGCGATGGCCAGGGGTTTCAGCATGGCGGAACCAGCACCGATGCCGAACGCCAAAGGAAGCATGCCGGCGACGGTAGCCAGCGCCGTCATGGCAATGGGCCGCAGCCTGCGGCGACCGGCCTGGATCATGGCTTCCTCCGCGGAGAAGCCAAGATCGCGAAAGCGATGCTCGGCGTCGAGGAGGAGGATGCCGTTTTTTGCGACGATGCCGATGACCATGATCATGCCCATGCGGGAAGCGACATTGAACGAGGTCTTGGTGATAAGTAGCGCCAGAAAACCGCCGAAGCTGGATAGCAGGGCGGAGGCCAGAATCGCGGTGGGCGCGGAGAAAGTGCGAAATTCGAAAAGTAGCACAGCAAATAGGAGTAGCAGGGCCAAAAACAACACGACCAACAAATCGCCGGAGGCTTTCTGCTCTTCGGCATACAGGCCGCCATATTCGATACGGATGGACGAAGGCAAATGCAAGTTGTTCACGGTTTTCTGTACGGCAGCGATGCCTGTGCCAAGGTCCACGCCTTCGAAACGCCCTGTGACTTGCACGAGGCGCTGCAAATTCTCCCGGCGGATTTCCGTCTGTCCGGGATCCATGCTCAGAGTGGCCAATGAACCAAGCGTTGCAGTGCGGCCAGTCGAACTGGTCAACAGAGCGTTGCTCATACTGTCGAGCGAAGAGCGGTTCTGCTCGGGAAAGCGAACGCGCAGAGTGTAGGCACGGTCATTCAGAACGACCGGGGTGGCGGCAGGCTCGCCTTCCAGAACCGCCGCGGCGTTGATGGCGACTTCTTCGGGAGTGAAACCTGCACGCGCCGCAACCAAAGGATTTACCTGGTAGGTAACCGCCGGGCCGCTGATGGTGTTTTCAACTCCGTTTAAGATGTCCACGACCGGGTGCAAGTTTCCGCCGATCTTGATTTTGTCGAGCGCATCCGCGATACGCGGCGCGGTGTCATTCAGGAGTTTGCCGTCCTGCGAAAAGAGCTTGATCACGACGGGCTCGGGCGCGCTGGTCAAGTCGCCGATCATATCCTGCAAGAGCTGAATGAACTCCACTTTCGTGCCGGGTTCGGTTGATTCGATCTCGGATCGGATATCGGCGATGATATCGTCAATGTCCCGCTTGCGATCTTTCTTCAGCCTGACCGTGAAATCTCCGTTGTTCGCTTCGGTGACGGCGGCAAGCCCCAGCTGCATGCCGGTGCGGCGGGAAGTGTTCTCAACTTCCGGTGTGGACTTCAGAATTTCCTCAATGTGCAGGAGGATGCGGTTGGATTCGGCGAGCGAGCTGCCCGGCGGCGTGAAATAGTCCAGAATGAACCCGCCTTCGTCCATTGCAGGGAGAAAGTCCCTGCCAAGAAAGGTGTAACACAGAACCGAAAGAGCGACAACCAAGATCGAACTTGCAGCTAGCATCCAGGGCCGCTTCAAAATGGCTCGCATCGTCCGCGCATAAAACTCCACGATGCGCCCGAAAAAACCGGAGAGATGCTCTTCTTCGGCTGCGAGAAGAGCAGCGGCGTCTGGACCGTCGGCGGACGATGGCGCTGAAACTCCCTCAGTATCCTTGCGGCGCACCAGGTAAAGACTCAGTGTCGGAGTCCAGGTCAAGGCCAGAAGAAGCGAAGTAAGCAAAGACACAGTCATGGTGACGGCAAGAGCGCGGAAGAAGCTCCCGGTCACACCGGTAATAGAAATCAGAGGAAGAAACACGACAATCGGTGTAATGGTCGAGCCGATAAGAGGAATAGTCAATTCCCGCAGAGCGCTTTGGATTGCTTGGAACCGGCCCTGGCCTGCATCCCGGTGCAAAACAATATTTTCGAGGACCACGATCGCGTCGTCGATGACCAGACCGACAGCGGCGGCAAGCCCTCCCAGAGTCATCAGATTGAAACTCTGATTCGTCATTTTCAAAACTATGAAGGTGACCAGCAGAGTTATCGGTATGACCAGTCCCGCCACGAGTGAAGTTCCCCAATCGCGCAGGAACAGCACAAGGATGATCGAAGAGAGCAAAATTCCGATGAGTACCGCATCACGTACGCTCGAGATGGAGTCGTGAACGATCGTAGATTGATCGTAAAACGGCTCGAGGTGAACACCGGGAGGCAGACTCGGGGTGAGTTGCTGGATGAGCGCGTGCACTTCGTTTGCTACATCCAGGGTGTTGCTTTCCGGCTGGCGGTCCACGTTAAGAAGCACGGCCGGTTTGCCGTTCGCGGTCACCATGGTATAGACCGGGGCAACTGATGGCTCGATTTTCGCGATGTCCCCTAGACGTATGGGAACACCGGCGGAGGAGCTCTTGACGACAATTTGTCCGATCTGTTCCGGGGTGCGCACCTGCCCACTGATGAGACCCAAAACGAGCTGATGACTGTGCTCGATCAATCCAGGCGAATCGATGAGATTCGTGCGTTTGATGGCGTCCAAGATGTCCGGGACCGTAATCCCGGCAGCAAGGAGGCGTGCGGGATCCGGTGTCACTTGAAATTCGGGAACGCGGCCGCCTTGTATGATGACGGTCGCAACGCCATCCAGGCGGTTGAGTCGCGGCTTAAGGTCGTAGGTGGCAATCTCCCACAACTTGTTCGGCGGCACCGTGTCCGACGTCAGGCTGTAACCAATAATGGGAAAGACCGCGAAGGTCAACCGGTGTGTTTCCAACTTCGCCGTAGTAGGAAGATCCGCCTGCAATCGCGCAACGACCGCGTCGACGCGCTGCAGTGTCAAAATCATGTCGGACTTCCAGTCGAAGAATAGATCCACTTCTGCGGAACCACGGCTCGTTATGGAAGTAACCTTTTGCAGGCCCGGCACGCTGTTCACTGCTTCTTCTATGGGACGTGTGATGGTGACCAGCATCTGGTCGATGGGCATAACCCCGTTGTCCACTCCCACCACGATGCGCGGGAAATCCGTGTTCGGAAAAACCGAAATTGGGATGGACACAGCGAGGTAGCCTCCCACAAGCGCGAGGCTGATGGTCAAGAACAAAACGGGACGTGAGAGGCGATAGAACCACGGTGTGCTTGAATTGCTCTGCTTATCCGACGACGCTGCGCCACTCACGACCGAAGGAGAATCCATGCGCAATTACTCCTTGCCTTTCACAGGAGCTTTTTTCGGAGGTACTGCCTTTTCACTGGCCTTGGTGGGCTTTGCGGAATTGCTGGGTTTGTCGGCCTTATCGTCCTTTTCGACCTTCCCCGCGTCTTTTTCTTCTTTGCCGGCCGCTTCTTTTTCGTCGGCGCCAGGCTTCTCAATTTTGATCTGCGTGCCGTCAGGTACCGCGTATCCGCCCGTAGTTATGACCGGGTCTCCGGGGTTGATGCCACTGGCGATTTGTGTGAGGTCCGAGTTGCGAATGCCCAGCTGAACCGTCTTCTGATGGGCCTTTTCATCCGCTCCAGCAAGGAGAAGGTAATCCGCTCCTTCAGAGTTCTTGAACACGGCGGCAGTCGGTACCACAATTGCGTCTTTGGCAGTCTTCGCGGTCATCGAGACTTCGACCGTCATGCCAGGCCTAAGAGCCGCGCCGGGCTTGGATGTCTCCACCCAAACTTCGATGGTAGTGCTTCCCGGATCGAGAGCAGGGCTCACCAAACTGACGTGTCCTTTGATTGGATCGTCGAGGCCCGGAAGCTTCAATAGCGCCGGATTTCCGGCTCTCAGCGCAGCGGCTTCGGATTGCGCGATGTGCGCTTTCGCGATGAGCCGCGAGGTGTTCATCACGGTGAGCAAAGGTTGATTGGCAGTGGCGAGGTCCCCTTCGTAAAGCGGGCGGTCGGTCACGACGCCGTCAATGGGACTTTGAATTTGCGAGTAGCTGAACTGTGCTTCCGCCCCAAGCATGTGGCCTTCCGCAGAAAGGCGTGAACCCTGAGCGGCTCTAAGCGCCTCCTCCTTGCCCAAACGCTGCAAATCAGCGAGCTGCTTCTGTGCCTGTTCATTCTGGCTGCGGGCCTGCAAGAAAGCCACTTCCGCCAAGTCCAGATCGCGACGGGGAATCGCGCCTTGTTGGAAAAGTTCTTTTCGGCTGTCGTAGACTTTTTGCTGCGCATCAAATGCTGATTTTGTGGCCGCGGCATCAAGCTCGGCCTTTTGAATCTGCTGTGGCAGGCTGGCACCCACCGTGGTTTTATAGGATGCGTCGGCCTGCTCGAAATCTCCTTTGCTGGCATGCACCGCAGCTTCCAAGTCCTTGTTTTCCAATTCAGCGAGCAACTGGCCCTTTTTTACGCGGGAGCCGCGCTGCACGAGGAAATGCTTCACCGTCGAAGTGATTTTCGGCGCAACTGTGGCTTGTTCCAGAGGGAACACCACTGCTTCCGCCAAAATAAGCTGCGAGATCGGCCCACGCTGCGCAGGCATGACCTGCACGGAGACCACTGGCTCCTTTTCTTTTTCGGCCGTACCGCAGCCGCCGAGCAAAAATAGACCGAGAGCGGCGCAGACTACCGCCATAGAATTTCGGCCTGCTGGTGATAGATAATTCTTCGTCAGTTTCATGGAGTTGTCAGCACTCCCGTCACAGTTTGGAGATTGGCGAGGGCCACGCGATAGCGAACCGCGCCGTCTTGATAAGCGGTGTTTGCCTGGACTGAAGTATTCTGGGCGTCCACTACTTCCAGAATCGTCGCTTCGCCACCGGTGTAACGAAGCATCGTGAGCCGCAGGCTATCTGCGGCAAGTTCAGCGGAGCGACCGAGACCGGCAAGTTCGTTTAGGGCCGTGTCCGCCTCGGCGTACAAAGATTGGATCTCGGCAAGAAGCTTGCGCTGCGCCAGGGA
>Ga0137394_10001521_pt1 | contig 16947 bp, 24 predicted proteins | sample czobulk116metaG_FD_108278 | JGI IMG/M metagenome (GOLD analysis project Ga0137394, IMG submission 108278) | Vadose zone soil microbial communities from Angelo Coast Range Reserve, California, USA - czobulk1.16 metaG | ecosystem: Environmental > Terrestrial > Soil > Vadose zone | place: USA...
CGCGGTAATCCTGACCGCGCGTCGGGTAAAGATTGTTCGTTGTCGAGCCAAGCAGACTACACTACCTTCGGTACGTTTTCGATAAGCAATCTTTCACCGTATGCGGCTGACAGTATCCAGTGCAATAGATGGAAGGGTCAAGGGACTGAGTCGACTTTGTCAGGTGGCATTGACAATACCAGTGGGTCTCTCCAGGGGTCAGTAGAAACGATAGCTGGTTATCCGCACAGCCTCGCATAGATGAAACGAAAATAAGCGGGACCTTCATGTACTGAATGATGAAGGGACGTACGTGGCCCCTGAGCTGAGCGACTGCTGAGCGCGCACGCGCCATCGTCGCCAAACATGGCGGGTCACCCGGTCACGCTTGGCGCGTGGTCCCGGACCGGGTTCCTTGCAACCGTCTTCAACTGCCTCAAAAACATAATGGGTGCAGAAACCATCCTAGCACCCAAGTTGCCTCGCTCTTTCACGAGTTTATACCGTCTATTCTTACGTGCATCCTCTGCGTCTGTCCTGCATCATCGCGCAGCGACACGCTATGTTCGAACCCTCTGGAAGCCTACGTTCCGGGAAGCGGCCGTCGTTATTCTTAAACTTCAAAGTCCAACCCTGGGAACCTCACAGAAGGAAAGGCTTGAAAAGTGGCGTTCTCGATGGGAGCTGAGTAGTGAGTTGTCAAGAAGACACTTTTGGGCCAGCAGAAAAAGTTGATCTCTGTAGTGGACAGGACCCTTTCGTTGCTTGTTACTTCAGCTCAGTCTCGAGGACTCGCGCATAAACTGACGCGGAATCTCTCCTTTCTCCACTTTGGGTTTCATCAGTATCAAGAGAACATTCACTACCGTGCATTACAGTCCTGGAATCCACAACAGCAAGAATATAAACCGGCTCGGCAAACCCGCCCCTCTCAAAGAGTGGCCGAAAAGTTTGACGGCCAAAACTGGGGTGCGTTGGAAGAGACCGCAAGAATGGCCGAAGGAAAAAGTGGCCTCACACTCGGCAGGATGGAATTCCGTCTACGAAGAGCCTAGAACGACTATGTGGCCTGTGTGGGTGCTTGTAGTTGTGGCTGTTACTTACCTCACGCTTTTCAAAATGCATCATCCAAGTCGACTTTTTTGAGAAAAAATGCCTTTCAAGTGGCTTTCACACTTTTCTTCCCTGCGTCTAGTGCCACATCCGCAGCAGAGCACTTTGCCGTGCGGCTGCCAGAGGCGCCCCACAAATGCCCGACACTGTCCTGAGGCACCACACAGATTGTGTCCGGCGGCTCTATTATATTACTTATTACTTTTTTTTATGTCCGGGATCGAGCCAAGGTGCCCATCACTTCTATCCCCTAGCACAACTAGCGATGTCAATGGCTGACTCAGGCCCCGTCTTTACCCCGCTGGCGCAGTTGCAAACCAGTGCCCTCCGCCGCCGATCCAGCTGCCCGTCGATCCCGCGATCAGTGAGCATTTGCAGCTCATTCGCCCTTGACTCGAGCAGCGAAGATCTCAGCTATCCGGGAAACCTCAGTGAACTGGATATATACATGTCGCCGCTGTTCCGTGGTGTTGGGGCCAACGATAATGCGAGTAGCGAGGCTGCTGAAGGGGAATCCAACACACCAACCGAGGTTTCCACCCCAACGACGGACTCGGAAGCAGTTCACTGTGACGATAGCCTCTCTGAGACCCTTTCGAACTACAACTTCGACCTGACAGGACACGAGCACGTCCCCGAGTCCCCCGAAGCTTCCGAAGGTGACCCTGAGGAGCAATCCCCGCTGGTACCGAACGAACCATCGAACTCCGAAGAATCATACCTTCCTCCTCCGACACAACCCTCGCCAACTCTCGAGCATTCTCCTTTACCTCCCCTTCCTCCTGTGCCGCCCAAAATGCCTAGCCAGATGATGCCCTCGAGTATGGGCACGCGGCCACTCCAAATCAACCGTTCGAAAAAGACCCCTCAGCCGTTGCCTGGGGGTGACGACCAATATAAGCGACCCCCTTTGAAGTCAATCCTTAGGACCACCACACAAGTAGATCTACACGGAGCGTACAGGAGAATTGGCTCACTCGCAGAAAGGAAGGTGCATTCGAGAGGAGTCGTGCCTGTCGTCCCGTCCTCCCTTCAAAAGCGGCACCCCAAAATCCCCAACGTAAACGCAGCCGAGGTAATAAACGTTCATCGCATCATCGTTGTTTCACAACGTGTTGACTTGTCCGCTCCATAGCAAGTCCCTGTTGCCACGCTATTTCCAACAGGTCTTATACCTCTTGACCGGGCGCAGGACAAATTCAAACATGCGCACTGTTTGGAGCAACTGCCGATTCAACCTGATATTGCTGATCCTTCGCCATCCCTGGGTGACTACAGTCAGCGGCTACGTAATTGGTCATTCGGCCGTGCGTTCAAAAGGCCGAAGGACTGAAATAGGCAGGAATGTGAGGTAGCTAATACGATACAAAACCAATGCCAGGCCGAAGACAACGAAAAAACGCATTTATTCGATCACAGTTATGGAACCTCATCTTGTACTTATGACCATCCCTCACTCCACAGGTTTACGCGTACGCAGTTATACCCCATCCGTTCGTCTTGATTTTTAGGTGTTATGACAATGTTTCCTCGTGACTATTCCATCGATGCTTCCCAAAATCTCAGCGCCACCGACCGACATTGGATATTCTTTCTTGACTTGTCGTTTTCTTCGCTCCGCGACCCTTTGAAACTTCCGATTAATGGATCTGAGGGCGACCTCGACTGAAAAAAATTATGCCTGGGCCGATACAAAAAATATTTCGCACCCGGGTCGTTCTCTGTACGAATTATCGTGACACCGTTACCCCCCTCAGGCTGTTACTCCGCCCAAACCAGACATTCGTTCATTGGACTGAGTTTCCGCTAATGATTGATGATCTCCTTGCCCATTTACAGTGACTTGCAAGATAAGGTCGTCACAGGAATATGCCTAGATACGGATCTATTTCAGTTGCACTAACATGAGCCTCAAGGCCAACACAAGGCATTTTACGTGTTCCCAGAGGCGCCCGTAGTTTACACCTATACGAATACCTCCATCTGATCCTCCTTCCCCTAGCCCTAGCCAACTTGATATGAGCCCGTACGTAGTTCCAGATCGTGCGCATCCAGAGCGAAAACTACCAACGGAGTTGACGCCAACATTTTGGGCTGCATTAACCATTGTTCCTTTCGATGCTCTTGCCGGTGATCTTACTCAATGCAAGGTGATCCCAGACGACGACGTCCCTGCGCAGGTGTCGGTATCATCTGAAGAATCTACTACGAACACGAGCACGCAGCCATCCAAGTTGGCCGACCCTCCACCTGTGCGGCACGAATGCTATTTCTTCGATGACGGGAATGTCACATTTCTTGTGCGTCCCTTGCATTCTGATACTGGTATCCTAATCTGGACGAACAATGTACATAGGTCGAAGGCATTCTCTATCGCGTTCATGAATATTTCTTCCGCCGTGACTCGAGTGAATTCAATGGTCGTATCTCAAAGCTCTCCATGCAGCAATCCTCCAGGTCTCCTCCCATTATTCCTTTACATGATGTGAAATGCGTGGACTTCGATGCCTTCCTGTCCGTGTTATATCCACGGTACGCATGTTTGAGTTCAAACAGCAGGCATGCGTTTGATCTTTGTTCGTTATCTTAGAAACTTCAATACCCTGGAAGAACGCTCTTTCGAAGAGTGGTCATCTATTCTAGACCTCTCCACGCGATGGGGTTTCACCAGCATTCGCGACTTGGCCCTCCGTTGTGTGGAACCTCCAAATCCCTTGCAACGGCTCATCTTGGCGCGTAAATATACCATCGAACGGTGGATAAACCCTGCTCTTTTGGGGTTATGCGAGAGGCAAGAGCCACTCAGCCTTGACGAGGCTCGTCTCATGGATTTTGAGGACGTCGTGCTTGTTGGCTCCGTCCGGCAGACCGTTCGATCACCTACACCCACGGTCAACAGTGCGGGAATAAAAGAGTGTATCCAAGCGTGGAGAAATGAAGAACCGTGGAGGCCAGCCTCAGACGTTGAACTGAAAATTGCGAGTCGACCTCCTTCGCCGGATCTCCTTATCAGTAAGCCCAAACCCAGGTTTATTCAAGGCTTTGGCCAACTTGAAGCAAACACTGCCCAATCCATCTCCGCCGATTCAATCCGGCTGCGGAACTTGAAGACTCGTAATCAGGCTTCGCTAGGTTGCCGTAATCCCTTTAGAAAATGAAGGCAATCTTTTAGCTGGGCCCCTCATGTAGACAATCTGCTGTATGTACATGTGATTTCTGTAGGATTTAATGGCTGCATGTAAATGCAGATATGCGTGTGTTAGATCTCGGCCTCCGAGTCCTCTGTCGCGCCGCCGCCACGGTGGTGAAACAGGTCCCGCATACTACTAGCAGTCGAATCCCACTGTGGTGAGAAATATTCCTTTGTTGCGGAAACTGTTCCTCTTTATTTCTTTTTCCTAGTCATCGATAATAGTATCTGTTCAAGACGCTGCGAAGAAAGGGACATCTCAGGTCATTCTGATATGTCCACGCATGATCTCAGGCATATGGCAATGCGACGTATATAGGCTTTCAAATGGTAGTATGAGTCACGGACGAGTCATGGCGTAGACACCGCCCCTCGCGATGATGGCACGCAAACAGGCTCAGCTTACAGTTACACGTCAGTAATCTGCAAGTTGTTCAACCGTTTCCTGGACATCAAGAATCGTGGCTGAGCCGATACTGACACAGAATATTTCGCATCGCCGCCGCCTCCGAGTCGTTCTCTGCAATGTGTACGAATTATCTTGACACCATTACCCTGTTGACTCCGTCAAATCACACATTCGTCACGGTTCATTGGCCTGAGTTTCCGCTAATGATCGATGGTTTCCAACGACCTTCAAGATAGAGTCATCACAGGATTACGCCCGTGCCTATGTACCGTGACGGACCTAAGCCAAGCAAGTCAACAAATGGAACTTACGTGTTCTAAGAGGCGCCTGTCCTTTATACTTATACGACCATACCTCCGTCGATCCTCCTTTCCCTCCAAATGAGCCCGTACGTAGTTCCAGATCGTGCGCAACCAGAGCGAAAACTTCCAACGGCCTTGACACCAACATTTTGGGCTGCATTAACCATCACTCCCTTCGATACTCTTGACCCAGCACAGTCCAAAATGATCCTAAACGACGAAGTCCCTGCGGAGGTGTCAGTTACATCTGAAGAATCCATGAACACGAGCACGCAGTCCAAGTTGGCCGATCCTCCACAGGAGCACGAGTACTACTTCTTTGATGACGGAAATATCACATTTCTCGTGCGTCCCTTGCGTTGTGATACTGGTATTTATTAATCTAGATGAACTTAGGTCGAGGGTATTCTTTATCGCGTTCATCAGTATTTCTTTTGCCGTGATTCCAAGGAGTTCAAGGATCGCCTCTCACACCTCTCCACGCAGCAAGAGCGTGGGTCTCCTCCCATCATTCCTCTGGATGACGTGAAATCCGTAGACTTCGACGCCTTCCTATCCGTTTTATATCCACCGTATGTATGTCTGAGTCAACAGCAGGCGTGTAATAATTTTCCTTACCTTTCTCTTAGAAATTTCAATAGGCTAGAGGAACGTTCTTTCGAAGAGTGGTCCTCCATCCTTGACCTCTCCACGCGATGGGGCTTCACCAGTATGTGCGAGTTGGCTCTCCGTTGTGTGGAACCTCCAAATCCCTTGCAACGACTCATCTTGGCGCGTAAATATACTATCGAAGAGTGGATAAACCCGGCTCTTTTGGAGTTATGCGAGAGGCAAGAACCACTCAGCCTTGAAGAGGCTCATCTCATGGGTTTTGAGGACGTAGTGTTTGTTGGCACCGTCCGGCAGACCGTTCGATCATCTGACCTCATAGTCGACGGTGCCGGAATCAGGGAGCATATCCAGGCGTGGAGAAGTGAAAAGCCGTCGTCGCCGGTATCCGAACTACCAGACACCTGCGCCTTGGGACCTCAGCCTCCTCTCCTTGACTCGGCACCGTCACCTCCGCCGGCGGCGCCAAGTACAATCGTCTTATTTCCCTTTTCACCTCAGCCAGTTTCACTTTTCGAAGAAAACCCCATCTCCGAAGACACTGACTGGCCCGTTAAGTCCAAGAAGCCCAAGAAGTCCGTCCTGGGGAAGAAAAAACAGAAAAAGACCTCGACCTCTCACCAAGACGATGTAGCCACATGAGTTCCATAGAGTTGAATGCTTCATTAATTTAGTGGTGGATCGTTGAACCCTGTAAGTTCAGTTCGGATGAGACTCGGGTGAGAATCGTGTTATCGGCGGATCTGTTGCTCATTCCGTTTTGTTCTCGAAGTACATGAACGAGTCGGGGCGCTAGTCGTCAACGGCTGTTCTACCGGACATCTCTTGTGACCTAGACGAGGGTACTCAAATTGGCTGAGGTTGCCCTTCAATTTGACGTTTCTTGGTTCTGACGGCAGCCGGACACAACGAATAGTCAGAGTAGTAACCGTAGCGTTGTGGGTTTCAATTCCACCCACGACATTCCTTCCTGCAATAATACAGGATCTCGCCCGAAATTTCAAAGGCTACTACAATAGTCGCGGCAGCTGTGCCCATATTTTTCTGTAGTAATGTGCAACGTGAACTGTGATTTCCGACTCGCGGAGTAACATATGTAGCCCCAAAACAACGGCGCAACGAGAGACGCGGACTCGGATGCCCAGGCTTGCAGTGAACCACCGTCGCTCAGGTGCCACTTCCTCCCCGCAAGTCCTTCGCTGCTTCAAGGTAACTGACGGGGGCGGGGAGGACAGAAATAACTTTGAGCACGGCCTTTCCTAGTCTTGAATCGTGCCAGAACTTTTCAGCTTTTCAATTGATCAAGCAAGCCCTTGGCATTGTGTCACTTGCGAGCAACCAAGCACCAAGCAAAAATATGGATTGATGGTCACGGTGTTGAGAACTCGCAGCGTTGTTCTACGCGCGTGTCTCCCACGAGGAACCTACGGTTGGCCCATCGCTGGAAATTGACGCTCATGTGGCGATCTATCGTATCAACGTTGGACAACCCACGCAACTTGAACTAGACCCCTCATATCCAGTACTGCAAACATGATGAGCCAAAGCGTGGACAGTCCTGACATGAACCAGCATTCGCCGACCGCCTCAACAACCATCCCAGACTCTCCATCCACATCCGCCATTCTCTCCCTCGACTCCATCGACACCGCTCCCCCCAGCGATTCTAGCGTGATCACCGGCGAAAACGTCTCTGTCAAACCATGGGGTTTACCGGTCGAATCGACGAATACGACTTCACCACAATCGGCCGCGCCGGGTCCATTCACCCTACACAAGCGCTTTTTTTTTGAGGACGGAAACATCACATTTCTTGTACGTCCCATGTGTCCGGATAATGTGCCAGTTGCTCCGCTGACTTTTTGGAACGGTGATACAGGTCGATGGCACTCTATATCGCGTCCACCGTTATTTCTTCTGCCGTGATTCGAACGAATTCATCACACGCCTTTCACGCCTTCCCGCCCAGGAGCAGTCCTCGCCTCCAGTTATTTCTCTCGAAAATGTGAAGACTAAGGATTTTGACGCGTTTCTGTCCGTTCTATATCCTCTGTGCGTATTTTAGACCGTGATCAACAGTAGTCATGTCATTGATATCCTCTGCATAGGGATTTTGATACATTGGAGGAACGCTCGTACGAAGAGTTGTTATCCATTTTGGACTTATCCACTCTGTGGGGTTTCACCAGCATTCGCAAGATGGCCATTCGCTGTCTGAACCCTCCAACTCCCCTCCAACGACTCATCTTGGGGCGAAAGTATGCCGTCGAAGACTGGATACTCCCGGCTCTACAAGATTTGTGTGAGAGGCCACTACCGCTCGCTTTCGATGAGGCCCGCCTCATGACTATCGAGGATGTCATTCTCGTTGGGTCCGTTCGGGAGTCCGTTCGATCACATACGCTCACGGTAGAATCGGCGGGAATAACTGATTGTATTGAGGCTTTGAGAAATGGAAAGGCATGGGAGCGGCAGCCCAAGATAGACGTGAAACGTAATGTATTCGGCTTCGGCCAACCACGGTAAGCATATAACACGCTCGTTGGAAAGTAGTACAGCAGGGCGAACAGACCATAGGTAGCACTAGCATAGACGAGCCACGTGATTTACGGCGATAGCAACAGAGAACCTGAGAACCGCGCCGCAGTCCTAAATGGCACCCGCGATCCTCAAATTCTACCTCTCTCAACCTCGAAACGTTGAATATGGCCGAGAAATATCGAGACATCCTCTCTTTTCTCGGCCCCTCATCTCACTCGGAAAGCAATGAGATGGTTACAGCTCATCCTCTCACGCGACTTTCGCAATTCTCACCGCGTTTCTTTCTCGAAACCAGACATTATTGGAGCCATTCTCCTACATCACTTCGACCCCGGGAAAGGATTTCCGTGGAGGAATGATGAAGGCTTTCAACGCCTGGCTTCACGTCCCGCAGCCCAAGCTACAGGTCATCGGTCGTGTGATAGCGATGCTCCACAATGCCAGCCTTCTGTGCGCTGTCCTTTGTTTTTATCCACTGCTTCTTGTCATCCCTGATCGTTATAGAATCGACGACATAGAGGATAACTCGCAGCTACGTCGTGGGCGACCAGGTACCTCGAGCGCGATACATTCTGTTACTTCGAGTCTCATTCTTTGCCACCTTTTCGTCAAGTTGCGCACAAAATATATGGTGTTCCACAGACCATCAATTCCGCCAACTATGTGTACTTTTTGGCCTTTCAAGAAATCATTGCTCTCAAAGCACAGAGACACGGGTCCGATGACGTTCAAAACAGGTTATACACCGAGAACGATATGGATCAGATCGTGACAAGTTGATATGCTTATCTGCTACACCCTTGGACAGGGCGCTTACGAGACTTTGTATCGACAGCTGAATTGTTGAATCTACATCGTGGACAGGGCCTTGACCTCCTGTGGCGAGACTCGCTGCGATGCCCAACCGAGGAAGAATATATCAAGATGGTCACTGATAGTTGAGCGGCGAGGGTATTGGTTCTGGTTTTCGATTCCTTACATCCCTTGACAGAAACCGGTGGTTTACTTCGCTTATCCGTCAAGCTTATGATGGCCTGTGCGAGCCAAAACACAGATGTGTCCGCTGCTTTCATGCCATTCATAGACGACGTCCTAAATCCATTCCAGTGACTACGTCCCTCTGGTCAACCTGATCGGGGTCTACTTTCAAGTCAGAGATGACTATATGAATCTTCAGAACGACCAGGTTCGCTACCATCGTTGCATCTAGCTGCCGTGTCTCATTCAGTACTAGTATACGACGAACAAAGGTTTCGCCGAGGATCTTTCTGAGGGAAAGTTTTCGTTTCCCATAGTGCACGGTATTCACGCGGACACCACCAACAGACGACTACTCAGTGCGTCGTCTATCCCAGAACCGAGGTTGAACGTGGCTTATGACATGGTATATCCTACAGATGTTCTTCAGAAGAGACCAGGTACTCCGACCTTGAAGCACCATGCGATAGATTACCTTCGTGATCACTCAAAATCTTTCGAGTACACCCGTGAGGTCCTGGAAAACCTAGAGAAAAGTGTCTCCGATGAGATCGAGCGGTTGGGTGGAAACCCTATGTTACAAGAGGTTTTGCAGACACTTCATATATAGCAAACTTTCCTTTGCACCTTCTCATGGCGTCTGAGCTGCTTGCCTACATCCTCGTTTGTTATTCCAATTCTACGGCGCTGGTAGGGACATCCATGATAATTTATGACCCGAATAAACTGTCGTCCAAATTTCGCAGAAGTTCTTTAGCCTCTCGCGCTGGTCGCGCAACATTGGGCTTTTCGGTCCCGATACTTTCCTGGACCTTCCGGGCGATGCTTGCAAGATTTGCGTGGAAGGGTGCTGGGACAGTGGATGGCGGAGTGCCATCATCGGTAGTAAGCAGCGCAAGGATAGAATGCGAAGATAGCACGCTTGGGGGCGTTCCGGCCATGAGGTATGTTCTGGAATCAGCGTGAGTGGGACGACGATACGCGATAAGGCTAACAACTACATGCCTGACAACCGGATCAACAAGACTCCCATATGTCGAGAGAGCTGCGAAGAGAGCCGCAGTGGACTGGAGGTAGTATTCTAAAATACAGAATTAGCCAGGGACATTCCCGTCGCATAAAACTAAGAAAAAATGTAACCATCATGGAGTTCTTTGAATGCATCTGATACCAGTTCCAGCGAAGCTTCCCGAGCCTTCTCGCCGACGTTTGTCCCAGCGCTTTTGATTACATAGGACAAGGCGAGGACAAAACTGCCCGCCACCGCCTCATCGTTCGATTTTGCGCCAGCTATGAGTTCTGTCACCACGGGATCGACGCGAGGCTGGTGCTTCATGAGCTCTCCGAGGGCTTGAGCTGCCTTGGTGCGGACGACCGCGCTCGCGGGGTCACTCGTGCTCTTGACGAACGTGCGCTGGAGTTGCGGGAAGAACGGTTTCACGAGCGCGGGGATGCGCAGCAACATCGTTCCCATCGCGGAGAGGAGCGCCGTCTTCACCGCGGGCGGGAACGTTCCCGCTTGCGTCGCGACTCGGATGAGCGGACCAGTGAACGGCACGACGAACGGCTTGATCGCGGCTTCTGCCGTGCGTTCGATGAGGTCGCTGATGGCGTACGCAGCGTTCTCGCGTTGTTCGTTGTTCCCTGTCGTAACGCCCGCGATGATGATGGGAACAAATGGAGATATGCCTTTTGGCAGGCTGAACCCTGCCACGGGGACTCCTGGTACGCCCGTACTCTCGATCGTCCGGCGTAGCGGTACGACCAGAGCATCAAGGTCATCTTTTGGAATTGATTTGACGAAAGCATCGAAAGCGTCCCAAGCTGTGACATAGACCGCTTCGACCCTGTCATCCATGGAAGAAACTAGTTGCCTGACCCAGTCGACACGGTATAGGGATGCATCAAGTTCTGATACTCCACAAAAAGTCTTGAAAAGCTTGCAACCGCTGACGCGACGTTCGGGGGCTTCGTGTTTTACCCTATCACAACCTGGGATTAGAGGGTCCACTCCAAGTTTTGTTGATGAAGGCTTACCATCCAAGAAGCAGAAGCATGAGGGTGTTCAGTCCCTCGAGGTCTGAGACCGAACTAAGTAAGGCCTGCACCGCTTCGTCCACGGCATTGCGAAGCTCCTCGTCCACGGGGTCATCCGTTAACTCCAGGACTTTGACAAGTGCTGTGAGGACAACAGTTATTCGTTTGCTCAACGCATTGCCTGCCACAGTTACGAGAGATGCCAAAGCCCTTGCGTTGAACACGGTCATAGGCGTAGCAACAAGTGTCGGGATGAGAACGGGGAATACCGTGTTCGCTCGGACCTAAATGACTTTCAGCAGTGCTTCATGCCCAGATCAAACCCGTGACCCACATTCATAACTTCCTTTAGCGCTTGTAGTGCCGTCCCAGAACTCTTACCAGGTTGACGTAGAGCTTCTAGCAATGTAGGGATGGTTTGATCGATGGCTTTGGCGCCCAAACGCTCCTGCAGAACATCAAACGCTTGCGCCGCCGCTGCGCGCACGTTCGCTTCATCATCTACGAGCGAAGCTCTTATCATGGAAATGATGTCATCTTCATGGCCTTCTTGTTGGGTATCGGTAGAATTCGTCCTATGGTTCGGCGAGAGTAAGTGAGGAACAGATGCTAGGACTTAAATGAACTGACATCAGTTCACTCAAGAGAAGGCAGACGCCCTCTCGGGTATACGCATCTGGTGATGATGACTTGGCTCGAAGTATTTTGACTATCTCGCCTAAGATGCGCTCTCCGAATTTCCTGCACAACTCCCCCGTAGTACGCACCCCGGTCTTTAGAGCATTTTAGCTGCGATCACGGGTCATAAATATCAACGGATCGACGGACCTCTTGCTGTTCTGTTTCCTCCGAAGATAGCAGTGACATGATCTGAGTCACCAGTTCAGGTAGAATTTCTCTGACTGTACGAATTATCAACATTTGCAGGTTGGCTTGACGAATTTGAAAGAGTGACATACCAGTCTTCGGTGTATTATGCACCAGGGCTTTCCAGATTTGAATTGACGACTGTCTGACAACGTGTACGGCGTCCTGACGAGCCAAATAAAGGGCTGATAGTATGCGATCCCGACGTTCGGCACCGAGGACCTCGGTGAGGGCCTTTCGAGAACTCTCGGTAACAGCAACTTCAGCACCCTCAGCGTCGTCATCAATGTCTACCTTGCTAGTGATGCCGGAAACCTTGAACAAAAGTTCTCCGACAAGCGTGATAGAGGATTGCTGATGAAAATATTAGAGAAAGGAAACTTAGTATAGTAGACACCTACTCTTATACGCCATGTAGAGTCGAACATTCCGTGCTCAAGCTCAGGAAGGAGGAGATCGATCGCCTTGTTTGAGTAATTGGTGATAATCATCCTTCCAGCACGCATCGCTGCCTCGCGAACATAGTCTTCCGTATCGGAAAGCCCTTTGAGGATCGGTGTGATAATTTTGGGAAGGTGGGGTTGGAAGCGTGTTCCAAAGGTTGCCGGCAGGAACACCAACAGGGACATGAACCCTTCCCTGATGGTGCTTCGAGGAGATTGTGCGTTAGAAATGATATCCGGAAGTAGGCCCTCGAGTCTCTCCATTCCAAGACCGGAAAGCACTTCACTAAGACCTTGAGCAGCTCCTTGACGATCGACGCCGGACGTGTCTGTCTTCAGTGTCCTGATGAGACTGGGTACAAGATCCGGGAAATTTATTTCGCCCAGACGTTCCACCAAAGTACCGAGCGTCTTGGCAGCAGTAGCACGGGCTTCTGGTACTGGGTCGACCAGGACAACACGAACCATAGGCATAAGCGTCGAAAGGTACGGAACAAAGTCCTTAGAATCCGTCAATGAAGCTAGATTTCCTACTATCTGGGCTGCTTTCTTCTTGGTGTCGGCGCTGCGTTCCTTCAGACCGCGTTCTAAAATGGGAATGACCTGCGGAGAATAATAGGCATATGTCGACCATTAGCTCACGAATACTCACCAGGGCAAGAGAGGAGTGGTCAATGTAATGGACAAAGGACGTTTTGATCAATGCAGATAACGCATTAGGTGTCTTGGCAGGGTCAACCATAGCCTTCAAGAACACAGGGACGAGCGCTTGGACCTCGGGGTTGCTGATGACTTCCCCGAATTGCTTGAGACTCTTGTTTGCAGCAGCTCGCACCTGGGCGTGTGAGTCTGTCAGGACCCCAGTCAAGCGAGGAATAATGATAGGTAGGGACTGCGATAGTTGACGGGGTGCGCAGTACGCCATCATTCCCATGAGCTCTATGGAACCCTTTTTGGTGCGCCACTGTTTTTCGTCAAGACCGGACAGGAGGGACGGGAGTATGAGCTTTACGCCATAGGCCGACATATTTCTCATGATGATACGGGCAGCGTCCGTGGCAGCTTCTCTAACATCGGGGGTGGAATCACCGAAGGCTGTCAGAAGTAACGGGAGAGCGTGTACGGCATAAGGTTCAAATAGCCGCCCGAGGATACTTGATAGCGTTTCTAGGGCAAACATGGCCCCCTGCCTGGGTTCGTACTGCTTTTTGTCTTCAGTGGCAGTCTTTACTCGTTGAAAGACACAGAACTGCTTCATTGCAGATATCCCGACGCCTTTGACAACACCAGTAAGACCATAGGCTGCTCCTCGCCTGGCAGCATACTTTGGGGCTGTAAAAAGCTCATCAAGAAGCTGGTTCGCAAGTTGGGGGGCTGAAGACCGCGAGACCTTGACCAGAGGAGCTAAACAATCCGCTACCGCATACTGCACCTGCTCCGATGGCGCTTTCAGAGATTCTACCAACCGGGCGAGGATCGTGGGCAACCGAGTATCAGAGGAATCCAGATGCCGGGCGACGCGACCAAACGAGATCACCACCGCTTCCTGTATAAAATCTGCGGCCTCAGATGTCGGCGGAGGGCCCGCTAAGTGCGTTTCGAACATGGTGATAAGCTCTGCAAGGTGTCTTGATCCATGATAATCTATGACGGCCGATCCAGCACTGAGCATGCCACGTCGCACTTCGGCGCTGCGATCCCCGAGGGCTTCCTCTTTGACAAGGAAATTGAAAAATGGGACCGTCACATCCTCACTGAAAACGGTCCCCAAAATTTCTAATGTTTGCGCTATCGCGAGCCTCGCTTGCCATGGATCTGTACGATCAAGGGAGCGCTCATCGACTAAACCCTAGTCGTTGATTTCAGTATAGCGATTTTGGAGAGAGCTGAGGGCGCACATATTGATCAAATTCTGGGGCTAAGATCTTTGCCTGAAAGATAGTGAGTTCCATTTACATAACGAGGAAGGGACGTGCTACCTTCTCGTGATAAAGCTGTAAGAGAGCATAGATGGTCTCGGCGGTTGATGCTGGCCAACGCTCGACGGCTTCAGTAAATGCAGCAGCGGCACTGGAACGAACATAGGCGTTGTCATGCTCTACCGACCGTTACATTAGAATAGAAATCCCGAAGAATATTCGCAACAAACTTACCGAGCAACTTTAGTAATGCAGGCGCGTACACCTCGACAACGTCGAGACCGTTATCTTCCCAGATGTGGCGGGCAAGACGAGCGTTCGGCTCATCACTATCGTGGCAGGCAATAAGCAGCTCCGGCGACCAGTCGAAATCCGTGAGATCAAATGGCTGGTTGCACAGGCTTAGAGGTGATGACATTATGCTGGGAAAGGAATCACCTGTAATGCCTGCAGGCTAGCGTTGCGAGCGTAAGCTTCTTGAACGAGGGTGCTTTCGAGCAAGAGCGTCGATTCTTCGCTGGTCGCGTTTCCAGAGATAGCCTCGCCAAGGTCGATAAGCGCGGAGGAGCTCTCTTTACTGAGTTTTGGTTGAGTGCGCATGGCATGTAACAATCCACGTATGACTTGAAGCCGCGGGAAAGCAGCATTCGCCACTAGATGAAAAAGTGGATGAGGCAAAGGAAAACGAACAGAATGGGAACCGCGACGCACACTCTCCACAGTGAAACTTGATGATGTCCAGGCTTAGCGCAACTTGTTCTAACGGCTCATCACCTTCCCCAGACCCAACTCCACCGGTTTGAATCACTTGTAGGAGTAGTGGAAATGCATAAGAAAAAGTAGCGGAGTCCAGAGGTGTGTGTTCCGACAAGGAGCGCAGCCGATGCAGTACGCGGACTACGAGCTCTTGAAGAAGATCAGTTCTGTGACGGCATGACACGAAAAAATACTTTACGGTTCAATGGCTCGGCTTGTATCTCCTCGTGTAGGCCGGCCATCCCCAAACTGCGCAGCGTAGCAACGCCGATCCATTTGCTAAAGGTATCCAGCCGATCTGAACAACACCTGGATACTTCCTAAAGGAGAGTTAGTAGGGACGTTGGGATTGGGAGTAGCCCATACCAGAAATGTCGCATATGCCGACGAGCCGACCAACAGTGTACCTTTGTCAAGTGCGCCAGTACTCAGGAGGAGGTTGGTTATTTGCGATACGTATGCCCGTAGACCGTCGATATTCCCCAACGCGAGGTGAGAAATGACTTGCAAGCCGCGCTCCAGGTTCGTCTTAATTTCGTTCAAGCGACTTCGGATCTTTGCTTCCTTTTCAAGCTGAGCTTGGACTAAGCTCTGCTCCTGTTTGGACATCGCAGGTACAGTCGCGCTTTTCTTCTTAGCGAGCGAGTGCCGCACTTCTGCATCCCATTTAGCGAGGTCGGCGTCTTTCCCCTTGGCTTGCACCTTGCTGCCTTTATTGGAGAGGACTGACAGACGAAATAAGCAACGTCGTTCATAGAGCGGTACAGGTGAAACATGCCATCAATAAATGTTTGACCTTCGGGTGTATCCCACACTCCAATATCCAGATCAGTTAGTGAATTGATGTCAGGGCCCAGATCGGCTTGAAGCTGTTCCATAACCCGAGGAAGAACCGTTTCTGGGGCGACAAAAGCAAGGGTTGTGATGGCCCGATAGCAGGCCTCCGCGTGGTCAGTAGCATCTCCCTGCTCGATATATGAATTCAATCTGATTACATCAGCGCATGCCAAGTACCTTGCTCTGCGACGAGGTATCGATAACAACTTTCAAGAGGTCTTCGAGTCGATTGTCTAGAACAGAGCGTGGGTCCAGACGAGCCTTCTGGCATAGCTCGATCCAAACTTGCCGCGAAATTCCACCTGAGAGACCGTAATGACCTCCCTAGTTCGCGTATAACCCGTAAAGACGTACAAATCTCAGGATGATGAGCGAGAACAACCAACTCGGCTAATAGTTGCTCGCGTAGGGTGGGCTCCGTACCTTCGCCGAACGCCACAGAAGCAGCAAGAAACGCAAGCAGGCGTGGCTGGTTCTTAACAGCTGGCTTCTCGCTGGCATCCTCAGATGTGTTTTGGTTCTTCGGTATTGACGTCACGGTCCGTTGACGGGCCAAGTACGCCACAAGGCCACCTCGAACGAGGTCACTCGCGGTCGTGGGCGCTAGCGCCGTTAAGTGCTCCACAGAGGTGACGACCTGTCTCCGAACTGCTGGTAGGCGGCCCTCTGTTGCCAAGTAGAGGTATGCCGAACCTAGCTGCATTCTGGAACAGGGGCATCCATAAGCGCCAAGGAACCACTTCAGACGCAGACGTCTCCAGTAGATCAAAACACGAACCGTAGATGTTCCACTTTTGTGACTTCCGCGTTGAAAAAGGTGGCGGTACTTTCGACAGCCCGGAGCAACCAGGTCTCTTCTTCGACGTCTGTCAGCTTTTGGTACACCTTATCCCACACAAGGAAAGACGGCTTCGAGGACGAAAGGATAGCCTGAACGGTTGCATTTTGCGAGATCGTATCTTCTGAA
>Ga0137394_10001522_pt1 | contig 16946 bp, 19 predicted proteins | sample czobulk116metaG_FD_108278 | JGI IMG/M metagenome (GOLD analysis project Ga0137394, IMG submission 108278) | Vadose zone soil microbial communities from Angelo Coast Range Reserve, California, USA - czobulk1.16 metaG | ecosystem: Environmental > Terrestrial > Soil > Vadose zone | place: USA...
GCTGCTGCTGCTGCTGCTGCTGCGGAGTAGGCTGTTGCTGCTGCTGAAGCTGTAGTTGCTGTTGAAGGAATTGCGGAACGGCATGAGTGGGGGTATGAACTTGCGGCTGTTGCTGCTGTTGTTGGAGAGGGAGTGAGGGCTGGATTGGTGTCGGTGGCTTCGGTGTACTGTTAGGCTGGCCCTGGGCGAACATATTGAATCCGCTGGACGTTCTTAGCCGACTTGGAGGGCGCTGCATTCCTCCAAGCTGACCGACGTTCCCCAAGGCCGGCGAAGGCGGTGTCACCACTGCTGGAGTTCCAGAACGATGCGACATCGATTGAGAGGTTCCTGGACGCGATGATGGTGGGCGGGGAGGCGGTGGTGGCATCATCTGAAACTGTGAATTCTGTTGGGGAAACTGCTGCGCTTGGGGAGACTGTTGAGAAAACTGCTGTGAATGTGTGGCAGAGGACGTAGACGAGGGGCGGTCGAAAAAGTTTGGCGTGTTGTGCATGCTTTGCTGTTGTGCGAGAACGCTTTGGAGGCCGTTTGGTTGACCCGCATTAAATTGAGACTGATCCTGAAGAAACCTCTGTTGCGCTAGTTGTTGCATTTGTTGCCGTTGGTCAAACTGGGGTTGCCCCTGGGCCATTTGTCCCATCTGTCTCTGCTGTTGCAACATACGTTGCTGTTGCTAGCGATCGGAAGATTGGGAGAAAAGAAAAAGGAAAGCGTTAGTTAGAGCAAATACGTCAGACTCAACTATGCCCACCGATAGCTTCGCCTGCATTTGCCGCGCCTCGATTTGCTGTGGGGTCATTTGTTGCAGCTGAGCCAGGTGCTGTGGGTTAAAACCCATCGCATTCGCGTTGATGCTACCCATGCCGGCCATGCTGGCATTAGCCATGTTGCCCATACCGCCCATGTTGAGCGCGCCTTGGTTAACACCATTCATCCCCCCTCCGATGTTGGCCTGCATGGCATTTCCGCCCTGCATCTGAAGAAGCATCGCGGGGTTAAGTGATTGGCCGAGCTGCTGTTGGGTCATGGCGGACACTCCACGACCATTCAACAGCTGTTGAGGGTTCATATTCAGGCCCTGCTGCTGCTGCTGCTGCTGCTGGAACATCTGGGCGTTCATGAGCGCCGGGTTGTTGACGTTCTTCTGAAACTGTGGATTTTGACTCTGACTCTGGAGGGTTTGAAGCATAGATGGGGTGAGAAACTGTTGCTGGCCTCCTTGCGCCTGAGGAAATCCATTGGTATTGATGTTCATTGAGAATCGTGGGCCGGGAAGTTATACGGCTAAATGCAGGACCCACTCGGGGGTGGGAGGCAGCGCCTGGAAGGGGCTAAGTCAGCAAAGCGATATAGCCGATTAGCCATCGGAGGGAATACCTAGATGGAAAGCTAGGAGGGGGAGAAGGGGACGTTGAGCACGTGCACGGATGGGGAACGGATGAAAATGAAAGGATACCTAGGATAGAGTGAGAGGTCGGACCGTGGGCGGGGAGGAGGGGAAGGAGGGAAACCTGATTGGGAGGGGGAATAACGGATTAGCATATAGACGACGGTATTGGGGCAAGGGACATTCGATGGAATATGAGATTGAGAATGAAATAGATGGGAAAGGGAATAGGAGAGGCCGACGGTTCGGGGAGGGCGCACGGACCAGGGGAGGAGGGAGCGAGGGAAAGATGAATCGGAAGAACCCAAAAAAGCTTACGTTTTGAGAGGAAGGGAGGACGGAGGTAAGCTGGCCGTAGGAGTGGTACGTGTGGGATGGGGATGTAACGCTCGCTCGGAGAGCCGAGGCTTGGGAGGGAGAGAGGGGACGATCAATGATGATGCGATGCTACGACAGAGGCTACTCGGTATCGCCCACCCGCAACTTAGAGGGAATACAGGACTGATATATTTTCCTTGTTCCAGAAAATGTGTGAGAGAGAAAATGAGGCGTGGCTTGCCGTTTTCTAACTGACTCGAACGGTGGGGGAGCTGGGTGGGGCGGCGGGGGAGGTGTTTAGCTCAGCCAGCAAGAAACAACAGCCAGTCACGGATTCAACGTGACGGTGAGGTCACGTCACGCTCACACCCTGGCCACTACGGGATCGAGTATCGTACAAGACTCATACTACACTTTTTACCTACGGGAAAAAGGGAGGGACGGGACGAGGAGGACGGGAAGGGAGAGGGAAAGGGGAAGATAGACGGGCGGGATACATGAATGCGGCTGGCGACGGCTTGAAGGCCACTCCATCCTGTAAGGAGATCTCAGATCGACCCCGGGTCTGGTCACCCAAATGAAGAACGTCCACTCGCTTTTTCCTCCCTCGCACTGCACCACTCAACCTTCCCTTTCTATATCCGTCCGCCTTCTAGCCGCTGACAACCTGCCCTTGCCCTCCCTTTTTCGGTCCATGTATTCAGTCCCTGTTTGGTTCTCATACCTCGACCTTTGCTGATCCAAAACAAAATATATCCCGGTCTGCTGACCGACCGTAGATATCGTCCATCGAGATGACGACGCATCCATCCCATCATCTGGTGGAAAATTCCAAATCCCGATTCGACCGACACAAGGCACCCACGGCGCTTCCCCACGGAGTTTCTCGCATTCCTCGCTCGTTTCTTCTCGAGCAAAGATAATCGCAAACGTCTATTTGTCCCGTCCCTGCACGCCACTCGCGTAAAATTGTTCGGGGTGACATGTCCACGTATATTATTGCACCGCCGATAATCAGCCATTTCACTACCTGTATTCTAGTGCGACGCGCCCGCAAGGTGGCCCGCCTTGCTGTTCTGCCAAGCGTCTCTCTTCTTAGCCCACGCATAGACGCTGTAGCCTGCGCAGTATATGTCGGTCAAAGATGAGGCAAATAAACATAATAAAACACTCACCGATCCCCACCGGGATGACCCAGTAAGGCAGTTGAGCAGCGAGGCGACGATAGCCATTGAAAAGGTAGCTGCGGAACATGTGGCTAGTGGCGCTCTGGCGGAAGGGTGACACGCCTGATGACACGCCTTGAGTCTCGATTCAACAAGTTGAGGAAAACCCAGCGTACCGTAGGTGACCACCCCGCGTTGCCGCTGCAATCCGTGGTGATAATCACCCCACCACACATTCTATGTGTCATGGCACGCATATGAGTTGTTGGGAAAGCTGAGACAAACAGAGTCATGACTCACGTAGACCTTGGCTTTGTAGACACGTCAATCCTTGACGGAGAATTAGAGGAGAAACGAGTCACTCACGCCCAGGCATTTCACTCATGGCAGCGGGTGTCACTCTCATCTTGGAAGTGTTGTTGTTGCTAGAAGAAAATCGCTCTCGGTGTTAGCGTTGCTGGTTGGCGTTGGAGGAAACAAACGGAGCGCCCGTGACACCGCTGGGCAGGTCGTCAACGGACCGGACTTTCCATTCGCAGTTACCGCACTTCCCGCTCGTCTGCGACTGAGACCAGCCCCTAGAAAGCGAGTCGGTTGCCTTCTACCAGCTTCATAAAAGACAACACCGTGGACATGTCAATTCACTCGGAGACTACCACTCTGCTTCGCGAGATGGAACTCGTTTACCAGTCCATCACATCATATCAGCCCGCAATCACAAAACCTCCCATCTTGGACTCATCCTTTGATACCGTAGTCGATCGAAATAGCCAGCACCTACACGGTCTGCGACCCTTTCTCGAGGCAGTGAAACGAGATATAGACGTCGTCAAGCAGGTGCCCCTCCCCCGCGCCCTCTGATTGGCCTTGCGAATGACCTCAGTTAAATGCCCTTCACAGTAGTTCCTTGCGGATCCCGACGCCACCCTCTTGCCACCACCCTCGACGAATGCGCCCTACCTCATCGCCGTGTGGAAAGAAGTGTTGTCGTCCCCGCCGCCCGTAATTGCGATCGGCAAAACGTTCAGCGAACGGTCACAAGTCACGACCGACGGCGAGGGAAAAAAACAGGCGCGCACGCAAACCTCCGGCAAATCAACCGCGAGTGTCAAGGTTGACGTCGTCGCCAATAATGGCCATACTTGGATCCGTGTCAACACGCACGTAATGCCCCCCTTGTGTTTGCCTTCCGTGATTTCTAATTTTTCCATTCCTACCGTTTAGTGCCAAAAATTCAAGGCTGCTCGCAGAGTTCCGCGAGTTAGATTCTTATCTCACAGACTCCGACAGCGAGGGTGACTCCACATCTGATGGCATGGCTCGTTCATCACGAGCGCAAATGCAAACGGAATTTGACAACAGCCTCTTGCGCACGGCACGCGCGCTCCTCGCTGCTGCGCGTGATAACCCAGTCTTTGGCACCAACACACCACCGAAGATAGTCTTCTGCCTCACGCGAATAGACCCTGACGCCACAGATGAATGCGGAAATGATCCAAGGATCGCACTTACAATCGAGTCACTGCGTAAGATGGGTCTCTCAATACAGTTAGGCGAGCGTGGCTCGATCAAACAGCTCGCGGATTCTACACCCGTGTTGCCCGCCCTTCCAGCACTCATTCCGACACATCAGATCAACCTCGACCTCTCCATCCTGATCGCACTTGTCTCAGACCTTACCCATGCACGGCTTCCGAAGTCCGTAGACGCAGCGCATGAGCGCTTCATTCCATCCACAGCGTATGTGGAGTGGAAGCGTTCACGCCTCCGTGTGAAAAGTGGCGGCTATAACGACAGCACGAACGCGCTTAGGGAGGATAGTGACGATCCCTTTGACACCACCCAGCATTCTCGCGCGCTTGCCGAACAGCTGCAACAGGAGATGCACAAGGGGATATTTCAGGAAATTCACGAGCGGCTACTCTCCCTTCGGGGGCAATTGAGTAGAGATGGCCCCACCTGTGATTCCGTTTTGAATGCCGAAGGTGCGCCTCCGCAAGTCGAGTTTTGGACCACGCCCGAGGCGCGGGACCGCTTCCTGCGCATCGTCAGCAAGGTCGGCGGGCCAACCGAGAAGCGCCGTGCAAGTGCGCTCTTCCCCTCGTCGCCCGTGGATTGCGGCAGCGGCCTCGGTCTCTCCTCTCTAGCCGAGCAAGAAGCGCAGTACTGGGCACATTCACGCTATCCGCGCGGTCTCCTCCCTCTGCTTCCGATTCGAGTATTCCCCACCCCCGAGCCCGCGCCACCCGCGCCGCGACCCAGCTCGCCACCCCCCCGCGCGGGGTTCTTCAGCGCGCTGGAGGTAACGTGTCGCGCGCTGCTCGCGGCGGGTGGGGCGCTACACCCACGTGAGCTGGAGGCCGAAGGTGCAGGCAAACGCGAGGGGGATATTCAGCGGGCGCCAGTCGTGCGCACGAACGTGCGGCTCACGACCCATACGGTGCAGAGCATGCTGTGCGGCGCGACGCGTGGATGGACGACGCTCACGGCGAACCGGGCCAGCGTCAAGGTGATGGTGCGCGAGATGATGAAGACGCGCGGGCATGGGGTCGACATGCGGAGTCAAGGCGCTGGAGCGGAAAATCACGCGGCTGTTGCGCTGTGGGTCATCGATCCGAGGAGCTTGGCGGAGGGTATGAGGTCGGACTTTGTCGGTTCTGCGCCGGTTTAGCCCCCAGATCAAATAAGTGAGACAACGGCAGCAACCACTGGCGGTGTTGATGTTCTTTGCATGATTTCGTTCCCTCCTTATGACGATGTGCATGAACTGTGAAATCGAGACGGAAAAGCTGTGCGAAATTAGCAGCAAGTTTCATCAGAGGGAAAGTCTTCACCCCCGTTCACACACCAGCAGATTATGGGAAATGTCAAACGGCAGCTATGATCGGATTGCGCTTGACGTACGTGTTACTATGACCTTATTGTTTCGTCTCGGATAGCTTAAGTTACGCTGGCGAATCAAGAAGGGCGGACACGCCGCCGCAAGGATGCAAATATATTCAATATCGTGGCTGAAGCTGAAGAGCACATGCAACTTTGGGGGGAGTCTGGATCGGAAAATAACACGACGGATTTGGCAGTGAAGTGACGGCCATGTCTACGAACACGAATTTGGAAATTGGAGACCGTACTTGACCCCGATCCACAATCTTGGCCTGCATTTCATTTTTTGATTTCGAGGGTCCAGCCAAGTCCATCGCTTCAGGGCTGTACGGTCGTAACGTTTGTACGTTACTGCGAAAATTGTGCTGCCGCTGTGCTGTATATATGTCCCACGGATATATATACAGTTCAGTCGCGGAGACGAGAACGTCGTTGTACAAAGAATCATTAATCATTGACCCACGACCACAAGGGTTGAAAAGGACGACCGAATGGAGTCAGAGTTGCATCTGCAAGCGACGGCGACAACGACAACGACAACGACGACAACGCCCAGGATCAAGCCACCACCACAATTAACGGCCATCTCTGCGCCGTTCAGTTATACGCCAAGCGATGACGGAACCGACGAGAATCTCCTCATCCTCCTCCACGGTCTCGGTTCGCACCTGCCCTTTCTTTCCCTTTCCTCACTTTATTTTCTTTCTTTCTTTTCATGACCATGATGAATGGTGTTGATTGATGAAAAACCCATTTCGATTTTTTTTTTGGCGCATTTTCCCATAACATAACGAAGAAATGAATTACCCATACTACAGGAGACACGCACGTCCCCTTCAGCAAACTCGGCCGTTCTTTCAAGCTTCCCCAGACGGCTACGCTGGCTCTGCGTGCACCGGAGCAGTGCGTCCATAACTCCCTATTGGAATTTCAATAATTGAAACAACCCCCTCCCCTTTCACCGAACAACACAAAGGATTCCATATCTGTACGAGAACGCGTTCCAGTGGTACCCTTCCTTCGACGCGCTCGGCGATCTTCTCGCGCACCCCAATCCGACCACGGCGATCGATTACATTGCCAAGGTGCTCGACCACCTCGTGAACGATTGTGGGTGGTCCGCTCCACGAATTCATCTCCTTGGCTTTGCCCAAGGCGGGAGCGTCGCGGCCGAATCCGCGCTCAGCTGGTGGCGGCGTGGTCTCCAGCAACAACAGGGGCAAAAATCTGACAGCAGCACGTCTGTGCAGCCGCTCGGAACAGTCGTGACAGTCGGCGGTCCCTTGCTCTCATATCCTACTCTGCCAGCCGCCTGTCCAACGCCAACGCTGGTATTTCACCGTCCACCACCGACAGAGCCATCTCTGCCAGGCGACGCCCTCGCAGCTTTCAGAAAAGGATTTTCGCGTGTCATAGATGTCAAAAGGAGTGGAGAAGGCATGCCTCGCTCAAAGGACGAATGGTATCCGATCATGGAGCTGTGGAGCGAGCGGCTCGGGCGAAGACAAATGGATGGGCTCTACGAAATGATGACTTCAATCTGACATGTGCGAGATGTTAACCCAGTCGTAATTTATATGTATGACGAGCTACGAATAAATGACGATATGCGTCGTGTCAGTCACGAACTGTGAAGCGTTGAAGGGCATGGTGTGATCGCGGGAACAATTGATAAGAAGACTGTTGCGTACATATATTAGGTGGGTGATAGTTACATTGTTGTGGCCACGTCCCCAGGATAGCGGTGTCAGGGAGAGCGGAGATCGGTGATAACCGCTACGGCAAAAGTTATGGAATGGTGAAGATGTTGGAAGACTCGGATAGGACTAGCGTCAACATGGCCGCCCTTGACTATGCCTAACTTGCCCTGCAAATGCGATAAAGAAACCCTCTTTCTCGGACGGCTATATATCGTCTTCAGCAGAGGAACTGGCGCGTGGATATATCGGTGCCTTTGATGCTTTTTGGCTGGATCTCTTGTTTGGACCCCGCTTCCATTCTGTCATGGGAAACATATCCGTCATCCATCCTCCTAGCCCACTGTGGCACGTACGATTTCTAGGTTTGCTTCCATCAAAAAAGTTCGCGCTATCCAAGTCATGGAGTGGCGTCATCACAGGGGCTTCGGGAACATCACTTGTGATGTCGCTGGGACCTGCTCAGTGGGTGAATGGTGAATGTTATACAAGGGAGCAACCCAGTCTGACGAACCCACGCGTGGGCCATAGATAGCCTCTAGACGCGAGTTCACATTCCGTATGGCACTGATGTGGTCAATTTCCTCTTCACGCTTATGACAGACGGTACTTACTTGCTATCGACTAGCCCAGTTGCACTGACAACGTTGAGAACACTCTCCCAGCCAATGGGATGGCGTCGATGTTGTGTGCTCTTGTCTACCGGCGGACAATAAGATGCCAGGGCCGATAGGATACGTTCCAGGTGGGATGAAGATACGTCAGCCAAGACGCGCAAAGAAGAAGGGGGTAACAGCGCTTCGACTTGGTCTTCACTGGGCACATTATGGTCCATACTGTGGGACTCTGAAGAGGTGCTTGCGGAGAGCGGGTTCAAAGTCGATAAATTATAAAGTAGGGCCTGCCTGGCGAGTGAATGCACTTCATCTTCGAACCTCCACTCGGGGACATGAACGTCCTCGGCGAGAAGAGGCCACCGAGTCCAAGTATTGCGCGACGTTCGAGAAGTGCCCAAAGCTGACGAATGGCCCTTGTCTTCGATGAATGATACGTCCCCACGATCCACATGCCGCGATGACGTGGGGGATACGTGCCGGCCCTTCTCTTCTTCATTTGCAGGGTCAACATCCCATGGTGACGGTGCAGAATCTAGTCGGGTGAGCTGTGAAGCGATATCCAGGGTGTCCGTCGCACGCAAGGCGCGAACTAGGGAGGCATATTCCGAAATTTCCGAGTGCAAAGATGCGGGGACTATCTTCCTTTTTTTCTGCTTCCCCATGTCCTCGCGTCTCGGTTCAAGGGCACGGGCACGTAAATGCGCTAATTTAATTAATCGCGGTTCGCATTCCACGTGGACGTGGGAGTTGATTGGTCATATGCTATACAGCTCTGCTAGCCTCAATTCCCGAGGACGTACGATCACCGCCATCAAGTACTCTCTTGACCAAGCCATGTATGTCGTCCATTTTCTTTACCTCAGCCTTTTTTAATTTGATACCCAGCATGAGAGAGAAGTGGAAGAAAAAGAGATCTCGCCGACTCAGACGTAAACGCCGAAAAATGCGCGCCCGTTCCAGTGCGTATAATAGATATGTCCCCTTAGAAAGTACACTCACCCATCTTGCTCAGAGTGACGGCCGATTGAACTGCTAAGTGCGCGGGTGAAAGTGTCAATGTCTTTCAGAGGCAGGGCGGGGGCTGTTCGGCACCTATCTCCCATTCGTCGTGACAACCGCGTCACTTTGCTGCATGCCTTGGATCTGGCAGCAGCATTCCTGACTGTCAAGCCGAGTTGGGGTGGTTAATTGGCCAAAGTGTTTTGTATCACGTATAACAGCATCGTGGTGTATCTGTTGTCCTTCTTATCTGCGAGAAGCCCGATATGAGAGACTGAGACATGCTGAGCGTTTCTTGTTCCACCTGCCAGTCTGCACTGTATTTTCCTTTTTCTCTTGCGTCTCTGAGACATTCTCGTACACCATGCGCCATCTTATCTGCGTGTCTTGATCCGCGCTCCGGTCATTCTTGCACAGGTGATGTGAATCGGCTCATACAGTGAATAGTGATGGCAAAGTGTGCCAGTGGGCCGTTGGTTCACGTCCTCGCAATGCGATCTCCTTCAAGATGGCATCCAAGTGACATAGATATCAACGAGTAAATAGAATACTTGTCCGGAGACGTGGTGGCCGCCTTGCCCTGTGACCTTCATCCAACAGTGCTTTACCTCTAGATCGGGTTTACGATATACCTTGCGGCATGCTTTTACACTTCGCTGGTTCTCGGCTAGAGCCTCACCCGGCCAGAGCTGTCATGCGCAAACACATTCATCTCCTGTGGTTGCTTCTTAGAACCTCTCAGTGGATTCCTCCATCCACGAGGTCTCGTGAGAGCCCGACAATAATAAAAAACAGATACGAGACGGTCCGCTGCGCTTCTTGATAACAGCACTCGTCTGTAATTCGATCTTTTGTCTTGTTCACATGGTTCACGCGTCCTCTTCGAGAAGCCAGGTCTTTCCCCCAGTCATTTTGTCCACCACGGCACGTCTCTAAAATGGACTAGAAGCTGGGCCACAGCCATTTTCTCCACGAGGAAAAAATGGAGGGTGTTCTGCCTACTTCTTGAAGTTTACGGTCCTCGCTTCACAACTCCTCCCTCCACGTGGCGATATGCATGCTTTCCGTCGGGTCGTGCAGATCGGCGATACTTCACAACGGTGGATCTTTGTATAGGTCATTGTAGTTGGTGGTGGAGCGGGGGATCTGCGCGGAAGATTTGGCTGAGAACAAATCCAGCAGTTTGCAGGTCCCGGCATGACTTTAACACATCCTCGTCGAAATTTGCTAAATCGAGAGGTTGACACTACACCGACGTCCGAGTCGGCTTGCTCTCTTTACCATTTTAGGTGCTTCTCTGGCACGTCGGCATCCTTTCTGCATGGAAGTGTTTGAAGGACGCTGGTAGCAACCACCCCCCAACCCCCTGGCTGATGGCCTCACGAATGTTGATTACCAAGGAGCTATTGCAAACCCTCTCTATTTCACAATTGTGTACTGGTCCTGATTCCCTTTCTTTCTGGCTGAATCAGAAGAAGTTGTCCTATCGTTCCCAAATCCAGGGCATTCGAAGGTTTAAGACCACGATGCGAAGACCAGCCCATGAGCCCGTAATTTCAACCAGCCAACAGAGAATGTCGTTCGACCCTCCATATGCCGTTACCGTCATCGTTTAAAATGCTTAAACACAGGGATGCGTTCCCCAACTCCCACTTGTACAAGATTTCTTTGCCCGAGACTCACCTTCATGTTCCTCCAATTCGTCCTCTTCCTCGTGGCTAGTGCTTTTGCTGCGCCCATTGCCCCAGATCCTTGTGTCACGATCGCTGGCTCACTGTTTGCAACACCTACAGACACCCTATCCTGTTTGAGGTCCTTTCCATTCAATGAGACTCTCCGGCAGAATATTTTGAGCATTGTGTCGAGGGTCATCGACTTCTACACCTTCGAGCATTACTACCCAGAGTTCACGCCTCCTTTCCCGAACAACTTTAATATACGTGCAGAACTGTTCCGGATAAACTCCACATCGTATGCCGTGAGTTCGCGCGCTTGACTTGATCATCTACACTACTGATGCGTTCTTCAGACGGATTACGATTTCAACCTTGATTTGTATAATTCCATCAATCGATTGAACGATGGGCACACATGTGAGTGACATTCGTTCAATTAGTGATACTATTAAATACCTTTATCGCCGCTATCATAGTATGGCTTCCGCACTGTTACGTGACTTGGGAAGCTCTGCTTCCGGTTCCTATCGTTTCAATATCTGTTGACGGCGTGGAAGGCGTGTACATCGCCCCCGATATCATCGACTTTATACGCTTGATTCCTCCTGGCTTTACCAGCTTCTACGAGTCGATCGGTTTCGATTGGCAGCGACTCGCGGGCGCGCGCGTCCTCCAGATCGAAGGCACGAACCCGTATGACTACATAGACTGGGTCGCGGACACGGTAACCGGCAATTACCTAGACCACGGTGTTCGCGTGAACAGCGTGTTCACTGGCTATAGGCTTGTTGGTTCTTCGTTCTCACAAAGGTTTGGGGACCTGGCTGGAAGGTTGTTCAATCCGATCGAGAACTTGACGTTCTCATTGGTACCTGATGGAGGCAATCACTCAGAAACCGTCACGGTTCCATTTTTGGACGTATTTACGGGGAACAGTTTCTCAGACCGGGACTCATAGTAAGTCTTCCTTATCTTGCATGGGTTCCCATCGTTTTAGCATCTGCCACAGTTGGGCGAACAATTGTGCTGCTGATCGTAGTACAAATGGTGTGGATAGGAAGTCGACATCAGATACTCTCCGACTCAATACTATACTTCGAGCTAAAGGGATCACACGTCTGCCTTCAGATGCAGTCGGGTTACCTTCCAAATATCAGCCAACGTTATCACCAGTGAATAGTAATGCAAGTGATATGGTTTCATATATCCTTTCAGACGGCATTACAGGCATCGTGAGCTGCCCTACTGTTTCTAAAGTCCCCTTCCCTTGTTGACCACTAGTAGCTGTTTATAGGATCTTTTCAACATGATGATCCTGAAAATTTCCAAGTTGATGTGGTCACCACGATCACTTCCCTCAAGGCCGCAGGGGCCACGCGGCTTCTCATAGACCTTACCAACAATCCCGGTGGGCTTATCTGCGAAGGCCTTTTTTTGCACCAGTACTTGTCTGGGCTGGACTTTGGATACTCGTAAGGACTTGATGCTTTCCCGGGACTATTGCCTATTTAGACAGACGACTACACCTTAGCGGTTTTCAGAGCACTATTCGAGCCAACCCACTTGCACAGAAGATAGTTAGCCAAGTTATAGCTCAAGGCATTAGCGAGGGCTTCTACGCCCCGGATCAGTGTAAAAATGCCGCCAAAACATTCCCGAGTCACCGATAGCTGATTTTTCCTAGGGGCGTCTGTCAACGATACCTTGTTCCTTAATGATTTCAACTACATTGACCCGTCGGTTTCAGTCACTGTCAATGGCCGGCAAGATGCCATATCCCAGCGCCTCCATGTGGGCAATCTATTCAGAGCCTTCCTGCATTTTCTTTACGGGCGTGTCCTGTCTTAGGATGTTTGCACATACTCTGTTACGATCCCAAGCTTACCTACGTTCGATCCGACTAGTATGGTCGCCATTGGTACTCGTTTTGATGGGGTTGCCCACGCACACTTCGTTGACTCTGACTTTAGTAACCAATGGGAACTGCGGGTCGACATGTGCCTTGTTCAGCACGCTGATGAAGGAACATCACAACGCAACGATTGCAGTGTTTGGAGGGCGACCCGGACAGAGCATTGAGTTCAAGGGTAACGTCATCATCCCCATTTTCCAGCGCCCTTTCTCTACAATGAGACCATAGGCATGGCTGGAAATCAGGTCTTGGAGTGGATAGACCTGGACTCTGAGATAAAGACCGCAGGGCTCAAAAACGTGAGTGCGGCTTTCTATATGCCACTCGCGGATAATATTCAAATATGGAATAATCAGGATCCCTTGGCTCCTCCTGATCTGTGAGTGTATTGTACATCCTGGTTACACCCATTTTCTCAGCATCTGGCAGTTTAGTTTCTGCTAACATGCGGTACTTGAAGTCTCGAGCCACTCGACGACCATCATGATTGACTTTCACTTACCTACAGTCACAATTGGCGGACAGCATACAGTTATCTCAAAGAAGATATACCTATCGGTAAGGCAACAGTAACCCTGATATGATCTCAGCGACATCACCCTAATTTCTGCACATTTCAGCATATTACTCTGAGCCTCCGACTCGTTCGTCAGCCCCTTCAGTTCCGGTTATCTGGCACTGAAAACGCTCATGAACAGTTCGCTTCCCATACACTGTCGACACGTACAATAATCCGCAAAATCTTTGGACTTTTGCGTAAGTAGAACGCCAGCAGGCATGAAATACTGTATGCTAAAATTTCATTAGAGCCCGGGAGATTTTCGGCTAGAGGAGTGGGTTACTTGAAATAGACGGGCATCGGATTTTGTATTATCGAAAATGATCCATTAGGCAAGATTTGGGCGTCTCGGACATGCTTACAACCTTTCCCTGTATAGCGATAGTATGATGGAGCTTTTGTTTCATTATTCATACATGCCATGCACAGGTGCCAGTGACATGGGCTACGGTATGGTCTTGGAGTGGGTATTCGAGGCCCTAAGGTAGACCTGCCCACCAGCGGGCGTACTACCCGATGAGATATCCACCCTTGAAGCCGAAGTTACGACTGAGTAGGTTGACTACACTTCAGTTGGTTGGGGACGAGAGCGTGCTAGCTGGCACTAGAACGACCGGGTCCGCTTTTCGGAGCCAAGCCGTCTACGAGATTCCGGAGCTCTCGGGCGGCGCTTGGAGAAATGGATAAAAAGCCGGGTGCCGAAATTTGATCTATCTCCCACATCTGCTCCCACCGCTCACATTCACCTTCTGGATTTACGTTTTTTTTTCTGAAATATGGGTATCCTTGATATCGTTCCTGTACGATCCGACTTATTTGGCCCGATTTCGTAGAATCTCTCCTGATATGATAAATTAATAGCCCGGCGTCATCACTGGTGACAACGTTCACAAACTTTTCGAATATGCGAAGCAACATAAGGTCAGATCAATTTTGAATCGGGATCCTGCTGTCACGCTAAGGACTCTATGGTGGCCTCCTGCAGTTTGCTATTCCTGTACGTAACCTTTTGTCCTCCACGTATCGTCTATTAACTTTCCCACATTGCAGGCTATTGTAAGCGAGAAATCAATCTTATCGTATCGCCATACTCACGCTCAAATCGCCGCAGAACGTGACATCATCTTCTACCGCCAATGCGGCACTCGAAGCTGCCCGGTCAGCACTACCCTTTGAGAGCCTCTCTCATGTCTGATCTCGAAGCAGTGATATCAAGTCGCCCATTATTCTTCAAGTCTCGCAGGGCGGCAGCGCCTATTTCGCGGGGAAGGGTCTAGCCAATGACAAGCAACAAGCTTCTATTGTCGGTGCCGTCGCTGCTGCGCACCACATCCGAACAATGTCCAAGGCCTATGGCATGTACGCCCCGACTTTGGGTGCACAATTGTTTGGCCCTTCTGACTCGCGGTTCTGTTGACAGTCCAGTAGTCCTGCATTCTGATCACTGTGCTGAAAAGCTCCTCCCTTGGTTCGATGGGATGCTCGAAGCCGACGAAGAATACTATAAGACACACCAAGAGCCCCTGTTCTCTTCCCACATGCTTGATCTCTCCGAGGAAACGAAGGAGAGGAATATCGCAACGTGCGTCAAATACTTCAAACGCATGGCGCCTTTGGGTATTTGGCTTGAGATGGAAATCGGCATCACGGGCGGTGAAGAAGATGGCGTTGACAACACCGCTGTCGACAACAACAGTCTGTACACGCAACCGGAGGACGTGTACGACATATACGCCGCACTTTCTGCAATCGGCCCCAATTTCAGCATAGCGGCTGCATTTGGAAATGTGCATGGTGTTTACAAACCGGGAAATGTACGGCTGCACCCCGAACTTCTTGCGAAACACCAGGCATATACCAAAGGAAAGATTGGCGGAAAGCTTGATTTACCTCTGTGAGTATCGGGGCTGTTCGCGCCACTTGAGCTTGCCACGCTCAATGTCTCCTAGCTTCCTCGTCTTCCACGGCGGTTCAGGTTCCACCAAAGAGGAAATTCAGACCGCCGTTAATAACGGGGTCGTCAAGATGAACGTGGATACTGGTTCGTCTCGCTTTATCGACTTGCATGTGATAGTTCTGACAGTCCCGAAGACACCCAATTCGCATATCTTTGCGGCATTCGGGTAGATATGACCCTTCTTGGACTATTTCTGGTTAAGTCTGACGAACCATGTTCAGGACTTTATCCTCAAAAAGAAGCATTATCTTCTTTCCCAGGTCGGTAACCCAGAAGGCCCCGACAAGCCTAACAAGAAGGTAATTCTTGCTTGTTTTGTGAGAATAGATGCATGACTGAACGTGATATTAGTTCTATGACCCCCGTGTCTGGGTCCGTGAAGGCGAAAAGACACTCACAGAGCGTGTCAAAGTTGCGTGCCAAGATCTTGGCAACGTGAGTAAGTAGAATTTCTCCCTCACCTTTTCCAAACCATTGCTAATTGTCGCGTGATAGATCGACTTTGATCTCATTACCGATTCCCCCCCTTGTTCTGTGCGATTACTAGTGACTATTATAACTCAACACAATGGGAGACGGGGGTGTGGAAGTACTATATTTGTAGATTCTGAATTCTGTGGTCTTGACAAAAATGAAGTTTGTAGGCCCACCAAGTTCGAAAGGAGCCTTGATGACCAGAGAAATGCTATATACGAGCACGGCTTCACGTGCACTGTTGGATATTCAGCCACCTACCAAAACTCGGTCATTACGAACCACCCAAGCAAAAAAGAACGAATAGCAGTGACGAGAGTGGGATTCGAACCCACGCCCCCGAAGAGACCAGATCCTTAGTCTGGCGCCTTAGACCGCTCGGCCATCTCGCCTTCAAAAGTAGATTTATTTTTGGTCATCTCGTTGGGACAAGGCATGGCCTTCGTCATGTGGCGGGCTTACGCATGATGCGCGTAGTAACGCTAGAAGATACAACTCTCGTGCAAGTATAAATATAGGAACTGTGCCATGCTGTCAAAGCACAAGCACCGCATTTCCGAACTTTGTTGATGAAACAATCGACGGTATACCGTGAGAAGGGTATCCAGGGTAGGAATAATCATGTCGGCCTGTCAATTGCGAAGAGATCCAAGTCTGTTCAATTCTAATCAGCCTGGTTCCTCTTACCTGTCTGTGAATGACAAACGTTTATTGACACCGGAATTAGTGGGTGGGGTTGTCTCCTATGTGGGCCAAATGGGGATTCATCTGTCTCGTCTTCGATGGTTGCGCGATTAACGCGGGTTCTGGACGCATGATTCGCGCTGGCTCCACATCACCGCGACCACTCATGTCAAGGCTACGGTCATCGTCAAAGGAGTTATCATCAGAGCGGCTTGTGCGGCAGCACGGCATGCATATGTAACTGCCTCCTGCATCATTTTCAGAACTCAGCATCTGAGCCTACACAGAAACACATGTTGACGTACGAGAACCACAGGTTGAGCAGAACAAACTGCCTGAGAATCAAGAGGCCTATTAGGTATGAGTTATACTCTTCGAGTGAAACCACCCACAGATGCCCACGCAGAGACAAGCGCAGCAATCGAGGTCAGACATGTGTACTAGCAAAGGCGGCTTGATTGAAGGGGTCTCGACGAAAGAGGGATGTCTAATGGAATTCGTCTAGGGTGTTGAAGGAGTTTGGTGGTTCAGAATGTCGACCCCGGCCCTTTTTAAAGTCTTCCATCGTAACCGCTACTAGCGCCAGGCGCATCATGTGGGCTGCCAGTGTTCTA
>Ga0137394_10001524_pt1 | contig 16940 bp, 19 predicted proteins | sample czobulk116metaG_FD_108278 | JGI IMG/M metagenome (GOLD analysis project Ga0137394, IMG submission 108278) | Vadose zone soil microbial communities from Angelo Coast Range Reserve, California, USA - czobulk1.16 metaG | ecosystem: Environmental > Terrestrial > Soil > Vadose zone | place: USA...
TGAGTGGCTTCGACCGGCTGGTCTTTCGAGGGACCCTGCGGTCGATCAGCTATGCGGAAGGAATGCTGGGCTACCGGTGGGCGAAGCAGGTGCGGCTGACGGAATTTGGCAGGCATGTGCTGCGGGTGAGCGAGAGATTGAAGTAAGCCTGTAAGGCCAAGGCCGAGGCCCTGGGGCGGCCGGTGAAGTAGCTGGTCTCGGCGGGGGAGAGCAAGGAAGAGGTAGCGCGGGGGATCGCCGCCCGGGACAAGATCGAGGAAGGGTTGGTATGCGTGCTGAGTGTGTAGAGACTTGCCGGACCTTCGATGTCCATCGCAACCGGGAGAAGCGCAAGCTGGAGTTGGTATCGTGCATCCGGAAGTGCCTATTCTTGTATCAGTACTGGAGGCATCGGGAGTTTGGATTTTTAAGCGCGCGGATGCAAACGTGGTTCCATTTTCGGTGCAGGTGTGCGTGAACGGGCGGGAGTGGCTGGCGCGGGAGATGGATCGAGTGGGGATGAAGTACGTGCGGCAGGATAATTGTTTTCCAGGGGTGGAAGAATGGGGCCGGGCCCAAAGGTTGCTGGCTGGACAGCTCCGGACGAACTGGCCGAAGGCGCTGGAGCCGCTGGCGCGAGCGTTGCACCCGGTGCACGCGCAGATCTTTGGGGACTTTCCCATGAATTATTACTGGACGACGTATCAGAGCGAGTGGGCCATCGACGTAGTGTTTCGGCAGGCGCAAGTATTGCGGCGATTGTACCCACGGCTGGTGCACTAGGGGATAACCACGCTGGGGAGCACCGACGTGCTGCGCTATGTGGGTCGGCCGGTCCGGCAGGACGGTGAAGTGCCTAAATCGTTTCGTGGGGAAGTGAGTAGCGATTTGAAATGGCGCGAAGAAGGAATGCGCGTCAAGCACAGCGTGAATGGGAACTCGGTGAAGCGGTACGACAAGGCGTTCACGGCGGTAGGCAGCGTGTTGCGGGCGGAGACCAGCATCCACCACGGCGGAGAGTTTCGCGTGTACCGCCGGAAAGAGGGCGATAGCAAAGGGAAGAAATCGTGGCGTGTATTGCGGGGTGGGGTGGCAGATCTACACCACCGCGCAGAGATTTCCGAACGAGCTACGGAGCGCTATCTGGATGCGCTGGCAGGTGTAGATGAACAGACCAGCTTACAGGAATTGCTCGACTGGCTCGGACAGCCCCAGCAATGGAAAGGGCGGCGAGTGCGCGCCTTGCATCCCTTAGGAGGAGAGCGTGCGCTGTTGGAGACCATTTGCCGCGGGGAATTCATGCTCAACGGTTTTCGTAATCGGGATTTGCAGAAATTCTTCTTTCCTGAGACGACCCAGGATCTGCGAGAGGCCCGTCGGCGCTCGGCGTGGGTCAGTCGGAAACTGCGGCTGCTCCGGGCCCACGGAATAATCCGCAAGGTCTCCGGCACCTATCGCTACCAACTGACGGAGACCGGGCGGAAAGCCATCACCGCCCTACTCACCGCCTTACGCTCCACAGTTCGAGAACTGCTGCCGGAGGCCGCATGAAATTCGTCGCACGAAGCAAAGAAACTTCGGATTAGTAGTACAGAGGGCACGGAGAGCAGAGAGGACACAGAGCAGAAAGGAGGAAGCCTTTGCTTGACAATTGAGGAGGGGAGAAACAAACTAGCCCCATGAGGGAACTCCTGGAACGACTGTTTCAAGTCGATTTTTTGAAGGGCCTCGCGGTCACGTTTCGAACGCAGCATCCCAAGAACATTGTTACGGAGCAGTATCCGCTGGAACGACCGATGGTGGCGGAGCGGTATCGCGGCGCGCCGCGGCTCAACAATAACCCGGAAACGGGCGAGACGCTGTGTATTGGCTGTAATTTGTGCGCGTTAGCGTGCCCGGAGAACCTAATTGTAGTGGGCTGGGAACGTGACGACGCCACGCGAAGGAAAGTGCTGACGACCTTCACCTATGATACCTCGCGGTGCATGTTTTGCGGACTCTGCGAAGATGCCTGCCCGGTTGATGCGTTGGAACTGACCCAGGATTTCGAAATGGCGTACTTCACACGCGAAGGCGCGATTTGGGATCGTCACCGCCTCGAACAGGGGCCGACGCCCGCACGCTACACCCGCTGAAGATACCGAATGGAACTTCGCAAAGATCCCATCACACAAAGCTGGGTCATCCTAGGACAGAGAGAAGCACTTGGCGATGCGCCAGAGGAATGCCCGCTGGAGCCAGCCAAGATCGAGAAGCTGCGCTCCATCCTGACCTGGCCGGCGGAGGGGGCCTGGCAAGTGCGTGTGCTGCCGCACCCCGAGCCACTCTATCACGTTGAAGGAGAACCCGCGCGTCTGGCCGAAGGGATGTACGACAAGATGGGAGCGCTCGGCGCGCACGAGGTCGTGGTGGAGACGCCGCTGCACGACAAACGCATGTCGCAGTTCAGCGACGAAGAGATCGAGCGCGTGTTATGGGTGTGGGCGTCGCGAATCGCTGATTTGAAGAAGGACGCGCGATTTAAGTATGTCAGCGTCTTTAAGAACCAGGGCGCGCTGGCTGGGGAAGAGTGGGCGCACGCTCATTCGCAGCTGACGGCGACGATTTTCGTGCCGCGGCGAATCAAATACGAACTCAGCTCCGCGCACGAATGGTTCAAGGATAAAGAGCGCTGCATTTTCTGCGACACCGTGCGTCAGGAAGAGAAGCAGGGGAAGCGCATCGTGGACGTGCAAGGAGATTACTATGCGCTGTGCCCGTACGCGTCGCGCGTGCCGTACGAAATCTGGCTGATGCACCGGCGGCACAACCATTTGTTCGAGCAGCCGCGGCCGGGATCGAACCGCAGGCAGTTGGCGGCGCTATTGGGCCGCGTATTGCGCCGGCTGGAGAAAGTGGCGCCGGCGTTTCATCTGGTGGTGCACACCTCGCCCAATACCAAGAACAAAAAGGGTGAATTGGCCGGCTACTGGAAGACGCTGGCGGACGATTATCACTGGCACATCGAGATCCTGCCGATCGTGGAGAAGCGCAGCAAGTCGTACAGCATCAAAGAGGTGTATTTCAACGGAGAATTGCCGGAGCATGCCGCGGCGAACTTGCGAGCGCTGGATCCCAATTCATGAGGGATGTCCAAGCGAATCCGTGGGAGTCCGGCCGGATCTTCATTAACTTGATCATTTTGCTGTTTTTCTTGGTTTTTGGCGCCGTTTTGTACCTGGCGCGACGCCCCATTCTTCGCTTCACAGCGGAATCATGGATTATCGAGGATCCTCTCGACAAAGCAGATGCGGTCATCGTATTAGGTGACGACAATTTTTACGCCGATCGGGCAACGCGGGGAGCGGAATTGTTCAGGGAAGGGAAGGCACCTGCGATTGTCGCGAGCGGAAGACGCCTGCGGCCGAGTGCGGGGATCGCGGAGTTGATGGAGCACGATCTGGTGGAGCGCGGAGTGCCGAAAGATAAGATCGTGCGGTTTGCTCACGACGCGGACAGCACGCTGGAAGAAGCGCAAGCTCTTGCGCGACTCGCAAAAGAAAGAAAATGGCGCAGCGTAATCGTGGTAACATCGAATTTTCACACGCGACGCACACGCTATATTTTCCGGCGAGTTTTTCCACAGGGCATGGAGGTGCGTGTTGCGAGCGCGCGCGACGGAGACTTTGATCCCGAGCGTTGGTGGGAAAAACGTAAGTCAATCAAAGAGTTAACGCGGGAATTTGCCGGCTTGGTGGCGGCCTTGTGGGAGCTGAATGGGAGAAATGAGATAGGTCAGACAACGCAATCGGTAGTGGGATTGGGAGGACTAATTCCGCAATTAGTGGTGTAGCTGTTCAGGAAACACACCAGATTTGCTACCCGCCATTCCTTGTTTACACCCGCTAAGTCGTGTACTATGTTCACTCTTCCGAGTCGCAGCTCCAACCAGCCCTGCGATGAGCGGCTTCGAAAATCCAGTTTTCGATGTCGAGGTGTTTGATGTGGAAAAAAGAAGATTCGAAGCCTGAAGGAATCTCCGGCAACGCCGCGCCTCCCGCAAATTCTGCGATTTCGTCCAGCACAGCTCTCGCCGCGCCCTCGGTGTCTAGTGCGCTCCCGACTTCGTCGCGGGCGGCCGCGTGCATCAGCCAGGGAATCAAGATCAAAGGTGAAGTAATGGGCAGTGAGGATCTTTTCGTTGACGGGGTGGTGGAGGGAAAACTCAGCCTCACGACAAACAGCTGCCTGACCATTGGACCGAACGGAAGCGTGAAAGCAGACGTGATCGCGCGGGAAGTCATCGTGCGCGGAAAGATCGAAGGAAAAGTTACGGGGCGGGACAGGGTTCAACTCTGGAGCACCGGCCAAGTCATGGGAGAAGTGCAAACGGATCGTTTGTCCATTGAGGACGGTGCGCTGTTGCGCGGAAAGGTCGAGGCGGGAAGGCAGCCGAACAAAGCATCCGAGGTCAAGGCTTCACCGGCAACGGCAGCAGGCAAGGCTGCCGACACGACATCCTTGAACTCGGGAACGGCGGCGGACTGACAATGAGCTTCCTGAATAAACTGGGCCTTGGATTGGGAAGCGGGATAAGCCGCGGTGTTTCCTTGCCGCTGCATTCGAATTTGCGCTCGCGTGCGCCCGGAGCGCCGATCTCCGCCGTGGGTCCTACTCGCGCGCCGGAGCAGAATGAGTCGACGCGGGTTTCGAACGGGCTGAAAGAATTCTTGTGGAATCTTGATGGCCTTGGGCGGGGTACGTTGCTGGATTTAGGGCCCGCCTGGCAAACGACTCTGAGCTTCTTTATCGAGCGTGGTTTCCGCGTCTCCTCGGAAGACATCCTTCGCGGATGGAAAGCGTTTTTGACCGAAGAAGAGAGGCGGTTGCGGGATGACGCCGGTGCAACCGAAACGCTGGACATGACTTCGAGTGGGCGTGCGACGCGTTTCCTGGCAGAGAACCTGCAATACCCGCGTTCATCCTTCGATGCCGTGCTCTTATGGGACTTGCTGGACTACCTTGAGCCCACGCTCGTGAAGCAGATGGTAGCGGCCCTGGCGGAATTGCTGCGGCCCGGCGGCGTGATTCTGGCGATGTTTCACAGCAAGAAGCCGGAGGGCTTTCAGCGCTATCGAGTGGCTGATTCGAATACATTGCAAGTGATCTCCTCCGCGGTCATCTGTCCGGCGCAAAAGGTTTATCAGAACCGCGAGATCCAGGACCTCTTTATCCGCTATCGAACGATGAAATCGTTCGTCGGCCGCGACCAACTGCGCGAAACACTCTTCATCAAGTAATCGTTGGGAATTTCCAATCCACGCGAGCGCTGTGGAAATCGCGCGTTCACCCTCCCTTCGCTTGCATCCGACGAATCAGAGGAGTACAAGCGAAGCGTGAGCTCAAGGAGCTCCGGAGGGACTATGACTCCACCGGGCTTAGAGCTGCACTACAGCTGATCACACCGCTTTTGCGGTGCGCGTCGCTCGCGAAACATGCGTGCTTCCAGCGCGCTTCCGAGACGACACAGTAAAAAAAACGAAAGGGGGAAGCCGCCAGGCTCCCCCCTTTCGCTTTCAGCATGAATGTTTTCGAGCTAGTGTTGCGTTGAACCCTTGTGATGATGACGGTGAGGCTTGCCACTGCTGTGCCGGCGATGGTGGCGATCATGCGAGGATGCCTGGTTGGCCGCCTGCGGCCGAACCGAACTCGCACTATTTTGCGGAGCCGAATGCATGGCGGAAGCTTGCAGCACGGAGACAAAGAGCGCCGGTATGGACGCCAGCAAGAAGATTCGAACGCATGGCTTCACAGTAATTCTCCCATGAGAAATCCCCTGTGAAGATATTGAATCACAAGTTGCAGATAAAGTCTCCGCAAATTGCTTTCGAGATTGTGTCTAAATCCATCTGGTGCAGGCCGACGACGTTCGCAGGATTCTTCTCTTGTTGCGAGGGCCCCCGAAAGGTTTAGTGAGTTTTCTGACAGGGCGCGATTAACCGCCGAACTTGAACCGTTCGAGCCATTGGATGGCTTCGCGCTGGTTGGCAATGATCTGCGCCTGCCAGACCAGAGCAATGGACATGAAGCTCATGGAAATAACGCACAACATGAGAACGAGACCGACGTTGGACTCATGAGCGGGGATGCTGAAAACCCGGCGAAGCCAAGCCATAGTAAGGGTTCTCCTAGTACTCGGTTCGATTAGCCAGCCGTCGTTCGCACGAATCCGAGCCGGCAGCGCCAGAGAATGTGGCGTTTGCCCAACAATCTCAAGGCAATCAGGGGGCCAAGACCTTACGGATGGGCCAAACCTCTTATGCCACGGAAAATAGACGGGTTGTGAAACGAGGGACGGTAATCGATTCTTCGATTCGAATTGGTCGTGTGCAATACTACGCGCATTTCCGCAATATTTTTTCCAGGCGCATCTACTTTTTAGTAGGGATCGCCGCCAGAAGACGCTCCCACACGTCTGGAACATGGAGCGGCAGACGCCGCGCGCGAGGAGTGTCAGGCTGGTTTTGTGAGGGTTCTTCGGACTTACGGTCGGTAAGAAGGATGGTGCGCTCGCAGAAGGGGAAGAGACCGGCAGCCAAATCAGGCGTGCCGATGCCAACGATATGGGCGTGGTAGCGCAGTGCTCGGTCGTAAAGCTTCGCAAGCTCGCGTAGGCAACGCTGAACGCTAGGGCCGATGGCGGTGGACCAGAGGACGCCGTGCTGGCGGAATTGCAAGTTGCGATTGCCTCCCTCGGAGAGAAATCTCTCGACTTGATCGGCGGAGGCGCCGGCAAAGAAAAAGATGTCGTCAAAGTCTCGTTGCCGGGCAAGTTCGGCCTCCTTTTGAGGCAGACCCGTATTTTGAGCGAGTTCGCGTGGAGAGAGCGAGCGCAAGGTCACAACGGGCACGCCCGTATCCTGGGAGAGCGTTTGCAGGGCCTCCGCGGCCGCCGGAAGTGCTTGCGCGACAGGGATGCAGGTGAAGCGGCCAAGGCGCACGGTCGCGGCCTTCTTCGTTCGAGAGACGTCGGACGCCGGCCGCAGGTGGAAATAGTCTTCCGGCAGGTAAATAGCGCAGCCGTCTTCCGCAATGAAGGGATGCCTGTGGCCGTGTTTACGACGAGGATCGTCGAACTGGAGACGCGATCGGCTGGTCAGCCAGACGGCGGGAATGGCTTGGTGGTCGAGTGCGGCGGTGAATTCGTCGAGTCCAGGGACGCCGCTTCCTCGCAGAGGAATCAGGGTATCAACAGCGATGTAGAGGACGCTGGACGTCTGGCGCAAGCAAGGCTCCGGAGTGGTGAAGCCTATTCTATCGGAATTCCGCAGGTCGCCGCGCTCCGTGGCAAAAGAAAAAGGCGGGCAGTTTCTTCTGCCCGCCTTGAGGTGTGCCCGGCAGAGCCGGCCGGACACTTCTGTCCGTGACTAGTTGCCAGACTTTGAAGCGCTGGCGGACGTCTGCGAATTCGCCTTTGGGATGCTGACGTACCCGCTGATGGTGTTCTTACCCACCTTGTTGACGACCATTTCTTCGGGAATATGCGTGCCGGAGGTATAGAAGAAGATCGGCTCGTTCATGGAACGGTTCTTCTTTTCGAAGCGCTTGTCCTCGATGGTCATGGCAGCGCTGAACTGGTTGCGCTTTTCGTTCACGCCCTTCAGTTCGACGGTGACATTGCCGACCTTTTGCGGCTTGTTCTTGCCGACGATGGTGAATTCAACGTAGTCGCGTTCGCCAAGGCGACGGAGCTGGTCGATTTCGTCATGGTTGCGCGCGATGAGCGTGCCCATTTCGCTGCGAGCCATTTTCAAGTCTTCGCGGGTGGCGTCGAGATCGGTCTTCACGCCTACAACCTTGGTGTCCACAACCTTGACATCATCGCTGGTGGCCTTGGTGGCGAGTTCCGAGTGAACCGAGGTATCCAGCGCGGTCAGCTTCTCGGTGGTCGCGTTATTGAGTTTTGCTGCTTCCTCGCGGGCCTTTTTGAGCTGGCCCTGGGTAATCTTCAGCTTACCGGTGACAACCTTCAGGTCGCCCTGGAGATCAGTGCTGGCCTTTTCGTCTTGAGCAAGGCGGTCCTTCAACGAGGACACGTCTTGCTGTACAGCCTGTTGCGTCGTCTTCAACTGAGCGGCAATCGATTGCTGCGTGGCATCGAGCTTCGAAGAGGCATTCCAGCCAAATGCCAGTCCACCGATGGCGAGCAAGCCCAGCACAATGATCGCTGGCAACGTCCAAGCTGGTGATTCCGTACGCGTTTCTATAAATTTATCTTCTGACATAGTCAATCTTTCTCCTCACCCCTAACGGGCCAAAACCTCTAAGTAACAAAACCGTACTAAAGCAAGTGCATGTGCTGCACCAAAAGGTCAGTGCCGGGAAGCTCTCGTAAATGGATGAAAATGGAGCTGGTTGGCAGAGATGGGAGAAAAGACATGTGGTACTAGTCCTAGCAAAGTTTACGCGAAGAGAGAGCGAATAACGGATTTTTTGCTTGGCGTTGAGTCAGTCCAATTGAACTCCAAGCTTTCGGAGATCGGATTGGAGCTGTTCGGGCGATTGAAAGACGATTCCAGACATCCCGAGGCGTTGAGCGGTTTCCGCGTAGGCGGCAACATCGTCAATATAAACGGTTTCCTCGGCCCGGACCTGGCAGGCTTGGAGGGCTTTGCGGTAGATGACTGGGTCAGGCTTGCTCGCGCCAACGCGATAGGAATAGATGCGAATGGGAAAGAAGCGGAAAAAGGGGAAGCGGGCCTCTTCATTGGACATGTGGATGGGATCGGTATTCGATAGTAAGGCCAGGCGGTAATTCTTGGAGAGCTTCTCCAGGAACGATTCCGAATGGATCGGATTCGGGTCAAGGGCGCGGTTCCAGACTTCTGAGAACTCCTCAAAAGTGAGCGAAGAACCCAGACGCTTGGCTAGATGAAGGTGCCAGTCCCGGGGAGAAATGCGTCCCTCCTGCCAATCGAGCCAGCGCGGATCTTTTTCGATCGCAGACCACACATCCTGTGGCGTTAGCGAGAGGCCGGAAGCCAACCCGTCCATTGCCCGGGAAATGTCCACGCGGATCAGGACGCGGCCGATATCGAAGATGATGGCGCGGAACTTGTCGAAGGCCACAGTCTACTCGCCCTTTGCGCGGGGAGTGGCGGCGGTGCTCTGGTCACCGGAAGAACTGAACCTATGCCTGGAGCGATAAATGCTGATGACTGCGGGAAGCACCGAAACCACGACAACAACGGCAATGACGTAATGGATGCGCGCACCAATGTTCGGGACGGAGCGGCCTAGAGAATAGCCGCCGAGGATCATGGCGCCGACCCAAAAAGTCCCTCCACAGATGTCGAAGGCGAGGTAGCGGCCGTAAGGCATTTTCGCGGCACCAGCGACCGGCGGACAGAACGTTCGAACGATGGGAATAAAGCGCGCGAGAATAACGGCCCGGCCGCCATATTTTTGATAGAAGTCACGGGCGCGTTGAAGGTGGCTGCGGCGGAAGAAGAAAGAGTCTTCGCGGCGATATAGAGCCGCACCTGCCGAACGGCCAATCCAGTAGCCAATCTGATCGCCCACGATGGCACAAAACATAACCGGCAGGAGAAGCCACTTCAGGGGAATCACGCCGGCAGCGGAAAAAATTCCAGCCGTGACAAGCAGGGAATCACCGGGAAGAAAGAATCCTACAAAAAAACCGGTTTCGACGAAGACGATCGCGCAGATGAGAGGGGCTCCGCCGGAACGAATCAGCTCCTTGAGTCCGTCCGGGTTGTAGAGCGAGTGGAGAAAATGGAGGATGGCGTCGAGCACTCGGTGTTGTTCCTCACAGAGGAAGAATCGATCGAATTCCTGACGGGCACCGGAGCAAGAGTGCGCGAACGCACGGCGGTGACAGCGCCCAATCCTATACGGTAGCAGAAAACGCCAATATCCTCTCCACATTCATGCCACAGAAGGAGTGGGACGGTAAGGGCTGCAAGCCAGAAGTTGATGCGAGTCATCGGAGCGCCTCCGCGAGCCATAGGTATCCTTTGTCTTCGGCGTCGAGCCGGGCCTGGAGATCCTGGGCGGCGTCTTGCTTCTGCCCCAGCAGTTTCTCAATACGCGGGAGAGCGCGGAGCGCGGCAGCGGCCCCCGCAGCGATCGCCTCATCGGCGCGGTCGAATTCGTCCCAGGCTAGGGATTGAACGTCGGGCCGGAGGACGAGATCGGCATGACTTTCCCAGATTTCGAGCTGGTGCTTTTGCGCCGCGTTCACCGCCCGGCTCACGACCTGAAAAATGTTCGTGGGGGCGCCGCGGTGGCCGTCCTGCATGCCGACGGACACACCGATTACCACGGCGGCACCGAGATCACGGGCGGCGTGCGTTGGAACCGGGGCGACCAGCCCACCGTCCGCAAGACACCGCGTGCCGATCTCGACAGGTTCGAACAGGCCCGGGAAGGCGCAACTCGCGCGGATGGCGTCCACAAGATCGCCTTGCGTGAACACCACGGGTTCGCCGGACGTTAGGTCCGTGGCTACCACTGCAAGAGGAATGCGTAGATCTTCAAACTGGCGCGATTCGAAAACACGTTCGATTAAGTTCTCAAGACGCTGATTGCTTGCCAAGCCGAGCCGGGAGACGCGCCAACGCGCGATGTCCCGGAAGCGCAGGGTACGGCAGGTCTCAATGATGCGTGCAAGAGGCGCGCCACTGGCGTAGGCAGCGCCAAGAATGCTGCCCACGCTGGTGCCCGCGATGTGAGAGATAGGGATGCGGTTCTGCTCCAGGACTTGCAGAACGCCGAGATGAGCGAAGCCGCGCGCGAAACCACCGCCAAGGGCCAGGCCGACGCCTGCCCGGCTGGACGTGGCGACTGCACTATCGTTCAGGGTCTTGCGCGAAGGGTGGCCGTGCCTCGTCATAGCAGCAGGATCGCAGGGAAAACATCCTGGTCCTATGGTCCGGGCGTCCCGAAAGAACAGTACTTCTGTACCCCGATGGAAACTGAGAGTGAATCGATGCGCGAATCTTGTGCAGTACCTTCTTACTAGTCCGGTGCCCTCTCTGTACCATTGTGAACCGCAGGCCGCTGCGCGATTCTCTCTTCCGTCAGGCTGAATCACTGAGAGGACCAAGATATGGACAGTGCGTTCGAAGCTTGGATCGGGCAACCGGTGGTCCTGCAGGTGGCGCTAGGAAACATCAAGGTGCCGCTGCGGGGAAAGCTGCTGAAAGATGGCGGCGAAACCGTAAGGATGCGGATTGGCGATGGCTGGGACGTGGACATCTATAAGGCCATGATCCTGGCTGTTGAAGAAGACTCCATGGTTCTACTTCCTGCGTGAGGGATAACGCCATGAAAACGCAAGAGCTCAAGTATGTAACCCGGCGCCGCGCGGCGGTGCTGTTGGGTCTATCGGAAATGGAATTGAGCCGCATCTCGAGCGAATCGGGATTTGGACACAAAGAAGTCGCAGGCGAACAGGAAGAGACGTATTTCACCTACGAAGAGCTGCGACAGATCTGCATGCTGGCCGTACACCAGGTGCACTAGACAAAAACGAGTTTCCTCCGGCCCCCCTCAGTAACACCCCCACCCCGGGTCGCTCCCCCCAGCGATCCGGGGTTTTTCTTTCCTCTGAAGACGCCAAGTGAACGATTCGCAGTCGTTGAATCGGTTTAGAAAACCTTTGACAGACGGAGTCCACGCGAAGAGACTTAGCGCCGCACGGGAAGGATGCCGGTCAAATGTCACACTTTATAGTTCGTGGATGGTGGACGTGGGCAGCGGCATTGGTATTTCTCGCGGCCGCGGTCGTTACGACCGCAGGGAGCGCAAGCAATGGAACCGAAAGCTACGATGTGGTCATCGCCAACGGGCGAGTGATGGATCCCGAATCGGGGCTTGATGCGGTGCGGAACGTGGGGATCGCCGGCGGGAAGATTCGCGCGATTTCCGCGGAACCGCTGCAGGGAAAGAAGACGATTGATGCAATGGATTTGACGGTTGCCCCGGGTTTTATTGATTTGCACCAGCACGGGCAGGAGCCGCGCAATTATCAGTTCAAAGCGCGCGATGGGGTGACCACCGCGCTCGAGCTGGAGGCCGGAACGGACGATATCGACAAATGGTATACGGAGAGGGAAGGCAAGACGCTCATCAATTTTGGCGTGAGCATCGGGCACATTCCCGTACGGATGAAGGTCATGAAGGACCCGGGTAACTTCCTGCCCAGGGGAGATGCCGCTCATCGGGAAGCCACCCCGGGCGAATTGGTGCAAATCGATAAAGACATAGAGGAGGGATTGCATCGCGGCGCATTGGCTGTCGGGATGGGAATCAATTACACGGCTGCCGCCACTCATGGCGAGATCGTCGATGTGTTCCGGCTGGCGGCGAAGGGCAACGCGCCGGTACACGTGCACCTGCGGCACGCGGGACTGAAAGAGCCAACAACGGGACTCGTCGGGGTCGAAGAGGTAATTGCAGCGGCGGCGGCGACGGGAGCTCCGCTGCACGTGGTGCACATCACGAGTATGGGTCTGCAAGATACGCCGCAACTCATCGCCATGGTGAGAGGTGCGCAGGAGCACGGTCTTGACGTGACGACCGAGTGCTATCCCTATACGGCCGGCAGCACCTCGCTGGAGTCAGCGATTTTTGATCCCGGATGGCAAGAGCGGCAGGGAATCACTTACAAAGACGTCCAGTGGGTGAAGACGGGCGAGCGGCTGACCGCGGAGACCTTTGAAAAATATCGCAAAGAAGGAGGTACGGTCGTCATTTTTTCGATTCCCGAAGAATCCGCACGCACGGCGGTAGCAGATCCGATCGTGATGATCGCCAGCGACGGCATGCCCATTACAGGAGGCAAAGTCCATCCACGGGGGCAGGGGACGTTCTCGCGCGTGCTAGGGCATTACGTGCGAGAAGAGAAGGCGTTGGATTTGATGACGGCTCTGCGCAAGATGACGCTGATGCCGGCCCAGCGGCTGGAAAAACGCGCGCGGGTATTCAAGGACAAAGGGCGGATTCGCGTGGGGGCGGATGCGGACATTACGGTGTTCGACCCGAAGCGCGTCATTGATAAAGCAACCTACGAACAGCCGTTGCAATACTCGGAGGGGATTCAGTTTGTGCTTGTCAACGGAGTTCCCGTCGTCAAAGATGGTCAACTCGTTGATGGCGTTTTTCCAGGCCGGGCGGCTCGCGCGCCCATTTTGCAATGAACGAAAAGTTGTCATAAGGATTTCCTTCACAGGGGGAAGGTACCTTGCACTTAACACTTGCCGATTGGGCCGCGATCGTTGGTTATCTGCTGATCACTCTCGTCCTGGGGTTGTATTTCCGGCGGCGGTCGGGACAGAGCACGGAGGACTACTTCGTTTCCGGCAGAAACGTGTCGTGGTGGCTGGCGGGAACGTCGATGGTGGCGACCACGTTTGCGGCCGATACGCCGCTGGCCGTGACCGGACTGGTCTATATCAATGGAGTCGCGGGGAATTGGTTGTGGTGGAGTTTTTTGCCGTCGGGAATGATGACGGTGTTCTTGTTCGCGAGACTGTGGCGGCGCTCCGGGTTGATCACCGACGTGCAGTTTGCTGAAATGCGCTACAGCGGGAAACCTGCGGCGTTCCTGCGTGGATTTCGTGCTGTTTATCTTGGCCTGCTGATGAACTGCCTGATCCTTGGGTGGGTGACGAAGGCGATGGTCAATATCATCAGTACGGCCATAGGTGTGAGCGACACGAAAGCTCTGGCCATCTGCGTGTTCTTTCTGATGCCCTTCACAGGAATTTATGTTTCGCTTGGCGGTTTATGGGGCGTGCTTTGGACGGACTTGTTCCAGTTCGTTCTGAAAATGGCGATTGTGATTTCGGTGGCCTGGTACGGAATTCACGCGGTTGGCGGGATGCCGCAACTTCTCGCGGCGCTTGCGGCGCGGCGTGCTGCTGCCGGTCCGGGAGCCAGCGACATCACCGCTCTCTTACCCGATTTTTCCCGAGGGTTTGCCAGCGAAGCATTGTGGACGTTGCCGGTGATTACTTTTGTGGTGCATTTGACGGTGCAGTGGTGGGCGTTCTGGTATCCGGGAGCGGAACCTGGCGGCGGTGGATACATCGCGCAACGGATTTTCAGCGCAAAGGACGAAAGGAACGGATTGTTGTCGGTGCTGTGGTTCAACCTGGCGCACTACGCGCTGCGGCCCTGGCCCTGGATTTTGACGGCGCTCGTGGCGGTTGTTCTTTATCCGGGGCTGGCACAACCCGAGCGCGGGTACATGTTGGTGGCGACGCGGCAGACACCGCATGCGCTACTGGGGATCTTGCTCGCGGGATTCATGGCAGCGTTCATGTCCACCGTCGCAACGCAATTGAATTGGGGCAGTTCCTACCTAGTCGAAGACTTTTACCGGCGATTCCTGAAGAAAAATGGAAGCGAGGCGCATTACGTGAATGCTTCGCGTCTCGCCACGGTCTTCCTGGTAATCGCGGCGGCGCTTGTGGCGTTGCAGCTTGGCTCAGTTAGCGCCGGATGGAAGATCGTGCTCGAATTGGGGGCGGGAACCGGCGGCGTATATTTGCTCCGCTGGTACTGGTGGCGCGTCAATGCGTGGAGCGAAATCTCCGCGATGATGGCGGCTCTGGTGACGACGCTAGCGCTTCATTCGAACGCGCTCTGGATGGCGATTGCAGGCAGGCCGCAACCCTTCAGCGGTTCGGACCCCGTCATTTTTGCGAAGACGACATTGTGCACCACCGGTGTCACCACACTTGTGTGGGTGACGGTCACACTGCTTACGCCCGCGGAACCGGGCGACACGCTCGTGAAGTTCTACCGGAAAGTGCGCCCGCAAATCACCGGATGGCATGCCGTAGCGAAGCTCGCAGGAGATGAGCCCGTCACGCGCGACCTGGGGAAGAATCTTCTGTGCTGGATCCTGGGGTGCGTACTCATCTATTCCTCGCTGTTCTGTATTGGTGAGTTGTGCTTCGGGCGATATCAGGCGGGATTTGTTCTCGCGATTGTAGCGGGTGCCTGCGGGGTAGCCATCTCCCGGCTCATGCCCAAGCCTGCGGAGTGGCAAGCAGACTGAGATGGCGGACTCGGGGCAGCCGGCTCGATCAGGTACGCATCACGCAGTGCTCGCAGGGTTCCTTGGCTGGACGCTCGACGCGTTCGATTTTTTCATCGTCGTTTTTCTCTTCGATACGCTGGCGAACCAGTTCGGAGTCAGCAAGAAAGAAATCGTTTTCACCACCACCGCGACGCTTGCCATGCGGCCCATCGGCGCGCTGCTATTCGGGCTGCTTGCGGACCGCTACGGACGCCGCATCCCGCTGATGGCCAACGTGATCTATTTTTCATTGATCGAATTGATGTGCGGGTTTTCGCCAAACTACACCGTATTCATCATTTTGCGCGCCTTATTCGGCATCGGCATGGGCGGGGAGTGGGGCGTCGGCGCGTCGCTCGCGATGGAGGCTGCGCCAGTGCGCTGGCGGGGCATCCTCAGCGGGATTTTGCAAAGCGGCTATTCGATCGGATATCTGCTGGCGGCGGTGGCCGCCAGGTTTCTCCTGCCCCTGTGGGGATGGCGCCCGATGTTTTGGATCGGTGCGCTGCCCGCGCTGCTCGCGCTGTATATCCGTACGAGAGTGCCGGAGTCGGAGGCGTGGAAGCAGCATCGCGCTGCGAGCACCGGGCAGGTTCTGCGCATCGTCGCAGGAGAGTGGAAGCGCTTTGCTTATCTTGTCGTGCTCATGACGTTCATGATGTTCCTCTCGCATGGAACCCAGGATCTTTATCCGGATTTCCTGAAAGAGGTGCACAAGATTTCCGCCGCGATGGTACCCAATATTGCGATGATTTATAACGTGGGAGCCGTCGTCGGCGCGATTGTTTTTGGACACTTCTCGCAAGTGGCCGGACGCCGCAGAGGCATGATCGCGGCCCTGGGGTTGTCGCTCCTGCTGATTCCGCTGTGGGCGTTTGGCAGCGGCCTTTTGGCAATCATCGCCGCTTCCTTTTTGATGCAGGCGGGAGTGCAAGGTGCCTGGGGCGTGATCCCGGTGCACTTAAACGAGCTTTCCGCCGACGCAGCGCGTGGGTTGATGCCGGGCCTGGCGTACCAGCTGGGGATACTGCTCGCATCACCCACAAACTCGATCCAATACTCGCTTCACGTCCGCTTCGGTTATCAGTGGGCGATCGCCGGGTTCGAAATCGTGACGATTGTAACGCTGGCAACGCTGCTCTGGCTCGGTTCCGAAGCGCACGGCAGGAGTTTCGTGCGTAGCCCGCAGTCGGATGCTGGCAGCCCCGCGACCTGAACGATGCACATTCAGTCGAACGCAACTCCTGGAATGCGCCGTTCGTTTGCCAGCCAGCTTAAATTTGATTTCCGCAGCGGCCGCGTCAAGCCATCTAGGAATGTAACCCTAGCGATCCCCGTCGAGCCATTTGAAATGTAACTGGAGATCGCTTGTTGTTGTTGTGGCTGTGGGAAAGTGGGAATTCCGAAGGGGTTTCCAAGCTCGCGAAGCGAGCGTCTTTTCCACCGCCTTTTCGCCGGCTACTTCGTGCCTGGCTGGACTCCCGCTGCTCCTGCGCTTGCGGAGTCAGCCGCCGGTTCGCCAGGCGGTAAATCCGTTCGAGTTTCCTGTCGATGCGAAATTCGCCGGGTCGCAGATATCTCCGCGACTCAAGGGCATATTGTTCCAACTTCCATCGCCTATCACGGTAATTTCTTTGTCGGGAATCTCAACACGTTCCCGATCCAAGACGGGTCCTCGAAGATTCTGAAAATCACACCGAGTGGACACTTCAAGACCGTCGTGACCGGCCTGACTACGGTGCTGGGTGTGGCCTTCGATTGCGAGGGTTACCTGTACATCCTGGAGAACACCACGGGTAATCCATTCCCGACTCCGTTCACAGGGAAGGTCCTGCGCGTAACGGACGATGGTCTTGAAGAAATCGCGACA
>Ga0137394_10001525_pt1 | contig 16936 bp, 13 predicted proteins | sample czobulk116metaG_FD_108278 | JGI IMG/M metagenome (GOLD analysis project Ga0137394, IMG submission 108278) | Vadose zone soil microbial communities from Angelo Coast Range Reserve, California, USA - czobulk1.16 metaG | ecosystem: Environmental > Terrestrial > Soil > Vadose zone | place: USA...
ACAGGTCCGCCACCTGGCGGTAGACCCGTGCCGTGACGAGGATGTCCCCGGGCGGCGCCGCCGCCTGGATCCGGGAGGCCGTGTTGACCACGGGCCCGATGATCGTGAAATCCTTGTACGCGGTGCCGACCTCGCCGATGGAGGCCTGGCCCGTGTGGATTCCGATGCCCACTCCGATGGGCTGCCGCTTTCCATCTTCGCCGGTCGTCATCAGCACGGCTTCTCCCAGGCATCTCTTCTGAATTTCCATCCCCGCCAGCACGGCCTGCCTCGCGTGATCCTCACGCACGATCGGGAAGCCGAAGATGGCCAGGACCGCATCGCCAATGAACTTGTTGACGATTCCGTCCCGCTCCCACACCGCCTCGGAGCACGCGTCGTAGAAGCGGTGCAGCATGTCCACGGTCTGCGTCTCTCCGATCTTCTCGGCGAGATTGGTATAGCCCCGCAGATCGGCGAACAGCACGGTGGCGGGGATCATGATCTGCTTCTTCCGCTTCACCTTCGTGAACATCGTTTCGCAGATGGTGCACAGGTTGGGATTCATCTGGCTGATCCGGATGCCACACAGCTTGAAGGGAAGGGAGAGCGGCCCACGGATGGGGATGGGCATACGCATGTGCTGCCAGCACCCCACGCAGATGAGGGACTTTGAGCGGGCCATGATCCGTGCCACTCTAAACCATTGGGTGACGCACTTCATGCGGACATAAGTAAGAAGGATGAAATCCTTGCCGGACCCGGTATGCTAGGAGACATGATCTTCACCGTGGCCAGCTACAACATCCACAAGGGCTGCGGTCTGGATCGGCGGGTGAAGCTGGATCGGATCGCCGCGGTGCTGGAGGAGATCGACGCCGACCTCGTCGGACTCCAGGAGGTCCTCCACCCCCAGGCCGACGCCCTGGCGGAACGCCTCGGCATGCACGTGGCCATGGGCCCGACCCATGACCGGACGGCCGTCCCGTACGGCAATGCCGTGCTCACCCGTTTCCCCATCCACCGCAGCCACACCTTCGATCTCTCGTGGGCGGAGCGGGAGCCGCGGGGCGGGATCCGGCTCGATCTCACGGTGGCGGACGAGCTGCTGCACGTCTTCAACGTGCACTTCGGCCTCAAGGTGCGCGAGCGCGCCGACCAGGTGAAGCGGCTCGTGCGCGAGCACATCCTGCACGCCGATCTGACGGGCCCGCGCGTGGTCATCGGAGACCTCAACGAGTGGTTCCCGTTCCGCGGCCCGGTCGGGCGGGCGCTCCGCCGCGAGCTGCACGGGCCGCGCATCCGCCGCACCCACCCAGCCCCCCTGCCCATCTTCCCCCTCGACCGCATCTACTGGGACCGCCACCTCGTCTCCGACGGCTTCCACGTCCATCGCAGCCGGCTGGCTCGGGTGGCGTCGGACCACCTGCCGGTGGTCGCCCGGCTGCGGATGAACGGTGTGACCGCTCCGCTCGCCTGAGCAAACGCTTCGCGCGTCAGCGAATGGCGCCGGAGGCCCTGAGGGCCGCGATCTCCTCCGCGTTCATCCCCAGCAGCCCGCGCAGGACTTCTTCGGTGTGCTCGCCCAGCATCGGAGAGGGCGTCCGCACCGCTCCCGGCGTCTCGGACAGGCGCACGGGCACGCCGACCATCCGGACCTTTCCCGCCCGGGGATGGTCCATCTCCACCAGGGTGCCGCGCGCCTTCACCTGCGGGTGGTCGACGATCTCCGGGATGCGGTTGATGGCGCCCACGGGAATGCCGCTCTGCAATAGGAGCTGCTCCCATTCCTCGTAGGAGCGGGTGAGAAACGTGTCTTGCAGGCTCGGGATGAGCGTATCGCGGTTGCGGGCGCGCTCAGCGTTCGTGCGATAGCGCGGGTCGTCGGTCAGCTCCGGCCGGCCGATGACCGGGCAGAAGACCTTCCACAGCTTCTCGCTTCCCACGGCCAGCGCGAGATCCCGCGTCTTCGTTCTGAAGGTCTGGTAGGGCAGGAGGGCCTTGTAGGCGGTGCCCATGGGCTCGGGCAGCTCACCGTCGGCCAGATAGCCGCCGATCATGGTGCCGAGGAGCGAGAGCTGGCCCTCCAGCATGGACACGTCGATGGCCTGGCCGCGGCCCGTCCGCTCCTTCACGCGCAGGGCAAGCATGATCGCGTAGGCTGCGTACATCCCCGCCGTCATGTCCGCCACGGACGTCCCGCACCGGACGCCGTGCGAGCCGGGCTCGCCGGTGACGCTGATCATCCCGCTCTCCGCCTGGAGGATGAGGTCGAGGGCGGCGCGATCCCGGTAGGGGCCGTCCTGGCCGAAGCCGGAGACCGAGCAGTAGATGATGCCGGCGTTCCGCTTCCGCGCTTCCTCGTAGGCGAGACCGAGGCGCGCCAGCGCGCCGGTGCGGTAGTTCTCGAGCACGACGTCGCACCGCTCGACCAGCTTGAAGAAGAGCTCCTTGCCCTCGGGACGCTTGAGGTCGACCTCGATTCCCTTCTTGTTGCGGTGCAGGCTGACGAAGTACGAGGTCTCGCCGCCGGGGAGGGGCGATCCCCACGCACGCGCGATGTCGCCCGCGCCTCTCGGTTCGAGCTTGATGACCTCCGCCCCGAAGTCGGCGAGCATGGTGGAGCAGAAGGGCCCGGCCAGGGCGTGGCTGAGGTCGAGCACCCGGATGTCCTCCAGCGGCATCTGCATCAACGTCCTCCCGCCACGGCCAGCGTGTGACCGGTGATGTAGCTCGCCTCTTCCGAGGCGAGAAAGAGCACGGCGTGCGCCACCTCGATCGGCTGGCCGAGCCGGTGGAGGGGCGTCATGCGGTTCGGGCTGTAATCGACCGTCTCGTTCAGGCGCTTGAGGTTGGGGCCTGCGCGCTCCGTGTCGATGGGACCGGGAGCCACCGCGTTGACGTTGATGCCGTGCTCCGCCAGCTCGAGGGCCGTGTCGCGCACGAAGCCATGGATTCCCGCCTTGGCCGCGGAGTACGCTGCGCCCCCCTGGTAGTAGGCCGTCCACGGCGTGCCCTCGCGCGCCCCCGAGGACATGCAGACGATGCGCCCGTAGCGACGGCGCATCATGTGGGACACGGCGGCGCGCGTGCAGAGAAACGTCGGGCGCAGGTTCAAGCGGAGGACGAAGTCCCAGTCCTCGACGGGCATCTCCCAGACCTTGCGGTTGCGGCTGCCCCCGACGTTGTTGACGAGGATGTCGAGCCCGCCGAGTCGCTCGGCCGCCGCCTCGATGAGCCGGGCGGCGCCGCTTTCTTCCGTGAGATCCCCCGCGATCGTCACGGCCGTGCCCCCAGCCTTGGTGATGGCGGCGGCGGTGCGCTCGAGCTCGGCGCCGTCGAGGTCGCCGAGGGCCACGCGAGCGCCCTCGCGCGCCAGGAGGAGCGCGATCTCGCGGCCGAGCCCGTTGGCCGCTCCCGTCACCACAGCCACCCGGTCTTTCACGCCTGGCATGCGACCGAAGATCGGCCCAAAGAGGCTCGGCGTCAAGTGGAACTGAAGCTTCTTCATCGCCGTCGCCCGAGATGATTTATGATCGGGCGAGCCGTCTCGAAAGGAGCCGTCCATGAAAGCGCTCAATGGCATTCGCGTCCTGGATCTGACCCAGTTCGAGGCGGGGACATCATGCACTCAGCTCCTCGCCTGGCTGGGAGCCGAGGTGATCAAGGTGGAGGAGCCGGGCAAGGGCGATCCCGGCCGCTACGGCCGCCCGGAAAAGCCGGGCGTGGACAGCAGCTACTTCCTCACCCTGAACAGTAACAAGAAGAGCGTCACGCTCAACATGAAGCACCCGAAGGGCAAGGCCATGCTCCTCGACCTGGTCAAGCAGGCGGACGTTTTCGCCGAGAATCAGGCCCCGGGAGCGCTCGAGAAGATCGGCCTTGGCTATGACGCGCTCGCCGCCATCAACCCGCGGCTGATCTACCTCTCGGTCAAGGGCTTCGGCACCTATGGGCCGTACAGCGAGTACAAGAGCTTCGACATGATTGCCCAGGCCACGGGCGGCGCCATGGCCCTGACAGGGTTTCCCGGCTCACCGCCGCTCAAGCCTGGGCCGACCATCGGCGACTCCGGCACGGGAGTGCACGCGGCCTTCGGGGTGATGGCCGCGTTGTGGCAGCGGCAGGCGTCGGGCCAGGGCCAGCGCGTGGAGCTGTCCATGCAGGATGCGGTGGTCAACCTCTGCCGCATCGCCATGCGCCTGGCCTATGCCGGTGGCGATTTCGAGCCCCGTCGCGGCAACGAGATCGCCAACACCGCGCCCTCGGGCATCTATCGCTGCAAGCCGGGCGGTCCCGACGACTACGCCTACATCTACCCCCAGCCCGTGCGCCGGCACATGTGGGACGCGCTCCTGCAGAAGATCGGGCGCGCGGATCTGATCGGGCACGTCGAGTGGTCGGATCCCAAGTGGCGCGGCGCGCACAAGGACGAGGTCAATGCCCTCGTCGAGCAGTGGACGATGACGCGGACCAAGCACGAGGTGATGGCCGAGCTGGGCGGGGCCGGCGTGCCCGCGGGAGCCGTGCTCACCCCGACCGAGATCCTGTCCGACCCGCACCTGAAAGCTCGCGGCATGGTGACGACGATTCAGCATCCGGGCTGGGGCGAGTTCACCATGCCCGGCAATCCCGTCCAGCTCTCGAAGTCACCGACCGAGGTCCGTCCCGCCCCGCTTCTCGGCCAGCACAACGCCGAGGTGTACAAGGAGCTGCTCTCGCTGGGCGCCGAAGATCTGGAGAGGCTGAAGGCCGACGGCGTGATCTAGCGGGCGGCGTGATGTTGCCCCCTCACCCTACCCTCTCCCCCGATGGGGGAGAGGGATGCATCAGGGAGAGATGAGGGGAAGTTACTGCAGGGGCGAGAAGGACGAGGGCATCATGATCTTGCTCGCCTGGGCGAGCAGCTCGTCGCCCCCGCCCGGCGGCGGCCACACGCCGGCCTTGCGCGCCTGCTCGCGGATGGCCAGGCGCTGGTCCATGCTCTTGTACGCCCAGACGTGGATGAACCGGTTGGCCTGGCCGAACTCCACGCCGCCCGCGAGCACGACCGGCGACAGCTTCGCGCGCTCGGCGATCTTTCCCTTCCACCGCTCCATGACGGCCGGCAGCGAGCCCGGCGCCAGGCTGTAGCACCGCATCTCGAAGATCGGACCCACCGTGCCGGGCGTGACCTCAGGGATGAACGGGAACGGCGCCACGACTTCCACTTCCTGATGCACGATGAACTCCCGGGTCTTGGGCGGCCAGTTGGGGTCCTTGGCCGCTTCCGCCCGGATGCGCGCGCGCTCGGCAAGATCCGTGTACGGCCACACGTGAATGATCTCGTTGAGGGGGCCGATCTCGGTGTGCCAGAAGGCGGCGAGGGGCGAGTACTTCTTGCGGTACTCGTAGGCCTCCGCCCACCGCTTCTCGACCTCGCCGAGGCTGCGGGGCTTCAGGGTGTAGGTCCGGATCTCGTAGATCATGGAAGAGCCTCCCTTGGGGTGACGCCAGAGTATCGCAGTGCCGACCGTGTCCTTGTCCGCGCCCGGTGCGCCAGAGAATCTGCCCAAAGAGGCTCGGCGTCAAGTCGCCCTGGGCACGCTGCGCTATGAGCCCGCTTGCGGGCGGGCCGGCCCGGCGCTATCGTCAGCGGCACCCTCGGCAGCACGGCGGCGAGAGAGGAGAGGACAATGTCCGGCCCGACCCCGGGAAGTCTCGATGGCGGCAGCCTGAAATCCCTGGTCGATGTCGATCGCGGCATGGTCAGCCGCGAGATCTTCGTGAGCGAGGCGATCTATCGCCAGGAGCTGGAGCGCGTGTTCGCCCGCGCCTGGCTCTTCCTCGGCCACGAGAGCCAGATCCCGCGCCCGGGCGACTATCTCGTGTCCTCCATGGGCGAGGAGTCCGTCATCGTGTGCCGCGACGCCTCGGGGCGCATCCGCGTCTTCCTGAACTCGTGCCGGCACCGCGGGATGAAGGTGTGCCGCTACGATGAGGGCCACACCGTCGAGTTCCAGTGCCCGTATCACGGCTGGAGCTACGGCACCGACGGCGCCCTCGTGGGCGTTCCCTTCGCGAAGGACGCCTACGGGGCACAGCTCGACCGCTCGCGCTGGGGCTTGATCGAGGTCGCGCAGATGAAGAGCTACAAGGGGACGATCTGGGCGACCTGGGACAAGTCGGCGCCCTCCTTCGAGGAATATCTCGGCGGCTACAAGCTCTACCTCGACCTCCTGCTCGACGCGTGGGACGGGCGCGAGGGCGGCACCGAGGTGATCGGCGGCACCCACAAGTGGCTGATCCCCTGCAACTGGAAGTTCCCCGCCGAGAACTTCTCCGGCGACCGCTATCACGGCGTCAGCCATCGCTCCGTCGACATGGTCGGCATCGGGCCCAGTGGCAAGGGCCGCCGCGACATGGGGGAACGGAACCAGGCGCGCTGGCTCGACGTGTCGTTCCCCGACCTCGGCCACTCGATGATCGCGTTCCTCCGGCCGCACGATGCGCCCCTCGCGCCCGCTTACCAGGACGCCCCTATCGTCGCGGAGTACTTCCGGCACTGCGAGGAGGAGCGCAAGCGCCGGCGCGGGGCGGAGTGGCGGCTCTTCGGCGGCCCCGGCACGATGTTCCCCAATACGTCGCCCCTGGCGCGCCAGCCGCGGACCATCGCGGCATGGCACCCGCGCGGCCCGCACCAGACGGAAGCGTGGCGCTCGTATCTCGTGGACGCGGATGCGCCGGCCGAGGTCAAGGACTTCCTCCGCCAGTACTACATCCGCTACTCCGGTCCGTCCGGGCTGACCGAGCAGGACGACATGGAGAACTGGAACTACGCGCACGCGGCGAGCCGCGGCACCATCGCCCGCCAGCACCCCTACAACTACGAGATGGGCCTGGGCCGGGCCACCTCCGCCTTCGAGGACCACGGGCTCACGCTGCCCGGGGTGATCAACGACGTGACGGAGGCCAACGCGAGCGAGCACAACCAGCGCGGCTTCTACACGCGCTGGCGCCAGCTCATGGAGGCGGAGAGCTGGGGGGAGATCGCCACGTCGTGAGCGCCGAGTCGTCGGCCGTCGAGCGGCTCCTCGTCAAGGAGGAGATCGAGAGCTTCCTCTACCGGGAGGCCGATCTCCTCGACGAGCGACGGTACGAGGAGTGGCTCGAGCTCTTGACCGAGGACGTCCACTACTGGATGCCCGTGCGGCGCAACGTCCCGCGCGACGAGCCGGAGCGGGAGTTCACGCGGCAGGGCATCGACGCCAGCTGGTTCGACGAGGGCAAGGACACGCTCACGCGTCGCGTGCGACAGATTCTCACGGGCATCCACTGGGCGGAAGAGCCGCCCTCGAGAATCTGCCACATCATCTCCAATGTCCAGGTCCTGGAGGCGAGGTCGGGTGAGGTCGACGTCAGGAGCCGATTCATCGTGTACCGGAACCGCGTGGAGACGGAGACCGACTTCCTCGTCGGCAGGCGCGAAGACCTGTTGCGGCGGGTGAACGGAGACTGGCGGATCGCCCGCCGCAAGATCATCCTCGACCAGAGCGTGCTGCTCGCCAAGAACCTGACGATGTTCTTCTAACCCATACCTCGGGAGGATCGTTCATGCTCGATCTCGGACTGAGCGGCAAGGTGGCCATCATCACGGGCGGGAGCGATGGGCTGGGTCGCGCCGCGGCGGAGAAGCTGGCCGCCGAGGGCGCCCGGGTCGCGATCTGCGCGCGCCGCAAGGAGCACCTCGACCAGGCGGCGGACGAGATTCGCAAGGGTACCAGCGGCCAGGTGCTCGCCCAGGTCGCCGATGTCAGCCGGGCCGCCGATTGCGAGGGGCTGGTCAATGCGGTGGTCGCCCAATGGGGCGGGGTCGACATCCTCCTCAACAACGCCGGCACGTCGGCGGCCGCGGCCTTCGAGAAGGTGGACGACGAGACGTGGCAGGCGGACTGGGACCTCAAGGTCATGGGCGCCGTGCGCATGTCTCGCCTGGTCATCCCCCACATGAAGAAGCGTGGCGGGGGGCGCATCGTCAACATCACCACGGTGGGCGGCAAGGCGCCCCAGCCCCGGGCCCTGCCCACCTCGGTGACGCGCGCGGCGGGCCTCAACCTGACCAAGTCCCTCGCCAACGAGTACGCGGCCGACAATATCCGGGTCAACACGATCTGCATCGGGCTCGTGCGCAGCGCCCAGATCGCCAAGCGGGCCAAGGGCGACCTCGAGGCGCACTACGCGGAGCTGGCCAAGCTGCGCGTGCCCCTCGGCCGCGTCGCGCACGCCTCGGAGTTCGCCGACCTCTTCGCCTTCCTCGTCTCCGAGCGCGCCACCTACATCACTGGCGCCTCGGTGAACTTCGATGGCGGCAGCGGCATGACCGTATAGCGGGCAGGACGTGAGACAAGCGCTCGCAAACAACGAAGACTAGGCAGGCGGGCTCGGGAGAGGCGCTTGATCGGGCTGGACATGGTGGCAGTGGCGGCAGGTGCGGAGCTCGACGCTGGCGTCGAAGGCTTCGATGGCGGCGCGGAGATCGCGCTCGATGTCCATGGCGCTCATGGTCAGGCGATGGAGCTCGGCATTGCAGCGCTCGCAGTACCAGAGAAGGGATTCCTCGTCCGCGGCTCCACGCTTCGTCTCGATGACGAGGCCCCACGTGTCGGACGGGCGATGGGGGGAGTGAGGGGTATGGGCGGGGACGAGGAGCATCTCGCCTTCCCGGATGATCGCGGTCTGGCGCCGGCCGCCCTCGCTGATGTACTCGAGGGTCATGTCGCCTTTCAGCATGTAGAAGATCTCGTCGGAGGGATCGTCGTGAAAGTCGCGGCGGCGGTTCGGCCCACGAATGACCATGGCGGTGAACTGCGAGTCCTCCCAGAGGACCTTGTTGCCCACGGGCGGCTCGAAGCTGGCCCGGTTCTCCTCGATCCACCGCCACAACCCCGTGCTGATGAGCGGCCGCATCGACTGGTCTCCTCTCCGACTGGATCGATCGTGCCCGCGTCCGTAGACTAACCCTGATCGGAAAGGAAGGCAGGCGTATGCGCTTGCAGGGACGGGTGACGGCCATCACAGGGGGCGCGCTCGGCATCGGGCGCGCGACGGGGCTCGCCTTCGCGGCCGAGGGCGCCCTGGTGGCCCTCGGCGATGTCGAGCTCGACGCCGCCCAGGGTGTGGCCCGAGAGATCGGCGAGCGAGGCGGCAAGGCCATCGCCCTCCGCGTCGATGTCGGCGACGCCGGGCAGGTGCAGGCCTTCGTCGAGCGTGTGGTCGCGGAGTTCGGGCGGCTCGACGTGATGTTCGCCAATGCAGGGATCGCGCATTCCGCTCCCTTCCTCAACCATCCCGAGGCCCAGTGGCATCGCGTGCTGCGGGTCAATCTGACGGGTGTCTTCCTGTGCTGCCAGGCCGCCGCGCGCCAGATGGTCAAGCAGGGCGGGGGACGGATCATCACCACCGCGTCCATCAACGGCTTCCGCGGGGTCGAGAACCTCGTCGGCTACAACGCGGCCAAGGCGGGCGTGGTCGAGTTGACCCGGACCATGGCCGTGGAGCTCGCCCAGCACTCCATCACGGTGAACGCGATCGCGCCTGCCCAGATCGACACGCGACTCACGCGGAGCCTGCCCGAAGAGGCGCGGCGCCGGCGGGTGGAGCGCATTCCACTGGGCCGCTTCGGCGAGCCCGACGACGTGGCGCGGGCTGCCCTCTTCCTCGCCTCCGACGACGCGAGCTACATCACCGGACACACGCTCGCGGTGGACGGCGGCTATCTGGCGGGAGGGCTCTGGTCCGGCCCATCGGGAACCCCGCCGCCCCGAGGGTGATGGGGCTGGAGTCTCTCCTAGCAGTTCTCCAGCCTCCGCGAGCAGGATGTTCCGCTTCGAGCGCCGGCTTGCCGGCGCAATCTGCTTCGGGGGGAGGCTTGGGAAGGGGGGCGGAGCCCCCCTCCGAGCTATCTACCGACGAAACGCCGGTATGACTTCTCGAGCGAAGCGCGTGAGCTGCTCGATCATGACGTCTCTCGGCGTCCCGATGGCCCAGCCGATCATGACGTGGTCCAGCCCCGGATACCGCTGCTCGATCTCCTTCAGGTAGGCGATGATGTCTCCGGGCGGCCCGCAGAGCCACGCGCGATTGCGCACGCCGTTCTCCAGAGTGGCCGCGGTTGCCGACTGCGCCTGCCGGGCGACCACCGCCTTCACGTGCTCTTCGCCGTAGCGCAGCATGCCGAGAGGGGCCATGACCTTGGCGTGCTCCTCGAAGTACGGGCGCGCCTTCTGCATCGCTCGCTCGACGGTCTCGTCGATGCACATGCGGAAGCCGAAGATCAGGTCTTCCCCGAGCGCGAGCTCCCGGCCATGTCGACGCGCCGTCTCCTGGTAGTCGCGGAACCAGCGCTGGACCAGCTCCTCGGCGGTGGCGGAGACGATGCCCTTGATGCCGTGCCGGGCCATGAAGTCCAGGCCCCGCGCGCTGCCGCTCACGATGGGCTGCCAGATCTCGACCGGCTGGTGCACGGGGCGGGGCACCAGCGTGATCTCCTTCAAGGGATACCCGCGATAGGGCACCTCGGGGGGGATGGTGTAGTGCTTGCCCTGGTGCGAGAAGGACTCCTGGCGGAATGCCTTCAGGATGATCTCGATCTGCTCTTCGAAGAGCTCGCGATTCGCCTCCCCGTCCAGCATCGGATTGCCGAAGCTCTCCACCTCGCGGGTGTGGTAGCCGCGCCCGACTCCGAAGACGACCCGCCCCCTGGTCAAGATGTCGGCGGTGGCGTAGTCTTCGGCGAGCCGGAGGGGATGCCAGGTGGGGACGACGTTGAAAGCGCATCCGATCTTGACGCGCTCCGTGCGATGGGCGAGGTCCACGGCGAGCAGGGGAATATTGGGGATGCACTCGTACCCTTCGTGCTGGAAGTGGTGCTCGGCGAGCCACAGGGTCTCGTAGCCCAGCGTGTCGGCCGCGTGGGCCAGCGCGATGGTGGTGTCGAACGCCTCCATGAGCCGCTCGTTGGAGTAGCGCCGGTCGTCGGCGGGCGTGCCCGATAGGCCGCACCGCTCCAGCTCGATGTGGCCGACGTAGAGCGTCGAGAATTTCGTGATCATGGCGGGAAGCATACGGGGTCACGACACAACTTGGCAAGGAGCCCCTCGGCATGAGGACGATGCCAGGATAGGCGGCCCCCTCGCTGAAGCACGCGCACGGTCCTCTTCACGTGTAGCCTTGCTCTCGCCGGAACGGTGCGCTACGGTGTCGACGCGAAAGGCAGTCCAGGGGGCGGGATGCTGATCCGATTCTGGGGCACCCGGGGATCGCTGGCCAAGCCAGGGCCGACCACGCTCCGCTACGGCGGCAACACGTCGTGCGTCGAAGTGCGCACGGCGGATGGGACGCTCATCGTTCTGGACTGCGGCACCGGTGCCCACGGGCTGGGGCAGTCGCTGGAATCCGGGGGGTCACCGCTGCGCGGACATCTCCTCGTCACGCACACGCACTGGGATCACATCCAGGGATTTCCTTTCTTCGCCCCGCTGTTCGGCCCGCGCAACGAATGGGACATCTATGCTCCGGGCGGCCTGGGACAGGAGCTGGAACGAACCCTGGCCGGGCAGATGGAGTACACGTACTTTCCCGTCACCCTGGAGCAGCTCGGCGCCACCATTCGCTATCACGACCTCGTCGAGGGCAGCTTCGCGCTCGGCGGCGTGCGGGTGGTCACCAAGTATCTCAATCACCCCGCGCTCGCCTTGGGATATCGTCTCGAGGTGGGTTCGGTGGCGATCGTCTACGCGGTCGATCACGAGCCCCACGCGCCCCACGTCGTCGACGCGACCACTCGGACCCTCGCGGCGGTCGGCGTTCCTCCCGTGCATGCCGAGGATCGCCGTCACGTCGAGTTCCTCGCGGGCGCGGACCTCGTCATCCACGACGCGCAGTACAGCCTTGATGAGTATCCACAGAAGACGGGCTGGGGCCACTCGCCCGCCGAGTGGGCGGTGGACTATGCCCTCGCGGCCGGCGCCAAGCGCCTGGCCCTCACTCACCACGATCCCCTGCGGGACGACCAGGCCGTCGACCGGCTGGTGGAGCTCTGCCAACGGCGGTCGACGGCGGCAGGAAACGGACTCGAGGTATTCGGTGCCGCCGAGGGCCAAGTGCTGGAGCTCGCCGAGCGAGAGGGGGGCGAGGCTCGACCCGCGAGCCCGCGGACGGCCGCGACCCCTGGGGTGGCGCCGGAGACCATTCTCGTCGCCGATGACGATCCGACCATCGTGAGGCTCTTGACCCTCAGCCTGGAGCCGAGCGGCTTCCGCGTGCTCACCGCCAGCGATGGCGAGACGGCCTTGCGTCTGGCCCGCGCGGAGCGCCCGGCCCTCCTGCTCCTGGACTGGCAGATGCCGGGATTGAGCGGCGTGGAGGTGACACGCATGCTCCGGGAGGACGCAGACCCCTACCTCCGCGGATTGCCCGTCGTGCTGATCACCGCGCAGGCCGGCGTGGAGAACACCGCGGTAGGTTTCGCGGCCGGGGTCACCGATTATCTGACGAAGCCGTTCCGGCCCGCGCACGTGCGGGCGCGGGTGCACGCGTGGCTCCTGCGGCGCGGCGCGGATTCTGTCGACGACGCATGAGCAAGGGTAGAGAATGACCATCGCGCGACTCGCGGACACGGGCATCGACCCCCGGTGGGTAGCCTCCTCGAGAACCATGTCGCGAGTGATGAGCCTGTTCGTATCGGGGGTCGGCTGCCTCGTCCTCATTGGATGGAAGCTAGACGTCGCCCGGCTCACGAGCGGCCTTCCGGCACACGTCGCCATGAACCCCCTGTCCGCGTGTGGCTTCATCCTGGCCGCCGGCACCCTGTGGCTGCTGCAGGAGCCCGTCGGCAAGGTCGCCCGGCGCGCGGCGCGGGTGGGGGCAGGTCTCGTCATGGTCATCGGCGGGACCACCCTGATCGGATACGCGATCGGCGACAACCTCGGGCTCGATCAGGTCATGTTCGGAGATCGGCTCGGCTACAACCGGATGGCACCCAATACCGGGCTGGACTTCCTGCTCATCGGCGCGACGTTGCTGCTGCTCGACTGGGAGCCTCGGTCCGGGCTCCGGCCGGCCCAGCTGATCCTCCTTCTCCCCATTGCCGTCGCCCTCACGTCGCTGCTGGGATATGTCTACAGGGTAAGCGAGCTCTACGGTGTCGGTCAGTACATTCCCATGGCGCTCCCCACCGCGATCGCCTTCCTCGCCCTCGGGTTGGGCATTGTCTGCGCGCACCCAGACCAAGGGTTCATGTCCGTCATCGCCAGCGCTCACGCCGGGGGTGTCCTGGCCCGTCGCCTCCTGCCCGCCGCCGTCTTCATTCCGGTCTTCCTCGGCTGGCTCCGTCTGCTGGGCCAGCGGGCTGGGCTTTTCGGCGCCGAGCTCGGCCTGGCCATGGCGGTGGTGGCAAGTGTCGTCCTCTTCGTCGCGCTGATCGGGCTGACGTCGGGATCGCTCGATAGAGCAGACCGCAGACGCAAGGTCGGCGAGCGTCGGCTGGCCATCCAGTACGCGACGACCCGCATCCTGATCGACTCGAGGACCGTGGAGGAGGCGATGCCCCGGATTCTCCAGGCGATCTGCGAGAGCCTGGACTGGGTGGTGGGCGCTCGCTGGGCTGTTGATCCGGACACGAAGGTGCTTCGCTGCGCCGAGATGTGGACGACTCCCACCTGGAAGCTCCAGGAGTTCGTCGAGATGAACCAGCGCATCACGTTCGCGCCGGGAGTCGGGCTGCCCGGTCGCGTGTGGAGCGAAGCCAGAGCCGCCTGGATTTCCGATGTCGTCCAGGACCCCAACTTCCCTCGCGCCGTCTCCGCCGCCAAGGATGGGCTTCACGGCGCCTTTGGCTTCCCCATCGTGGGCCCGAGCGGGTTCCTGGGGGTGATGGAATTCTTCAGCCCGGAGATCCGGAAGCCCGACGAGGACGTGCTGAGGATGTTCGACGCCATCGGCGGACAGGTCGGTCAGTTCATCGACAGGAAGCGGGCGGAGGCCGAGCTCGAGCACGCCAAGGGGGTGGCCGAGGCGGCGACCCAGGCCAAGTCGGAGTTTCTCGCCAACATGAGTCACGAGATCCGGACGCCCATGAACGCCATCATTGGCATGTCGTCTCTGCTCACGGACACGCCGCTCGACGACCAGCAGCGGGAGATCGCGGAGACGATTCGGACGAGCGGCGACCACCTCTTGACCATCATCAACGACATCCTTGATTTCTCGAAGATCGAGTCGGGAAAGCTCGAGCTCGAGCAGGTGCCCCTGGGCGTGGCCGCGTGCGTCGAGGAGGCCATCCAGCTCGTGGCGTCGAACGCCGTGGAAAAGAGCCTGGAGCTCACCTACCTCGTGGAGAGCACGGTGCCGCCGACGCTCGTCGGGGATATCGGGCGACTGCGGCAGATCCTGGTGAACCTCCTGAGCAACGCGGTCAAGTTCACTCAGGCGGGGGAGATCGTGGTCACGGTATCGGCGGCGCCGCTGGACGGGTCTCGTCACGAGATGCATTTCACCGTCCGGGACTCGGGCATCGGGATCCCGGCGGACCTCTTCGGTCGTCTGTTCAAGTCGTTCAGCCAGGCCGATGCCTCCACCACCCGCCGCTACGGGGGCACGGGTCTCGGGCTCGCCATCTGCCAGCGCCTGTGCGAGCTGATGGGCGGACGTATCTGGGCGGAGAGCGAGATCGGCAAAGGGTCGACGTTTCACTTCACCATTGTGGCCGAGGCGCTCCCGGCCCCCGCCGGGCGGCCGGGCGGGCATTCCGAGCTGGACGGCAAGCGAGTGCTGATCGTCGATGACAATCGCACGAATCGTCGCATCTTGAAGGTGCAGACGGAGAGATGGGGGCTGCTCGCCCGGGAGACCGGGTCGCCGCACGAGGGGCTCGAGTGGATCCGGCGCGGAGACCCCTACGATGTGGTCCTCCTCGACTACCAGATGCCCGACATGGATGGTCTCGCTCTCGCCCGGGAGATGCGCCGCCACCGTGGACCGGAGTCGCTCGCGCTCGTCCTGCTGTCTTCCATCGGCCAGGCCCTCCCCGCGGCCCATCGGGAGGTCGGCTTTGCCGCAGTGCTGTCGAAGCCTCTGAAGCTCTCGCTCCTCTACGACCGGCTCCTCGAGATCTTCGGAGAAGCTCCCGACGTTGCGCGGGCCGCGGCCGCTGAGCCATCGCCCGAGTCGGGAGCACCGACGGGCCCCTTGCGGATTCTCGTGGCCGAGGACAATGCCGTCAACCAGAAGGTGGCCGTGCGTTTGCTCGAACGGCTCGGGTACCAGGCCGATGTGTCGGCCAATGGCCACGAGGCGCTGGACCGCCTCGACCGCGCGCCGTACGACGTGGTTCTCATGGACGTGCAGATGCCCGGGATGGATGGCCTCGAGGCGAGCCGGGCGATCTGCACGCGCTGGCCTCCCCGCGAGCGCCCGCGCATCATCGCGATGACGGCGGAGGCGATGGAGGGCGATCGCGAGCGGTGTCTGGCCGCCGGCATGGACGACTACCTCGTCAAGCCGGTCCGTCTCGATGAGCTGGCGCGAGCGCTCAGCCGGTGCCGACCGCTGACGACCGAGCGGACGGCCGAGCGGGCGTCCGGCGGCGACGGGACCAACACTCGAGATGCCCTCGATCGGCGGCTGCTCGATCAGCTACGCGAGGATCTGGGCGATACCGCCGCCCTGCGGGAGGTCATCTCGACGTTCCTGGAGCGGAGCCCGTCGATGCTCACCGACTTGCGAGAGGCCGCGGCGCGAGGGGACGTCGCGGCGGTGTCGGCCGGCGCCCATGCCATGAAGGGCACCAGCGCAACCCTCGGAGCCCTTGCCCTCTCTTCGCTGTGTGCCGAGCTCGAACGTCTGGCGCGAGCGGGAAGCATGTCGGAAGTCGTCGCCCGGGTGCCCGCGATCGAGGCAGAGTATGGTTCGGTCGATCGCGCGCTGCGAGCGGAGGCGGGCCGTGAGTGAGTCCAGGCGACCGACGCAGTTCGGACGGATCCACGCGCCGGACGAGGCGTGGCTGGCCCAGCAGCCGCACGAGCCCATCCTCGAAGCCGATCTGCCCATCATCGATACCCACCACCACCTGTGGGAGAGGCCGGACCATCGCTATCTGCTCCACGATTTCCTCGCCGATGTCCGCACCGGCCACAACGTCCTCGCGACGGTGTTCGTGGAATGCGACTCGATGTACCGCGCCGGCGGACCGACGGAGCTACGGCCGGTGGGCGAGACGGAGTTCGTGGCCGGCCAGGCGGCCATGAGCGAGAGCGGCACGTACGGCCCGACGCGGGTGGCCGCGGGTATTGTGGGCTTTGCGGATCTCACGCTGAGCGACCGGGTCGAGCCTGTGCTCGAGGCGCTGATCCGGGCGGGGGGCGGACGGTTCCGCGGCGTGCGCCACTCCGCGGCCTGGGACGCGAGCGAGGAGATCGGCAATAGCCGCGCCGCCAGGGGGCCACACATGATGGGTCAGGGGGACTTCCGGTCGGGCCTGGAGCGTCTGACCTCGCTCGGCCTGTCCTTCGACGCCTGGGCGTTTCATCCCCAGCTCGCCGACGTCGTCGACCTGGCGCGGGCCTTTCCCTCCGCCAACATGGTCATGGGCCATGTGGGGGCGCCTCTCGGCTACGGTCCCTATGCCGTCAAGCGCGAGGAGGTGTTCGCGTCGTGGAAGGCGGGCATCACCGAGCTGGCCAGATGCGACAACGTGGTCATGAAGCTCGGCGGCATGATGATGCGAAACGCCGCCTACGACTACCGGACGCAGCCGAAGCCGCCGTCCTCGGTCGAGCTGGCGGCCCTCTGGGGTCCCTACATCGTGACGTGCATCGAGCTCTTCGGGCCGAACCGCTGCATGTTCGAGAGCAATTTTCCCGTGGAGAAGATGGGAATCGGCTGGGCGGCCCTGTGGAACACCTTCAAGCGCATCGTCGCG